>Ga0164243_10009062_pt1 | contig 14537 bp, 12 predicted proteins | sample OricompcompostOP_FD_108781 | JGI IMG/M metagenome (GOLD analysis project Ga0164243, IMG submission 108781) | Organic Plus compost microbial communities from Emeryville, California, USA - Original compost - Organic plus compost (OP) | ecosystem: Engineered > Solid waste > Mixed feedstock >... | reverse complement strand
CTTCGGCGCCTTCTCTGGGCACGTTGAACCGTGAACTGATGCAAAAGCCGGCTTTGCCGGCGTGCGCTCGTCAGGCCTCGCAGGACGCAGGATCTGGCGAGAGAGGCGGCATGAGAGACCGATCTGGGATGGGTCTCGCGAAACGCATCGAGACCACCTGCAAAAACGTCGCGAGTTGTGAGCGATTTCGCGCCTTCCATCGCTCCAACAAGCAGCTGCCGCCCTCTGCAAAGCGCCGGGACCGCCTCGCTATACAGCCCTGAAGGACACTGAAGGTTCTCCTTCGTGTTTGCAGCCCCGGCGCCGCAGAGCTCCGGGAACAACACGCCGCAGCGACAACGTATCGCTGCGCAAAACTAGGACGACTCACTTGAAAAAGAATAATAAGAAGACGGTGGCCAATTCGGCTAACCGTTCGAAGGAAGCTGGAACGAAGACTCGTCGCAATGTGCTCGCCGACGAAGTGGCAGAGGTCGACTACAGTCAGGCTCGTCTGCTTACGAAAGCTGCGGGCATCCAGGTTCCGGGTGCGGATGACATCTCGGTCGTGGCTTCCACCATCCAGACGGATGCGGAAGGCAAGATCAAGGCAATGTGGACTCGTCGTGTGCGCTCGCAGGCGGCCCGGCAGGAGATGTTCCTGCAGGCTGTCAAGAAGGTTATCGCCAAGTACACGCGTCCTCCCCGCATCAAGATTCCCACGCGCCTCAACAAGGATCTGTTGGCCGTGTATCCGCTCGGAGACCCTCATGTGGGCCTCTACGCGTGGGAACAGGAGACTGGCAACGCCTTTGACCTGCAGATCTGCGAAAGGATCATGAAGGCGGCGATCGACGACCTGGTGGCTCGCGCACCGGCAGCGGAGACGGCTCTGCTGGTCGACTTGGGTGACTTCTTCCATGCCGACAACGCGTCGAACCAGACCGCACGCTCGGGTAACGTCCTTGACGTCGATACGAGGTGGGGAAAGGTTTTTGAAACAGGTATCCGCATCATGGCCTATCAGATCGAAGCGCTGCTCAAGAAGCATCGCTACGTTCGGGTCATTGTGGAGATCGGCAATCACGATGATCACACGTCCGTTGCACTGATGCGCACCGTTCAAGCGCTGTTTCACCATGAGCCGCGCGTGAGCTTCGATGATAGCCCGCAGAAGTTTCACTATTTCGTTTTCGGCAATACGCTGATCGGCGTCACCCACGGTGACACTGTGAAAATGAAGGACCTGCCGGGCATCATGGCAACCGATCGCGCCAAGGATTGGGGCAAGACTCGCTACCGCTTTTGGCTTGTAGGGCACGTTCACCACCACAAGTCAGAGGAATTCCCTGGTGCGACCGTGGAGTACTTCCGTACGCTTGCTGCGCGTGACGCGTGGCATCACAACTCGGGTTATCGCGCGCTCCGTGATCAGCAGGTGTGGACGATCGATCGTGAGTATGGCGTGATTCGCAAGGAATTTGCCGACATCGCCCGGATCGAGGACCTTGTCAAGGCGCGAAGCAGGAGGAAGCGCCTCCATTGATTCTTTTTCTGCCCCAGAGGGAACTCCTCTGGGGCGTTTTTATTACTGGCTGTTACGAGCTGGACCACACTCTGCTTCCCTCGGAGATGACCGGAGACGCGAAGCGACCGGCTCTGCGGGCGGCGTGGCAATGTGCTACGATGAAATAATAAAACACGGCCAGTGCACATGACGCCGGCTTGCTACAGAAGAACAAGAACTGGAGTGATGACGATGACCCAGAACACCGCACAGGCGCGGCAATCGCGGGCAGCCCTGCTTGCACGCGGACGGACGCTTGTAATGAGAGCCTTTTCCACTGGACTCGAGGACGATCATTCTGCGACCGCACAGGCTCTACGGCAGGCTTTCGTGAAAATTCTGCGTTCTGCCGGCCCCTCGCATCGAAAGGGCATCGCAGCTGCTCTGGAAAGCTTCATCGACACTTTGAATGACCGTCGCACACTGCACCGAGGCCGCGCGCCAGAAGTGGATTGCGGTACGGGACAGGCTCTCCATTCGATCCTGATTCAGGCGAGCGCGCTGGCTACCCAACTCGATCTGCTCGAATTCGAAACGGCACTTATCGCCCATCGTGCGGCCTGAGCCGCAAGGACCACTTTTATGTCGTTGACCGTATCTGCTGATCTGCTTCAGGCGACCCGGCACAAGGCTTTTGCCTCTGAGCGTGCGTATTCCAGGAGTTCCCGGGTGGAGCGTGAGTACGCCATCGACGTGGCGGGGTTGACAAACGAGGCGCTCTCGGACCTGTTGTCCGCCGCAAAGGCCGTGAAAGACGGAAAGACCGAGCGGGCGATTGAAGCCATCGCGGCGGCCCGCGACGGGGTCTTCGGCGCCCCAGTTCCGAATTTCAAGGCATTCCTCGGCGTGCTCGAGGCCTTCTTGAAGCACGAGATCGCCGATGGCTGGATCTACGTAACGGGCGAGGACGGTAAAATCTACCCGGAGCTGGTGACGGACCTCGAATACGACGAGGGTGAGGCATACCGCGGCAAGGGCAATCCGACAGTCCGAATTCGCACCGCCTACTACGGGTTAGGCTCGAGTGACATGGACCGAAAGGAGTTCGGGCTCCAGACCATGGTTCACAGCTTCTCGCCGCACGAGGTGGCGAATCGCCGGGTGTCCGATATCCTGGCGTCGAAGGGCATCTACAGGGAGACGTCTGCGCTCCGGAAGGCCTACGACGATTCCATGGCGCGGCATCGCAAGGTAACTCAGCCGGCGTTCGCTCAGCAGTTTCGTTTGAGCGGCAAGGTCCTCAAGTACGAGGAGAGTAGTTACGAACGTCGTGGACAGGTCCTGCAGAACCGCAAGGTCATTCACGATCTGGATCCGGCGGAGTGCGGAGCGTTCAGCCAACACGCCGAATCTGCGCTGTTCAGCGGTCGGCGAGATCCGATCGGTCGGGTGCCGGAGCATCCCGTTATCCGCGTCTTCGACCTGAAGACTCACGACTTCCTTTGGGTCCATGCGGATTTGCTCACTCCGTATGTCTACGATAAAAGCCTGCGCAACAAGCTCGTGCTTCCGCATTCGCATCGTGATCTGCTTGATGTGCTCACGACAGATCTCGATGCCTTCGTGAACGACATCATTGAAGGCAAGAGCGCCGGCAACGTGATTCTGTGTAAAGGCATTCCCGGTGTGGGGAAGACTCTTACGGCCGAAGTGTACTCCGAGCTCATTGAGCGGCCGCTTTACTCGATTCATTCGGGCAGCTTGGGCACGAGTGCTGAGGAGGTGGCCAAGAATCTGCAGACTATCTTCCTGCGTGCGAAGCGCTGGAATTGCGTGCTCTTGCTCGATGAAGCCGACGTTTTTGTCGTTCAGCGTGGAAACAACATCGAGCAGAACGCGATCGTCGCGGAGTTCCTGCGCACTCTCGAGTATTTCGACGGTCTGATGTTTATGACGACCAATCGTCCGGATGACATCGACGATGCCATCATCTCTCGGTGCGGGGCGATCATTGTCTACAACGTGCCGGATGCCGGGGACGCTGCGGAGATCTGGAACGTGATGGCCGCCCAATATGGCGTGAAACTCAACGGCGGGCTGCTCAGCGAGCTCCTCGCGCTGTTCCCGAAGATCACTCCTCGCGACATCAAGATGTTGCTTCGCCTGGCATTGCGGGTGGCGAAGAAGCACCATGAAGCGCTCACAATCGACATCTTTCGGCGCTGCGCGATGTTTCGGGCGATTACAATGGCGGGCAATTCGATCACCGAAAGTGATCAAGCGCGCTCAGGAGGGGCGAGAAGGGCAGTTTCCACGTAATTCGGGTGTTGGTAACCGCCGAACCCAATTCCCTCCAGCAGTGTCTCACGGCGAGCTAAGCTGGTACGTTACGCCCCGGCACATCAGGCGAGGCGGATTTGAGATGGAAAGAGCATATCCGTGCAGGACGCAGGATCTGGCGAGAGAGGCGGCATGAGAGACCGAGCGGGCCCGGCAAAGCCGGTACGCACATGGTGTCGTGTCAAGAGCGCAGCAAACTGTTCGCCGAAACAGCCGGTACCATTGCAAACTCGCCGTTGCTGTCCATTTGTAACGGTGTCTGCAACCTTACACCGAAATCTTCAGCCACCGCCTGCAATGGCGTCCGCGAGAGCGCAGTTCACCGCCTTGCGCTGTCCGAAGGCTAAAATCGATAGCCTACAAGAAAAATGCAACCACGAGCATTCATTCGACAACTGCAGGCACTCCCGGAGCTGACAGCGGTCTTTAACCCATGGCGGGACTTCGATGTCAAAAATGACATCGGGCCTCAAGCGCTTGCGATCCGGGCGTCAAATCTCGAGCGCTATCTTGCTGCACGGGTAGGCCGTGCTCGCCTTCTGCTCGTGGCTGAAGCCCCGGGGTTTCGAGGCTGCAAGTTTTCCGGGATAGCGATGACATCGGAAAGGATTCTGCTCGGCAAACAGCCGAGTGTTCCGCATGAGGCGGTGTTTCCCGGAGAAAAACAGCGAACGAGCCGGCCATCGCTCTATGCTGACGGCTTCATTGAACCAACGGCTAGCATTACGTGGTCCCTCCTTCTGTCGCTAGGATTGTCGCCGGAGGAGTTCGTGCTGTGGAATGCCTTTCCATGTCATCCTCACAAACCAGATAACCGGCTCTCGAACCGCACACCAACGCCAAAGGAACTCCAAGTAGCCGGTCACATACTGCCTTTAATGCTCGAGCTCTTCCCGTCGGCACAAGTGGTCGCGGTCGGTCGAGTGGCACAGCGAGCACTGGCGGATCTGAACTATCAGGTGCCGAGCGTCCGGCACCCGGCAATGGGCGGGGCAAGTCGGTTTCGTGCGCAGATTCAGGCATTGCTGGAGTGATCGGCTAGGCCAGAAACGCGCTCAGGCATGGTGTCCCGCCGAAATGCCGAGCAGCACTGTGGGCGGCCCTGTGAGTCCGTCCGCCGAGGGCGGTCGTCCCTATACGTGATGCCTCGCTCATGAGGCCAGCGTAAGGGACCAACGATGTTCTTTATACCTTCCTTGAGCGCCGGGCTTCTGGTTGCCGCGGCACTGCTTTTCCAGGCCGACACGAATGTCACCGAGAGCCTGCAGCTGTTCGCCGGAGTGTTCGCGGCCGCTGCCGCGGTTGGCTTTCAGCTCACGGCTGGCCATCAGGAGAACATGTGGGGTCGAGCCTGCTTTACGGCTTTGACCGTGATCTCCGGATTCGTCGCAATACACAGTTTTATGCCGCTGTTCGTTGCGGCTTAAGCGAACTCGACTTCCTTCTCTGCGGGACCGACCGGTAACGCTTTTCTTCATGCCCTCAACCGCGCCACCTCTCGACGCGGTTTGCCTATCCCTTTGGCTGACGGCCTGATGATCACAAGAGAGAGCACGCATCACGCGCGGTCGGGTGCAAAAGAGCGTGGCTATACCTCAAGACATGTCGCCGGTAAGGACCCCTCTCATGCTCAAACATTTTTTCCTCGCGCTCGCTTTGGCTGCCATCACTGGGATGGCGACTGCGAACGAGTTGCACCAGAACGCGAATCGTCAGGTAGCGTTGTCCATTGGCGCGCAGCATCTCGACTACGCTGAAATTGATGATTCCAACCTGACACTGAATGGTGTGCTCGACACGGAGCGAGGCGGCCAACCGCTGCTGCAAGGGTCGTTCAGCTACCAGGGCGATCTCGCAGAGCTTTCGGACTTTTACGTTCGACTGGATGTTTCCAGTGCCCAGGGTGAAACGCGCTATCAGGGCTACCTGCAGGATTTGGCGACAGGCGAGCTTACCCCTTACGCGGATACAACCAAGAACCGCTTCTACGACGCCTCGCTTCGACTCGGCCGCTCTTTCATCTATGCCGATGATCCGAACTGGCAGTTCACGCCGTACTTGTCTTATGCCGCTCGCCACTGGGTTCGCGAGTTGGCCAAGCCTTACGGATATCGCGAAAACTATGAGCATCAGGAGGCAGGCGGCGGCCTTCTGCTGCAGTGGACTAATCCAAATAGCAGGATGGTCGTCGGACTTGACGCTGGATATGCACAGATGATCGAGGCACGCATGGATGCGCCCGAGTTTAACTCGAAGTTCACGCTGGGTACGAAAGGGACCTTCTCCGCGACGCTGAGTCTCGATCTTGCGATCGGCCAGAATGGCCACCTGACGGCTGGGTACAACTACAAGAATTTCAAGTACGGCATCTCAGGCGTGGTCAACGGCATGGTCGAGCCAAACTCGAAATCCACAACGCAACGAGTGTTCTTGGGCTACGCGATCGCCTATTGAGACCAGAAGGCTTCTTCGGTCTCTCATGCCGCCTCTCTCGCCAGATCCTGCGTCCTGCGCCAGCGGCATCTCGGGAAACGGTAGCGGCAAGCAGATCACCCTGCAGGTACTCAGTGACTTTGAACCTGAGTCGGCCTACTCCGTCGAGCTGCACCGTGCTCCGGTCGACCTGCGTCCGACGCTGGTCGAGCTGGAAACGCGCCGAACCAGCGTACGCTCTGCGTTTGAACCGAGGGTGCCTGGCGCGACCCTTGAAGAAGCGTGTAAAGGCAGTGTTGAGATCCCGGAGGGTCTGCTGAAGTGGGACAAGGGGTAGCTCTCCGAGCCAGCGACGTGGCGCGAGCTCGATTTCGACCAGGATATCTGAGGCAGCACAAGCACCGTAGAACGGTCGTCCGCCCGTTTGGCTTAAAGGCGCTCGTCTCCACTGCACCTTCCGCAATTTCGCTATATACCGAAGCAAAAGCAGTGGAGATTTACCGTGCGCCTGCGGGCCTTTTTCTACCTGATACTTTCGGCAATCACACCTGTGCTGGCAAATGCGCAGCTGGCGAGTGCCCCTTTGCACGCCTCCCTCTTCATTGAAGAGTCGGACAGCGGCGTTTCTGCAAAGATCGGTGACCTGGGGTTTAGTGGCCAAGGCTATGGCCTGGTAACGAGCTCTGAGCCACCAAGCTCGACCCTTCCTGCACTGATGCCTGACCTTGCGGTTCCGTCCTCTGCTACGCGGGCGGACTTGTCAGACGCGGCTGAGGCCTGGGTGTCCAACAACGTTGCTGCTCTCAGCAATCGACTCTCGAGCTACGCCCAGCAGTACGGGCTGTCGAGCATCTGGTATACGTATCAGAAGTCTTTTACCGTTCAGACGAGCACCGGACCCGCAGCTCTAAAGCTGTCCTGGTCACTGTTTCAGGATGGGGCAGGCCGACCTAGTTATGGGGCGCCACGCGTCGAGCCTGCGGGAGCTTCAGCTGCCCGAGTGCTTCAGGCCCGTTACCGTGAAAAGACGCTCGCCGCGGGCATGGAAGGGTACAACTACCCGAGTGGAGGCCTTCTGCAGTGGCAACTGCTGGACGCCACTTTTAGCCCCATTCCCGGAGCAGCGGGCGTGCTCGATACGGGAGGCGCTTTTGACTCTTCGTCCGACACGTCAGATTCAGCGGAGATACTCTACTGTCTTCTGGACTCGAGCCACGCAGGCTGTCCAACGGTTGCGCAAGACGTGCGTCGATTGATCGGTAGCAGCGGAGCGTCGCTCGCATTGCTCGATTACACCTATGCTCCCGAGCCACGCTACCAGCGTCGCGCTGACGTTTATTGTCCGACAGGCACCTCGGACTGTTTTGCGCCCGTTACGGCTTATCGGTTTACCAGCCGACGAGTGGATTACTCGAACTGCGGTGACAATGCGACCTTTTTCAACACCGGCGAGTACTCCAACGAGATGGAGGCGATCACAGACCGATATGTGGTCGACCCTGACGACTTAAGCGCCGATCTCCTACAGCGCATTACGGAGAGTCTGCCTGCGGATGTGCACCCCATTTCTACTTCGAAAGAGCTGACTGGCGCCGAAATCGCTGCCCTGACGGCGATGCCTACCGCGGTGATTGACCCCCATACGAAGGATGTCATCAAGGATGCGGGTCTGCTGCCCGGTGTAGTGGTCCAGCTGGAAAACATCGTACACGGCGACATCTACTGCCCGCCGGTTACCGCCTCGGTGAGCCCAGCCATCCACAACGTGGAAACGATTGGCGTGTTCTCTGTATACGCCTCAGGCGGACGAGGTCCGTACACGTACTACTGGTACCCTGTGACGGATCTCGCCGGCGGAACGATCTACATCAGCAATCCAACAGGTGCATCGACTTCAATCAGCCGCACTGGTCCGACGTTGGGTGAAGCAGGTGGCGTGGTCGGATATGTCGATGTCCGTGTTACCGATAGCCGAGGAACGCAGGCGACGGCACGAGTCACCTTGACGATCAATCCTGATCTGCCACTGACGGTTGAGATTGATCCTGATCGATCTCAGTGGAATAGTCGCTACGGCACCTACGGGATCGCTGCCAATTGCACTGGGCAAGACAGCCTCTGCACCGCTTCGACGCAACCTGCACCGATCATTGTCAAAGGCGGCTCTGGCTCCTATACCGCAACGTGGACGCTTTTGGCTGGCCGCGCCGCGCAGCCAACTAATCCAACGAGCTACACCACGACCTTTTCGCGACAGGGCGAACAAGGTGAAATAGACGGACTGTACGAAGTCAGCGTGACTGATGGGCGTAGCTCCAAGAGCACGCAGCTCGCAGTGACGACACAGCACGGGTGTACGACCACGCCGCAGCTGAACACGCCCGTCGTATCAACCGTGAGTGCCTCTCACGTCAATACGCTCACCGTGATTGTCCCCGTGGGGTATTGCGAGCGCACTGTTCCAGGTTACACATTCGAGTTCTGGACGGATTACTCGGGCGGTGGTTTTTCCCGCGTAGGGGTGCTTGCTCCGAACTCGTGGAATCCTTCTCAGATATGGCAAGACTCGAGGACTTTCACGAGCGCAACCGTGATGGTTCGCAAGTGCAAGGATGGCCAGTGCAGTCCCTTCACAGAGCAAATCCGCATCAAACGGCCGTGTGGCGCCTACTTCTGGTGCACCAACCCGCAAAAATACGGCGGGGTGGGTGGTGGGCCGTGGATCCCCTGAGGCGTCAGTCCATGCTCTCACATTGAAAGAACAACAGCGCATAGCCGCCGGCGTGATGACTTCGTAAGTTGCCCGCAAGAAGCGCGAAATCACCTTCAAGGCCGTCCCATCAGACGGCCTTTCGCGTTGAAGCCGTTCCTTATGTGCGTGACTCGGGTCTTTTCTTCCGAGAGCGTGAGCCCTCGAGAGGCAAGCTGTGGAGCTGTCGCCTCATCAGGACAAGCAACGGAGTTTGCTCTCCACTTTCGAGCGCCTCCCTTGTCGGAGGCGCTTCCTTTCTTGAGGCAGGGATCCTTCTTGTCCGCGGTAAGTGCCTCAGCGGTTTTCGCAATTCGACGCGGCTCGCTGGGGAGCCGTGGCAAAGCCGGCTGAAAAAGCGCCGCACTCAGAATGAGTGCGGCGCTGAATGCGCTATCGACGACCCAATACCACCTTGCCATCTTGCACAAAGATGGTATTCGCCGCCTGCAAACCCTCTTGATTGACCATGCTCGGATATTCGCGGCCTCTACCCTTGAGTGCATTCAACCGTGCTTGCGCCGTAGGGTGGCTGCCGCCACCCGGAAACCGAGTCATCAGCTCGCGGAATTCAGGAACTGTAAGCTCATATCCCGCGTCTCGCGCGAGAATCAACCCGAACAGATCTGCTTCGTACTCGGCCTGCCACGAAAGGCGTCTATGCTCAACGAGCGGTGCGTTTGCGCGCTGCCGCTGATGTTGCATCTGGCAATGCCCAAGCTCATGTGCGAGAAGGAATGCGACGATCTCCGCGGAGTAGCTCTTCACGAATGAAGTCCCTACGTGGATTTCGCAACCCTCCTCGATCACATACGAAAAGGTGGGGTAGCGCATCACCTCATCCACAACGAGCTGCGCATGCCTCACTTGAGGAGCGTAATCGAGCAGTTCATTGAATACGTTCTGAACATCAAACGCGTTGGCCGAGTTGGCGACAAGGCTGAACACGAGAAGGCTCAGAACACGCGTGCTTTTAGACATTCAAATTGCCCTTGAGTAGCTGACCTGCTCCGTATAGGGGAGCGGCGCTCAGGGGGTGAGTTGGTGAGGGGCACCAGTCAAAACGCTCCTGCTGCCAAGGGGTACGATGGACCTCCGTCGACGAGCCGGCGGTTGTCCGCGTCTTGAACGCGCGCTCGGAGCTCTGGGACGCGCGGCGGCCAGATGCTTCTGGCGATGTGGGTGTCGGGACAGTGTAGCCGTCAGAACGGAATTCGGTCTCTCATGCCGCCTCTCCCGTCAGTTCCTGCGTCCGGCCGTCCGCGTCGCTGGGCTCGCATCGCCGATTTGGTGGCTGGCAAGCCCGGGCGCTCCGCACAACTTGAACCGACGGGCTCTTCGGCGTCCTGCCTCATCGATTGCAGGCAGACGGGCTTGAAAGGCCGTGCCGTGATACTGCCGCAGAAGAAAAGGCACAGGAGCCGATTTGCCTCCTGTGCCGTTGAGTCTGCTACACAGCGATCGGCGCCTTTATGGCGGGATGCGACTGATAACCTTCGATGATGAAGTCCTCGAAGCGGTAGTCGAAGATCGACTCCGGTTTGCGAACGATCCTGAGCTGTGGTGGCGCATACGGCATGCGCGATAACTGTTCTTTCGCCTGCTCGAGATGGTTCAGATACACGTGAGTATCACCGCCTGTCCAGATGAATTCTCCGACTTCCAGGTCGCACTGCTGCGCAAACATGTGCGTAAGCAGCGCGTATGAGGCGATATTGAACGGTACGCCGAGGAAGACATCCGCGCTTCGCTGATAGAGCTGACACGAGAGTTTTCCGTTTGCGACGTAGAACTGAAACATGGCGTGACATGGGGTCAGCGCCATGGCGTCGAGTTCCGCGACGTTCCATGCATTGACGATGATTCGGCGTGAATTCGGATCGCGCTTCAACAGCTCGACCGTCTTTGCAATCTGATCGATGCTGCCACCATCCGGAGTCGCCCAGCTTCGCCACTGCTTGCCGTAGATCGGTCCGAGATCGCCGTTTTCATCGGCCCACTCATCCCAGATCGATACGCCGTGTTCCTTCAAATACGAGATGTTGGTGTCACCCCTCAGGAACCACAGGAGTTCGTGAATCACTGACTTCAGATGGATTCTCTTGGTTGTAACCAACGGGAAGCCACGTGCAAGATTAAACCGCATCTGGTATCCGAAGATCGAAAGGGTGCCGGTACCGGTACGGTCGGATTTGCGCGTGCCGGTCGTGAGAAGCGTTTGCAGAAGATCAAGATATTGACGCATTTAAGATTTCCGTGATTGATGCTGGCCTAACCGGTGTAGCACCTGACTGAGGTCGCATAGACACGGAATGTCTCCTGCATTCTTTAGAATGCAGCACGCTTCTTTAAACGTCGTGCCTTTCCGATCCTTTTGTCAAGCGCTCGACGACTACCCCTCCCGCGGAATTACTGCTCCTCGATCGAATCCGCAAACGCGATATCGGCGTTTCGTCGCGAAATGACCGAGGCATCAAAGAAACGAATAGCTCCACACACCTCTCGCTATACGACACAAGAACAACAAGTCGGGGGCTGCAGGCCACGTAAGGCCTGTGTCCTCGATCTTTGTTCCTACATTCAGGACATCCATGTGCAGCACATCTGCACGACCTCAGTTTCTATTTCATCAGGAGTGGCTTTTTAAATGAGCACAGCTCAACGACTCGTTTTGCATGACGCCACTGTGCCAATGCAGGACGCTTCGCTCGACATCTGGAAGGCGAAGTACCGCCTTACTGCGAAGGACGGCTTTATCATCGATCTGACCATCGATGACACGTTCGATCGTGTGGCCTCGGCGCTCGCCGCGCTCGAAGCAACCCACGTTTCCGACGAGCGCACGCGCAGGGCAAGTCGTGCCTTTTGGCATGAGCGGTTCCTGTGGGCGCTTCGCAAGGGCGCAATTCCCGCGGGTCGAATCATGTCGAACGCCGGCGCGCGCGAGCACAAGCCTGCCACGTCGACGATCAACTGCACGGTCTCGGCGACCATCCCGGACTCGATGGACGGAATCCTTTCCCGTCTGCACGAAGCGGGACTGACGCTGCGGGCCGGATGCGGCATCGGGTATGAGTTCTCGACGCTTCGGCCGAAGGGGGCTTTTGTCTCCGGCGCTGGCGCGTACACCTCTGGCCCGCTGTCGTTCATGGACATCTACGACAAGATGTGCTTTACCGTGAGTTCCGCCGGCGGTCGTCGCGGCGCTCAGATGGCCACCTTTGACGTGGGTCATCCCGATGTGCTCGAGTTCATTCGTGCAAAGCGCGAAGACGGGCGGCTGCGTCAGTTCAACCTGTCGCTGCTGATCACGGATGAGTTCATCGAAGCGGTGAAGGACGACCGCGAGTGGAAGCTCGCGTTCCCTCTGTCTCTGAAGGAGTTTGAGACAGAGAAACCGGCTCTTACGGATGAGTCCAAGTTCATCTGGCGCAAGTGGCCTGTCACGGATGGTTACGTGGTGAATGAGCAGGGCCAGGTCTGCTGCAAGGTCTACAAGACGTTGCCGGCAAAGCGGATCTGGGATCTGATCATGAATTCGACGTACGACTTCGCGGAGCCGGGGTTCATTCTCATCGACCGTATGAATGAGATGAACAACAACTGGTTCTGTGAGAATCTGCGCGCCACGAATCCTTGTGGCGAGCAGAGCTTGCCGCCGTACGGCGCGTGTCTGCTGGGTTCGATCAACCTGACCCGGTTCGTGAAAAACCCATTCACGTCGGACGCTGAGTTCGATTGGGAGGAGTTCCGCGAAGTGGTGCGGGTGTTCACTCGCATGCTGGACAACGTTGTGGAGATCAACGGCCTGCCGCTTCCAGAGCAACGAGAGGAGATCAAGCGTAAACGCCGCCATGGCATGGGGTACCTGGGGCTCGGCTCCACCCTCACCATGCTTCGCATGAAGTACGGCTCGAAAGAGTCGGTGGCGTTCACCGAGCGCGTGACACGGGAGCTTGCGGTCACCGGATGGCAGGAGGCTCTTGCTCTGGCCAAGGAAAAGGGGCCGGCGCCGATCATGGAAGAGGAGTTCGAAGTCACCAATCAGATGCTCCATGCGCGTCCGGAAATGGCCCGCGACGGCTACAAGGCCGGCGACAAGGTCAAAGGCAAGATCCTGCATGCACGCTACTCGCGGTACATGCAGAGGATTGCTGAGGTGGCGCCTGAGCTCGTGGAAGAGCTGGCAAAGGTGGGTGCGCGCTTCACGCATCACTCATCGATCGCACCGACGGGAACTATCTCCCTGTCGTTCGCGAACAACGCCTCGAATGGAATCGAGCCGTCTTTTGCGCATCACTACTTCAGAAATGTGATTCGGGAGGGCCGAAAGACCAAGGAACGTATCGACGTGTACTCGTACGAATTGCTTGCATATCGTACGTTCGTCGATCCGGAAGCGATGCCGGGCAATCTCCCCGACTACTTCATCACGGCCGACTCGGTGACCCCGAAGCAGCACGTGGACATTCAGGCGGCTGCTCAGAAGTGGATCGATTCATCCATTTCAAAGACCGCCAACGTGCCCACGGACTTCAACTTCGAGGACTTCAAGGACATCTACCTCTACGCGCATGCGCAGGGGCTGAAGGGTTGCACGACCTTTCGCTTCAATCCGAGCGCTTTCCAGGGCGTGTTGGTGAAGGAGGATGACCTGAAGAACACCGTGTATGTGTTCAAGACGGAGGATGGCAATGAAGTGCGGGCCCGTGGCGATGAACTCGTCGAATACGACGGGGAAGTCCACACCGCGGCCAATCTCTTCGATGCCTTGAAGGAAGGCTACTACGGACGACTGTGATCATGACAACTGCAAACGTAATCAAAATTCGAAGCCGCATCACGGGTTATTCGGTCGAGAAGCCGACGACCCCTGAAGCCCTCGTCGAGGCAGTCGATCCGACTCCTGAAGTGGTATCGATGAACGAGACGCTTGAGCGACCGGAGGTCCTTCTTGGATCTACCTACAAGCTCAAGAATCCTGTGGCGGAGCATGCGATGTATGTGACCATCAACGACATCGTGCTCAACGAGGGTACCGCCCACGAGCAGCGTCGGCCGTTCGAGATGTTCATCAATTCGAAGAACCTCGAACACTACCAGTGGATCGTTGCGCTCACGCGCATCATCTCAGCAGTGTTCCGCAAGGGCGGCGACGTCGTGTTTCTGGTCGAGGAGCTGAAGGCAGTATTCGACCCGAAGGGCGGCTACTGGTTGCCCGGTGGGCGATACATGAACTCGATCGTTGCGGAGCTCGGGCATACGCTCGAGCGGCACCTGAAAGCGATCGGGCTCATGAAGGCTGACGACCTCGACGAGGAACAGAGGAAGCTCATCGAGGAGAAGCGTGCGGCATTCGAGGCCCTCACCAAGGAACCGACACCAGAAGCGCCGGAGCAGGGGCAGTACCCTCCCGGTGCAAGGATCTGCGGTAAGTGCCATACCAAGGCGGTGGTCATCCTCGACGGATGTGCTACTTGCCTTGCATGTGCAGACTCCAAGTGTGGGTAGCTGTTTATTGTGCGGGGG
>Ga0164243_10009061_pt1 | contig 14538 bp, 15 predicted proteins | sample OricompcompostOP_FD_108781 | JGI IMG/M metagenome (GOLD analysis project Ga0164243, IMG submission 108781) | Organic Plus compost microbial communities from Emeryville, California, USA - Original compost - Organic plus compost (OP) | ecosystem: Engineered > Solid waste > Mixed feedstock >... | reverse complement strand
CCGCTCTATGTCGGCGTCAACCGTGATCTCGCCGCGTCTCGCCATCTTCTTGGCCTGCTTCGCCTCGCGAGTGGCCTTGATGGCGGCCTTCTTGGCCTTGCCGGAGGATTTCGCCGGTTTCTTACGTTGGTCGCCCATGGTTCCCCCTTGTTCATGGGTGTGAGGCGCTGGTACGCCTCGGACAGCGCGCAAGTGATACCCGCAAAGGCCGACAATCACCTTATATGGCCATCTATCGGATTTGTCTGAACTGTTACTTGGTTCAGAGCAGGGTGAGCTGCTCGGCGGCGGGCTTCGCGCGCCGGGCCGGTCGGCCGGGCGAGAGCGCCGCCGTGCCCGCGGCGGCGGCCGATGCCGACGGAGCCGAGGCGGCGTCCGACGGAGTCTCGGCACCGTCCGACGGGGCTGGCGCGGGCGACGCGGGCGATGCGGCCCTCGGAGCCGATGCGGTGGTCGGGGCCGGGGCCGGGGTCGGGGTCGGAGCGGTTGGCGGGGCCGTGCGCCCCGGCCGCCGCGCGCCCTTGCCGATGCCGTACCGCTCGGCGAGCTCCCGCACCCGGGCGGCGACGCCCTCCTGGTACGCCTTGGGGGCATAGGCGCCCCGGCCGTACAGCTCCAGATAGCGGGGCATCAGCCGCGGATGCTCGCGCGACAGCCAGGACAGGAACCACTCCCGCGCCCCCGGCCGCAGATGCAGCACGATCGGCGTCACCCTCGTGGCCCCGGCCTCGGCGATCGCCCGCACGGTCCGCTCCAGCTCGCGCGGCGAGTCGGTGAGGTAGGGCAGGATCGGCGCCATCAGCACGCCGCACCCGATGCCGCGCTCGTTGAGCGTGGCGCACACCTCCAGCCGTTTGCGCGGGGACGGCGTGCCGGGCTCCACCGGCCGCCAGGCCCGCTCGTCGGTGAACCCCACCGACACGTTCGCCCCCACCGAGGTCACCTGCGCGGCCTCGGCGAGCAGGTCCACGTCCCGCAGGATCAGCGAGCCCTTGGTGAGGATCGAGAACGGCTGGGCCGCGTCGATCAGCGCGCGCAGGATGCCGGGCATGAGCCGGTAGCGCCCCTCGGCCCGCTGGTAGCAGTCCACGTTCGCGCCGATCGCGATGCTCGGGCGGCCGGCCGCGGCCCGCCACCGGGGCGCGGCGAGCTCCCGGCGGACCAGCTCGGGCGCGTTCACCTTAACGATGATCTTGGAGTCGAAGTCGCGCCCGGTGTCCAGGTCCAGATAGGAGTGGGTCTTGCGGGCGAAGCAGTAGACGCACGCGTGGGAGCACCCGCGATAGGGGTTGATCGTCCACTCGAACGGCACGCGCGAGGCGCCGGGGACGCGGTTGATGATCGACCGGGCGTGCACCTCATAGAACGTGATGCCCCGGAACCCGGGCGTGTCGAAGGTCCGGACGACCGCCCCCTTGGGTATGAGGGCGGGGACCGGATCGGCCTCGCCGCTGCCGGACGACCGCAGATTGTCCCAGCGCATTCCTTGATTAGAACAGCAGTTCGATGAAGATCGCAACACCAAAACCCGTTGTAAATTGCGGGTAAGGAGACGGCTAATGATCTTCATGCCGGGGCAGAACAGACGCTACAAACCTTGCGTTGCGGGAGGTCCGGCATGGCCTGGTCGCAGGACGAGGAGCGACTGCTTGCGCAGATCGAACGTCACCTCAGTGACGAAGATCCGCGACTCGCCGCCCGGCTGGAATCGTTCAACGAACGCATCGAGCGCAAAGAGAGCGCCCAACGCCGCCGTGCCGCCCGCCGCAGGCCAAGCCGCTCCACCATCATCATCCTGATCAGCTGGCTGCTGATCGCGACCTTGATCACCACTCTGCTGATCATGGCCTTCCGCCACGACGCCGCCGCCTTCGCCCTCTGACCGGGGTCAGCGAGCCGCGTAGGCGCGCAGGAACTTGGCGGCGATCGGGGCGGCGACCTTGCCGCCGCCGCCACCGCCCTCGACGACGACGGCGAAGGCCAGGTCGCCCCGGTAGCCGATGAACCAGGCGTGGCTGTCCAGCTTGGGGCCGGTGCCGAACTCGGCGGTGCCGGTCTTGCCCGCGGTGCCCTTGGGCAGCCCGGCCTTGGCGGCGGTGCCGCCGGTGACCACCGCGGCCATCATCGGCCGCAGGCGCTCGGCGACGCCGTCGGGCAGCGGCTTGGGCTCGCCCTTGCGGTCCGGGGTGGCGACCAGGGTGGGCGGCCGCCAGGATCCGTCGGCGACGGCGGCGGCGACCCCGGCCATGACGAGCGGGCTGCTGGTGATCCTGGCCTGGCCGAACGACTCGGCGGCGAGCTCGGCGTCGCTGGTCGCGAGCGGGACGTTCCCCTTGGCGGCGGGCACGCCGATGCGCAGCGGCTGGTTGAACCCGAACCACTGGGCCGCCTCGCGCAGCTTGCGGGCGTCCAGGTGGCGGGCGGCGAGCGGCGCGAACGTGGTGTTGCAGGACCGCGCGAACGACTCGGTGAACGAGACCGCGCCGAAGGCCGCGTTGTCGGAGTTGCGGATCTTCAGCCCGCCGACGACGGCGTTCTTGGGGCAGGTGACCCGGTCGCCGGGGGAGACGCCCTCGTTCAGCAGCGCCGCGGCGGTGACCGTCTTGAACGTCGACCCGGGCGGATAGTTGCCGTCGAGCGCCCGGTTGAACCCGCCCCGGTTGTTCACCACGGAGAGGATCTCCCCCGTGGACGGCCGGATCGCCACGATCGAGGTCGGCTTGTCCAGTCCCTGCACCGCCTCGACCGCGGCGGCCTGCACGGACAGGTCCAGCGTGGTGCGCACCGGCTTGCCCTCGGAGCCCTTGAGCTTGTCGAGGGTCTTGACCGCCTTGCCGTCCGCGCCGACCACCTGGATCTCGGTGGTCGGCGTGCCGGCGAGCTGCTTCTGGAAGGTCGCCTGCAGCCCGGCCTTGCCGACCGGGTCGCCCTTCTTGTACGGCGGGCCCAGCCGTTCGGCGTCCTTGGCGTCGGCCTTGTCGACGTACCCGACGAGCTGCTGGATCGAGCCGCCGACGTCGCCGCCGTCGATGCGCCGCCCGTCGCGGTCGGTGATCGCGGCCCGATCCGGCCAGGTGGTCTTCAGCGCCAGGCGGTTGGAGCCGTCGAGCGCCGGGTGCACGGCCTTCGGCGACCAGTCCACCTTCCAGCGCCGGTCCTCGACCTTCAGGTCGATCGAGCCCTGGTAGGTCCACTTCCCGGCGTCGCCCAGGGTGAGGGTGGCCGAGTAGCGGGCCCTGGCCCGGTCGTCGCCGACCGTGGTGACGCCGTCCAGCCGGATCTCCGAGGATTCGACCCGCAGATCCTTGCCGAGGCCCTCGTAGACCGGCGCGATGTCGGGCGCGCCCTCGCCGAGCTGTGCGCGCATCGCCGCGATGTCGCCGCTGTTCCACGCCTGCACGAAACGCTCGGCCGTCTGCTGCGGCGTCCCCTGGGTACGCAGCAGATAGTAGGCCCCGCCCGCCCCCGCCGCGGCGACGAGGACAACGGCGACGGACGTGATCGCGATGGTACGGCCCCGCGGCACGCGCTTACCCCCCGGTCGCTCGGTGTCCCCAGCAGACTAACGGGGCCGTGCGGGGTCGCGCGGTCCGTTCCGCACCACGAACGCCCGAATACAATGGATTCTGGCGCTTCGCCGCGCTCATTCCTGCAGGCGAGCCTTGACGCTGGACGCGTACACCGGCACGTACTCCTGCCCGGAAAGTTTCTGGATCGCCTGCATCACCTGGTCGGTGACCTCGCGGCGGGTGCGGGCGTCCTTGGGGTCGCCGCTGAACCGCATCGGCTCGCCGATGCGCACGCCGATCCGGTGCAGGCGGGGCACGGACCGGCCGGGCGGGAGCACCCGGTCGGTGCCGATCATGGCGACGGGGAGCACGGGCGCGCCGGTGGTCAGCGCGAGCCAGGCGACCCCGATCTTGCCGCGGTACAGCCGCCCGTCGGGCGATCGGGTGCCCTCGGGGTAGATGCCGAACAACTCGCCCTTGCGCAACAGGTCGGCGGCGGCGTCGAGCATCGCCTGCGCCGCCGACGCGCTCTCCCGGTCGATCGCGATCTGGCCCGTGCCGCGCATGAACATCGCCGTCAGGGGATTGCCGGTGAAGTACTCGGCCTTCGCCACGAAGCTCACCTTCCTCGGCAGCATCAGCGGCAGGAAGGTGGAGTCGAGGATCGACAGGTGGTTGGAGGCGAGGATCGCCGGGCCGGTGAGCGGCACGTACTGCGACCCCTCGATGCGGGGGCGCCAGAGCAGGTGCAGGAACGGTCCACTGACGATCTTGGTGAGGCGGTACAGCACGTGTGTCTCCCGATCTCGGCCGACGAGCCAACCCTATGACTGTGCCCCGATGGCGGCGTCTCGTCCCGCCGCGACCACGCGGCGTGACCGCGACCGGCCAGGCGAGGACGATCGCGTGACGCTTCCGCCGGGGAATCCACCGGAAAGCGTCGTGCCCCCCGCGACCTCGGTCACGGGGGGCACGACGCTTAGGGCCGATGTGGCGGTCGCCTCCTCGGCGAGAGGCACAACACGGCTCCAGCCGGACGGTATTCCGTGAAGGCGTTAATTGCGGCCCGGGGGACACAGACCACATCGGCCTCACGACTCTAACCCACGCCCATCGGTGCTCATTCCAGCCACGCCGTCCCGCGGCCGTCGTTTCTTCCCTGATCCGGCCTGCTTCTGCCGGTACGCCGGTATCCGCCCGTACCGGGCGTGACCTGCGGCGATGTCGCGTACGGGGGCGGCCTGGCGGGGTCCGAGAGCGTTCTCTCGCCGGGCGGTCGGGCGGGGAACGGCGGCGGGTAGATTTTCGGTCTCGGCGGCGTGCGGGCGGACGGGCGGGCGTCCTCCCGCCTGCGGGCCGCGCCGTACGGCTCAGCTCGGCGGGGAGGGCTTGACGGTCCGCAGGGCCGCCCGCGCGGCCTCCTCGAAGAGGGACACGTCGCTGCAGGCGGTGGCGAAGGTGAAGCCGTCGTCGAGGTGGCGGGCGGCGTCCTCGGCCCGGTGGCAGTGCATGCCGCAGGCGATGCCCGCGTCCTCGGCGGCGACCTTGATCCGTTTGAGCGCCCGGGCGAACTCCGGAGTCCCGGAGACGTCGCCGGGGCGGGGCGCGCCGAGCGCGAGGGCGAGGTCGGACGGGCCGACGTAGACGCCGTCCAGGCCGGGGATGTGGCAGATCCGTTCGATGTCGTCCAGGGCCCCGCGGGTTTCGATCATGACGACGCAGGCGACGGCCTCGTCGGCGGCGCGCGGGTCGGGGCCGATGCGCAGGCCGGAGCGGGACGGGCCGTAGCTGCGCGTGCCGGCCGGGGGATAGCGGCAGGCGCTGACGGCGGCGGCGGCCTCCTCGGCGGAGTTCACCAGCGGCACGATCACGCCCTGCACGCCGGCGTCGAGCAGCCGTCCGATGCTCGCGAGGTCGTTGGCGGCCGGACGGCCGATCGCCACGCCGCCGGCCGCGTCCACGGCCGTGACCGACGCCAGGAACGACGCGTAGTCGATCAGGCCGTGCTGCATGTCGAGGCAGATGTAGTCGAAGCCGAGCAGGGCGAGTCGTTCGGAGATGACCGGGCTCGGGGTCACCTGCCAGATCCCGGCGATCCGCTCGCGGCCGCGGAGCCGTGCGGCGAACGTCATAGGGGTCCTTTCCACGACGAGGCGCGTCTTTACCGCCTCAACAGGGGTGTGCTCCCACATCTGTGCCCAAACCAGACCTCGGACACCCCTCCCTTCAACGATCAGAACATTGTGATCTACAAAGTAAAGGCGTCGGCTTAAGCCAAGATCAACTTCCACCTGAGCACCACACCAAAACAACGTCTCAAAGCACCTGGGAGGAGGGTCGACTCATGCCCGGCGGTCCTGGAAGGTCGCGCGGGGTGCCTTCCGAGCTTGAGCGGACCGGGCGAACGCACGGCTCGGCGTGCCTTCGGGCGTCCGGCGGCGATGCCCGGTCGCCGGATCGCCGGGCTGACCGGATCGTTCCGCATCCGGGCCTGTTCGTGCCTTATGGCCGGGCTCGCGGTGGCGGGACGATCGTGGCATGAACAACGCGCTGATCGTCATCGACGTCCAGGAGTCCTTCCGCCGCCGCCCGCTGTGGGAGGCGGTCTCCAACCCCGACATCGTGGCCCAGGTGAACCGGCTGGTGGACGCCGCCAGGGAGCGGGGCGACCTGGTGGTGTGGGTGCTGCACAGCGAGCCGGGCACGGGCGACGTGTTCGACCCGGCCCGAGGGTTCGTGCGCCTGATGGACGGGCTTGCGCCGCGCCCGGACGAGCCGTTGATCGTCAAGACGTCGATCAACGCGTTCACCACGACCAACCTGCACCAGACCCTCACCCGGCACGGCGTGCGCCACCTGACCGTGTGCGGCATCCGCACCGAGCAGTGCTGCGAGACGACGACCCGGGTGGCGTTCGATCTCGGGTACGAGGTCGACTACGTGGTGGACGCGACGGCGACGTTCCCGATCCCGCACCGGGACGCGCCCGAGGACCGGAGCGTCGCGGAGATGGTGGCCGACCCGACGACCATGCAGGCCGCTGACGTGGTGGCGCGCACCGCGTTCGTGCTGGACGGCCGGTTCGCTACGATCCGCACCGTGGATGAGGTGACGGGCGCGCCGGCTGGCGTGGCCGGGTGACGCGCGGGGCGATGGCGAAGGTCGTCTTCGTGCTGGTGCCGGGCCTGCATCTGCTGGACCTGGCGGGGCCCGCGCAGGTGTTCTCCACCGCGGCGAGCTTCGGGCACGACTACGAGCTGGCGTACGTGGGCGAGCGCGAGGAGGTGCAGTCGGCGCAGGGGCTGCCGCTGCGGGCCCGGGTGCGGTGGCCGGAGCTGACGGCGGACGACCTGCTGGTGGTGCCGGGGTGGCGGTCGCCGACGCTGCGCGGGAGCGGGCCGATCGGGGAGGGCGTGCTGCGGCGCCTGACCGCCCATCACGCGGCGGGCGGCACGGTGGCGAGCGTGTGCGCGGGCGCGGACGCGCTGGGCCGGGCCGGGCTGCTGGACGGCCGGCGCTGCACCACCCACCACGACGTGCAGGAGGAGCTGGCGGCGCGGTACCCGAAGGCGACCGTGATCCGCGACGTCCTGTACGTCGTGGACGGGCGGGTGGTGACGTCGGCGGGCATCGCCAGTGGCATCGATCTGGCGTTGCATCTGGTGGCGGTGCGGGACGGCGCGGCGGTCGCGGCGCGGGTGGCGCGGGAGATGGTCGTGTACGCGCGGCGCAACGGCGACGAGCGGCAGGCGAGCGCGATGCTGCGGTATCGGGCGCATCTGAGCGAGGCGGTGCACCGGGCGCAGGATCTGATCGACTCGCGATTCGCCGAGCGGCTGCCGCTGGCGGATCTCGCCGCGGCGGCGGGGGTGAGCGAGCGTACGCTGACGCGGTTGTTCCGGGCGTCGACGGGGTTGACGCCGTTGCGGTATCAGCAGGTGCTGCGGGTGGAGCGGGCCGAGCATCTGATCGGGCAGGGGGCGACGGTGGAGTCGGCGGCGCGTGCGGTGGGGTTCAGCGACGCGCGCATGCTGCGCCGCCTGCGGTCGCGCGCGTCCTGAGCCTGGTCGGGGGGCCGCGCCCGCCCGGGCATCGGATCGGCTCACCGGCGGCGAGGACCGGCCGCGTGGCCCACGCCCGGGTATCGGTGGCTGCCGGCTCCGCCGGGCGGGCCGAGGGCCGGCGGCGTGCCCGGGCGTCCGCCGCCCCGTAGGCCCAGGTCTCAGCGGAGCCGGTCCGGTCCGGTCCGGCGGCTGCCCGGGCCTACGCCGCCTCGTCCGCGCCGCCGGTGAAGGCGGGGCGTGTGCGGGATGGCGCGCACACGCCCCGCGTACTGGGCCGGTGGGGTCAGCCGAGGTCGTGGACCCGGCCGAGGAAGACGATGCCGTCGACGCCGCCGAGCCGTTCGGGGTCGAAGGGGATGTAGCGGAAGTCGGCGGCGGTGCGCGGTGTGGGTTTGGCGACGGCGGCGGCGAGGCGGCGGGCGTCGGCGAGTGAGGGGTCCCAGGGGAGGGTGGCGAGGATGCCTTCGAGGGTGTCCGGGGGCGGGGTGTCGTCGCCGACGGTGCCGAGGGCCGTGGCGAGGACGGCGTAGCGGTCGCGGAGGCGGGTGGCGGTGATGGCGCCCGCGCCCCACCATTCGATGGTGCGGTCGCCGAAGGACATGAGGCTGCGGTCGCGTTGCAGGTGGACGTTGTGGCCGAAGACGAGGGCGGGGCCGTGGTCGGCGATGGCCCGCAGGTTGGCGGCCATCATGGCGTCGCGCAGGGCGGACAGGCGGGACCAGCGTCCGGGGGAGTCGTCGGCCATCCAGTGGTGGTAGCGGAGCAGGCCGACGGCGGTGCGGGCGTACAGTTCGGCGCGTTCGCGGTCGTGGGGGGCGAGGCCCGGGGCCTGGGTTTCGAGGAGGGCGGCCAGGTCGTCGGCGATCACGCGCAGGCGTCGCGCGTCGGGGGTCTGCCCGATGGATTGGGCGGGGTCGGTGGCGGCCGCCTGGTTGGCCCAGCGGTCGTCGGGGCCGAGCAGGGCGTCGAGGGTCTCCCTGGTGCAGGGGTGGGGGCCGTCGAGGAGGTCGTACAGGGCGGTGAGGGCTTGGCGGGGGCTGTCCGCCCAGTACTCCAGGGGTCCGTCGAAGCCGAAGAAGCGCAGTTTGTCGTCGTGGGTCTGGTTGTAGGCGCGCATCCAGTGGACGAGTTCGCGGTTGGCGGGCGAGGCGCCGAAGCCGTGGCTGAAGCCGCGTGCCATGACGTCGTCGAGGGCGCCGGCGCCGGTGGTGACGTGGTCGTCGACGAGGAGGGCGGCGAGGCAGTCGCTTTCGATGGCGAAGGCCCGGTAGCCCTCGTGTTCGACGAGGTGGCGGAAGAGTTCGTTGCGCAGGGCGCCGAGTTCGCCGACGAAGTGCCGGGGTTCGCCGAGGCCGAGCAGCAGGGGTTCGGCGGGGAGCGAGCGCAGGAACGCCGAGACGTTCGCGCCGTCGAATGGGCGGGCGGTGTCCGTGATTTCCATACATTCGACGGTATCGTTGAACTTTCGAGGTAAACTTTCGCGCTGTTTCCGCAGGATTCGGCGTGGTGAAGTTTCAATCGGTGGGGTATCCGTGAGGCCGGTGGATCTGGCGCGTGAGCATGGTGTGTCCACGCAGGCGGTGCGGAACTATGAGGAGGCGGGCATCCTGCCGCCGGCGGAGCGGTCGGCGCACGGGTATCGCCGGTACGCGCCGTTGCACGCGCGGGCGTTGCGGGCCTTTCTGGCGCTGGTGGCCGGGTACGGTCACCGTACGGCGGCGGAGATCATGCGGGCGGTGAACCGGGGCGCGGTCGAGGAGGCGTTGCCGCTCGTCGACGAGGGTCATGAGCGGCTCGCCGAGGATCGGCGTACGTTGCGGGCGGTGGAGCAGGCGTTGCGGGATCTGGCGCCGGTGCCGCGGGAGCGCGGGGAGGTGTTCATCGGCCCGTTGGCGCGGCGGCTTGGGGTGCGTCCGGCGACGTTGCGCAAGTGGGAGCGGGCGGGGCTGGTGCGGCCGGGGCGTGATCGGCGTACGGGGTATCGGGTGTACGGAGCGGCGGATGTGCGGGACGCGCGGCTGGTGCATCAGCTGCGGCGGGGCGGTTATCCGCTGGAGCGGATCGTGCCGGTTATCGAGCAGGTGCGTTCGGCGGGCGGGGTGGCTGCTCTGGAGGCGGCGCTGGCGGAGTGGCGGGCGCGGTTGTCGGGGCGGGGGCGGGCGATGTTGCGGGGCGCGGCGGAGCTGGACGCGTATCTGCGGGCGCGGGAGGCGGAAGATGGGCCTCCCGGCTCGGGTTACCTCAACTATGGTGGAGGTAAGTCGGGCTGAGGGGTGGTCATGCGGGTCGGCGAGGGCGTTCACGAACTGACCATCGGGCAGTTGGCCGAGCGCAGCGGGGTCGCGGTGAGCGCGCTGCGGTTCTACGAGTCCAAGGGGTTGATCCGGAGCCGGCGGACGAGCGGTAATCAGCGGCGTTATCCGCGTGACACGCTGCGGCGGGTGGCGTTCATCCGGGTGTCGCAGCGGGTGGGGATTCCGCTGAGCACGATTCGTGAGGCGTTGGCGAATCTGCCGGACGAGCGTACGCCGACTCGTCGTGATTGGCGGCATTTGTCGGAGAGTTGGCGTTCGGAGCTGGACAGCCGTATCGAGCAGTTGGTCCGGCTGCGGGACACGCTGACCGAGTGCATCGGCTGCGGCTGCCTGAGCCTGGGGCCGTGCAAGCTGGTCAATCCGGGCGATCAGCTCGGCGGGGACGGCGCGGGCCCGCGGACGCTGCTGATCGAGAGCCCGGACAAGGCCGACTGTTCTCCGTCCGCGTGCGCGGCCGAGCCGGACGCCGTGGAGAAGGCCGCGGGGAAGGCCGGGGAGAGGACCGCGGACCCGGCGGACGAGGTCCAGGGGGCGTGCGGGGTGGCGCGCTGATCTTCCGCGCCGGGCGGGTCGGGGCGGGTCAGGGCGTGCCGGTCGCGGGTTTGCGGGAGTCGATGAGGGCGGCGAGGCCGTCGAGGACGCGCTGCAGCCCGAAGGCGTAGGCGTGGTCGGGGTTGTAGGCGCTGTTGTGCGCCTGTCCGGCGGCGGCGCCGACGCGGGTGGCGAGGGGGTAGGCGTCGGGGTCGAAGACCTTCTCCAGGAGGGGCTGGTGGGCTGCCCACCATTCGGCGTCGCTGGTGGCGGTGTCGCGCTGGGCGGCGCGGGCGTCGGCGGCGGCGCGGGCGCAGGATTCGACGAAGCCGAGCAGGAAGGTGAGGGCGGCGTCCATCTCGACGTCGTCGAGGCCGAGGCCGTCGAGGGCGCGGAGTTCGTAGTCGTATTTGGCGGTGACGCCGGGGCCGAGCGGGGGCCGGGCGGTGGAGACGGTGGCGAGCCAGGGGTGGCGTTCGTACAGGGCGCGGTTGTCGTGGGCGATGGCCTCGAGGCGGTCGCGCCAGTGGTCGCTGGCGGGGCGGGTGCGGGTGATCCGGCCGCAGACGGTGTCGATCATGAGGTCGAGGAGTTCGGCTTTGCCGGGGATGTAGGTGTACAGCGACATGGCGGTGATGCCGAGGCGTTCGGCGACGCGGCGCATGGAGAGCGCGGCGAGGCCTTCGGCGTCGGCGAGGTCGATGGCGGCCTGGGTGATCTGAGGGACCGAGAAGCGGGGTTTGGGGCCGCGTTTGGGGGCGTCGCGGAGCCCCCAGAGCAGTTCGATGGTGCGGCCGGGGTCGCCGCCGCCGCTGTGCGCCGTGGTCACGTCCGTCATTGTCCCAGTCCTGCCGGGAAGAAAACTCTTTACTGTGTACGTCATAATAGTCCTAACTCCATACGACGTATAGAGTGTGGGGGTGCCGATGGGCTCGGCCGATCACGCGGTGCTCGCCGAGGGGCTCCGCAAGCGCTGCGGCCGCGCCGCCGCGCTCGACGGGTTCGACCTGGCCGTCCCGCCCGGCACGGTGCGGAAACCGGCGACCCGCGCGCGCCCGCCGTCCGGGACGAGCAGCGTGGCCGGCACCCGCACGGCGGTCGTCTTGCCCGCGCCGTTGGGGCCGAGCGGCGCCGCCGGCCCGCACCCGGCCGTCACCGCCGGCGCCGAGTGCGGCATGTCGGCCGTCGCCCGCCCGGCCACCACCGCCGGACCCGCCATCGGGGTCGAGCGGAACCTGTCCGTCACGCCCTTGGCCGCGTCGATAGCCACGTCCGGGGCCGGCCCCGCGCGGGTCAGGATGCCGATTGCCCCGGCGGCCTCGTGCCGGCCCGGCCTCCGCGCTCGGATCCTTGCCGACGCGGGTGGGCGTGGGTGGATCACGGGCGTCGGGCGATGACGACGGTGGCGGGCGGGTCGGCGGATGTGCACACGTGTGGGGTCAGGCCCGCGCGGGAGAGGATGGCGGTGGCGTCGGCGGCCTGGTGGCGGCTGGTCTCGACGAGGAGGTGGCCGCCGGGGGCGAGCCAGCCGGGCGCCTCTTCGGCGAGGCGGCGCAGCACGTCGAGGCCGTCGTGGCCGCCGTCGAGGGCGGCCTGGGGTTCGTGCAGCCGTGCCTCGGCGGGCAGCAGCGGGATCTCGCCGGTGGGGACGTAGGGCACGTTCGCGATGAGGATGTGCACGCGGCCGCGCAGCGCGCCGGGCAGTGCGGCGTAGAGGTCGCCTTGGTGGACGTGGGTGGTGGCGGGCAGGTTGCGGCGGGCGTAGCGGAGGGCGGCCGGGTCGATGTCGGCGGCGTGCAGTTCGGCGATGTCGGCGTGGGCGGCGAGCGCGGCGCCGAGCGCGCCGGAGCCGCAGCACAGGTCGACGGCGACGGCGCGTGCGGGGGCGAGGGCGGCGGCCTGCCGTACCAGGTGCTCGGTGCGAGGGCGGGGCACGAACACGCCGTCGCCGACGGCTATCCGCAGGCCGCAGAACTCGGCCCAGCCGAGGACGTGTTCCAGCGGTGATCCGGCGGCCCGCCGTTCCACCATGGCGTCGAGGTCGGCGGGCGTGGCGGCGGCGGAGACGAGCAGCCGCGCCTCGTCCTCGGCGAAGACGCATCCGGCGGCGCGGAGCCTGGCGGTGATCGACGAGAAGGACGGGAAAGCGGGAAGAGTGGTCATGGCAGCGCCTTTCGGACGTATCGCCGGGCGCCTCGCGCGATCAGCCGCGTCGCGTGCGCTACTCGGCCGATGGAGGGAGCACCCGGTCCTGAACAGCGGAAATGGGTCTCACCTCCTTGGGCCGTCGCAACGCTGAGGATGGCAACATTACCGATTCGCCCATGCGCCCGCCAGCCTCGTACCGGGCACGCCGTCCCGCCGCATACCTGACGGCGATGGTCAGGTATGCGGGATAGCCTGGGCCTGTCCCGGAGCGTTCCGCCAGGTCGTACGGCGTCGTCGCCGGCGGCCGGGGCGGGGCGGCCATTCCTGGAGCAGCGGATTCGCGGGAGCGCCGATGTCCTACTACCAGACTCTGATCGCGGTGGCCGACGACTGCCCGGTGGACGCGGCGACGGTGCCGGTGGCGCGGGGCGGCAAGGCGACCGTGGCGACGGTCCAGTACGAGCTGCTCGCCGAGCGGCCGTACCGGATGACGCAGGAGGACGTGCTGTTCCTGTCGTGGCTGCGTCGCAGGCCGGAGGCCGGCCGGCTGGCCGAGGACGAGGTGGCGGCGCTGCGGGAGGAGTTCTTCTCCAGGTCGCAGGCGTGCCTGCGGGCGTCGCCGCTGCCGAAGAAGTACGGCTTCGGGCTGCTGTTCGACGGGGACGGGCGCGTCGCGCTGTGCCCGATGGAGTCGGCGGAGTACCGGCGGATCGTCGAAGGCGGCGAAGGGTACAAGGTGGTGAAGGCGATGCGGAGCTCCCGCCGCTGACCTCCGCGGTGCCGTGGCCCAAAATCGGGGTGCGTCGCCGTCAGGGGCGCGGCCACCATTGGGTGATGGTGTCGCGAACGCGCGGGGAGCCCGCGGAGTGGCTGGGGCGGATTCTGCGGGAGGGCGGGGCGCCCGGCCTGTGGGAGGCGCTGGCCGAGCGGCTGTCGCCGACCGACCTGCAGTCGCTGCTGCTCGAGGTGTTCCGGCGGCGGGCTGCGGAGGTGACCCCGGGCGCGTTGCTGCGTGCGTACGAGCGCAGCCGGTTCGCGGCGCCGTCGCCGGTCGATCCCGGTGACCTGGCGCGGCTGGAGGCCGAGACGCATCGGAGGCTGGCGGCGCGCGGTTTCGCCGGGGTCGCGCTGTCGCCGCTGTGCCCGCTCGGGACGGTCTCCGCGGTCGGCACGGTGGACCAGAACAAGGTGGTGTCCACGGTACGCAACAGCGAGGTGCCGGCCGACTCGACCAACGTGCTCGCGCTGGAGTGCGCGGTCCGCCGCCGTGAGCTGCTGCGCGCCGATCCCCGGTCGCGGGAGCGGGTACGGCTCGCCGCCACCTCGCGTGTCGTGCGGGCCCAGCCGCCGCCGGGCCCGGGCATGTGGGCGCACTTCGCGCTGCTCGGCCTGTGCACGGCCGGCCGGGACGAGGGCTCGTTCGTGTTCCAGACGGCCGCGCTGGCCGAGCATCTGGCCGCCCACCTGGACGTGCTGGACGGCGCGCGGGAGCTCGGCTACCGGATCGAAGCCGTGCGGGTCCTGATCACCGACCTGTCGGGCGGGCGGCACCGCCCCGCCCTCGGCGACCGGGTCCTGTCCCCCCTCGCCGAGGCCCACCCCGACGTGGCGTTCGGCTTCGACGACGAACGCGACCGGGGCCGCGGCTACTACGGCGACGCCTGCTTGGAGATCCTCGCCACGACGGCCGGCGGGGACGAGATCAGCCTCGGCGACGGCGGCTTCACCGGCTGGACCGCGGCACTGCTCAGCAACGCCAAGGAGCGCCTGCTGATCAGCGGCCTGGGCCTGGAACGGCTGTGCGACGCCTTCGGCCCGCCGCGCCGCACCTGACGGGGACCTTCGCGTCCAGGTGTGCGCTCCGGGGCTCGTAGCGGGTGCCGGTCGGGAACGTACCGTGCGGTGCCTTCGGCCCGCCGCGCCCGCACCAGACGAGGTTTTCCCGTCCAGGCGCCCTGACCGGGCCCGTGG
>Ga0164243_10009060_pt1 | contig 14540 bp, 8 predicted proteins | sample OricompcompostOP_FD_108781 | JGI IMG/M metagenome (GOLD analysis project Ga0164243, IMG submission 108781) | Organic Plus compost microbial communities from Emeryville, California, USA - Original compost - Organic plus compost (OP) | ecosystem: Engineered > Solid waste > Mixed feedstock >... | reverse complement strand
TCTCCTTCCGGTGGACCCACGAGGAGGGGCAACGGGCGGCGCCGGGCAACTCGTTCCTGGTCGTCTTCGAGCTCCAGCCCACCGGGACCGGGACGCTCCTGCGGATGACCGAGAGCGGCTTCCGCGAACGCGGCTGGGACGAGGCGAAGGTCGCCGCCGAGTACGAGGCACACGTCAGCGGCTGGGACCACTTCCTGCCGCGCCTGCCGGCGTACGCCGCCAAGGTCGAAGCGGCCACCGCATGAGCGTCACGGTGGACGACGACCTCTGGTCGGCCGTCGGCGACCCGATCCGGCGCCGGATGCTCGACCTGCTGCTGAGCGACGGCAGTGGGACGGCGACCAGCCTGAGCGAGCACCTGCCGGTGACCCGCCAGGCCGTGGCGAAGCATCTCCTCGTCCTCGACCGGGTCGGCCTGGTGCGCGCCACCGCGGCCGGCCGCGAGAAGCAGTTCCGCGTCGACGAGGCCCGGTTGGCCCGGGCCGTCGCCCAGCTCGCGGACGTCGGCGCGGCCTGGGACGCCCGTCTCCGCCGGATCAAGCGCATCGCGGAGACGATCCAACGCGGCCGGGACACGGACGACGAGCCCACGAAGAGTCAGCGGTAGAGGGGGACGCGGAGATGGCGCCACGCGATGTGAGGATCGACAACTGGAACTGAGCCGGCCCCGGGACGGTGACCCGGTGGCGCCGTCCCGCCCGGTCGGCGCCGGCGGGCCCGCCGACCGGTGTCCCGGACGCGCCGCACCCCTGTCCTGCGGCGCGCCCGGGCGGCCCCGGTCAGCTCAGGTCGACCCGGATCAGGTTGAGGCCCCGGGTGGTGAAGAGGGTCCGCGCCCCGTCGGTGACCACTTCGGGCGTACCGAACCAGGACTGGTTGAGCCCGTCGGCGAGCACGCTCGGCGTCGGTTCGTGCCGGGTGACCCGGACCGTCCACAGCCGGCCGCCGTCGGTGCCGAAGACCCGGTCGTCGATCACGGCCAGCTTCCCGCCGACCGCGCCGACGTCGACGCGCCAGAGCACCTCGCGGGTACGCGGATCCAGGGCGAACAGCTCGCCGTCGCGGGTCATGCCGACCAGCACCCGGCCGATGAGCTTGAGGTCGACGATCACGCCGCCCTCGGTCGGCTCGACGAGCCAGGCCAGCCGCTCGGTCCGGTAGTCGAAGTACGCGAGTTTCGCCCGGGTCGTCGTCGGTGTGGTGCCGTAGCCGTTGACGATGCTGCCGCCGAGGAAGACGCCGTGCGGGTCGGGGCAGACGGACTGCACGGTCTGGTCCGGCAGGATGCCCCGCCAACTGCGGAACCGCTGGCCGTCCCAGATGTTGAGGGCGCCCTCCCAGCGGCCGTAGTCCGGCTCGGTGGACATCAGGACCAGGCCCCGGCGTGGGTCCACGGTCACCGACGTCGGGCGGGTCTGCTCCTGGGCGGCGTCGACCCGCGCCACCTCCGTCACCGCCCGTCCGTCGGCGGGCATGGTGAGGTAGCGGGCCAGGGTGTAGACGCCCATGTGCACGACTCCGCCGTGCGCCTCCATGTCCTTGGCCTCGCCGCCGAAGGGCACCCGGAAGGTCGGGAACGCGGGGGTGACCTCGGTGGAGACGACCTGCACGCCGAGGGTGCCGCCGACGACGATCCGGTCCCCGGCGTGGCACAGCGACATCGGCCGCTCCGGGGTCGGGGCGAGGTCGGGGGAGCTCATGTCCAGCGCTTCCGTGGTGCGCGTGTCCAGGTCGTAGAGGATGCCGCCGGCGCTCTGGACCGCCCAGAGGCGGCCGTCGTCGAGGAAGCCGAGCCGTACGTTCGACGCCTCCGCGACCGGCACCCCGACCAGGGTGGGCGTGCTGTCGCCGAGGCGGAAGCGGTAGAGCGACCCGCTCGGGCGGGTGGTGTAGAAGACCTCGTCGTCCCGGCTGGTGATGCCGACGACGAACGAGTCGTCGGGGGTCTTGAGGATCTGGTAGCGGCTGGTGTCGCGGGTGTCGATCACGAGGATCTCGGCGGTGGGCGAGATGCCGACCACGAGGTGGTCGCCGGCGAGGTGGCAGACGGCGCCGAAGGTGCGGTCGCGCAGTTCGGCCGGGAGGATGTCGGTGCGGGTGCCGGTGGCCCGGTCGTAGGCGACCAGCCCGGCGTGCGATCCGATGCCGCAGTAGACGGTGGTGTCGGTGGCCACCAGGTCGCGGACGTAGGTGTCGTCGGGGTCCATCCGGCCGTGGTCGGTGGCACGGCCGGTCGCCGGGTCGTACTCCCAGAGCCGCGCCGAGGGGTAGGTGCCGACGAAGATCCTGCCGTCGGGCGAGGCCTTGGTGTTCCAGCCGACCTCCTGCCGGAGGTCGAGCACCTGGGTCACGTCGAGGGTGCGGGTGTCCACCCGGAACAGCAGCCCGGGGGAGTACGAGGAGACGAAGACGTCGGTGCCGACGGCGTCGATGCCCCAGATGCCGGGGACGCCGGGGATGAGCGCGGTCTTGGTGATCCGGCGCTCGGTCAGGTCGTACGCGGCGACCCGGGTCGGCAGGATCTGGCGGGTGGCGAACCAGATCTCGTTGCCGACCCGCACGCCGTTGCCGAAGTTGAGCACCTGGGAGGCGGGGCCGAGATCGCTGATCGCCACCCCGAGCGGCTCGGCGAGGGGGTCACCGGATGCGGCCTGAGCCGCCCGTGGCAATACGGCTCCGGCCGCTACCGCCCCGACGCCGGCGAGGACCGCCCGCCGCGAGAGACTTCCCGACATCGTGCATCCTCCCGAGTGATCGTTCCCGAGGACTCCTACGGCCGCCAGAGATTACGGACAGGACCGTTAATGGGCGACCTTAGAGCAGAGCCGATCCACCGTCAACGGTCCGGGCTGGACGCCCCGGTGAGCGCGGCCCCTCGGTGACCATCGGGAGGGGGTGGTGCGGGCCGCCGGGCGGGACGGTGGGCCGCCCCGCCCGGCGTTGCGGGATCAGCCGCCGCAGTTGTTGTTGCGCGCGGGCTGGGTCAGCTTCTCCTGCGTGCCGAACTTCGCGTAGACCCGCAGGTAGCACGGCAGGTCGACGTCGCCGTAGTAGCTCGTGACCTCGTTGTCGTAGTAGGTGGTGCCGCTGTCCGCGACCTGCCAGGTGCCGCTGTCGCCGGACTGGATCTCCCAGTAGACGTCGCCGGCGCAGCCCTCCAGGCCCTGTGACCAGGCGATGATGTTGGCCCCGTTGTAGATCTCGGACTGCACCAGGGTGCAGGCGGCGGCCTGTGCGGGTGCGGCGCCGACGAACAGCCCGGCCGTCAGCAGGGCTCCCGCTCCGAGCGCCGACATCAGCTTGCGCATGCTCCGTACCTCCAAGGTGGACGGTGGATCACTTCCCGGAGGGTAGCCGGGCGGGAAAAGCAGTTTCAAGATTGTTGGTCGACTCGTCAAAATTCTTCATCGATGGTGATGGTGCCTCCGGGCCGCCTCGCCACCCCCTCGACCCGCCGCCGTGCGTGGCCGGATCCGGTCAGATCGTTGACCATCGGGATCGATGTCCGATCTCCTGGGCGGACCGACCACTCGCCCAGGAGCCCGTCTTGCCCCGGAAACTCGCCACCCTCGCCGCCGCTGTCGCCCTGTGCCTCGTCGGCACGGTGGGCGCCGCCGGCGCGCCGGCGTCCGCCTCCGCGTCCGCCCGCAGCGACCTGCACGTACGACAGCTGACCACGAACGGCCAGCACGATCCGCTCGGCATCGACGACCCGACGCCGCGGTTCGGCTGGCTGTTGCAGGCCACGCGCCGCGGGCAGGCGCAGGGCGCCTACCGGCTCCTGGTGGCCTCGAACCCGAGCCGGCTCCACGCGGGTCGGCCCGACGTGTGGGACAGCGGCCGGGTCGAGGCCCGCGACTCCACCCAGGTGGCGTACCGCGGCCCTGAGCTGCGCTCGCGCAGCCGCTACTACTGGACCGTCCGGGTGTGGGACGCCGCCGGCCGTGCGGCCGGCCCGGCGCCGGTGGCGTGGTTCGAGACCGGCCTGCTGGAGGAGTCCGACTGGTCGGCGGACTGGATCGCCCGGGACGTCGCCACGTGGCTGCCGACCGAGAGCGCCGAGCAGGACCACCCGGCCTCGCTGCGGTCCGGACACACGCTGGGGCAGACGTTCACCGCCGACCGGCCCTTCGACGCGGCCGCCGGACGCATGCCGACGTGGAACACCGCCGACTCCGACTTCACGGTGACCCTGCGCCGGGACGGCCCGAGCGGCGAGGTGCTCGCGACCCGACGCCTGGTCGACCACCCCGACAACGCCTGGGGCGAGGTGCGGCTCGACCGGCCGGCCGAGCCGGGGACCTACTACCTGGAGATGTCCGACCTCGACGGCACGGCCGGGTGGTGGAGCCACACCGGCGACGTGTACGAGCACGGGAGCGCGTACGCCGACGGACAGCCGGTCGCCGGCGACCGTACGGTGCGGTGGAGCCCGACCGTCGAGGTGCAGGACGAGCGCACGTCCCAGCTGCGCAAGGAGTTCCGGGCGGGCCGCGACGTCGTCCGCGCGCGGCTGTACGTCACGGCGCTCGGCGTCTACGACGTGCGGCTCAACGGCAGCATGGTCAGCCGGGACCGCTTCGCGCCCGGGTGGACGGACTACACCAAGCGCGTGCAGTACCAGACGTACGACGTCACCCGGCTGCTTCGCGCCGGCGACAACGCCATCGGCGTACGTCTGTCGACCGGCTGGTACGCGGGCCGGGTCGCGATCTACGGCCCCAACCTCTACGGCGACCTGCCGGGTGTGCTCGGCCAGTTGGAGATCACGTACCGGAACGGGTCGACCCAGACCGTGGTGACGGACACCTCGTGGCGCGGCACGCGGGGGCCGATCCGGTCCTCGGACATGCTCGACGGCGAGGACTACGACGCGCGCGAGGAGACCCCGGGGTGGAGCCGCCCCGGCTACGACGACAGCGGCTGGGAGCGGGCCGTCGAGAAGACCGGCGTGACCGCCGAACTCGTCGCGCAGGCCGACCCGCCGGTGCGGGTGACGCAGGAGCTGCCGACGCGGCGGATGACGCAGCCCCGACCGGGCACGTACGTCTTCGACCTGGGCCAGAACATGGTCGGCACCGCGCGCGTCCGCGTCCGCGGCGCGGAGCCGGGGCAGCGGTTGACGATCCGCTACGGCGAGGAGGTCAACCCGGACGGCACGCTCTACACCGCCAACCTGCGCTCGGCCAAGGCCACCGACCACTACACGGCCTCAGGCGCCGACATCGAGACGGTCGACCCGGTGTTCACCTTCCACGGGTTCCGGTACGTCGAGGTCACCGGCTATCCGGGACAGCCAGGTCCCGACGACGTGGTGGGCCAGGTGATCGGCACGGACACGCCGGTGACCGGCTCCCTGCGGACCTCCAGCCCGATGCTCAACCAGTTGCAGAGCAACATCGTCTGGTCGCAGCGCGGCAACTTCCTGAGCGTCCCGACCGACTGCCCGCAGCGCGACGAGCGGATGGGCTGGACCGGCGACATCAACGTGTTCGCACGGACGGCGGCGTTCAACATGGACGTGTCGACGTTCCTCGGTGACAAGTGGCTGCGGGACCTGCGCGACGCGCAGCGCGCCGACGGCGCGTTCACCGACGTGGCGCCGTACGTCCCGGTCGTGGGCGGCGGCAACGCCGGCTGGGGGGACGCCGGCGTGACCGTGCCGTACATCATCTGGCAGACGTACGGCGACACCGAGGTCATCGAGGAGAACTACGACGCGATGGCCGCGTGGATCGACTACCTCGAGGCGAACAGCGACGGCTACATCCGGCCCGACGCCGGGTACGGCGACTGGCTGAACCTCGACGACAACACGCCCCGCGACCTCATCGGCACCGCGTACTTCGCGCACGTGACCCGGCTGCTGTCGCAGATGGCCGCCGCGATCGGTCGCACGGCCGACGCCCAGGAGTACGCGGCGCTGGCCGACGCGGTCACCGACGCGTTCGTGGCCCGGTACGTCGGCGCCGACGGCCGGCTCCCCGGCGACGCGCAGGCCGGCTACGTGATCGCGCTGTCGTTCGGGCTGATCCCCGACGACCTGGTCGACGAGGCCGCCGACCACCTGGTGGCCAACCTCGAACGGCACGACTGGCACCTGGCCACCGGGTTCCTCGGGACGCCGGACCTGCTGCCGGTGCTCACCGCGACCGGCCACACGGACGTCGCGTACCGGCTCGTCAACCAGCGCAGCTACCCGTCCTGGGGCTACGAGATCGACAAGGGCGCCACCACCATCTGGGAGCGGTGGAACTCGATCATGCCGGACGGCAGCTTCGGCGACGTCGGCATGAACTCGTTCAACCACTACGCCTACGGCGCGGTCGGCAACTGGATGTACCGCACGATCGCCGGCATCCAGCCGGACCCGGCCAGCCCCGGGTACGCGCACTTCCGCGTGGCGCCGCAGCCCGGAGGCGGGCTGACCTCGGCGCGGGCCTCGTACGAGAGCGCCTACGGCACGATCACCTCCGCGTGGTCGCTGCGCCACGGCGATCTCACCCTGGAGGTCACCGTGCCGGTCAACACGACCGCCACGATCGAGATCCCCGCCGACGCGGCCGTCCGGGAGGGCGGGCGGCCGGTGGCCGGCGCGCCGGGCGTGCGCGCGGTCGCGCGCGACGGCGACGTCCTGCGCATCGAGGTCGGTTCGGGCAGCTACCGGTTCACCGAGGGGAGCGACTCATGACCGCGCGACGGATGCGGCGGCTCGCCGTCGGGCTGGCCACGGCGGCGTTGCTCGTCGCCGCGCCGCAGCCCGCGCTCGCCCAGCGCCCCGGCACCGCGGCGCAGCCGGAGTGGGACGCCCGCACCGGCCGGCTCGACCCGGCCGCGTTCACCGCTCCGCCGAGCACCAGCCGACCCCACGCGTTCTGGTTCTGGAACGGCGAACTCACCGAGGCCGAACTCGCCCGCCAGCTCGACGAGATGCGGGCCGGCGGCGTGGAGGAGTTCTTCATCCACCCCCGCCAGGGCCTCGGCGGCGAGTTCGGGGTGACGGAGAACGACTACTACCTGTCCACGGACTACTTCGACAAGGTGGAGTACGCCGTCGAGCAGGCGGCCCGGCGCGGCATGAAGGCCTGGCTGTACGACGACCTCAACTGGCCGAGCGGCTTCGCCGGCGGCCGCACCGTACGCGGCGGCACGGTGGACGGGCGCACCGTCGAGGCGGACCCGACCTACGTGCCGTGGTACCTCACCCCCATCGCGGCCGACGTGGCCGGCGGCACCACGTACGACCAGCCGGTGCCGGTGCAGGACCGGCCCGGCCCGGTCGACGACGAACTTATCGCGGCGCTCGCCTACCGCAAGGCGGGGCAGGGCTCCTGCGTGACCGGCGGCCAGGCGCGCGGCGTCGCGCTCGACGGGGAGTCCGTGCGGGAGCTGACCCCGCGAGACGGGCGGATCACGTGGACCGCGCCGGAGGGCGACTGGTGCCTCGTCCAGCTCGTGCAGCGCCCACTGCTCAACTACCACCCGGACCTGGAGCCGGACGAGCCGTACGTCGACATGCTGAACCCCGACGTCACCGCGAAGTTCATCGACATCACCCACGAGACGTACGCCGACCGGGTCGGTGACCACTTCGGCACCACGATCCAGGGCATCTTCAACGACGAGCCCGGCTTCTACAACAACTTCCCGGACGGCCGCGGCGGCGCCGACTCACGCGGATCGGTGGCCTGGACCCCCGGCTTCCGCGCCTACCTGACCCGCAACGCCGGCTACGACCTGACCCGTGACCTCGCGGCGCTGTGGTACGACACCGGCGCCCGGACGACGCGGGTGCGGGTCGCGTACCACGACGCCCTGTCCGACCGGTACAACGAGGCGCACACCGCGCCGCTCGCCCGCTGGGCCGACGAGCACGGCATCGCCCTGATCTCCAACCCGCTGGTCGAGGAGGACCTCGGCAGCCACCGGCTGATCGAGGGCGGCAGCTGGTTCGAGATGCAGCGCCACTACCACCTGCCCGGGATGGACCTGATCAGCGGCCTCGACACGTCCGCCGTCACCCCGAAGCTCAACTCCTCGGTGGCGCACCTGTTCGGCCGCGACCGCAACCTGGCCGAGACCTTCGGCGCCTTCGGCTGGGACCTCACCGCCGAGGAGATGCGCCGGACGGTCGCCTGGGAGGCGGCCGGGGGAGTCGACCTGATCGACAACCACGCCTTCTACTACTCGATCGACGGGCAGCGGGCGGGGGAGTCCCCGCCGAGCGAGTTCTTCCAGAACCTGTTCTGGCCGCGCTTCGGCGCGTACTCGGCGTACGTCGGGCGGCTGACCGAGCCGGCCCGCGGGGCCCGGCCGGTCAACCCGGTCGGCGTGCTCTACCCGAGCTCGTCGATCATGGCGACCGGCACGCCGTGGGACGTGCGGGGCTTCGCCGGCAACGGGCCGGCGCTGGGGCCGGTCGACGCGTCGTGGAAGGCGACGTCGAACACGCTGCTCGACGCGCAGCTCGACTTCGACTACCTCGACGAGCTGGCGCTGGCCGGCGACCCCGACCTGGGTGTGGACCTCGACGTCGACCACGGTGACCTGACGCTCCGCGACCAGCGCTGGCAGGCGCTCGTCCTGCCGCGCACCACGGTGCTGTCGCTGGCGGCGCTCGACACCATCGAGAAGGTGGTGCGCACCGGCGGCACCGTCGTCGCGGTCGACGGCCTCCCGACGCACGAGGCGAAGGGCCGGGACGCGCAGCTCCGCCAGCGGCTGACGGCGTTGTTCGGCACCGACCCGCAGGCGCCGCGGGAGTCGCGGGTGACGCACCGCAAGGGCGGCCTCGCGGTGTTCCTGCCGGATCGCAGCCGGCTCGCCGAGGTCGTCCGCGAGCGCGTGACAGCGGGCGTCACCCTGACGCCGCCCACGTCGGCCGTCCGGGTGCGGCACGTGCAGCGCGGCGCCGACCACGCCTTCCTGCTGGTGAACCTGACCGACGACGCGGTGCGGACGACGGCGGACTTCGACGTGGCCGGCGTGCCCGAGCTGTGGGACCCGGACACCGGCGAGCGCCGGGTCGCGCCGGTGTACGGCACCGGCGCGAGATCGAGCACCGTCGACCTGGACCTCGACCCGTACGAGGCGACCTGGGTGGTGTTCCGACCGGGGGCGTACGTCGCGGCCCGCACACCGCACCTGACCGCGACCAACGCCGCGGAGGTGACGGCCGTGACCGCCGCGCGCGGCGGCGTCCGCGCGACACTCGTCGCCGACGAGCCCGGCGCCCTGTACGCCGTGGGCCGGCTCGGCGGTCGGCAGTACGCCGCGCGGACCACCGTCACCGACCCGCTGGAGCCGATCACGCTCGACGGCGACTGGGCGTTCCGGTTCGACGCCGACGGGGCGCGGACGGTCGAACGCCCGCTGGGCAGCTGGACCGACCTCGATCCCCGGTTCTCCGGCTCCGGGGTCTACACCCGCGAGGTCGACGTTCCCGCCGGCTTCCTCGCCGACCGGCGACGCGTCCAACTGGACCTGGGCGACGTCCGTGAGCTGGCCTCGGTGTCGGTCAACGGAGACCGCCCCACCCCGGTCGACGCGCGCCCGTACGTCGTCGACGTCACCGACCGGCTGCGGCCCGGCGCCAACACGATCGAGGTCACGGTCACCAACACGCAGGCCAACGCGATCCAGGGCAACGCCCGCGCGTCCGGCCTCCTCGGCCCGGTGCGCCTGCGGCCCGAGCGCGTCGTGACGCTCGACCTGGAACGGGGCGCCGAGGTCACGTCGTACGACCTGACCGTGGACCCGGTCCGGACCACCGTGCTTCCCGGCGCGACGAGCACCGTCCGGGCCAGGATCGACGGGGTGGCACCCGACCGGTTGGTGGGGACGCTGACGACGGAGGCACCGGCCGGATGGACGGTGGACCCGGCCAGCGTGCCGGTCGCGGTGGAGTCCGACGGCCGCCGGGTCGCGTGGGACGTCCCGGTCCGGGTGACGGCGCCGGCCGGCGCGGCCGAGGGGTCGTACGACCTCGCCGTGCGCTTCCAGGGCCAGGGCGGCGAGACGATCACCCGTGCCGTCACGGTGCAGGTCGCGAACGCGTTCGCCGCGTGGGAGTTCGAGACGGACGGCGACGCCGAGGGGTGGACGGCGGCCAACCAGGTGACTCCCCTGACCGTGTCGGGCGGCGCGCTGCGGTTCTCGTCCACCGGCGGTGACCCGTACCTCGTCGGGCCGGCCGTCGACGTCGATCTCACCGGCGGAGCGGTCGTCGAGATCGTCATGCAGTCGTCGACCGCGGGGGCCGGCCAGGTGTTCTGGGCCACCACCGAGGGCGGCTTCGCCGAGTCGCGCAGCGGCGTGTTCGACACGGTCGCCGGCACGCACACCTACCGGGTGCCGATCCCGGCGCAGGCCGCCCACCTGCTGCGGCTGCGACTCGACCCGCTCCGGGACGCGGGGGACCTCGCAGTACAGGGGATCCGGGTGCTGCCGGCAGGCTGACCGCCACGTCCGGGCGGCCCCGCGACGGACCGGTGCCGCCGGGCCCGCGGGGCCCGCCCGGGGCCACCCCGCACCGCTCAACGGTGCAGGGTGGCCCCCTTGAGCGCCTTGTCCACGGCCTTGCGCGGGCCGTGCAGCGCCAGCCCCACCAGGTCGAGCTTGTCGCGGGGAACCGCACGCACGGCCGCCCGGTTGTCGCGGTCGTTGCCGGTGCCGAACAGCTCCTGCGTGAAGATCGACAGGGGTACGCCGAGGGTGAGCGCGCGGTCGTGCGCGGCGGTCAGCACGTCGCGGTCGCCGGCGAAGACCAGGACCGGCTGGCGGAACATCGGCAGGTAGCGGGTGTCGTCCGCGTCCCGGTACTCCTCGCCGAGCAGGTCCGGCGTCGTGCCCGCGATGCCACTGACCAGGAACGCGGTGACGTTCAGCCGCTGCCAGGTCGCCAGGTCGTCGCGGAGCAGGACAGCGATCTTGGTGTCGAAGCGGATGGGTTCGTTCACGACGTCGAGCCTGCTCCCGCGGCCGGGATCGGTCTTGTACGTTCTTAGCGTGCACGGACCGGCGGCGGACACGCGGGTGAGTGCCTGGCGGCCGGCGGTGCGGGGGATCACCGAGGTGTTCCACGCCCACTTCGTGGACCACGCCTACCCGCCCCACACCCACGACGTCTGGACGCTGCTGATCGTGGACGACGGGGCGATCCGCTTCGACCTCGACCGGCACCGGCACGGCGTCCTGCGGCGTTCGGTCACCCTGCTGCCGCCGCACGTGCCGCACGACGGCCGGGCCGCCACCGCGCACGGCTTCCGCAAACGGGTCCTGTACCTGGACACGACGCTCCTCGGTGCGGGGCTCGCCGGCGCGGCCGTCGACCGGCCGAACGTGTCCGACCACCTGCTGCGCCACCGCGTCCACCAGCTGCACCAGGCGCTCGCCCGGCCCGGGGAGTCCTTCGAGGCGGAGAGCCGCCTCGCGTTCGTCCTGGAACGGCTCGACCGGCACCTGCGGGGGCACGCGCCGCCCGCCGTGCCGCCGCCCTCGCACCGCCTCGCCGTACGGTTGCGCGAGCTGCTGGACGCCCGGACCGAGGCGGGCATCACCCTGCACGAGGCCGCCGAGCTGCTGCACGCCCACCCGACCCACCTGGTCCGCGTGTTCACCCGGGCGTACGGGCTGCCACCGCACCTGTACCTGACCGGCCGCCGGGTCCAGCGTGCGCGGCGGCTGCTGCTGGCCGGTCACCCTCCCGCCCTGGCCGCGACGGCCGCCGGGTTCTACGACCAGTCCCACCTGACGCGGCACTTCAAGCGCCACCTCGGCGTCAGTCCCGCCCGGTACGTCGGCGCCGGCTGAGGGGCCGCCGGGCGGAGGACGGCAGCGCCGGGCGTCGCGGGCGGGGGATCTGCCCGGTTGGCCGGCCGACCCGCACGGGGACTGAGACGATCCGCAGGTGGGTGCGGAGCCGCGCGAGTGCGTGCCGGAGCGGCCGGTGCGCGGGCGCCGGGTGGACTGGCGGCAGTGGGCACCGCTGACCCTGCTCACGCTGGCCGTGCTGCTCGGCGGTGGGCTGTGGCTGGCCGGGCTGCGGGGGCCCGCGCAGCTGGTCTGGGCGGCGGTGACCGTGGTGGCGCTGGTGCCGGCCACGTGGGCGACGCTGCGCCAGCTGTGGCGCCGGCAGTTCGGCGTGGACGTGATCGCCGTGCTGGCGCTGGTCGGCACGCTGCTGGTCCGCGAGTACCTGGCCGGCGCGGTGATCGCCGTGATGGTCGGCACCGGGCAGGCACTGGAGGGGTACGCGCAGCGCCGGGCCAGCCGTGACCTGCGCGCGCTGCTGGAACGCGCCCCCCGGCAGGCCCGGCGGCGTACCCCGGCCGGCGGGATCGAGGTGGTGCCGCTGGACCGGGTGTCCGTGGGGGACCGGTTGCTGGTCGGCCCTGGCGACGTGGTGCCGGTGGACGGGACGGTCGAGGAGGCCGCGACCCTGGACGAGTCGGTGGTGACCGGCGAGTCGCAGGTCGTCGACCGGGCCGCCGGCGAACAGGTCGCCAGCGGCGTCGTCAACGCCGGCGCCGGGTTCGGGCTGCGGGCGACGAGGAACGCGGCGGAGAGCACGTACGCCGGGATCGTCCGGCTGGCCGAGGAGGCCACCGCCCGTAAGGCGCCGACGGTCCGGCTCGCCGACCGGTACGCCGCCGCGTTCGTGCCGTTCACGCTGGCACTGGCGGGGATCGCCTGGCTGCTCAGCGGCCAGTTCCTGCGGGCGGTGGCGGTGCTGGTGGTGGCCACCCCCTGCCCGCTGCTGCTGGCCACCCCGATCGCGATCGTCTCCGGGTTGTCCCGGGTGGCCCGGCGCGGGGTGCTGGTCCGGGAGGGCGGTTCGCTGGAACTGCTCGGCCGGGCCCGCACCCTGCTGCTGGACAAGACCGGCACGCTCACCGTCGGCCGTCCCCGCGCCGCCGAGACGGTGGTGGCGCCGGGTGGGGATCGGGACGACGTGCTGTGCCTGGCCGCGTCCGTCGAGCAGCTCTCCCCGCACGTGCTGGCCGCGGCGCTCGTGCGGCAGGCCCGCGAGCGGGGGCTGCGGCTCGCGGAGCCGGCGGAGGTCACCGAGGAGCCGGGTCGGGGGGTGACCGGCCGGGTGGAGGGTCGGCGGGTGCGGGTGGGCCAGCTCGCCGGTGAGCCACCCGAGTGGGCACGCCGGGTGCGCGAGCGTGCCGAGCTGGCCGGCCTCTCGACCGTCTGGGTCAGCGACGACCGCGGCCCGCTCGGCGCGGTCCTCCTGGAGGACCCCGTACGCCCCGACGCCCGGCGTACCGTGCGCCGGCTCCGGGAGGCGGGCCTGCGCCGCCTCGTGATGGTGACCGGCGACCGGCCGCGTACCGCCCGGCAGGTGGCGCAGCTCGTCGCGGTGGACGACGTCATCGCCCAGTGCTCGCCACGGGAGAAGGTCGACCGCGTCCGGGCGGAGTCCGGTCGGGCGGTCACCGTGATGGTCGGCGACGGCGTCAACGACGCCCCCGCGCTGGCCGAGGCGCACGTCGGTGTGGCGATGGGCGCCACCGGGGCCACGGCCTCCTCCGAGGTGGCCGACGCGGTGCTCACCGTGGACCGGCTGGACCGGCTCGCCGACGCCGTCGAGATCGCCCGCTACGCGCGCCGCATCGCGGTGCAGAGCGCCACCGTCGGGATGGGTCTGGCCGTCGTCGCGATGGTCGCCGCCGCCGCCGGCCGGCTGCCACCGGTGGCCGGCGCGTTCCTCCAGGAGGGCATCGACGTGCTGGTGATCGTCAACGCGCTGCGGGCCCTCGGCGGTGGCCTGCGTGGGCGTGACGTCCCGCCGGAGACCCGGGACCTGCTCGACCGGTACGCCGGTGAGCACGCCGCCGTGCGGGACGTGCTGGCCCAGGTCCGCGACACCGCCGACCTGGTGGCCACCAGGCCCGACGCGCCGGAGTGCGTACCGGCGCTGCGCGAGGTGCACCGCCGGCTGACCGCGCGGGTGCTGCCGCACGCGGCGGGTGAGGAGCGGCAGCTCTACCCGGCACTGGCCGGTCCGTTGGGCAGCGACGAGGCGACCTCGACGATGAGCCGCGGGCACGTGGAGATCACGCGGCTGGTCGACCGGATCGGCGGCCACCTGGCCGCGCACGCCGACGGCCGGCTGCGCCCCGACGAGGTGCCCGACCTGCTGGCCGCCCTGTACGGGCTGGACGCCGTGCTCCGCCTGCACCTGGCCCAGGAGGAGGAGGACTTCTTCTCCCTCGGGCCGGCCCGGGGCGACGACGGGCGGTAGGACCCGCGCCGCTCAGACGAGGGGCTGCCGGTAGCGGCGGGACAGGAGGTCGAGGTCCGGCTCGCCGAACGTCTCCACCAGTTCCGCGAACCGCGTCACCTTGTCCTCGCCGAACCGCCGCACGACGGCCGCGTACGACGCCGCCGTCACGAACGTGGGCGGGGTCGTCTTGCTGTGGAACTTGTCGGCGTACATGACGAGCCGCTCCTCCACGGTGTCGGCCGTGTAGTCGCCCACCGGCAGCGGCAGGCACTGTCGCCGCACGTCGGCACGGGTGATACCGACGCCG
>Ga0164243_10009059_pt1 | contig 14541 bp, 11 predicted proteins | sample OricompcompostOP_FD_108781 | JGI IMG/M metagenome (GOLD analysis project Ga0164243, IMG submission 108781) | Organic Plus compost microbial communities from Emeryville, California, USA - Original compost - Organic plus compost (OP) | ecosystem: Engineered > Solid waste > Mixed feedstock >... | reverse complement strand
GAGATCGGCTCGATGCGGATCACCGAGGAGATCGACGCGCTCGAGGTGATGGGCATCAGCTCGATGACCTTCCTCTGCGGCACGCGCCTGCTCGCCTCCTGGATGGTGCTGCCGTTCGTCTACATCGGCGGCGTCGGCGCCGCCTTCATCGCCTCCTACCTGGCGGTGGTGGTGCAGATCCACGAGGTCTCGGCAGGCGGCTACGAGCTGATCTTCTGGGCCTTCCAGAATCCGACCGACCTGCTCTTCTCGCTGCTGAAGGGCGCCTTCATGGCGACCGGCATCGTCGTCGTCGGCTGCTACTACGGCTACAACGCCAGCGGCGGCCCGGTCGGCGTCGGCACCGCGACCGCCAAGTCGATGGTGCTCAACCTCGTCTACGTCCATCTGATCGGCATGATGGGCACCCAGCTCTTCTGGGGCGCCAACCCCCGCGCGCCCATCGGCGGCTAGCGCGGATCGCGGATCAGCAGCTCGACGTTGCGGTCGGCCGGCCCGCCCGGTCCGCCGCCGCCGGTCGTCGCGCGCGTCTGCGGGTCGTTGGCGGCGAGCGTGCGGGCGAGCGAGCCGAGCTGCTCGTCGCTGAGCCCGGCCGCCGGGGTGCCCGGCGCCGGCGGCGCGATCGGCGCGGCGGTGTCGACGATCGTGCCGAACAGCGACAGCGTGCCGTCGCGGTTGTCCATCAGCTCCAGCTCGCGCGACTGCTGCGGGAAGTCGATGTGGGCGGCGGTGTTGACCTGCCAGAAGCCGTGGCGGCCGCGGCGGTAGGCGCGCACCGCGTTGTGGTGGGTGTGGCCGTTGACGAAGGCGATCACGTGCGGCTCCGACAGCAGCAGGTCGCGCAGGCTCCGTCTGCCGCGAAGGCCGAGGTGGAGCGGCGTCGAGCGGCGCGGGTCGCCGTCGCAGCCGGCGCCCTCGGGGTCGCTGCAGCCGGCCCGCTCGTCGGGCGTGCGGTTGGTCAGCGTCGCGAGCGTGTGGTGGCCGTAGACGATCACCAGCTCGTCGCGGCGGGCCGCCCGTCTCAGCGTGCGCGCCAGCCAGCGGTACTGCGGGTCGTCGAGATTGCCCTCGGCGCCGCCGCCCTCGGCGACCGTGTCGAGCGCGATCAGCCGCAGCCCGGGGCGCGGCGACCACGAGTAGTAGAGCGCGGTGCCGCGCGAGGCGCGCAGCGCGGCGCGATCGGTGAAGCCGAAGCCGTGGCGGCGGTCGGCCGTCCCCTGCAGCCGCTTGTAGAGCGGCTTGGAGACGAAGGCGCGGTCGGGGTCGGGCGGCGTTCTGCCGGCGCCGGCCAGCAGGCCGCCGACGAAGGCCGGGCTGCCGATCTCCGAGAAGACCTGCGAGCCGCTTCTGCCGACGATCGTCGCCGGGTCGAACGCCTGCGAGGGGAAGATCTTCAGGCAGCCGGTCGCGATCAGCTGGAAGAGCGCGGAGGAGGCCGGCGCGTTGCCCTGCACGAGCCCGTCGTGGTTGCCGCGCGAGGAGTACCACGGCACCTTCAGCCCGGCGGCGGTGAACGGCTGCTGCGCGCGCTCGAGCAGGCCCGGGTAGCGCGGGAAGGGGGCGTAGGGGCCGCCCTGCGGCGCCTCGTCGGGATCCCAGAAGCCGGCCTGGCGGGCGGCGCCCGAGGCGCGGTAGTCGTCGTAGTCCTGGACGCCGGTGTAGCGGCGCGCGGCGACGTCGGCGTCGAGCCGGGCGGTCAGCTCCGGGGTCGCGCCGGTGCAGGGGTTGGCGGGCGAGATCGGCTTGCCGGAGAAGGGGTCGACGCGGCCGCCGTCGAGCAGCGAGACGAACCAGCGCGTCTCGTTGATCTGCGTGTTGTCGGGCAGGTCGCCGGTCGTGATCGCGAAGCGCAGCCGCGCCCGTCTGCCGTTCCCCTGCCTGACGGGGCTGGTGCGGGCGGCGTTGAGCGCGCGCACGGTCGCGTCGAGCACGTGCACGCCGAGCGCCTCCTGCGGCCGCCACGAGGCGGCGACCGCGCCGCCGGCCGGGTCGAGCAGCTCGACGCGCGCCGGCGACATCTCGTCGGCGATCTGCGGATCGGTCAGCTGGCCGAAGAAGGCGAGCGACCGGCGCGTCCGCGCCCGCGCTCTGCCCGCGGGCGCCAGCTCGGTGCGGACGCGGTAGGGCTCGCCGGGCCCGCGCAGCAGCGGGTGGTACGGGCCCTTGCCGTAGCCGCCCTGGACGCGGATCGTCTCCTGCAAGGTCGTTCTGCCCTGCGCGACCGCCGGCGCCGCGAGCGCGAGCGTCGCCGCGCCGGCCGCCACCAGCACGCGTCTCCTCATGACGCGAGCCTACCCGCCGGCGCGGCCGCCGCTCACACCTGAGCGACCGGCTCCGGCGGCGCCGGCTCGGCCGGCGGGGCGGGCGGCGCGGCCGGCCGGCGGCGCGGCAGCAGCAGCGCCGGCAGGATCGCGACCAGCAGCAGCGCGACCGGCCACCAGAAGGTGTGCGCGAAGGCGTCGGCGAGCGCGGGGGCGACTCTGTCGCGCATCGCGGCCGGGATCGCGCCGACCGCGCCGAGGCCGCCCTCGCCGCTCGCGGTCGCCGGCAGGTTGCCTCTGATCTGGTGCTGGAGCACGACCGCGAACAGCGCGGTGCCGATCGAGCCGCCGACGCGCATGAGGATGTTGAGCGTCGTCGTCGCGCGCGGGACCTGCGCGTGGTTGAGCGTCTGATAGGCGGCCGACATCGCCGGCATCATCGTCGCGCCGGTGCCGAGGCCGGCGACGAACAGCGACCCGGCCAGCAGGGCGTAGCTGGTGTCGGCGCCGAGCTGCGTGTAGGTGAGGTAGCCGAGCGCGACGAGTGGCAGGCCGCAGAGGACGACCTTGCCGGCCGCGCCCCTGTCGACGATGCGGCCGGAGATCGGCATCATCACCGCCGCGCCGAGGCCCTGCGGCGCCATCAGCAGGCCGGCGTCGAGCGCCGACTGGCCGCGCACCACCTGGTAGTAGAGCGGGAACAGCAGCATCGCGCCGAACATCGCGGCGCCGAACAGCGTCGTGACGGTCGCCGCGGCGGAGAAGGCGCGCGAGCGGAAGAGGTGGAGGTCGAGCAGCGGCTCGTCGACCCGCAGCGCGTGGAGGACGAAGAGGGCGACCAGCACGAGCCCGACGATCATCGGCACCAGCGCGCCGGCCGAGCCGATGCCGCCGTGCGAGGAGGTCTCGGCGAGGCCGTAGACGAACAGCGCCAGGCCGGGGGAGACGAGCAGGAAGCCGAGCAGGTCGAGCTTGAGGTGCGGTCTCGGCACGTCGCGCTCGAGGATCCGCCAGGCGAGCGGCAGCGCGACGGCGCCGATCGGGACGTTGACGTAGAAGATCCAGCGCCAGTCGACGTCGTCGACCAGCCAGCCGCCGAGGACCGGGCCGAGGATCGGCCCCAGCAGCATCGGCACGCCGACGATCGACATCACGCGCCCGACCCGCTGCGGGCCGGCCGTCTGCGCCAGCACCGTCATGCCGGCCGGCATCACCATGCCGCCGCCGAGCCCCTGCAGGACGCGGAACGCTATGAGCGAGCCGGCGTTCCAGGCGAGGCCGCAGAGGGCGGAGCCGAGCACGAACAGCGCGACCGAGATCATCCACAGCCGCTTGGTGCCGAAGCGGTCGGCGGCCCAGCCGGTCAGCGGGATCACGGTCGCGAGCGCCAGCAGGTAGGCGGTCGAGACCCACTGGATCGTCGACAGCGAGACCTCGAAGTCTCTCGCGAGCGCGTCGATCGCGACGTTGACGATCGTCGTGTCGAGGATCGTCATGACCGCGCCGAGCACGACGACGGCGGCGACGAGCCAGACGCGCCGCGGCAGCGGCTCGTCGGCTGAGGGGGCGTGCGTGTCGGGGCCTGACATGGAATCGCTCCTCGGGTTCGGTCTCGCCGGGAATAGTTCCACTTCTGAATCATTCCCGCAAGTCATGTTTCAGCCATGGAACGAATTGATACGCTGACGATCTCATGTGCCCATCGGAGCCCGACGCCATGCAGGGAGTCACGTTCGTGCTCTCCCAGCTCGGCTTCCACGTCGCGCAGCGGTTCGGCGAGGCGATCGCGCCGCTGGGGCTGATCCCGCCGCACGTCGGCATCCTCCAGCTGGTCGCGCGCGAGCCCGGCCAGAGCCAGCAGGCGCTGTCGGGCAAGCTCGGCATCCCCGCCAACCGCCTCGTCGGCATGCTCGACGAGCTGGAGGCGCGCGAGCTGATCCGCCGCGAGCGCACCCCCGCCGATCGGCGCGCCTTCGCGATCCACCTCACCCCCGAGGGCGAGGAGATGACCGCTCGCGTGCGCGCGATCGGCGCCGAGCACGAGCGCGCGATCACCGCCCCGCTGTCGCGCGCCGAGCGCGACCAGCTCGCCGCGCTGCTGCGCCGCATCGCCGACGCCGAGGGCCTCGCGCCCGGGATCCACCCCGGCCTGCGCAAGCTGCGCTGAGCGGACGGAGCCGCCCGCTATCGTCGCGCTCGCGATGGCAGCGGCGGCGATCCTCGAGCGGCTCCCCGCGTGGGCGACGACCGGCGTCGGGAGCCTGCCGCACGACGACCCGGCGGCGGCCGCGGCGCACGCCGTCGCCGCCTACGAGCTGCCGTTCCTGCCGCAGCTGCCGCGCGTCGAGGGCGACATGGTGGCCGAGTGGCTGGGCGCCGATCCGGCCCGCTGCGGCTGGTCGCCGGCGCGCGACCGCGAGCGGCCGCCGGCGTGGGAGGCGCTGCTGGAGCAGCTGGCGCAGGCGCCGTTTGCGCACGGCGTCGTGAAGCTGCAGGTGACCGGCCCCGTCACGCTCGCGCGTGCGCTCGACGCCCCCGAGCTCGCCGGCGACCTCGCGCGCTGGCTCGCCGCCAACGTCGCCGGCCAGGTGCGGGCGCTGCGCGAGCGCGGCCTCGACGCGCTGCTGGTCGTCGACGAGCCCGCGCTGGCGAGCGCGGCCGGCGTCGAGGAGCGCGTCTGGGACCCGCTGCGCGGCGCGGCGCCCGCATGGGGGCTGCACCTCTGCTGCGCGGTGCCGTGGGAGCTGGTGCGGGCGGCGCGGCCGGACCTGCTGTCGCTCGACCTGCTGCTGCCGGGCGCGCTCACCGGGGCGGCGCTGCCGGCGCTGCGCGAGCTGCTCGCGCGCGGCGGCCGCGTCGCGTGGGGCGTGGTGCCGGCCGCTCCGGGCGCGGCGCCGCCCGGGTCGCCGCCGGCCGCGGCGCCGCCGCCGCGCGCGGTGCTCGACGCCGCGCGCGCCGGGCTGCACGCGCTCGGCGTCGATCTCGGCCAGCTCGCCCGCCGCTCGCTGCTGACGCCCTCCTGCGGCACCGGCCTGGCGACGGTCGCGCACGAGCGGGAGGCGGCGGCGAGCCTGCGCGCGACCGCGGCGCGCCTGCGCGCCGAGCGCGACCTCGGGCCAGCCGTACGGCCGTAGGCCGCCGCGTCCACTAGCCTCCGCGCTGTGACGGGCACGACGCTCGAGCCGCAGACCCCCGCGACCGGCCTCAGCGAGGCCGAGGCGCAGCGCCGGCTGGAGGCGCGCGGGCCGCTGCCCGAGCAGGCGACGAGCCGCTCCTACCGCTCGATCGTGATCGCCAACACGTTCACGATCTTCAACCTGATCCTGCTCGTCTTCGGACTGCTGACGATCTTCTTCGGCAACCCCAAGGACGCGCTGTTCGTCGGCATCCTCGTCGCGAACATGACGATCGGCATCTTCCAGGAGGTGCGCGCGAAGCGGGCGCTCGACGGCCTCGCCGCGCTCGTCGCCCCGCACGCGACTGTGATCCGCGACGGCCAGCCGCGCAGAGTCGCCGTCGGAGAGGTCGTCGTCGGCGACCTCGTGCGGATCGGGACCGGCGACCAGGTCGTCGCCGACGGCCGCCTCACCGCCGCCGACGGGCTCGCGCTCGACGAGTCGAACCTGACCGGCGAGTCGGAGGCCGTCCGCGGCGAGCCCGGTCGCGACGTCTTCTCCGGCTCGTTCGCCGTCGAGGGGGTCGGCACCTTCGAGGCGACCGCCGTCGGCCCCGACAGCCGCGCCGCCAGACTGGCCGAGACCGCCCGCGCCTTCCGCCATCCGCGCTCGCCGCTGGAGAAGGCGATGGACAGACTGCTGATCATCTTCGTCGCCGTGATGGCGCCGCTGGCGGTCGCGCTCGGGATCTCGCTCGCGATCCGCGACGTCTCGCAGGCGCAGGCGGTCGAGACGCTGACGGCGGCCGTCGTCAACATCGTCCCCGAGGGGCTGATCCTGCTCGTCTCGCTGACGATGGCGGTCTCGGCCGCGAAGATGGCCCGCCGCGGCGTGCTGGCGCAGCAGCTCAACGCGATCGAGTCGCTCGCGTCGGTCTCGGTCATGTGCACGGACAAGACCGGCACGCTGACGGAGGCGTCGCTGCGCGTGGTCGAGACGCTGCCGGCCCCCGGGGTCAGCGACGAGGAGCTGCGCGCCGCGCTCGGCCGCTTCGCCGCCTCCTCGCCGACCCGCAACGGCACGCTCGAGGCCGTCCACGACGCCCGCCTGGCCGGCGAGGACGCCGCCGTCGAGCCGACCGCGCAGGTGCCCTTCTCCTCGCGCCGCCGCTGGAGCGCGCTCGAGCTGGACGGCGGCCGCTACGTGCTCGGCGCGCCGGAGGCGCTGCTCGACGGCGACGGCGCGCTGCGCGAGCAGGCGGCCGAGCGGGCGGCGACCGGTCGCCGCGTGCTGGCGCTGATCGCGGCCGACGGCCCGCTGCCGGAGGCCGCGCCGGACGCGCCGCTGCCGGACGGGACGAGACCGCTCGGCGCCGTCGTGCTGGCCGAGCGGCTGCGCAACGACGCCGACAAGACGGTCGCCTTCTTCGCCAGAGAGGAGGTCGCGCTGAAGGTGCTCTCGGGCGACAACCCGGCGACGGTCGGCGCGATCGCGCGCGACGCCGGGGTGCCCGCGACCTCCGACGCGCTCGACGGCGGCGCGCTGCCGCAGACCGACGAGGAGCTGCTCAGCGCCGTCCACGCCGCCCCCGCGATCGGCCGCATCTCGCCCGAGGACAAGGCGCGCGTCGTGCGCGTGCTGGCCGACGACGGCGAGTACGTCGGCATGCTCGGCGACGGCGTCAACGACGTGCCGGCGCTCAAGCAGGCGCGGCTGGCGATCGCCCAGGGCAGCGGCACGCAGATGGCGCGCTCGGTCTCCGACATCGTGCTCGTCAGCGGCGAGTTCGACGAGGTGCCGCGGATGGTCCACGAGGGCCGCCAGATCCTGCGCAACATCCAGCGCGTCGCGCGGCTGTTCGTGACGAAGGCCGTCTTCACCGCCTTCCTGCTGGTCGCGATCGCGCTGCCGAGCGGCGTCTTCCCGCTGCTGCCGCGGCAGTTCACGCTCGTCTCGTCGCTGACGATCGGCATCCCCGCCTTCTTCCTCGCGCTGGCGCCGTCGACCGGGCCGTGGCGGCCGGAGGGCTTCCTGACGGCGATCGCGCGCTTCTCGCTGCCGGCCGGGATCGCCAGCGGCGCCGGCATCCTCGTCGCCTACCTGCTCGCCCGCCATGGCTTCGACGCGAGCCTGATGGAGGCGCGCACCGTCACCGTCGCGACCGTCACCGCCTCCGGCCTGGCGATCGTGATGGTGCTCGAGGACGAGCCCGGCAAGCGGCGGCTGCTCGTCGGCGGGCTGTGCGCGCTGATGGCGCTCGGCTTCGTGCTCGTCGCCGCGATCCCCGCCGGGCGCGACTTCTTCGACCTCGCCGACCCGACCGGCGGGATGGCCGCTGCGTGGGCGATCGGGACCGCCGTCACGCTCGCGCTGCTGGCGGCCTCGCTGCGGCTCGTGAAGCTGCTCGACGCGCGCGCTGCGGCGGCCGCGCGCGACGCCGCCTGAGCGGCGGGCAGGAGCCGCGCCGCCCGGCGCGAATCACCGCTCGATGGACGTCGACAGACGCGGATCGCTCGCGCGCACGGTCTTCACGACGACGATCACGGTCGTCGCGGTCGTCGCCGGCCTCTACCTGGTCTACCTGCTGCGCAGACCGATCGGCTGGCTGGCGATCGCGACCTTCATCGCGGTCGCCCTGTCGGGCCCGGTCGCGTGGCTGAGCAGACGGATGCGGCGCGGCTTCGCGATCACGCTGACGCTGCTCGGCGTGCTGCTGGTGCCGGTCGCGGCGATCGCGATCGTCGTGCCCCCGATCGTCAGAGAGGGCACGAAGCTGGTCGAGAAGGTGCCCGAGTACGCGAAGGAGTTCACGCAGTACGTCAACGACAACGAGCGCCTGCAGAGACTCAACGAGCAGTACGACATCACCACCAAGGTGCAGGACTGGGCCAACGACCTGCCCTCCAGAGCGGGCGACGCGGCGAAGCTGCTCGGCGACGTCGGCGTCGGCATCGTCAACTCGGTCTTCGCGGCGGTGACGATCTTCATCATGGTCGCGTTCATCCTCGGCAGCGGCCCGCGCTGGATCCGCGCGCTGCTGGCGCTGCAGCCGCCCGAGCGGGCGAGGCGGATGGGCGAGACGCTGGAGAGAATGGGGCAGGCGGTCGGCGCCTACGTCGCCGGCGCGCTCTTCCAGGCGCTCGTCGCCGGCGTCACGACCTTCATCGTGCTGACGATCCTCGGGATCCCGTTCGCGGCGCCGCTGGCGGTGCTGACGGCGCTGTTCGACCTGATCCCGATGGTCGGCGCGACGCTCGGCGCGATCGTCGTCGGCATCGTCACCGTCTTCGCCGACTTCCCGCTCGACACGATCATCTGGGTCGTGTGGGCGATCGTCTACCAGCAGGTCGAGAACAACCTGATCCAGCCGCGGATCCAGAACCGCGCCGTCGGCATCCACCCGTTCGGCGTCATCTTCGCCGTGCTCTGCGGCGGCACGCTGCTGGGCATCCCCGGCGCGCTGCTGGCGGTGCCGGTCGCCGCCTCGCTGCAGATCGCCGCGAAGGACTGGTGGACGTGGCGGACCGAGCAGCGCGCGGCCGAGCTGGCTCCGCCCGCAGGCGTGGAACCCTCCTCGACGGGTTAGGATCCCCCCATGTCGATAGGCGGCTCGATCTTCATCATCGCGGTCGGCGCGATCCTGCGCTTCGCCGTGACCGCGCACGTCGCGGGCGTCGACATCAGAACGGTCGGCCTGATCCTGATGATCGCCGGCGGCGCCGCGCTCGTGATCTCGCTGGCGCTGCTGGCGCTTGCCAGCCGCGACCGCGACCCCGGCGCTCCGCCGCCGCCGCCGGCCGGCCCGCCGGTCTCCCGCTACTGAGCCGATGGGGCGTTCGCGATGAGCAGCGGCGAGTTCGTCTGGGCGACGCAGCTGTCGCTCGGCACCGAGCTGACGCCGCGCTCGATGGCGGCCGCGCTCGTGCGCGACGAGCTGTCGCTCTTCCCCGAGGTCGTCGACGTGCTGCCGACCGACCGGGCCGATGCCGTCGTGATCGTGCACGACGGCCCCGCCCGCCCGGCCGCCTGGCGGGCGGAGCTCGAAGAGGCCGGGATCATCTAGCTCAGCGCCGGCTCCGCCGCGTCGGCCTCCTCCGTCGCCTCCGCCGGCGGGATCGCGTAGTTGGTGTCGAAGCGGTTGGCGGGGTCGTGGATCGCCTTCAGCCGCCGCAGTCTGCTCAGCGTCGGCTCCGGGAAGGCGTCGGCCAGCCGCTCGGGCCGCGGGTCGGTGTCGAAGCTGAGGTAGAGGCCGTCGACGTGCGGGGCGATCTGCTCGTCCCACGCCGGGTTGAGCGTCGCCAGCCGCGCGCCGACGGCGTTGAGCGAGAAGCTCTGGTGGCGGTGGGCGTAGGCGGTCGCCTCCGGGGCGAGGTCGTTGACGGCGCCGCCGACGGCGCGCAGCTGCACCATCGGCGCGATCCCCTCCTCGAGCAGGCGCATGATCGCGGTCGCGAGCGTCGGCGTCACGCTGTCGATCAGCCCGGCGCGGACCGCCGGCGCGCGCATGCCGCCGTGGTGCTGGCCGCCGTGCGGCGGGACGAGCGCGGCGTAGGGGAGGAGCTGCGCCTGCTGGTCGAGCAGCCGCCCGATCCCAAGGAGCGGCGTGAGCGCGTCGGTCGCGGCGCCGACGTCGTCGCCGGCCCAGACGGTGTGGATCTGCGCGACCGGCTGCTGCCCGCGCTGCCCCCACAGGTTGAGGAAGCTCGTCAGCTCGCGCGGGGCGGCCGCGACGAGCGCGCCCCACCGCTCCAGCAGCTCGGCGTCGGCGGCGAAGACCATCGTCGCGTCGACGACCTGGTCGACGCGCGCCGCCTCCAGCTCAAGCGCCGTGACGACGCCGAAGTTGGCGCCCGCGCCCCGCACCGCCCACAGCAGGTCGGGATCGTGCTGCTCGTCGACGCGCACGAGGCTGCCGTCGGCGAGCACCAGCTCGGCGGCGCGGACGCGGTCGATCGTGAGGCCGTGCTTGCGGGCGAGGAAGCCGAGGCCGCCGGTCGTCGCCAGCCCGCCGACGCCGACGTCGCCGTAGTCGCCGGAGCTGATCGCGAGGCCGTGCGGCTGCAGCGCCCGCGCGACCTCGCCCCAGCGCGCGCCGGGGCCGAGGCGCACGCGCGCGCTGTCGGCGTCGAGCAGCTCGACCCGGTTGAGCGCGCCGAGGTCGATCACGATCCCGCCGTCGTTGGTCGAGCGGCCGCTGACGCCGTGGCCGCCGCTGCGCACGGCGAGCGGGACCGGCTGCGCGGTCGCGTACGCGACCGCCTCGCGCACCTCGCCCGCGTCGCGCGGACGCAGCACCAGGCCGGGCGAGCCGGTGCGCAGGTAGGTCGAGCGGACGGCGCCGTAGGCGCGGTCGCCCGGCTCGACGGCGCGCTCGCTCAGCGCCGCCGGGAGGCCGTCGTAGTCGATGCCCTCACGCCGGAGGGCCAGCGCTTTTGGGTCGCGGATCACCGCCCCGACGCTGGTGCCGGCGGCACGCCGCTCGCGCGCCACCGCCTCGCGCAGCGCGGGCGCGACCTCGGCGCCGAAGCGCTCGATCGCGGCCGGGTCGTCGCCGGCGAGGATGAAGGTGCTGAAGCCGTGCTCGAGCACCAGCTCCAGCAGCTGCTCGACCCACTGGGTGGGCGGGCCCTGCAGGTAGCCGCCGTCGCGGTCGGCGAAGGCGCCCTGGACGTTGAGCAGGCGGCGGACGCTGCGCGGGTCGCGGCCGGCCTCCTCGGCGGCGGCGTCGATCGCGGCGTTGGCGCTGGCGAACTGCTCGCGCGGGAGGTAGGCGAGCGACGGCAGCCAGCCGTCGGCCTTGCTGCCGGTCAGGCGCAGCATGCGCGGCTTGTAGGCGCCGAGCCACAGCTCGATCTCGTGCGCCGGCGCGGGGCCGCGCTTGGCGCCGCGGACGCGGTGGTGCTCGCCGTCGACGCGGACGCCGCCGCGCTCGGAGACGTCCCACACCTGGCGGATCACGTCGATCGCCTCCGAGAGCGCGTCGACCGCCTGGCCGGGCGTCAGTCTGCGGCCGCCCATCGCCTCGATCGCGTCCCAGAAGGCGCCGGCGCCGAGCCCCAGCTCGACGCGGCCGCCGGAGAGCAGGTCGAGGCTGGCGGCGGCGCGCGCCAGCACGGCCGGCGGGCGCAGCGGGAGGTTGAGGACGTTGGGGGAGAGGCGCAGCCGCTCGGTTCTGGCGGCGACCCACGACAGCAGCGTCCAGGTGTCGAGGAAGGCCGGCTGGTAGGGGTGGTCCTGGAAGGTCACGAGGTCGAGGCCGGCGCGCTCGGTCAGCTGGGCGAGCGCGACGACCTCCTCGGGCCGTTGGTTCTGCGGGGTGATGAACGTGCCGAAGGCGAGTTCGTGGCCGTAGTCGGCCATGGTCGGTTCCTTTCCCGGGCGCCCCGGTCGAGTCGGCCGAAGCGCATCGTTCTGCAAAGTCGCTTCGAAAATAGTAGCGACTCTGCCAAAGCTAGACTGGAGGCCGTGGCCGCCAACGTCCAGCACTCCGCCGACGCCTGCATCACCGCATCCGACGCGCTCGCGCGCGCCTTCAGATTCCTCGGCAAGCGCTGGAACGCCGTCGTCCTCGGCCACCTCAGCGGCGGCCCGGCCGGCTTCCGGGAGCTGTCACGGGCGCTCGACGGGATCAGCGACTCGGTCCTCTCCGCCCGTCTCGCCGACCTCGCCGCCGGCGGCCTCATCAGCCGCACGGTCGACGAAGGGCCGCCGGTCTCGGTCACCTACGCGCTGACCGACCTCGGCAGATCGCTGATGCCGGCGCTCGGCCAGATCGCGCTGTGGGCCGAGCGCAACCTGCCCGAAGACGGCTGCTGAGCGGCGGGAGGCAGGCGACGCGCGGCGGCGCCGCCAAGCCCGAAAGGGGACTCGAACCCCTGACCCCCTGTTTACAAGACAGGTGCTCTACCAGCTGAGCTATTCGGGCGCAGAACCCGAGTCTACGCGGGCCGCATGCTCGAGGTTGCCGTGGCCGTTGCGGGAGGCGTGGCCGTCGAAGCCGGGGATCGCCGACTCCGCCTCGGCAGCGGCCGCCGCCGGCGCCGGCCGGTTGAGGCGCGCCTCCAGCTCGCCGAGCAGGACGCCGAAGAGGGCGTGGCGCCAGACCGCCAGCCAGAAGGCGCGGCGGTCGCCGGTCAGCCGCGGCAGGCTGGCGCGGCCGGGGTGGAAGCGATCGCTGAGGCGGCCGGCCGGCCACAGCGCGACGTGCTCCAGCAGCGCTACCTGCGCGCCGCGCGCGGCCGGCGGGCCGGGCAGCCGCGGGGCGAGCTGCGCGTAGACGGCGCCGAACAGCGCGCCGTTGGCGAGGTGCATCGCCGTGCCGGGCGCGGCCCAGCCGTCGCGCTCGCCGGTGAGGAAGCGGCCGAGCAGCTCGACGTCGTCGTAGCGCGAGCGGAAGGCGCGCTTGTCGAGCGGCTGCTGGAGCGCCCACACGCCGGCTGCGATGCCGCCAGCGAGGGCTCCGCGCAGCGTGCGTCTGCGGTCGATCGCCATCCTCCGCACCTTAGCGCGCTCCAACCGAGCTGTAACGCAGCCGTGAAGCGGTGTACGTAACTCCGATGAGCGAGAGAAACAGCGCCCTGCACCGACGTGCTCGCGAACGCGGCGTCAACCCGATCGTCTACTGGGTCGTCCGCGCGTTCTTCCAGCCGTTCTTCCACCTCTACTTCCGGCTGTCGCGCATCGGTCGCGAGCACATCCCGGACGGGCCTGTGATCTTCGCGGCCAACCACCGCAGCTTCCTCGACCCCTTCATCATCGGCACGATGTCGCGGCGGCCGTTGTACTACGTCGCGAAGGAGGAGCTGTTCGCCAAGAGACTGCAGGCGTGGTTCCTCAACTCGCTCGGCGCCTTCCCCGTCTCGCGCGGGAACGGCGACAAGGACACGATCGAGACCGCGAAGGCGATCCTCGCCCGCGGCGACTCGGTCCTGATCTTCCCCGAGGGCACGCGCGTGCGCCCGGGCCCTCCGGCGAGAGCGAAGCGCGGCGTCGGCCGGCTCGCGCTCGAGGCCGGCGTCCCCGTCGTGCCGCTGGCGCTGATCGGCACGACCGACGTCCGCAAGGGCTGGCGCATACGCCCCAGAAAGGTCCGCGTCCGCGCCGGTCAGCCGCTGCGCTTCCCGCACGTCGAGGAGCCCTCGCGCGAGCTCGCCGCCGCCGTCACCGACCGCATCTGGCCGAACGTGATGCTGCAGTGGGAGTGGCTCGGCGGCCAGACGCCGCTGCGCCGCGCCGCCGTCGTCGGCGCCGGCTCGTGGGGCACGACGCTCGCGGTCATGCTCGCCAGAGCCGGCCTCGAGGTCGACCTCGGCACGCGCACCCGCGAGCAGGCCGAGACGCTCGGCCGCGAGCGCGTCAACGCGCGCTACCTGCCGGGCGTCGAGCTGCCGCAGAACGTGCGCGTCGCGCCGGCCTCCGAGCTGGAGCTGAGCGCCCACGACCTCGTCTGCTTCGCCGTGCCGGCACGGGCGCTGCCGGCGGCGCTCGCCGCGCACGGCGCGCGCGTCCCGGCGCGCGCCGGCGTGCTCGTCGTCTCCAAGGGCCTCGTGCCGCCGCTCGGCACGCTGCCGTCGGCGTTCGCCGCCGAGCGCGTGCAGGCGCGCTCGGTCGCCGCGCTCGGCGGCCCCTCGCACGCCGCCGACGCGCTCGTCAACGGCGCCTCGATCGTGCTCGCCTCGCGCGACGACGCCTTCGCCTTCGAGCTGGCGACCGTGCTCGGCGCGGCCGGCTTCGACGTCCACACCACGCGCGACGTCGCCGGCGTCGAGCTCGCCGGCTGCGCGAAGAACGCTGCCGTGCTCGCCGCCTCCGCCGCGGCGGCGACCGCCGGCCCGAACGTCGCCGGCGCCGCCGCCGGCAAGGTCTTCGCCGAGATCGCCCAGCTCGCCAGCCGCAGCGGCGGCGACGCCGCCACCTTCGCCGGCCTCGCCGGCGCCGGCGACCTCGTCGCGACCGTCGTCGCCGACGGCAGTCGCAACCGCCGCGCCGGCGAGCTGCTCGCGCGCGGTCTCTCGGCCGACGAGATCGCCCGTGCGCTGGGGCAGACGGCCGAGTCGGTCGACTCCGTCGGTCTGCTCGCCGAGATGCTCGGCAGAGCGGGCGTCGAGGCGCCCGCGACGACCGGCCTGGCCGCGCTCGTCGACGGCCGGATCGCGGCCGAGCAG
>Ga0164243_10009058_pt1 | contig 14541 bp, 16 predicted proteins | sample OricompcompostOP_FD_108781 | JGI IMG/M metagenome (GOLD analysis project Ga0164243, IMG submission 108781) | Organic Plus compost microbial communities from Emeryville, California, USA - Original compost - Organic plus compost (OP) | ecosystem: Engineered > Solid waste > Mixed feedstock >... | reverse complement strand
TCGTAGTTGGCAATGTCCTGCGCCGCGTAGACGAGGTGCCGCGCACTCGACCGGTACGGCTGCTCGCCGGCGCCGACGTCGAGCAGCGAGCTGCCGGCCGGCACTTCGGCCAAGACGCTACGCACCCAGGCGTCGCGCGTACCCTCGTTGCTATGTTCCTGCATGTCCGGCCCTGCCCGTTTACGCCACGTGGCCGACACCCTACCCAAGGGAACGGACATCGTGAATACAATGCCGCGGCGGCGCCAGTTCCAGCGCCCTCAAAGCTGCGAATAGCCGATTTAAGGAATGGTGCTGCGAGAGAGGATTGAACTCTCGACCTCTCCCTTACCAAGGGAGTGCTCTACCACTGAGCTACCGCAGCGAATGGATCACCCTGCCCTGCCTTTTTGGCGGGATTGCCAGAGCGCTGCCGGTGTAATGGGCATGCGGCCGTCTGGCAAGGCGCAAAACGCTGCCATCTAGGCGCACGCGCCCTTCCGCGGCCTTTTTACAGGGCCTTGAAACGGAAGCGGCCGCGGGGTCAGCACCACCGCGGCCGCCTCAGGCAAAATGACGTCGAAGCAGATTAGCGGTCGCCGCCGGGGATGCCCTGCTCTTCCATCTGCGGCAGAGACTCGCCGCCCTTGCCCTGCACCTCAGGCCCGAGGTCCTTGGCCGGCTCGTTGCCGTACTGGTTCAGCTCCTGGTTGACGATCGACTCGTCAGAGCCGCGCGAGGCACCCGGATCGACGTCAGGCTTCGCCGAGCCGCTGAACTGATCAATCTCCTCCTGGGGGATCGTCTCGGCGAACGCTGGAGCGAAAGAAAGCGCACCCAGCATGCTGGACGCGGCGATGATAGCGATGATCTTAGAGGTCGACATGACGTTTCTACTCCACCTAAGGAATGTAACTGCGACTTCGAACGCCTGTCTCCCAAGCGCCCCGAACGTGCCACCGTCCGATGCGCAAAACATAGGCTTAGAACCCCTAAGGTTCCGCTCGCTCGGACCTCGCAATTGAAGCGAATGCCGCTCGGATTTCGTTCATATTTTGCGGCTTTTTCGATGCGCCCCTAGTATTCGAGCGCCGCCCCGAAAAGCACCGTCTGGGTGATGCTCTCACCGCCCGCAGCATTCCAGTCGGTGAAGCCGCGCTCGCCGGTCGAATAGTCGACGCTTGCGGACGGCCCCTTGGCGAGCTGCCATTGCTGGAGATCGTACTCGGCCTTGAGCAACAGATTTTCCGTCAGCCGATAGCCGAGGTGCGCGTTGGCACCGATCATGTTGCTCTCGCCGAAGTGCTCGGTGAACAGCAGCGTGCGCAGATGGTGATCGTCCTCGTCCTTGCCGCCCGCCCACCATGAGCCGATGATGCGACCCTGCAGCCTCCAGCGCTGCCACGCACCGTTGACCTGCAGCCCGAGGTAAGGTGCCTGCCAGACCTGATTGTAGCTGATGCCAAGACCCGGCGGCAGCGTCGTGTAGTTGGCCCAGCCGCCGAACGCCTCCCACGAAGCGCTATCGCGCTTGTAGCCGGCGAGGGCGCTGAGAGCCATCCACTGGCTCTGATAGAACCGCGCCGCCACGTAGGCGTCGACGGAAAGAAAGGACTGAAGCTTCGTGTTGGAGCTGCGAGACTGGCACAGTCCGCCGGGACAACCGTCCGGGTCGCTCTCCGGAATCCAGTCGTAGTCGTCGAGCGCCGAGCCCTCCGAGATGTTCGTCATGAAGCGAGCCCCGACGACGAACCAATCCAAGGGCCTCACGGCAATGCCGCCCTTGAAGACGAGATCGTTGTCGAACGCCCAGACGAGCTGGCTGAGCTTGCTGCCGTCCTCGCGATAGACGAATTCGTTCGCCTCACCTTGCATCCATCCGATGGCCGCTTCGACCTCGACGCCTTTGGCAACGGTCACCGGCGGCGCGGTCTTTATGGGTTCGAAGCCATCGGCGAGCGCAGGAGCACCTGCCGCCAGCCCCATAGCCAAGATGATCAACCCTGCCGATCGCCGCCCGCGCATGTGGATCCCCCTCTCGCATCGCGTGCAAGTTGAGGGAATGCTCGCTGATTCGCCGCAAAGGCGACAAGCCACGAGGGCGCCAGCGACCCGGTGGCGTCGAAATTGCATAGGCACAGGGGCCCATTCACCCGGGTTCGTCGGGCGCAACCGCGCCGAATCGCCTTGGGATAGCTCGATCGGCCCCCATATGTTGGACAATCGAATTCGCTCAGCAAAGCGCCGCTGGTTACTCTATTCTGCCGCTATGGCCGCCTTGTCTGATCCCCCGCAACCGCCTAAGAGCCCTCAGCATCCCAAGAGTCCTGCCTTGCAAAAGAAGCACAAAGAGCTGTCCGTCGTCCCGTCCGACCGCCCCAGCCGCGCGGAGGTCGAGGACGCCGTACGCACCATCCTGCGTTGGACAGGCGACAATCCCGACCGTGACGGATTGCGCGAAACCCCACAACGCGTGACGCGCGCCTTCGAGGAGTATTTCCGCGGCTACGACGAAGACCCAGAGGCCATCCTGTCGAAGACCTTCGAGGAGACCGAGGGCTACGACGAGATGATCGTCCTTCGCGGCATACGCTTTGAGAGTCATTGCGAGCACCACATGGCGCCCATCATCGGCCGCGCCTGGGTGGCTTACATCCCCAACGGCCGTGTCGTCGGCATCTCCAAGCTGGCGCGCGTTGTCGAGGTCTACGCCAAGCGCTTGCAGATCCAGGAGAAGATGACGGCGCAGATCGCCAATGCAATCGACAACGTGCTGCATCCGCAGGGTGTCGGCGTAGTCCTCAAGGCGGAGCACTTCTGCATGACGGCTCGCGGCATCATGAAGCCAGGCACCGACCTCGTGACATCCCGCATGCTCGGCTGCTTCCGCGACAACCCGGTGACGCGTCAGGAATTCCTGTCCATCATCGAGTGATGCTATCCCGGCAGCTCGTAGCTCAATCGTCGTCCACCGCGACCTCGGCCCCGTTGTCGGCCCGCTTGCCGTAGTCGACACGCACCAGATAGAGACCCTGCGGTGGCGCCACTGGGCCGCATGCGGTGCGATCGCACGCATCGAGCGCCGCCTTGAGATCACGCGCGCGCCACTTCCCCTCGCCAACGAGCTTCAAGCTGCCCACCATCGAGCGCACCTGGTTGTGCAAGAACGAGCGCGCCGACGCCTCGATGACGATCTCCTCGCCATAGCGCGACACATCGAGGCGATCGAGCGTCCGCAACGGCGAGTTTGCCTGGCACTGCGCAGCACGAAAGGTCGTGAAGTCATGGCGTCCGACAAGCGCCTGCGCCGCCTCGTGCATCGCGCCCGCATCGAGCGTGATCGGCAGCCACCAGACACGGTTGCGCTCGATGGCCGGCGGTCCACGCCGCGACAGGATGCGGAATCGGTAGTGGCGCGCACTGGCACTGTAGCGCGCATCGAAGTCGTCCGCTGCCGGCTCGCAATCGAGCACCGACACCGGGGCCGGACGCAGGTGAAAGTTGAGTGCCTCACGGATCTTGAACGGCTCCCACGCCTTGGCGAGGTCGAAATGCGCCACCTGGCCCAGCGCATGGACACCTGAATCGGTGCGACCGGCACCGCGCACCGCGGCCGCCTCGCCCGAGAACCGCGCGAGTGCGTCCTCGAGCGCGGCCTGCACCGACGGCCCCTGCGTCTGCCGCTGCCAGCCGAGGAACGGTGTGCCGTCATACTCGATGATGATGCGATAGCGGGGCATGAGCGCCGTTGGCTGCTGCACGCCTCTCTGCGCGCCGCCCATCCCTAGCGGCGAGGCAGTCGGCACTCAAGCCCACCCGAGCGCACAGCGCGAGCGTGCAGCGAATTGCCCCGTGCTACACATTCAATCCCAAGCACCAGCCCATCAGGCGCGCGTGCCATCCCGAGGAGCCGAGCCATGTACATTGCAGGACTCGTCATTCCCGTGCCCGAGGAAAAGATCGAGGCCTATCGCAAGTGGGCCGAGAACGGCGCGGCCATCTTCAAGAAATATGGGTGCCTGGAGATCGTCGAATCCTGGGAGGACTACGTACCCGACGGCAAGCAGACCGACTTCCGCCGCGCTGTTGCAGCGAGAGAAGGCGAGAAGATCGTGTTCACTTGGCAAATCTGGCCCGACAAGGAAAGTCTCGACATCGCAGAGGCCAAAATGCACGCGGATGGCGTTCTCGACGCCTCAGGCGAAATTCCCTTCGACGCGCAGCGCCTGATCCTCGGCTGCTTCAAGCCCATCTGCACCATGGGCCGCGAGTGAAAACGAAATAGCAAGCCGCGCTATCGGCGTTCAGAGTTCGCCGCGCTCTGCCCGCTGTATTGAACCGCAGGCCCTCCTGCTCCAACGCTGATGCCGAGCGACGTCAGCCCCTCCGGATTGACGATGAGATGCGTTGTCGGCGGCACCGGCCGATAAACGCGCACCCCGTTCTCGATGGTGACGACGGCCCCGTAGTAGGGCCGCGTCTCGATGCGCGTCGTATGCGCCTCCTCGGCGAGCGCCGCCGTCGATACACCGATGAGGAGGAGAGAAAGAACCGCTTTGAAACGCATGCACCAACTCCTCGCCCCGCTGCCGAAACGGCTAATGGGATGTTAACGCCGGATGGGCCTCCCCCGTCAACCGCATGCCCCTATTGATGCCCGTCAAGGCCGCCGGCACCACTTGGCGCACTCTTGCCGCCAGACAGATCAAGAGGTCGCCATGCCATCGACATCCCTATCGCCTGAGCTGCGCGACAAGATCCTCGCCATCCTCGCGCGCCACAACAACATGACCATCGCCACGCTGCGCCCCGACGGCTACCCGCAAGCGACGACTGTCGCCTACGCCAACGATGGCCTCGCGATCTACTTCGGTTGCGGCGCGCAGTCACAGAAGGCACAGAACATTGCCCGCGACGCACGCGTCTCCGCGGCAATCGATATCGACCACACCAACTGGAACGAGATCGAAGGAGTATCGCTCGGCGGCACGGCTGCCCGCGTCACCGACCCCGCCGAGCTTGACCGGGTCGCCAAGCTGTTCCGCGCCAAGTTCCCGCAGATGGGCGCCTTCGGCGAGGAGGACGACAGCTTCGACATGACCCTCTATCGCGTCACGCCGAACGTCATCTCGGTGCTGGACTACACAAAGGGCTTCGGCCACACAGACCTCGTCACCCTCGACGCCGCAGCCTAGAGCCGCGTACCCGCAGGGATCGGAAAACCGCGCAACACTTCTGCTGCCGACATCGGCTTCTTGCCGGCGCGCTGCAGTTCGAGGAACCGCACGGCACCGCTGCCGCAGGCGACAGTCAGCCTATCGTCGAGCACCGTTCCCGGCGCCGCGGTGCCCTCGGTAAGCACCGTCCGCAATACCTTGATGCGCTCGCGTTTGCCTTCCGGGCCGATCTCGAACCACGCGCCGGGGAACGGCGACAGCCCGCGGATGAGGTTGTGCACGTGCGGTGCATCGGAGCGAAAATCGATGCGCGCCTCAGCCTTGTCGATCTTCTGAGCGTAGGTGACGCCTTCCGCCGGCTGCGGCTGACAGTCGAGCGTGCCGCGCTCAAGCGCCGACAGGGCGCGCACCATCAGCTCTGCCCCACGCCGCGCCAGCGCGTCGTGCAACTCGCCTGCCGTCTCATCGGCGCCGATGGCAACACGCTCGCCGAGGCAGACCGGCCCCGTGTCGAGACCCTGCTCCATGCGCATCACCATCACGGCGGTCTCGTTGTCGCCGGCCACGATGGCACGCTGGATAGGCGCCGCACCGCGCCAGCGCGGGAGCGCCGAGGCATGCAGGTTGAAGCAGCCCAGCCGTGGCGCCGCCAGCACCGCAGCCGGGAGCAAAAGGCCGTAGGCAACGACCACGGCAGCATCTGCCGCATGAGCTGCAAAGACGGCTCTCTCCGCTTCGGCCTTGAAGTTCATCGGAGTGAGCACAGGGATGCCGGCCGCCTCTGCGAACGCCTGCACCGGTGACTTGCGCTCGGCCATCCCGCGTCCGGCCGCACGCGGCGGCTGCGAATAGACGGCCACGACCTCATGCCCCGCGCCGATGATCTCGGCCAGCGTCGGCACGGCGAAGTCCGGCGTTCCCATGAAGACGATGCGCAGGGACATGCTGGCGGCCGAAGACTGATGGAGAACCGTGGAGCGCGCCTCAGGTGGCAGCGCGCGCCTGCTTCTTGAACTTGCGCACCACCATGTCGCGCTTCAGCGGAGAAAGGAAGTCGATGATCAGCTTGCCGTCGAGGTGATTGAGCTCATGCTGGATGGCAGTGGCGAGCAGCCCGTCCGCGTCAAGCTCACGCGGCTCGCCCTCGCGATCGATGTAGCGCAGGGTCAACGTAGAGGGTCGCTCGATCTCGAGCCTGAAGTCGGGGATCGACAGGCACCCTTCCTCGTGCACGCGCGTCTCGGAGCCGAGCGCAACGATCTCTGGGTTGAAGAGCACGAGCGGCTGACGTCCCTCTTCCTCGTCGGCAACGTCGACCACCGCGAGGCGTAGCGGCACGCCCACCTGGATGGCGGCGAGGCCGACGCCCGGCGCCGCATACATCGTCTCCAGCATGTTGTCGGCGAGCTGGCGCAGCTCGTCGTCGATACCCTCGACCGGTGTCGAGAGCTTGCGCAGGATCGGATCGGGGAGGGTTACGATAGGAAGCTTGGCCATGTTCTTGAAATAGGCAAGTGCGCCAGCGCGGTCAATTCTATCCCAGCCCTTGGAGCCAGCGCGTCCACTTAATCGGGCTTGCCGTCGGTATCCGGCTGACTGCCCCCGCTCGCGGGGCCGTCGGCTGGCGCCTGCGGCGCGGCGCCGTCTTCGCCCTGGCCGGCGCTTTCCGCTCCATCGACCGGATAGGTCACGTTCGGATCTGTCACGCCGTCGGGCGGATAGGGCTCCGCGTCGGGGTCCTCCGGCTGGGCGGCGCCACCCGACTCCGCCGGAGGCGGATCGTCGGCACGCAGCGGCAGCGCGCCTGCGACCGGCAGCACGCCGGCCAGCGCGATGGCCAATAGCAGCTTCTTGGTCATGTCCTCTCCCCCGGAACTGCGCGGCCCGGTTGGGAGTTTAAGCCCGAGTCGGCCGCGGGGAACGATCAACGCCAGCGAAATAAGCAGATTTTAGGCCGGGCCGCGTGCCGCTGACCGGCGCCAATGGAATGGGTGCACAATGACGACGGAAGCGCTAACATGCGCGCAGCTCGTAGGTTCCATCGGGAAGGCAGCGACCGTGCTTCCGGATGCTTCGCCATTGATCGTCGGCTGGCAGGAATGGGTCGCACTGCCCGATCTCGGCTTGCCGGCGCTGAAGGCCAAGATCGACACCGGCGCCAAGACCTCAGCCTTGCACACGCATTCCATCGAGCCTTTTGGCTCCGCGAGGCGCCCGCGCGTGCGCTTCTCGGTGCGGCCGAGCCCCGATGACGACCTGGAGATCATGGCCGCTGCCGACGTCATCGACCGGCGCGAGGTGACAAGCTCCAATGGCGTGCGCGAGCTGCGCTACGTGATCAGGACGCGCCTCAGCCTTGGCGCCAGAGAATGGCCGATCGAGGTCACGCTGACCAACCGGGAGCATATGACTTACCGGATGCTCATCGGCCGGCAGGCGATCCGCTCCGACATGCTCGTCGACTGCGCCGCCACCTTCCGCCAGCCGCGCCTCAGCTACCGGCTCTATGCCGGCCACCCCGCGCTCATGCGAGATGCAGCAAGTCCAGCCATGAAGCCCTGACCGCCGCGGCGGTCTCGAAGCGTTCGGCCTTGGCGCGACTTGCGCGTGCCATGGCGGGGATGCGGTCGGGACGCCGCAAGAGACCTTCCATCGCCTCGGCGAGCGCATCGGCATCCCGCGGCCTGACGAGACAGCCGTTGACGCCATCCTCGACGGCCTCGCGACAGCCCGCGACATCGGTCGTCACGATCGGACGCCCGGCAGCCAGCGCCTGCAGCAGCGGCCGCGGCATGCCCTCCGCATAGCCGGGATAGACAAAGACGTGCGCCGCGCCGAGGAGCTGATGATGCTCATCGGCAGCGTCGGCGAGTTCGATGCCGTCGCGGGCTTCGAGCGCGCCCATATCGAGCGGCTGTGCGGCCTCCTCGGGCAACGCAGCCAAACGGAAGCGCGACGACGGCGAGCGAGCCCGAAGCTTCGCCGCCGCTTCGCAGTATTCCATGATACCCCGCCGCCGGTCGAGACCACCGATCATCAAGAAGCGAAGGCCGTGATCGAGCGGCGGCAGCGGCAGGGGTGGACGATCATCGAGTTCGACGCCCGTCCCTGCAATGACGGCAACCGGCAACGTGGCGGGAACAACGCCGAGCTTCTGCAGCAGCGCCAGGTCATCGTGGTTTGAGAACACGGCCGCGCTTGCCTCCCGCAGCGCTTGGCCATAACGCCAAGCCGGCATCTCGTCGGACGCCAAAGCCCCGGCGAAGCGATGCTCGGGCAGTCCATCGACGGCGAGGATGATCCGACTGACACCGGCGCCCTTGGCCGCCAAGGCGCCATGCACCATCGTCCGTCCGCCACACGCCACGACGACGTCCGGCGCCCAGTTCTTCAGCGCTTCTTTCAACGCGCTGATGGACTTCCAATCCGCAAAGAGTTTGAAGCCTGCTGCTTCCGGCGCCACGCTGACATGCTCGGCACCGAGCGCCGCCAGCACCTGCGCGTCGCCCTCCCCGAACGCGGAGGCAACAGCCAATACGCGATGCCCGCGCGAGAGAACCTCACGGAACAATATGTCGCCTAGCTGCCGGATCGGCGCACCCGATGGACACACGAAGGCGATGCGTTGCCTCGCCGGAGCCGGCGCGGTCGCGGGCAGCGCCATGGTCAATGCAGCGTCCGCGTCGGCGGGGTCCAGTTGACGGCTGGACTCTCCTCGCCGGCCGGCGCCATCACCTTCGTCGCCGTGTATCCCTCGACAGTGCGCAACAGCACTGCCTGGATGGTCGCGTAGTCGCGCACCTTCATCGCTGCCGACAGTATTCCAAGCTCCTTGTCGAGCTCCTCCGTCGGCAGGAAAGGCTCGTCCGAGCGCCAGATGCGCGGGTGCTCGGTGGCCTTGGTGTTGGCACCGATGAGCAGCTCTTCATAGAGCTTCTCGCCCGAGCGCAACCCGGTGTAGGTGATGGCAATGTCACCTTCGGGGTTTTCGGCGCTGCGCACCTCGTACCCCGACAGCCGCACCATCAGCCGTGCCAGATCGTCGATGCGCACTGGCTCGCCCATGTCGAGGACGAACACGTCGCCTCCCTCGGCCATGGCGCCCGCCTGGATGACGAGCTCGGCCGCCTCCGGAATGGACATGAAATAGCGGATGATCTCGGGGTGTGTGACGGTCACCGGGCCGCCCGCCTTGATCTGCCGCCGGAACTTCTTCACCACCGACCCCGAGCTGTCGAGCACGTTGCCGAAGCGCACCATCGTGAACACGGTCGGGCCGCCGTTGGCGGCAGCAGCCTGCAGCACCAGCTCGGCGAGACGCTTGCTCGCCCCCATGACGTTGGTCGGGCGCACGGCTTTGTCGGTCGAGATCAGCACCACGAGCTCGACGCGGGCGGCCTTGGCGCATTCGACCAGCACCGCCGTACCCAAGCTGTTGTTGCGCAGACCGCAGATCGGGTTCTGCTCGACGATGGGAACGTGCTTGTAGGCTGCGGCGTGATAGATCACCTCGACACCGTTGCTGACGATCACGTCATGCAACTGCGTCTGGTCGAGCACCGAGCCGAGCACACTGACGATCTCCGGCCGCGGCAAGTCGGGGCGTATCCCCTTCGCCACTTCCGATATCTCGTCCTCGATCAGGTAGAGCGCCGCCTCCGAGATATCGAACAGCACGATGCGGCGCGGCCCATGGCGCAATAGCTGGCGGACGAGCTCCGAGCCGATCGATCCACCGGCACCCGTGACGAGGATCGACTTGCCGAGCGTCTTGCGCGCCAGCAGCTCCGCATGCGGTGGAACCTTGTCGCGCCCTAAGAGGTCGTTCACCTCCACCGGGCGCAGGTCGGTGACGCTGACGCGGCCGGAGGTGACGTCGTCGACGCCCGGCAGGATCAGCACCTCGGCCGGCTGTGTCTGCAAATCCTTGAGGATGCGGCGGCGCTCGCGTCGCCGTTCATCAGGCAGTGCGACCAGGATCTCTTTCACCTGATGGCGCTCGATGAGGTGCGCAAGCCTCTCCGGCGGATGCACCTTGACGCCGGCGACGTACTGGCGCCACAGCGACGGCTGCGTGTCGACGAAGGCCATGACGCTGCGGTTGTTGCCGCGGCGCAGCGCTTCGAGAAGCTGCACGCCGAGCTGTCCCGCGCCGAAAATGATGACCGGCTTGCGCTCGGCCGATGCTGGAAGCTCCGTGAGGCGCACGCCGGCGCTGGCCAGGATCATGGCCGCGACCTCGCGGCTTCCGGCAATGAGCAGCGTCGCCAGCACGCCGTAGCCGAGCACCACCGAGCGCGGGATGCCGAGCTGACCCGACATGAGAACGACGAGCGACCAGATGAGCACCGAAAGCCAGATGCAGCCGATGATGTGCGTATGGCCGCGATAGCCGAGATATCGCGTCACGAAGCGATAGAGCCCCGAAGCCGCAAAAGTTGCGACCGAGATCATGGGGCCGCTGATCAGCACCAGCGCCGTAGGCCAGTCCGGCGGCAGGTACGCCGTGTTGTGGCGGATCGACAAAGCGATCCACAACGCCAGCGTAAGCAGCACGAAGTCGAAGGTGACGAGAATGACGCGCTTGTTGTAGCGGGGCAGCCCGACCAGACGAGAACGCCATTCGGCGCCCGACGAATGTTGCAGGTCACCCTCGCTCATAGTACCCCCAGCCACGCGAGCCCCACGCGCGAACCGATTCACCCTCTGTAGAAGACTAGTCAGCTTTGATATCTAGCAAAGAATAAGGCAAGTTGTATTAGCCCGCTCATATAGCAGAACAAGAATTCCCCCGTTTTCTGCCACAGCGGCAGAATCCTCACATGCGCCGCCGCGATTTTATGGCCGCCGCCAGCGTTCCCTCATCGAGGTAGTCGAGTTCCCCGCCAACCGGCACACCTTGGGCAAGCCGCGAGACGACGACACCCGTCGGCGCCAGCTGCTCGGTGAGATAGTGCGCGGTCGACTGCCCCTCCACGGTGGCATTGAGCGCAAGCACGACCTCCTTCACCTCGCCTGCCGCCGCACGCTCGATCAGCCGAGCGATGTTGAGTCGGTCGGGCCCGATACCATCGAGCGGCGATAGGTGCCCGCCGAGCACATGGTAGAGGCCGTTGACCACGTCGGCGCGTTCCAGCGCCCACAGATCGCCAATCTCCTCGACGACGACGATGAGCGATCGGTCGCGCCGCGCATCCTGACATATGCTGCACGGAGACACGGTGTCGAGATTGCCGCACACGTGGCATTCGACGATCTTGGCAACAGCATCCGCCAGCGCCTCGCTGAGCGGGACGAGCAGCTCGTTGCGCCGCTTGATCAGCGCCAATGCCGCCTTGCGCGCCGAGCGCGGACCAAGTCCCGGCAACCGACCCAAGAGCTGGATCACGCGTTCGATCTCTGGTCCCGAAACCTTCCTTGTCATGCCGCCGCCTAAGATATTGCCCACTGCATCCGCTCGGAACCTGCAACCGCGCCTGCCATGACGCGGATCAAATGCAGTCAGGCACGTATTTGCACTAATTGCCAATACGGCAACGTCTTTGGTCGGCCCCGCGAGTTGGAGTAACGTGCGCCCCTATATAAATGGGGCAGCCAGCCTCACCCCTTGGGAGGACACATATGCAGCTCATCGTGAAGCCTGAAACGCCATCTGCCGCGCTCGCACGCGTTGGCCAGAGCATCAAGATTCGCAGCCGTTACGACAACTACATCGGCGGCCAATGGGTGCCCCCGACAAAGGGACAGTACTTCGAGAACCGCACCCCCATCTCCGGCGAGCTGATCAACGAGATCGCCCGCTCCACCGCCGAGGACATCGAGAAGGCGCTCGACGCCGCCCACGCCGCCGCCCCCGCCTGGGGCAAGACGGCCCCCGCCGAGCGCGCCGCTATCCTGTTCAAGATCGCCGACCGCATGGAAGCCAACCTTCCCGCGCTGGCCACCGTCGAGACCATCGACAACGGCAAGCCGATCCGCGAGACGCTGGCTGCCGACCTGCCGCTCGCGGTCGACCACTTCCGCTACTTCGCGAGCTGCATCCGCGCTCAGGAAGGCGCTCTGTCGGAGATCGACGAGACGACCATCGCCTATCACTACCATGAGCCGCTGGGCGTCGTCGGCCAGATCATCCCGTGGAACTTCCCCATCCTCATGGCGGTGTGGAAGCTCGCCCCGGCCCTTGCCGCCGGCAACTGCGTCGTGCTGAAACCCGCCGAGCAGACGCCGTTCTCCGTCATGGCGCTGGTCGAGCTCGTCGGCGACCTCCTGCCGCCCGGCGTGCTCAACATCGTCAACGGCTTCGGCGTCGAGGCTGGCAAGCCGCTGGCGCAGAACCCGCGCATCGCCAAGATCGCCTTCACGGGTGAGACGACCACCGGCCGCCTCATCATGCAGTACGCCTCCGAGAACCTCATCCCGGTGACGCTGGAGCTCGGCGGCAAATCGCCCAACGTCTTCTTCGCCGACGTGTTCAACGAGGACGACGACTTCTTCGACAAGGCGCTCGAGGGCTTCACCATGTTCGCCCTCAACCAGGGGGAGGTCTGCACCTGCCCCTCGCGCGCGCTCGTGCAGGAGAGCATCTACGACGCCTTCATCGAGCGCGCCATCGAGCGCGTGAAGAAGATCGTGCAGGGCAGCCCCCTCGATCCCAACACGATGATCGGCGCCCAGGCATCCTCCGACCAGCTCGAGAAGATCCTCTCCTACATCAACATCGGCCAGGGCGAAGGCGCCAAGGTGCTCACCGGCGGTAAGCGGGCCGAGATCGGCTCCGGCTTCGAGAACGGCTTCTACGTCGAGCCAACCGTGCTCGAGGGCCACAACAAGATGCGCATCTTCCAGGAGGAGATCTTCGGCCCGGTGCTCTCGGTGACGAAGTTCAAGACCGAGGCGGAAGCGCTGTCGATCGCCAATGATACGCTCTATGGCCTCGGCGCCGGCGTGTGGTCGCGCGATGCCAACACCGCCTACCGCATGGGCCGCGGCATCAAGGCCGGCCGCGTGTGGACCAACTGCTACCACCTCTATCCGGCCCACGCCGCATTCGGTGGCTACAAGCAGTCGGGCATCGGCCGCGAGACGCACAAGATGATGCTCGACCACTACCAGCAGACGAAGAACATCCTGCAGAGCTACAGCCCGAAGGCCCTCGGCTTCTTCTGATGTTCTTTGGCGGCAGCGCGCGACTCTCCTACGAAGAGCCGGCCGCGCGCTGCTGCACCACGGCGCCGGCGCAATTTCCTCGACACGCTAGGCTTCTAGTTGTCATCCCGGTGCTCGTCACCGGGATCCAATCTATCCGAACTCTCGCCCGAGTCGTGGGCTGGATCCCCGCAATAAATGCCGGGATGACCCTTTCGGGAGGCTTAGGGAGGAAACCATGGTCGAGCGTGTGACAGTCACGCCCGAGGCTACGGCGCTGATCGAGAAGCTGATCGCCGCGCACGGCCCGCTGCTGTTCCACCAGTCGGGGGGCTGCTGCGACGGCAGCGCGCCGATGTGCTACCCGCGCGGCGAGTTCAAGATCGGCGAGCGCGACGTCTACCTCGGCTCCATCGCCGGCTGCCCGGTCTACATCTCCGGCCCGCAGTTCGAATACTGGCAGCACACTCATCTCATCATCGACGCCGTCCCCGGCCGCGGCTCCGGCTTCTCGCTCGAGGCCCCCGAAGGCTTGCGCTTCCTCACGCGCTCACGCGTCTACACCGAGCAAGAGTACGACGAGCTCGACCGTCTCGGCCCTCCCCCGCGCGGCCCCGCCGCAATGGCCAGCCTCGCCTGATGGCGGCGGCTTCCTTGCTCCACATCGGCCCGGCTGCGACAGAACACCGGCGCGTGTCGATACTTAGCCACCCGCGTGTGGCCGCCCCGCACTAGGAATCCTTACAAATCGCGACGACATTCCGTTTCGTGTCGGCGCGTAACGGTTGCCGATGGCCACCCATCGCCCGCGAAGCAAATGAAGTCAGCCCCACTCGCTCTCGCCCTACTGCTCTGCCTCTCCGGCATGAGCCTCGCCCTTCCTCTGAACGCGGAGGAGAGCGAAGCGGCCGGCGACGTGACGACCGGTGCCATCCAGGGACCGAACGACGACGCCGGCGAAAGCGCAGCCGACGCCCCGCGCCCTGGCCCCGTCCTCAAGGCTGCGCCCTTCAAGGAGCTGGCCGGCCGCTGGGTTGGCGAGGGCCGCATTGGCATGACGGAAGGCAAGGTCGAGAGCGTCAAATGCCGCGCGACCTATTTCGTCGACGAGACGGGCAACGGCCTGAAGCAGAACATCCGCTGCGCCTCTTCGGGCGGCAAGGTCGAGGTGAAGAGCGACGTCGCCGCCAAGGACGGCAAGCTCACCGGCACCTGGAACGAGGTCGTCTACAATCTCGGC
>Ga0164243_10009057_pt1 | contig 14541 bp, 14 predicted proteins | sample OricompcompostOP_FD_108781 | JGI IMG/M metagenome (GOLD analysis project Ga0164243, IMG submission 108781) | Organic Plus compost microbial communities from Emeryville, California, USA - Original compost - Organic plus compost (OP) | ecosystem: Engineered > Solid waste > Mixed feedstock >... | reverse complement strand
CGAGGTGAGCTTGGGGCCCGCGCTGGTCTGCACGGTGAAGTCGCGTGTCGCGACCTGCGAGCGCTGTCCCGAGATGCCAACCGTGCGTACCGAGAACGTGTGGGCGCCGTGAGTCAAGGCAGCAGACGGGGTGAACGATCCCACCATCTGCCACAGGTCGCTACAGCGCTCGAATCCGGTATCGGTCGAGGTGGTGCGGTTCTGCAGGCGGCATTCGAACGTTCCGCTGTCGGAGGCCCTGAACGTGAAGGACGGCCGGGTTTCGGTGATGGTGCCCGACGGTGCGCTCGTGATCATGACCTGGGGCGCAGGTGGTGGCGCCGGTGTCCCGGTGTACCAGTCCGGGGCTGTGTCGTTGGACCCGCCGCCGGTCAGCTTCTTGCGCCCGGCTCCGTCGCGGTTGATCACCGTGATGTCGTTGTCGGTCGTCTCGAACAGCCAGAACTCCGGATCGTGCGAGTGGATGATCCGCCCATCGGCGCCGACGACCGGCGACGATACGGTGCCGTCGCCCTGCCAGATCACCGAGGTCGGCTCGTTGTTGAGGTCGGCGATGTTGTCGATGTCGTCGTAGTAGACCATCGCGCCTCGGTACTTGCCGTCGAAATAGACCGAGCTCGTGAGGATGATGCCCTTGCCGTCCTTGGGGACGGTGAAGTCGCTGAAGCCCTTCTCACGCAGCTTGCGCTTGTAGGAGCCATCGGGGGTGATGAGCCAGAGCTGTGGGCTGGACACGATGCCCGCATTGGTGCGATCCAAGTAGAGGATGTTGCCGTCGGGGGTGAACTCGGCCATCTGGGTGACCTGTCCGCCGGAGAGTGTCTTCTCGCCGGTGCCGTCGGCGTTCACGATCCTGACCGGCGAGTTGTTCGACGCCCCGCCACCGGACACGGTGTAGACGAGCTTGCTGCCGTCGGGCGACCAGTCGGTCGAGGTGATCCAGTTGTAGGCGGTGGCCACCGTCCTGGCGTTGCTGCCGTCGGCGTTCATGACACGCAACGCGGCGTCTGACGCATAGGCGATCTTGGTGCCGTCGGGTGAGATGGCCGGAACGGTGTCGAAACGGTCCTTCGGAGTCAGCCGGGTCAAGCCCGAGCCGTCCAGATTCATCCGGTAGATGGATCGGCCGTCGCCATCGCGATCGGAGGAGAAGACGACGAATGCCGGAACCGCGGCGGAACTGGATGCTGGGACGCCAAGCACGATCAGCGGCACCATCAACAGACCGCCCGCGATGACCGACAGACCACGCCTCAACGCTGAGACAGCACCCACGACGAACCCCACATCACTTGATGATCAACAACCGGCACAGCCTCCCCAACGTCGCTGACAAGTCGCTGACATCCGCTGATTACCTCCACGTCATCACCGCCTCCTGAATCGGTGATGCAGATACTTCGCATCACCGATGCTATGATGGTCTCTATGCGAACGACCGTGCGTCTTGACCCCGAAGTAGCTGCTGCTGCTGAGCAGTTGCGCCGCGAGCGTCATATCGGGCTCGGTGAGGCCGTCAACGAACTGGCGCGTGCCGGTCTGGCCCCTCGTAAGAAGGTCACGCCGTTTCGACAGCGGACCGCGAGCGTGGGCTTGAGAGTGGACGTCACCAATGTCGCCGAGGCCCTCGAACTGCTTGACCAATACGACGCTGAGGATGGCCTTTGATCGTCGACGCCAACGTCCTGCTCTACGCCGTCGACGAACAATCGTCCTTTCATGCCAGCTCGCGGACCTGGCTGAACGAGGCAATGAACGGTGATGAACGGGTGGGACTGCCGTGGGCGTCGCTGTTGGCTTTCCAGCGGATCATCACCCACCCTCGCGTGACAGCGACACCCCTCGACGCCGCCGACGCTTGGGGCTACATCACTGACTGGCTCGACGCCGATCAAGCATGGGTCCCAGTGCCGGGCACTCGGCATCGCGACATCCTCGGCCGACTCCTGGCCGACGGTGACCTACGCGGGAACCTAGTCCCCGACGCGCACCTCGCAGCCCTGGCCATCGAGCATGGGACGCCGATCTGTTCCTACGACAGCGACTTCGCCCGCTTCGACGGGCTCACTTGGCTGAACCCCCGGCACCTGTAGGCAGGCACTCTTGCTCCCCAGGTAGGAGTCGAACCTACGTCGCTAATCCTGATTCAAAGTCAGGCGGGCCCTGCCGGCAGACCAACTGGGGATTGATATGAAGTTTGAGCCCGCCAGGCGGGGCAGCACCCTCTCTGGCCGACAGACCAACTGGGGATTGATATGAAGTTTGAGCCCGCCAGGCGGGGCAGCACCCTCTCTGGCCGACAGACCAACTGGGGATCGATCCTCAGATCGTGAACACAGTCTAAGGGGCGACGGCGACGCAGAAGGTGCGGGTGAACGGCAGGACCGTGCCCCACTCCTGGCGCGGGAATGCGTCACGGAGCACCGCCTTGTACTCGGTCTCGAACTGCGGCCGCAGATCGTCGGGCAGCGATTGCAGGACCGGACGCGCGCCGGTGCCCGAGACCCACTCGAACACCGGATCCTCACCGGGTAGAACGTGCAGGTACGTCGTGGACCAGGCGTCGGCGGTCCAGCCCTGCTGGGCGAACAGGTCCAGATACAACTCGGGACCGTCGACGAAGAACCGGTCCGTCACCTCAGCGGTGTGCGCCGCATAGGGCTCGCGATTCGCGATCTCGAACAGCAGACGATGACTCGGCGAGGCGCCGTTCGCCGGCACCTGGAGGGCGAACACGCCACCGGGTCGCACGTACCCGGTGATCTCGCGAATCACGTCGAGCCGATTGTCGAGCCACTGGAACAGGGCGTTCGAGACGATCGCGTCGACCGGTCCGTCGGGACGCCAGGTGGCGACGTCCGCGAGAACGTACTCGGTGGCGGGATCATCGGCACGTGCACGATCGATCATCTCGGCCGATGAATCGACCCCGACGATCTGGGCGTCCGGGAACGCCGACCGCAGCAGCGGTGTGAGGTTTCCGGGCCCGCACCCCAGATCGACCACGGTATGTGCGCCGTCGGGCATCCGGGCCAGGAGATCGACGAATGGGCGAGCTCGGTCGTCGGCGAACTGCAGGTACTGCTGCGGATCCCAGGTGGCCTTCATGCGCGCTCCAGTTGTGCTGCCAGGCTCATCAGCCGGGCGTCGTCGTCTTGACGGGCGATCAGTTGGATCGCGAGGGGCAGACCGTCGTCGGTGCGACCGGCCGGCATCGACACCGCCGGCGTGCCCGCGTGATTCCACTGCGCCGTGTAGGCGTAGAAGGCGTTCATCTTCAGGATCAGACCGAGAGGCCCTTGGTCGGCCCACTCCCCCACCGTGACGGGCGGTCCGGCCATCATCGGAGTCAGGAACACGTCCACACCGACCCGATCGTGGACCGTGGCACCGAACTGCTCACCCTTGCGCTTGGACCAGGCGATGGCACGGCCGCCGAAGGGCCCGCCGAGCCGAGCGATGCCTTTGGTCCGCTTCTCCAACAGCGCTGGGTCGTCGACCAGCTTCGAACTCGCATGGATGCCGCCCAGATAACGGGCCGTCACCGCTTTGGCTTCCAGTCCGTACGGGATCGTGACCTCGATGACTTCGTGGCCCAAGGCACGGAACCGGTCCGCCGTCCGCTCGAGCGCCTCACGCACCCGCGGATCGATCGGGGCCGGACGCGTCGCGGCCGCACCGCTGAACGACAAACCGATACGCAGTGGTTCGGGATCGCGGCCCACGGCCTCGGTGAACGAGGCGCTGAACGAGCCGATCGTGTCGAGGAACAGTGCCGTGTCGGCGATGGTGGGTGTGATGCACCTCTGCGTCGACAGGCCGTGCCAACCTCCGCTGCTCGGCATGTGCCCATTCGTCGGTTTGAATCCGACGGCGCCACAGCAGGCCGCCGGGATGCGGATCGAGCCCGCGCCGTCGGAGGCCGACGCGATACCGATGGCGCTCGCGCCCACCAGCGCACCTGATCCGCCCGACGAGCCACCGCAGGTGTGATCAGGGTGATGCGGATTGCGGGTCGGTCCGGTCGAGGCCGGTTCGGTGAAGCCGGTGATGGCCAACTCCGGCAACGTCGACTTGGCCACGATGACCATGCCGGCGTCGCGGACGGCCCGCACATAGTCACTGTCCTGGCGCGCCACGGCGGTCACGGCCCGGCTACCCCAGCCGGTGACCTCGCCTGCGATCGCCAGATCGTCCTTGACTGCGATCGGGACACCCGTCAACGGACCGGCCTCGCCGCGTTCCCTGCGCGCGTCGGCAGCGTCGGCATCGGCCAGCGCGCGCTCACGAAAGATCGCGACCGTCGCATTCAGTGATGCCTGCGCGTCTTCCACCGCATCGAGCGTCGCCTCGGTCAACTGGCGAGAGGTGACCGCGCCCGAAGCCAGCGCTTGCGCCTGGGCGGCGGCACCTCTCAGCACGGTTCGGACTACTGGCAGTCGGCGGCGAGCGACTGGATCGTGTCCTGGTCCATCAACTCGTTGACCTCCAGGCCCTGGTCGACAGCCGCGTCGATGATGCAGTTCGCCATGTCCTCCGGCACGCCCGTGGACGTCATGCCGGCGATGATCGACTTGCGGGCTGCGGGATCCTCCAGGTCCAGACCGGCACCATCGGCGATGTCCTTGATCTCGTCCGGGTCGGCCGACTTGGCGCACTCGGCACCTGCCTTGGCCGCCATGTCCTGCTGCTCACTGGAATCCAGGTCACCGAACGCCTTGATGCTGCCGGCCTTGTCCTTGATCTCATCCAGCACGCAGTCGGCAAGGTCGCCGGAGAACCCAGCGCTCTTCAACTCCTCGCGAGCATCGTCTTCGGAGTAACTTCCTCCGCAGGCGGCCAACAGGACCACCATCATCATTCCGGTCACGATCTTCGCAATTTTCCCCATGCCAAGAGGCTAGCAACGGTCGTGCCGGTCACGGACAGCAGATAGCATCTTGACATCAAGAATCTTGAAACTGACCGAGGAGGACCGGTGCAGGACGAAGTCGATCGACTAGTCGCCGCTTGGCGCCGCGAGCGACCCGATCTGGACGTCTCGCCGATGGAAGTGCTCAGTCGCGTCTCGCGACTGGCGACCCACCTGGATCGCGCCCGCAAACAGGCGTTCGCGGCGCACGGCCTGGAACCCTCGGAGTTCGACGTGCTCTCGGCGCTGAGACGATCCGGCGAACCGTATCGCCTCTCCCCCGGTCAGCTCGTGCAGGAGACGCTGGTGACCAGCGGCACCATGACGCACCGCGTCGACAGACTGGTTTCCAAGGAGCTGGTCGATCGCGCACCCCATCCGGACGACCGCCGTGGCGTCCAGGTGCAGCTGACCGCCAAAGGGCGAGCGGCCGTCGACGGCGCCCTCGACGCCCTGCTGGCCAGCGAACGTGAACTCCTCGCCGGACTCGGCGACCGCGAGCGTCATGACGTGGCCGCAGCCTTGCGCACGCTCTCCCTGCCCTTCGACGCGTCCTGATGGCGCACCTGCTGGGCGCTGAGCAGATCGCGCTGGAATTCCCGACGATCCGCGTCCTGGACTCGGTCACGATCGGAATCGAGGAAGGGGACCGGATCGGCATCGTCGGGCGCAACGGCGACGGCAAGTCGACCCTGATGTCGGTCCTGGCCGGACGACTCGAACCCGATGCAGGACGCGTCACGGTCCGTGGCGGCGTGCGTATCGGGATGCTCGATCAACGCGATGTCCTCGACCCGTCCCTGCCCGTCGGTCACGCAGTCGTCGGCGATGTGCCCGAGCACACCTGGGCTCGTGATCCCCGGGTCCGCGACATCATCGGCGGCCTGCTCGGCGATGTGGACTGGCACGCCCTCACCAGCACCCTCAGCGGTGGACAGCGCCGGCGTGTCGCCCTGGCAGCCCTCCTCGTCGAGGATCACGACGTGCTGTTCCTCGACGAGCCGACCAACCACCTCGACCTCGAAGGTGTCACCTGGCTGGCCGAGCACCTCAAGAACCGATGGACCCGCAACGCCGGCGGACTGGTCGTGGTGACCCACGACCGGTGGTTCCTCGACGAGATCTGCACCCGCACCTGGGAGGTCCACGACGGTATCGTCGAGCCGTTCGAAGGTGGATACGCCGCTTACGTCCTGCAACGGGTCGAGCGCGACCGCATCGCTCAGGCCACCGAGGCCAAGCGCCAGAACCTGATGCGCAAGGAACTGGCTTGGCTGCGTCGCGGCGCTCCGGCCCGCACCTCGAAGCCGAAGTTCCGGGTGGACGCGGCTCAACAGTTGATCGAGGACGTGCCCCCGATCCGCGACACCGTCGAACTCAAGCAGATGGCGACGGCACGGCTCGGCAAGGATGTCGTCGACCTGCTCGACATCGGCGTCGCCTTCGACGGCCGTCAGGTTCTGTCGCACGTCGAATGGCGCATCGGACCCGGTGAGCGCACCGGAATCCTGGGGCGCAACGGCGTCGGCAAGTCAACGCTGCTCCACCTCGTGACCGGCGATCTGGCGCCGACCTCAGGGCGCGTCAAGCGCGGCAAGACGGTGCAGGTCGCTCGCCTCAGCCAGGACCTGCACGAACTGGATGACGTCGCCGATGAGCGCGTCAGCGACGTCATCGGCCGCAAACGCACCAGCTATGTCGCCGGTGGACAGGAGCTGACCCCGGGCCAACTGCTCGAACGCCTGGGTTTCACCAGCGCCCAGCTGAGCACCCCGGTACGGGACCTGTCGGGCGGCCAGCGGCGCCGCCTGCAGCTGATGCTGATCCTGCTCGACGAACCCAACGTCCTGATCCTCGACGAGCCCACGAACGACCTCGACACCGACATGCTCGCGGCGATGGAGGACCTGCTCGACACCTGGCCCGGCACGCTCCTCGTCGTGTCTCACGACCGCTACCTGCTCGAACGCGTCACCGATCAGCAGTACGCCGTGATCGACGGGCACCTGCGGCATCTGCCGGGCGGCGTCGACGAGTATCTGCGCCTCCCGCGTCACACCGAACCGACCCCACCCGAAGCGAAACCATCGCGGTCCGGCGCCGAACAGCACGCGGCACGCAAGGAGCTGGCCTCGGTCGAACGGCGGATCGAGAACACCACCGCGACGGTCCACCGGATCGAGACCGAACTGGCCGATCACGACCCGTCGGACTACGTGGGCCTGGCCGAGATCAGCCAACGGCTCAGCGACGCACGTGGCGACCTCGGCCGTCTGGAAGACCGCTGGCTCGAAGTCTCCGACTCCATCGACCCGTAACCGGGCCCAGTCGCCGGCCGCATGGCAGGAGCACGTGACCACATACGAGACCCAAGTGGCTTGTGTGATTCAAGTGACTAAAGAAACTGGGATAGCAAGCAAAAACCCTTACTGACCGAACATTTGTTCGATACCATATCCATATGAAAACCGGGGGCTTGGGTCAGCATCTGCGGGACACCGCGGATCTGCTCGACGCTTGTGCTCCGACCACCGATGCGTTGAAAGCCGTTCAGGCTGCGGAGAACGCCCTGGCGGCCGCGAAGGTCGACCTGGTGCGCAAGATGGCCGAGGCATTGGAACACGAGACGGCCGGGTACGCCAGCCCGAAGGGGTTCCTGGTCGCCGAACTGGGTATTGATTCGCGCGACGCTCACACGCTGATCGCGGCGGGGCCCACCCTGCGGGATTTGCCCGAAGTCGCCCAGGCCGCGCATGCAGGTGACATCTCACTCGGCCACGTTCGCCACTTCACCTACGCCCTCAAGCACGTCGGTGCCGAGCCGACTCGTGAAGTCTCCGACGGGCTGGTGGACCTGGCTGTGAAGGCCGAACCGGCCGCCCTGCGTGTGGCGATGCGGGCATTGCGTGAAGCGGTCTACCCCGATTCGCTGGACCAGCAGTGGATCGACGGCATGGACCGCGAAGATATCAACCTCAACGCGGTCCCTGACGGCTTCCATATCAACGGGTTCCTCAACTCCACGACAGGCGCGAAGTTCAAGGCACTCCTACAATCGCTGTCAGCGCCCGATGGCGCCAACGATCCCCGCACGCCAGCGCAGCGCCGCGTCGACGGACTCGACACCCTGCTGACCAAGACGCTGGAGCACGGGCTTCCCGGCGATCAGGGCGTGCGACCCCACGTGAAGGTCACTGTCGAGGCTGAAACGCTCAAGAACGACACAGGGACGGCCGAACTGCTCGGGTTCGGGCCCATCGGTCTCCGGCAGACCAACGAAATCCTCTGCGACGCCTCGATCACACCCGTCGTGACCCAACGCAACGGCAGGGCCATCAAGACCAAACAGCTTGGCCACAAGGTGCGGTTGGCCTCCACAACCCAACGCACCGCCATCGAAGTCCAGCAACACGACCGGTGCGCGGCCCCAGGCTGCCGGGCGCCCATCGTCCACATTCATCATGTGATCTGGTGGTCGCGCGGCGGCAAGACGACGCTGGACAACCTCATCGGATTGTGTCCTCGCTGCCACCGGGCCGTGCACGCCGGCACCCTGGTGATTGACCCTGTCACCCACGAATTCCGCAACAACAAAGGACTCCGCCTGGCCGGTCGGGACCCACACACCCGATCCAGACGCAGACTTCGACCCGAACGAGTCCGCCTCGCCCAATACCGATCGGTCGTCTCACGAACATGAGCGGCGACTGTGCCACAGTGGTGCGCGAACGGAGGCACTCCCATGGTGATGAAGGCATTCACGATTCTGTTCGGCACGATCCTGGGTTCGGTCCTGTTGACCCAGATCGCCATCAACGCGGCCTCCGACATCGAGTACTGGGAAGTCGGCAAGGACAGTTCCGGCCGGTTGCTGTGGTGCGGTGTCGTGGCAGCCGGTCTGCTGATCGGTGGAGCGATTCTGGTCCTGCTCGACGCTCGGCTCGCGGCCGGCGCATTCGTCGTGAGCCTGCCCCTCCTGGTCCTCTACGAGGGCCAGCACAACCGCAACCTGCTGTCCCTGGCCGTCGACAAGTCCATCGCGGGATGGATCGGCGCAGGCATCGTGCTGGCGGTCGTGAGCGCTCTCGTGAGCCATGCGTCCTCGAACGACGAGAACGTGCGTTCTTAGCTTCCTGCGACGCGGACGGCGCGTCCCTCGGTGCTGGAGAGCCGCGCAGCATCGAAGATGGCAGCGACATGCACGGCGTCGACCGGATCGACCGGAACAGGGGCGCCGTCACGGATCGCGCGGACCATCGTCGGGTAGTAGGTGGTCCATTCACCGCGTCGCAATGGCTGCTCGCTCCACGCGCCGTCGCGAAGAATGCGTGCCGTCCGGTCGACCGGTTCGAGCCCCCAGTCATCGCCCAACGATGCGGGCGAGCCACCGGCGAACAACTGCTCCTCCTGGACGTCGAAGCCGTCGATCACGATGCCTCCGCGGTCGGTCGTGACCTGGAACCGGGGCATCTCACCGACCGAGTACAGCGACGGCACGATCGACGACCGCGCCCCGCTCGCATGCTCGATCAGCACGATCGCGTCGTCCTCGGCGACGCGATCAGTGCCCAGGGTCGCGAGCTCGGCCGTGACCGACACCGCCGGACCGAGCAGCTGGACGGCCTGGTCGATCAAGTGCGAGCCCAGATCGATCAGCACGCCGCCACCGTCGACCGACGGACGATCGCGCGTCCAGGCCGGCAGCTCGGGCCTGAAGCGCTGGATGGCCGACACGAACCGCCGGACCGGGCCGATCTCACCGACGACATCGCGAACGGTCAGGAAGTCTCCGTCCCAGCGGCGATTCTGATAGACGCTGAGCATCAGACCGGCCCGTGCCGCGTGGTCGACGATCGACTGTGCCTGCTCGGCCGTCGTCGCGAACGGCTTGTCCACCACCACGTGCAGGCCCAGATCGAGCGCCTGATGCGCGAGGTCGGCGTGCGTGCCGGCCGGTGTCGTGATGGTGACGCCTTCGACCCCCAGCTCGGCCAGCGCCACAAGATCATCGACCGCAGCGAGACCGTCGGCCCGCGCCTCGTCGGCGCGGCGCGGATTCGTTGAGACCGCGGCCACCAGCTCGATGCCCTCGGCGTCGCGGATCAGCGGTGCGTGGAACACCCGGCCACCCGCGCCGTACCCGGCGACAGCCCACCTCACCTGATTCATAGCGCCACCTTGCTGACGAAGCGCGCATAGCGCTCCTCCAATGCCTCGGCCGGTCGCGGCTCGATGACGTCATCCTCGCCCACACTCGCCGGGGGCGCGATCTCGTGGCCCGCGGCACGCCATCCCAGGAGCGCCGCGCCGCGCGCCGTCGCATCGGCATGCTCGACGCGACGCAGCGGACGGCCCAACACGTCGGCCACCAGCTGGGCGAGCACGTCGGTACGCGCACCGCCGCCGGTCAGGTCGATGACCTCGTCGCGCGCCGGTGGCAGCGGCGCCACGGCACGACGGATCGCGAACGCGACGCCCTCCAAGGCGGCGGCCAGCAGATCCGCGCGATCGGTGTGCAGACCCAGATCACTCCAGCCGCCCGAGCCCGCGGCGATCGACGTGGGCAGGCGCTCGCCGGCGAAATAGGGCAGGAATGTCGGCAGATCACGAGTGACGTCGTAGGGCCGGTACAGCTCGGACCACTCGGCTCCGAGCAGCTGCACGACCTGGGTCAGCGCCAAGCCTGCGTTCATGACGGCCGCCATCGCATAGTGACCCAGCTCGTCGTGCTCAGTGTCCGCAGTCCGGTAGGTGTGGTGGTTGATCGGCCCGGCACCCGGCGCAGCCACACCCGGCAGCACCGTCTGGGCTCCCGTGCCGATCGTCAGCAGATATCGGCCGGACGGCGCACCCGTGCCCAGCAAGGTGGCGGCGACATCGGCGCAGCCGACGCTCACCGGCACGTCGCGGATGCCCAGAGCACCAGTCGCGACGCCTGCGGAAACGTCCGACGGCGCGATCTCGGGGAGCAGTCGCTGATCGATCCCGACCGCTTGCGCCACGTCGGTGTCCCAGCCACCAGCCACGACGTCCCACAGCAGCGACGCCGACGCATCGGACGGATCGGTGACCAGCGACCCGGGCACCAGTCTGCTCCGTAGCCAGTCCTTGGGCAGCACGGCGTGCGCCGTCGCGGCCACGACCTCGGGCTCGTGCTCGGACAGCCACCCCAGCACCGGGCCGTACATCCCGGGCGTCAGCGGATTCGCGAGGCGCCGGAGCCAGTCGTCCGGCAGCTCACGCCACTGCGCCAGTTCACTCGCGGCCCGGGCGTCCGGCCACAGCACCGCGGGCCGTGTCGTCTCGCCGTCCTCGTCGACCAGGACGACACCGTGCATCTGACCGTCGAGGCCCACCGCGGCGATCTCGGCGTCGGGCACCTGGACACGCAACTCGGTCACGGCGCGGTCGGCCGCGGCCTCCCACGCCGCCGGATCGGTCTCGGCCCATCCGGGATGAGGCGCCTCGACCTCGTACTCGGCCGTCGCGCGGCCCAACAACTCACCCTCGTCGGAGACCAGGACGGCCTTGAGACCGCTGGTGCCCAGGTCGAGCCCGAGCGCGGCCGGCCACGTCATGCAACCGACGCCGCAGCCGCCAGGTGCACGTCGATGAACGAACGAGCACGTCGCGCCAGATCCGCGCCGTCGTCCCACAGATTGCGCCAGATGGACAGATCGTTCGACAAGGTCGGGCTGACGACCGCCGACGAGAAGCTCTCGAACGTGATCGGACCGGCGTAGTCGATGCGGGCGAGCGCGTGGAAGAACGCCGGGAAGTCGATCGATCCCGCTCCCAGATAGCCGCGGTGGTTCTCGCCGATGTGGACGTAGCCGAGGCGGTCACCGACTTCGAGGACCGGCGTCACCATGTCGGACTCCTCGATGTTCATGTGGTACGTGTCGAGGTGGATCGAGACGTTGTCCTCGCCGATGTCGTCGGCCAGGCGCAGCGCGTCGCGCGCCGTGTTCATGACATTGGTCTCGTACCGGTTGCAGATCTCCAGGCCGAGCGAGATGCCGCGGCCGGCCGCCTCGCGCGCGAGGTCACGCAACACCGAGACAGCGTTGGCGCGGCCGGCCTCGGTCAGCGGCGCACCGTACTTGCCGAGTGCGCTGTACAGCGCGCCGGTGAAGAACGTGGCGCCCACGCCCTCGGCGACGTCGAGGGAGCCCTGCAGGAACGTCGCGCCACGGGCGACGACCTCGGGGTCGTCACTGGACACGTCAGCGTCGAACGCCAGGCCCCGCGAGCACGAGACCTGCAGGCCGGCGTCGGCGATCGTCTTGCGCGCCGCGTCGACGTCGAGGCGATCCATGTCGTGCAACGACAGCTCGACCAGGTCATAGCCGGCCGCGACCGTGCTGGCCACGATCGACTCGATCTCCGGCTGCGTCGTACCACCCGCCCAGACCAGGGCGTGCACGCCGACGGGATTCGCTGTGGACATCAAGTACTCCGTTTCGTGGGTTCAGCCCGCGATGGCGCCGGTGATGAGGCCGACGATCTCCTGGGCGTTGGTATCGGCCGTGCGACGGCCGGCGACACAGCGACCGGCCCGCATGACCCAGACCTGGTCCGACAGGCGCATGACCTGGTCGAAGTTGTGACTGATGAGGAACACCGCATGGCCCTCGTCGCGCAGACGCAGGATCAGCTCCTCGACCTTCGCGGTCTCCTGGACACCCAGGGCCGCGGTCGGCTCGTCCATGATGACCAGCTTGGAGCTGAAACCGGCCGCGCGGCAGATCGCGACCGCCTGCCGCTGGCCGCCGGACAGCCGTCGCACGGTCGAGGTGACGGCCGGGACGTTGACCGCGAGCGCGGAGACCATCTCCTGCGCGGTGTTGCGCATGCGACGCTTGCGCAGGAACGTGAACGGTCCCCATCCACTGGTGATCTCCCGATTGAGGAACAGGTTCTGCCACACCGTCAGGTCCTCGACGAGCGCCAGATTCTGGTGCACCGTCTCGATCCCGGCGCGGCGCGCCTGGTCCGGCCGGGTGAAGTGCACCGGCTGGCCGTCGAACACGATCTCGCCCTCGTCGGCCTGATGGACGCCCGCGACGCACCGCACCAGCGTGGACTTGCCGGCACCGTTGTCGCCGACGATCGCGGTGATCTCGCCGGCGCGCAACGACAGTGACACGTCCTGCAGGGCACGCACCGGGCCGAACGACAAGGAGACGTGGCGGACATCGAGCAGATCCGAGGTGGTCACGGTGTCACTCATTTCTCGAACCTCGTCAGGAAGGCTGCGCTGACGACGACGATGCCGACCGCGAGTGGCTGGTAGAACTGCGAGACGCCCAACAGGGTCAGCCCATTGGCGAGCGCCGTGAGCAGTAGTGCGCCGAACACGGGCCCACGGATCGAGCCCTTGCCACCGAAAAGGCTCACACCGCCGAGCACGACCGCGGCGACCGAGTTCAACAGGAACGTGGTGTTGGCCGCCGGCTCGGCCGAACCGACCCGCGCGACCAACAGGATCGACGCCAAGCCCGCCAGCGCACCGGCGATCAGGTAGACCGCGATCTTGACGCGGTCGACCTTGACGCCGGTCGCCGAGGCGGCTTCGACAGACCCACCCGCTGCGAGGACGTGCGTGCCGAAGGGGGTCATGAACAGCACGACGTGCGCGATGACGGCGACCACGACAGCGATCATGAAGGTGTAGGGCACCACGCCGACGCCACCGGACGACAGCTTGAACAGCGTCGCGTTGATGACCGTGATCGGCTTGCCGTCGGCCAGGATCAGCGCCAGGCCCGACGCGGCCGACAACGCACCCAGGGTCACGATGAAGTCGGTGATGCGCCCCTTGGCCACCAGCGTGCCGTTGATGGTGCCGAAGGCGCCGCCCGCGAGGAGCGCGACGGCACAAGCGAGCGGAAGCGGCCAGCCGTGCGTCATGGCCAGGCCGAACATGACGGCCGAGAACGTCATGACGGACGCGATCGACAGGTCGATGCCGGCGGTCAGGATCACGAAGGCCTGTCCGACCGCCAGAATCGTCAGGATCGCCGAGGCCAGCAGCATCGCCCGGATGTTGCCCGAGCTCAGGAAGCTGCTGTCCAGCGCGGTGAAGACGATCGCCAGGACGACCAGGCCGATGACGGCGGCCCACTCGACCCAGAACGACGGATTGCGCAGCCGCGCAGTGATCCACTGCACAGGCGCCGCGGTCGTGGTGCTCATGACGTGATGATTCCTTGCTCGTCAACGATCTCTCGCCAGGTGACGGAGCGGCCCGGAGGAGGAGCCGCATCCGTCACCTGGCGAAGCCTGGCTACTTCAGCAGATCCGCGAAGGGATCGTCGTACTCACCGGGAGGCTCGGGGAAGGCGGCCTGCGCCTCCTTGGCGTTCTCCGGCGTGATCAGCGCGATCGGCGTGTCGACCTTCTTCGGCAGCTCCTTGCCCGCCGCCGCGGCCTGGCAGGCCTCGAGGCCCATCTTGCCCACGACGTAGGGGTACTGAGCGACGGCAGCATCGATGTCGCCGGAAGCCACACCGTCGATGCCGTCGACGCTGACGACCTTGACGTCGCCCTTCTTGCCGGCGGCGGCCACGGCACGGGCAACGCCCATCGCCATGTCGTCGTTCGCGACGAAGAACGCCGCGAGGTCG
>Ga0164243_10009056_pt1 | contig 14543 bp, 14 predicted proteins | sample OricompcompostOP_FD_108781 | JGI IMG/M metagenome (GOLD analysis project Ga0164243, IMG submission 108781) | Organic Plus compost microbial communities from Emeryville, California, USA - Original compost - Organic plus compost (OP) | ecosystem: Engineered > Solid waste > Mixed feedstock >... | reverse complement strand
CTTCCGGATCAACGCCGAGAACATGGGCCAGTTCGAGCGGACCTTGATCATCGTCGACGAGGACGCCTACGTGCACTACGTCGAAGGTTGCACGGCGCCGATCTACTCCTCCGACTCGCTGCACTCCGCGGTGGTCGAGATCATCGTCAAGAAGGGCGCCCGCTGCCGCTACACCACGATCCAGAACTGGTCGAACAACGTCTACAACCTGGTGACCAAGCGGGCCACCTGTGAGGCGGGGGCGACCATGGAGTGGATCGACGGCAACATCGGCTCCAAGGTGACCATGAAGTACCCGGCCGTCTACCTGATGGGCGAGCACGCCCGCGGCGAGACCCTGTCGGTCGCATTCGCCGGCGAGGGACAGCACCAGGACGCCGGTTCCAAGATGGTGCACTGCGCCCCGAACACCTCGTCCTCGATCATCTCCAAGTCGGTCGCCCGCGGCGGCGGCAGGGCCTCCTACCGAGGCCTGGTCGAGGTCCAGGAAGGGGCCGCCGGTTCGGCCTCGGTGGTCAAATGCGACGCGCTGCTGGTCGACCAGATCAGCCGCTCCGACACCTACCCCTACGTCGACGTCCGCGAGGACGACGTGTCGATGGCGCACGAGGCGACCGTGTCCAAGGTCAGCGAAGATCAACTCTTCTACCTGATGAGCCGAGGGCTCGAGGAGGACGAGGCGATGGCCATGGTGGTCCGCGGCTTCGTCGAGCCGATCGCCAAGGAACTCCCGATGGAGTACGCCATCGAGCTCAACCGGCTGATCGAGCTGCAGATGGAGGGCGCGGTCGGCTGACCCCGCCGGCGCTCGTACCGACAATCCAACGCCTGAGAGATCACAAGCCAGAAAGCGACGTACGTGACTGTTACTGATGCTGCCCCGAACCCGGACCGGACCCGGGACAACCTGAGTGGCGCCATCGAGACCAGCGACAAGGTGGCGAGCCACCTGCACCCGCAGGGCTCCTTCCGGGTCGAAGATCATCCGGTGCCGACCGGGTTGGAGGAGATCTGGCGGTTCACCCCGCTGAAGCGGCTCGCCGGCCTGCACAAGGACGCGCCGTTCGGCCCGGGCAACGTCGAGTTCTCCGCCGATCTGGCCGAGGGTGTCACGCTGCGCGAGGTGCCGGCCGACGACCCGGTCGTCGGCAGCAGCGGTTACCTGCCGACCGACCGGGTAAGCGCCCGCGCCTGGCAGGCGGCCGGTACGGCGTCGGTGATCACGATCCCGAAGGAGACGGTCGTCGACGGCGCGACCATCCTCTCCCACAAGGGCGTCGCCGCCGACACCGCCTCAGCGGGTCACGCGGTGATCGTCGCCGAGCCGTTCTCGGTCGCCACGGTCGTGCTCCGTTTCGAGGGGTCGGCCGTGGTCGCAGACAACGTGGAATTCGTTCTCGGCGACGGGGCACAGTTGACCGTGGTCAGCGTCCAGGACTGGGCCGATGACGCCGTGCATCACTCCACCCAGCACGCCTTGATCGGCAAGGACGCCCGGCTGCGACATGTCGCGGTGTCCTTCGGTGGTGATCTTGTCCGGCTGAACGTCTCGGTCGCCTACGAATCGGTCGGTGGCGAGGCCGACCTGCTCGGCCTGTATTTCGCCGACGCGGGTCAGCATCTCGAGCACCGGCTGTTCGTCGACCACAACAAGCCAAGGTCGGTGTCCAACGTCGACTACAAGGGCGCGTTGCAGGGCGACAAGGCGCACACCGTGTGGATCGGCGACGTGTTGATCCGCAAGGCCGCCGAGGGCATCAACACCTACGAGTCGAACCGGAACCTGGTGCTCACCGACGGCTGCCGCGCCGACGCCGTACCGAACCTGGAGATCGAGACCGGCGAGATCCTCGGCGCCGGCCACGCCGCGACAACCGGGCGGTTCGACGACGAGCAGTTGTTCTACCTGCAGAGCCGTGGCATCGACGAGGCCGAGGCCCGCCGCCTGGTGGTGCACGGCTTCTTCGCCGACATCATCGGCAAGATCGGTGTTCCCGAGGTCGAGCGCGGACTGATGCAGGCGGTCGAGAAGGAGTTGGCGATCAACATCGGCACCCCGGACTCGTACGCGGTCAGCGCGGAGGAGTCGGCCTGATGGCGTTCGTCAAGGCGTGCCCGCTCGCCAGTGTCGCACCCGAATCCGCCGTCGCCGTCGAGGTCGACGGTGAGGAGATCGCCGTTGTCAACTCCGGCGGCGAGGTCTACGCCGTGATCGACGAATGCAGCCACGCCGCCATCCCGCTGAGCGAGGGCGACGTCGGCAACGGCGAGATCGAGTGCTACATGCACGGATCCCGCTTCGACCTCAAGACCGGTGAGCCACTCGGGTTGCCGGCCACCGAACCGGTCACCGTCTACCCGGTGAAGATCGAGAACGACGACGTGTACGTCGATGTCGAGAACCCGCTCAACTGAACCGCCGGACCAGCCGCACACCAACGAAGCATCAGGAGAAACCCGAACCACAATGTCTACTCTCGATATCCGTGACCTGCACGTCTCGGTCAACACCGAGGACGGCGCGAAGGAAATCCTCAAGGGCGTCGACCTGACCGTCGAGTCCGGCCAGATCCACGCGATCATGGGCCCGAACGGGTCCGGCAAGTCCACCCTGGCCTACTCGATCGCCGGCCACCCGAAGTACACGATCACCCAGGGTGAGGTGTTGCTGGACGGCGAGAACATCGTCGAGATGACCGCGGACCAGCGCGCCCGGGCCGGACTCTTCCTGGCCATGCAGTATCCGGTCGAGGTCCCCGGCGTCTCGGTGTCGAACTTCCTGCGTTCGGCCAAGACCGCGATCGACGGCGAGGCGCCGAAGCTGCGTACCTGGGCCAAGGAGGTCCGCGGGGCGATGGACCGGGTCCGGATGGATCCCGAGTTCGCCTCCCGCTCGGTCAACGAGGGTTTCTCCGGCGGAGAGAAGAAGCGCCACGAGATCGTCCAGCTGGAGCTGCTGAACCCCAAGTTCGCGGTTCTCGACGAGACCGACTCCGGCCTGGACGTCGATGCGCTCCGGATCGTCTCCGAAGGCGTCAACCGCTACACCGCCCAGGGCGACCGGGGCGTGCTGTTGATCACCCACTACACGCGGATCCTGCGCTACATCAAGCCGGACTTCGTGCACGTGTTCGTCGCCGGAAGGATCGCCGACCAAGGCGGTCCGGAGCTGGCCGAACGGCTCGAGGCCGAGGGTTACGACAGCTACGTGCAGGCTGCGAAGGCGGCGCAGGTCTGATGGCCGTTCTCCAGGCGTCGGAGATTCCCGCGGAGATTCCCTTCGACGTCGACGCGATCCGCGGAGACTTCCCGATCCTCGATCGGACGGTCGGGAAGTACCCGCTGGCGTACCTGGATTCGGCGAACAGCTCGCAGAAACCGCAGGTCGTCGTCGAGACCATCGACGACCACTACCTGAACCACAACGCGAACGTGGCCCGGGCGATGCACCTGCTGGGCGCTGAGGCGACCGAGGCCTACGAGAACGCCCGGGCGCGGATCTCCCGCTTCATCGGCGCTGCGTCGGAGCGGGAGATCGTCTTCACCAAGAACGGCTCCGAGGCGCTCAACCTGTGCGCCTACACCCTCGGCGCGCAGCTGAAACCCGGTGACGAGGTCGTGGTCTCGGTGATGGAGCACCACTCCAACATCGTTCCCTGGCAGCTGGCCTGCGAACGGACCGGTGCCACCCTGCGCTGGTTCGACGTCACCCCGGAGGGTCGGCTCGACCTGGAACGCGCCGCCGAGCAGAACCTGATCAACGCCTCGACCAAGATCGTCTCGCTCGCCTGGGTGTCCAACGTGCTCGGCACGCTGAACCCGATCAGGCAGATCGCCGACCAGGCCCACGCCGTCGGCGCGACGATGATCGTCGACGGCTCCCAGGGCGTACCGCAGCTGCCGACCCGGGTGCAGGAGCTGGGCGCCGACCTGCTCGCCTTCACCGGCCACAAGATGGTCGGCCCGACCGGCATCGGCGTGCTCTGGGGACGCTACGACCTGTTGGCCGAGCTCCCGCCGTTCCTGGGCGGTGGCGAGATGATCGAGATCGTCCGGATGACGGGCTCGAGCTACGCCGCTCCGCCGCACCGGTTCGAGGCCGGTACGCCGCCGATCGCGCAGGCAGTCGGACTGGCGGCGGCCGCCGACTATCTGGACACCATCGGCATGGAGGCGATCGCCGATCACGAACAGGCGATCACCGGGTACGCGCTGCGCGCCCTGTCGGAGATCGACGGACTGACCGTGCTCGGGCCGACGGAACTCGATGATCGCGGTCGGCCGGTCGACCGCGGCGGCGCCATCTCCTTCACCCTGGAAGGGAAGTACGGCCCGATCCATCCGCACGACGTCGCCCAACTGCTGGATTCCCGGGGCGTCGCGGTGCGTGGCGGTCACCACTGCGCCCGCCCGCTGCACGAGGCGTTCGGCGTCCAGTCGAGCACCCGTGCCTCGTTCTACCTCTACACGACCACCGCCGAAATAGACCAACTGGTGGACGCGTTGCACTACACCAAGGCATTTTTCGACAAGTGATGAACAAGTGACGGGTGATCACGAGTGAGCATGGACGTTGAGGAGATGTACCAGGAGATCATCCTGGACCACTACCGCGCCAAGCACTTCAGCGGTCTGCGCGAGCCGCACGAGGCGGAGGTTCACCACGTGAACCCGTCCTGCGGCGACGAGGTGACGCTGCGCGTGCATCTGGCGGACGGGCGGGTCGACGACGTCTCCTACGACGGCCAGGGCTGCTCGATCTCCCAGGCGTCGACCTCGGTGATGGCCGGTCTGGTCCGCGACAAGCCGATCGCCGACACCCTCGAGTTGCACGACGAATTCCTGGCCATGATGCAGAGCCAGGGCAGCGCCGACGCCGACGCTCTCGAAACCGATCTCGAGGACGGCATCGCGTTCCTCGGCGTGGCGAAGTTCCCGGCCCGGGTGAAATGCGCGCTGCTGGGCTGGTCGGCGTTCAAGGACGCGGTGATCCGGGCACAGGCCGGACAGGCCGAGACCGAAGAGAAGGTGATCTCATGACCGAACAGACCCGACCCTCGGACCTGGTTCGTGACGACCTGCCGGGTGAGGATCTGCCGGCGACGAGCCCGGGTGGAGCCGCTGTCACCGTCGAGGACGTGACCGAGGCGATGAAGGACGTCGTCGACCCGGAGCTTGGCGTCAACGTCGTCGACCTCGGACTGATCTACGGCGTCCACGTCGAGGACGACAACTCTGTGACGATCGACATGACCCTGACCACCGCGGCCTGCCCGCTGACCGACGTCCTGGAGGACCAGACGGCGGAAGCGCTGGACGGCCTGGTGGAGAAGGCGACGATCAACTGGGTCTGGATGCCCCCGTGGGGCCTGGAGCGGATCACCGAGGACGGTCGGGAACAGCTCAGGGCTCTCGGCTTCAACGTCTGACCGGAACAGGCTGATCCGAACCGGGCCCGACGATGTCCCGGACTGATCAGAAATGGATTTGGGCCGTACGGCCGAGTGAGGGATCGTAAGCGCGTGTTGGTCGTACGGGATGTCGAGGTGCGGGTCGGTGCCCGCTTGCTGCTGGAGAAGGCATCGTTCCAGGTCGCACCCGGAGACAAGATCGGACTCGTCGGGCGCAACGGCGCCGGCAAGACGACGCTGACCAGGATCCTGGCCGGCGAGGGGCAGTCCGCCGCCGGAACGATCACCCACACCGGCAGTGTCGGCTATCTGCCGCAAGACCCCCGGACCGGTGACCCGGACATCCTCGCCAAGGACCGGATCCTTTCTGCGCGCGGCCTGGACACCGTGCTCGCCCGGTTGCACAGGGCCGAGCAGGAGATGGCCTCCGACGACGACCAGGTGCGGGAGCGGGCGATGGAACGCTACGCCCGCATCGACGCCGAACTGAACGCCGCCGGCGGCTACGCAGCCGAGGCCGAAGCAGCGCGGATCTCGAGCAACCTCGGACTACCCGACCGGGTCCTCAACCAACCGCTGCGGACACTCTCGGGCGGTCAGCGGCGGCGGATCGAACTGGCCAGGATCCTCTTCTCCGGCGCCGAGACCATGCTGCTGGACGAGCCGACCAACCACCTGGACGCAGACTCGATCGCCTGGCTCCGGTCCTATCTGATCAACTACCCGGGCGGGTTGATGGTGATCAGCCACGACACCGATCTGCTGGAGCAGACGGTCAACAAGGTGTTCCACCTCGACGCCAACCGCTCCGTCCTCGACGTGTACGCGATGACCTGGAAGCGCTATCTGCAACAGCGGGCAACCGACGAGGAACGCCGCCGCCGCGAGCGGAAGAACGCCGAACGCAAGGCTGATCGGCTGTTCGCCCAGGCGGAGAAGATGGGCCACAAGGCGACGAAAGCGGTTGCCGCCAAGAACATGGCCCGCCGCGCCCAGCGGATGCTCGACGGTCTCGAGGCCGAGCGGGTCCAGGATCGGGTGGCCAAGATCAAGCTGCCCGATCCCGCACCGAGCGGCCGCACCCCGCTGACCGCCTCCGGCCTGAGCAAGTCCTACGGCTCCCTGGAGGTGTTCGCCGGAGTCGACCTGGCCATCGACCGCGGCAGTCGGGTGGTGATCTTGGGGTTGAACGGCGCGGGCAAGACAACCCTGTTGCGAATCCTCGCCGGCCTGGCCGAGCCCGACACCGGGCAGGTGCATCCCGGCCACGGCCTCAAGCTGGGCTACTACGCCCAGGAGCATGAGACGCTGGACGTCGACCGCACGGTGCTGGAGAACATGAAGACCGCGGCACCGGACCTCAACGAGACGGATGTCCGCAAGGTGCTGGGTTCTTTCCTGTTCAGCGGCGACGATGTCGACAAGCCCGCCAGGGTGCTGTCCGGCGGTGAGAAGACCCGTCTGGCCCTGGCCACCCTGGTGGTCTCCAGCGCCAACGTGCTGCTGCTCGACGAGCCGACCAACAACCTCGATCCCGCTTCCAGGGAAGAGATCCTCGGCGCGATCCGCTCCTACGTCGGTGCCATCGTCCTGGTCACCCACGACGAGGGCGCAGTGGAGGCACTGGAGCCCGATCGGGTGTTGGTGCTGCCGGACGGCACCGAGGATCTGTGGACCCCCGACTACGCCGAGTTGATCACGCTGGCGTGATCACCCGAAGTGGGTGATCCCGAAGCCCGGCCGACGGGTGATCATGGCTGAAACGATCACTACAAATGGTGATCGTTCACCCGCGCCTGTCGACCTCGCTGCACGGTACTGGCAGGCATGATCAGTGATCATGCCGGAGGAAATTGCGCAAAACGACCCGCCGAGTGCTACAAATGATTGATCATTGATCTTGAAACAGCGATCATTGATCACAAGTCATGGTGCTGACATGTCATCGAGCGCCCGCTTGATGACTGGAATCCAGGAGGAAGCGTGGCCAAGGCATCACTAGCTAAGGGTTCTCGGATCACGGGTGCCGAACGCGACAAGTTGGCGACCCAGTACAAGCGGGAGTACGCGGGCGGCAAGAGCATCCGCGCCATCGCCGACGACTCCGGACGGTCCTACGGCTTCGTACACGGCGTGCTGGCCGAGGCCGGCGTTGACCTGCGTGGTCGCGGCGGCGCGACCCGGGGTGCTGCGAAGAAGTCTCCCGCCAAGAAGTCCACCGCGAAGAAGGCTCCGGCGAAGAAGGCGACGGCGAAGACGGCCCCGGCCAAGAAGACCGCCGCGAAGAAGGCTCCGGCCAAGAAGACGACGGCGAAGACGGCCCCGGCCAAGAAGACCGCCGCGAAGAAGGCCCCGGCCAAGAAGACGACGGCGAAGAAGGCCCCGGCAAAGAAGACGACCGCCAAGAAGGCCCCGGCCAAGACGGCTGCCAAGAAGACGACGGCGAAGAAGGCTCCGGCCAAGAAGGCACCGGCCAAGAAGACCGCGCGCAAGCGCTGATCATCGCGGCGGATCGCCTGCTGATCACATTCTGACGAGGGCCCGGACACCGACCAGGTGTCCGGGCCCTCGTCGTTCCGCCTCCGGTGTGGGCTTCTGCGCCGACCGCCTACATTGGGGATTCATGAGCATGCGCGGCGCGGGCTTCAGCATGATGCGGATGTCCCGACATGATCGTGAGGTGCTGGATCACCGGCTGCCCAAGGGCCTGGTCCGCCGGGTCATCGGGTTCGGCCGCGGATACCGGTGGCAGGTGCTGGCCCTGCTGATCTTGGTGGTCGTCGATGCGGGTCTCGGCGTCATCCCGCCCCTGCTGTTCAAGACCATCATCGACGGCGGTGTGCTGGCCGGCGACACCGGCGTCGTTGTCCGGCTGTCCGTCCTGGTCGCCCTGCTCGCGGTGCTCGACGCCGGGTTGTCGGTGGTGCAGCGCTGGCTGTCGTCACGGATCGGTGAGGGTCTGATCTTCGACCTCCGCACGCAGGTCTACGACCACGTGCTACGAATGCCGATCGCCTTCTTCTCCCGGACCCAGACCGGGAAACTCGTCTCCCGACTGAATTCCGACGTGATCGGCGCGCAGCAGGCGTTCACCTCGACGATGATCACCGTTGTCTCCAGCTCGATCACCCTGATCACCACGCTGATCGCCATGTTGCTGCTCAGTTGGCCGCTGACCCTGGCCGCGCTGGTGCTGCTGCCGATCTTCGTCATCCCTGCCCGTTTGATGGGCCGCCGCCTCGCCGGGATGACCCGGCAGCAGATGCAGCTCAACGGCGAATTGTCCGAAGCGATGACCGAACGCTTCAGCGTCAGCGGGGCCCTGCTGGTCAAGCTGTTCGGCCGGCAGGCCGACGAACACGAGACGATCGCATCCCGGGCCGGCGCCGTCCGGGACGTATCGGTGCGGATCGCACTCAACGGCCGGCTCTTCATCACCGCGTTGACCCTGGTCGCGGCGCTGGTCTACGGCGTCGGCGGGGTCTTCGCCATCCAGGGATCCTTGACCGTCGGCACTCTGACCGCGCTCGCCGGGCTGCTCGCCCGGTTGTACGGGCCGATCACCCAGCTGACCAACGTCCGGATCGACGTGATGACGGCCCTGGTCAGCTTCGAGCGGGTCTTCGAGGTACTCGATCTGCGGCCGATGATCGACGACAGACCGGACGCCGTCGACTACTCCGGGCCGCCCTCGGTGCAGTTCGATCATGTCGGCTTCAGTTATCCGCGGGCCGACGAGGTGTCACTGGCCAGTCTCGAGGTGGTCGCCCGGACGGAGTCGCGCCCGGACAGTCCGGTCCTGCACGACGTCGATTTCGTCGCCGAACCGGGACAGACCGTCGCGCTGGTCGGGCCGTCGGGTGCCGGCAAGACGACGATCACCCACTTGGTCGCCCGGCTCTACGACCCGACCTCGGGTGCGGTCCGGGTCGGCGGCTCCGATGTTCGCGATCTGCGTCAGGACTCGCTGCACCGGGCGGTCGGGTACGTCACCCAGGACGCCCACCTGTTCCACGACACCATCCGCAACAATCTGCAGTACGCCCGCCCGGAAGCCGACGATGCCGAGCTGATGGCTGCTCTACGCGCCGCGCAGATCGGCGATCTTGTTGCGGCCCTGCCGGACGGATTGGACACGGTCGTCGGCGAGCGCGGTTATCGGATGTCCGGCGGGGAACGGCAACGGCTGGCGATCGCCCGGTTGCTGTTGAAGGCGCCGCCGATCGTCGTCCTGGACGAGGCCACCGCCCACCTGGACTCCGAGTCCGAGGTGGCCGTGCAGCGGGCGCTGGACCGGGCGATGCAGGGCCGGACCAGCCTGGTGATCGCCCACCGACTGTCGACGGTGCGCAACGCCGACCAGATCCTGGTGGTCGATCACGGCCGCATCGTCGAGTCCGGCACGCATGATCAGCTGCTGGCCGCGAACGGCCTCTATGCCGAGTTGTACCGGACGCAGTTCAGCGATCCGGTCGGCGGCGGAACACCGACAGGTCGACCGACAGCGTGACCGGTGTCGGCTGCGTCAGAGCCGCGATCCGATCGGCGAGGTCGGCGGGGCGGTGGTGTGCCGTCGGGCCCATGAGGACCAGGTCGGTGAGCGCCGGCGGGTCCAGCACCATCGGCGCCCGGACGCCTTCGTGGTGTTCGACGTCGAACCATTCCCGTAGCGACTCCCGCAGCGTCTCGGCCTTGCCCGGCCGGACGTCGATCATGCCGAGCCCGTCGCGGACCTCGGCCAGATGATCGTCGGCGGCGGAAGCGATCAGCAACCGCCCGCCCGGTCGGAGCATCCGGGCGAAAGCGGCCGGGTTCCTCGGTGCGAAGACGACCATGATCAGGTCCAACGCCTCGTCGCGCACCGGGAGCCCTGCCCAGGTGTCGGCGACCACCGCGCCGACCCGGGCGACCCGGGCGATCCGGCGGCAGGCGTACGGCGACAGATCGGTTCCCAGCCCACGGGAACCGGGCAGCCGGTCGATCACCCGCCTCAGGTAGTAACCGGTTCCGGCCCCGGCTTCTGCGACGCGGGCTGCGGGTGGCGCGATCTGGGACGCGACCGCTGCGAGGCGATCGGCCAACGGGGCGAAGTGTCCGCCGGCCAGCAGCCGATCACGCGCGGCGACCATGTCGGCGGTGTCGGCGTTGGCACCTCGCGGTCGCCGGGTCAACAGGTTCACATAACCCTGCCGGGCGATGTCGAAGCTGTGGCCCTGGCGGCAACGCAGCGACCCGCCCGCGACCGCCACCGGAGAGGTACAGACCGGGCAGCGCAGCAGATCGCTGATCGTGTCGATCATCAGGTACCGGGCGGCGGGCGATCGGTCAGAGTGCGCGCAACAGGCCGCCGTCGACGGCGATCATGCTGCCGGTGACGTAGGAGGCCGCGGGGGAGAGCAGGAAGGCCGCAACCCGGCCGAACTCCGCCGGATCCCCGTAACGCCGGAGCGGGATGGCCTGTTCGCTGTTGGCCCGCGCGGCGTCGGGGTCGCCGGACAGGGAATCCAGATGGCGCACCCGATCGGTGTCGATCCGGCCCGGCATCAGGCCGTTGACCCGCAGACCGGCCGGGCCGTGTTCGTCGGACAGTTGCTTGATCAACATGCCGAGGCCCGGGCGGAGCCCGTTGGATGCGGAGAGACCGCCGATCGGTGTCTTCACCGAGGTGGACAGGACGACGGCGATCGCCGGGTCCTGCGCGGTGGTCCTGTTGATCACCGAGCCGATCACTCGCAGCGTGGACAGGAACACCGAGTCGAAGGCCTGCCGCCACTGATCATCGGTGAGCTTGATCACCGGGCCTGCGGCCGGGCCGCCGACGCTGATCAGCGCGCCGTCCAGCCGGCCGAAGCTGTCGATCGCCATCCGGGTCGCCTGCTCGGCGGTCTGCGGGTCGGCCAGGTCGGCGGTGAGGGCGACAGCCGAACCGGCGCCGAGTTGGTCCACCACCTCGGCCAGCGCGTCGCTCCGTCGGGCCACCAGGACCACCTTGGCGCCCTCGGCGACCAGTGCCGCGGCCGAGGCGCGGCCCAGGCCGCTGCTGGCGGCAGTGACGACGAAGACCCGGTCAGTGAGCTGCAGATCCATGCGGTTGATCCTGCCATGCGCGTTCCTTGCGTTCGCGCCGGTCACGGAGGTCACCGCGGATGAAGACCACGACGCCGAGCGCACCGAGGCCGGTGAACATGAACCACTGCACGGCATACCAGAAGTGCGGGCCGTCGCTGAGCTCGGGAAGCACGATGGTCTGCGTGCTGATGGTGTCCTTGGGATCCATCGAGATGGTGTCGATGTAGCCGTTGACCACCGGCGTGTGCAGGTCGGCGCCGATCTTGTCGGAGTTGATCGACCGCGCATGCCCGTCGACGGGGACGATGGCGCCGCTGCGACCGGTCTCGTTCTGCCGGACCCGGCCGACGATGGTCACCGGACCCGACGGTGGGGCGGGTGCCGTGTTGGGGATCTGTCGGCCGCCGGCCAGGGCGACGAAACCGCGGTCGACGAGGACCGTTCTGCCGCTGTCGGTGCGCAGCGGGGTGACCACCTCGTAGCCGTCGGCATCGCCGTTCTGCCGGTAGCGGATGATGTACTGCCGCCCGGACTCGAAGGTGCCGGTGACGCGGACCCGACGCCATTCGTCGGCGTCGCCGATCGGGTGGGTGAACACCTCGTCGAAGTCGGCGACCGGCGCCGCCTCGTTGGCCCGGATCACCTCGTTGTTCGCCCGCCGCTCGTGCAGCCGCCGCAGTTGCCACTCACCGAGATTGACGAAGGCGACGCCCAGAACCGCGACGAACAGGGTCAGAGCCAGCCAGCGCACCCAGAGCGGGTGTTTCGGCTCGGGTTTCGACTCGGGATGCGGCTCGGACTGTGACACCAGACGAGTGTAGTTACGCCTGGCCCAGCGCCAGCGCGGTGGCCTTGGCAGCAGCTGAACCGAGCGGGGCGCCGCGACCAACAGCCACACCGACCAGGAACGTCGTCAACGGCGCGGCCGGCCGGTCGACCTGATGAGCCGCGTCCCGGGCAAGGTCGAGGATCGCGTGCACGGAGTCGTCGTCCAGGTCGAGATCGGACAGCTCCAACTCCTCGGCCAGCGACTCCAGCCAGGCGGTCAAATCCGAGTGCAGATCCATGGTGACATGATGGCCCCATGGCACGGGCGGCTCGTCAGCACCTGGTCCGCAGACTGACCCGGGACGGCTGGTCGCCGCGCAGCGACCGGCTTGCCGTCGAGGAGCCGTTGGAGATCCGCATCGGCGGCGATGCATTCGCCGTCACCATGCGTACCCCCGGTCAGGACATCGACCTGGTCAACGGTTACTGCTTCGCCGAGGGCATCATCCGGACCGCCGCGGACATCACCACCGCCCGCTATTGCGACGGGGCGGGACCGGACGGGCTGAACACCTACAACGTGATCGACGTCAATCTCGCCGACGGGGTGGCTGCGCCGGACCACGGTCTGCAGCGCAACGCACTGACCAGCAGCGCCTGCGGGATCTGCGGCAGCACCTCGATCGATCAGGTGATGGACCGGGCCGTCGGGCCGCTGCCGCCGGGTCCGCCGATCCCCGCCGAACTGATCACCGCAGCGCCGGATCTGCTCCGCGGACAGCAGCAGCTGTTCACCCGCACCGGCGGTGTACACGCCGCCGGTCTGCTGACCACCTCGGGCGAGCTGATCTGCGTACGGGAGGACGTCGGCCGGCACAACGCGGTGGACAAGGTCGTCGGCCACGCCCTGCGGTCGGAGCTGCTCCCGTTGACCGGCAGCCTGCTGGTGGTTTCCGGCCGGGCCAGCTTCGAACTCACCCAGAAGGCCGTGATGGCCGGGATCCCGGCGCTGATCGCAGTGTCCGCACCGAGTTCGCTTGCCGTCGAACTCGCCGACCGGGCCGGGCTCACCCTGGTCGGGTTCGCCCGCGGCGACACGATGAACGTCTACACCCATCCCGACCGGATCGTAGCCTGAGCGGACTGGCGGGTGTCGGCGGCCACCCGGGACGTTCCCGGACGGTTTCGTCGCCGGCGCACCGTTTCGTCGGTCGCGCACCGGTTGGTCGGTCGCGCACCGTTTGGTCGGTCGCGCACCGTTTGGTCGGTCGCGCACCGTTTGGTCGGTCGCGCACCGGTTGGTCGGCCGCGCACCACCTGCATCCGGTGCGCCGACCAGGAAAGGTCGCGGCGTCGAGGAACTGGTGCGGGAAGACCCGAGGAAGGCGGTCCGGGCGGACCCGTGGGGCGGATCTGTGGGCGGACCCGGACGCAGGACCGTGTGGCGAGACGGTGCGGAAGGCGGTGTGGGGAGACGGTGCGGAAGACCGTACGGGAGCATGCCCGGGGCGCGCACCGGCCGGTCCGACGCGTAGGCTCGGTTCATGAGTACGGTGCTGCTCCCCGCTCCGCGCGCGCTCGCGGACCGGCACGGTCGGGTCGCAACGGACCTCAGGGTGTCGCTGACCGACCGCTGCAACCTGCGCTGCACGTACTGCATGCCGGCGGAGGGGCTGGAGTGGCTGCCGACTGACGAGGTGCTCACCGACGAGGAATTCCTCCGGCTGATCCGGATCGGCACGTCGCTGTTGGGTATCCGGACCGTACGGCTGACCGGTGGCGAACCACTGTTGCGCAAGGGCCTGGAGCGGCTGGTCGCCGGCATCGCCGCCCTGCCCGCCCGGCCGAAGATCGCGCTCACCACCAACGGCATCGGACTGGCCCGACGCGCCCAGGCGCTGGCCGACGCCGGGCTCGACCGGATCAACATCTCACTGGACACGTTGGACCCCGAGACCTTCCACCGGCTGTCCCGGCGCCGCCGGCTGGATGACGTGCTGGCCGGCATCACGGCCGCCCAACGCGCCGGGCTGGCTCCGGTCAAGATCAACACCGTGCTGATGCGCGGCATCAATGATCATGAAGCGCTGCCGTTGCTGCGCTGGGCTATCGAGCAGGGGGTGCAGCTGCGGTTCATCGAGCAGATGCCGTTGGACGCCCAGCACGGCTGGAACCGGCGGACCATGATCACCGCCGAGGAGATCCGCCAGCAGTTGTCCGCGGAGTTCGACCTGGTCGAGGATCCCGAGGACCGTGCCGCCCGCGGCAGCGCACCGGCGGAGTTGTACCGGATCG
>Ga0164243_10009055_pt1 | contig 14543 bp, 11 predicted proteins | sample OricompcompostOP_FD_108781 | JGI IMG/M metagenome (GOLD analysis project Ga0164243, IMG submission 108781) | Organic Plus compost microbial communities from Emeryville, California, USA - Original compost - Organic plus compost (OP) | ecosystem: Engineered > Solid waste > Mixed feedstock >... | reverse complement strand
TTCCAGAACTATGCTCTTTACCCGCATATGACCGTCGCTGAAAACATGGCGTTCTCGCTTGTTCTGAAGAGAGCCTCCAAATCGGAGATCGCCGAACGCGTGAAGCCGGCTGCCGCGATCCTCGGCCTTTCCGATCTGCTCGACCGCTATCCCCGGCAGCTTTCGGGCGGCCAACGCCAGCGCGTCGCCATGGGGCGCGCCATCGTGCGCGATCCGCAGGTATTCCTGTTCGATGAGCCGCTTTCCAATCTCGACGCCAAGCTGCGCGTTTCCATGCGCACGGAGATCAAAAACCTCCATCAGCGCCTTGCCACGACGACCGTCTATGTAACGCATGACCAGATCGAGGCCATGACCATGGCCGACAAGATCGTCGTCATGCATGACGGCATCGTCGAGCAGATCGGCGCGCCACTCGAGCTTTACGACCGTCCCAACAACCTTTTCGTCGCCGGCTTCATCGGCTCGCCTGCCATGAACATGCTCCCGGGCAAGCTCGATCCGAACGATCCGGCCCGTTTCCTGACCAAAGACGGCGTGGCGCTGCCGGTCACGCCGCCGGGGGAAGACGCCAGGGGGCGCGATCTCGTCTATGGCGTTCGGCCGGAGGCGATAGCCCTTGGCGGACCGATCGAGGTGAAGATCGTCGTGGTCGAGCCGACCGGCTCGGAAAGCCAGGTCGTCGGCATGCTCGGCTCAACGGAAATCACCTGCGTTTTCAGAGAGCGGATATCGGCTGCACCCGATCAGGCCATGAATGTCTCGATCGATCCCGCTGCCGTTCATTTATTCGATGCCAAGACGGGGATGCGCCTGGCGGGCTGAAGCGCCGTAAATGACAGCGTGGCGCTGTCGGGAGGATCGCCAAGAGGCGGAGGACCTCTGGTGGAACAAGAAGCGGTGACAAGGAGGCCACCGCGTGACGCAGACGATGCGAACAAAGGAGGAAACGCATGTCTATCAACCGCAGACAGGTAATTGCAGGAACCGCCGGCCTTGCAGCCGCTACCGCTTTGGGCGGCAAGTTCGGCATAGGGAACGCTCTTGCTCAGGACGGAATTCCGACCTTCACTCCGGAGGAAGGGGCAAGCCTTCGCCTCTTGCGCTGGGTGCCCTTTGTCGAAGCCGAGGAAGAGGCCTGGAACGCCAATACGAAGGCCTTCACCGAGGCGACTGGGGTCGAAGTCCGCATCGATCAGGAAAGCTGGGAGGATGTCCGTCCCAAGGCTGCCGTTGCGGCCAATATCGGCTCCGGCCCGGACATGGTCATGGGATGGTTCGATGATGCACACCAGTATCCCGACAAGCTCCTCGACCTCACCGATCTCGGGGTCGCACTCGGTCAGGCTCATGGCGGATGGTATGAGGGGCTGGAAGGCTACGCCAGGCGCGGGGACCAGTTCATCGCCCTGCCGCTTTGCGCTATCGGCAATGCGATCTGTTATCGCCAGAGCCATATGGAAAAGGCCGGTTTCTCGGAATTCCCAAAGGATACGGCGGGATTCCTCGAGCTCTGCAAGGCACTCAAGGCCCAAGGCACACCCGCCGGCTTCCCGCACGGCAAAGCCGTCGGCGACGCCAACAACTATGCCCATTGGCTGCTCTGGAGCCATGGGGGGCAGATGGTCGATGACCAGGGCAAGGTGACCATCAACAGCCCGGAAACCCTGGCGGCCATCGAATATGCCAAGCAGCTTTACGACACATTCATTCCGGGCACGGAGAGCTGGCTCGACATCAACAACAACCGCGCCTTCATGGCAGGCCAGGTGTCGCTCACGGCCAACGGCGTCTCGCTCTACTATGCAGCCAAGAACGACCCGGCCATGGCAGAGATGGCGGAGGACATCCGCTCCGTCACGCTGCCCATCGGTCCAATCGGCAAGTCTGTGGAGCTGCATCAGACCTCGACGCTCTCCGTCTTCAACCACACGAAATATCCGGAGGCGGCGAAAGCCTATCTCGCCTTCATGTACCAGGCCGACAAGATGAATGCCTGGATCGAGGGGGCCAGCGCCTATTGCTGTCAGCCGCTGAAGGCCTTCGCGGACAACCCGGTCTGGACCTCGAACCCGATACACGAGCCATATTCGCATGCTTCGGAGAGCCTGCGGCCCAATGGCTATGCCGGCCCGCTCGGGGCTGCTTCCGCCGGCGTCATGGCCGACTATGTGCTCGTCGACATGTTCGCCGAGGCCGTTACCGGCCAGCGCAGTGCGGAGGAAGCGGCTGCCAATGCCGAGCGGCGGGCGAATCGCTACTATCGCGTCTAGCGGCCGCGAAACGCCACTTCGCCCCCGCGGCGGAGTGGCGACCATTCACCGCCGGCAGTCGAAACCCGTTTGCCGACGGACGCGCCGATAGCGGAGTTTCGTTGCATCATGAATGGAGACCGGTGAAGCATGTCCAGCCATTCCATTGCTGACCAGCCCTCGGTTCAGAACAGGCCGTCCGTGCTGGAGCGGATCGTGCAGAGCCGCAACGGCCTCGGCTTTCTCTTCATGCTGCCTGCAGCGGCCTTTCTTCTCTGCTTCCTGACCTATCCGCTTGGCCTTGGGGTCTGGCTAGGGTTTACCGACACATCCATCGGCCGTCCGGGAATTTTCATCGGGCTCGAAAATTACATATGGCTCTGGAACGATTCCGTGTTCTGGCTGTCGGTTTTCAACACCATGCTCTACACCGTGGTGGCATCGGTGCTGAAATTCGGGCTTGGCCTCTGGCTGGCGCTGATCCTCAACGAGCATATGCCGTTCAAGAATTTCTTCAGGGCGATCATCCTCCTGCCCTGGGTCGTCCCGACGGTTCTGTCGGCTCTTGCCTTCTGGTGGATTTTCGATTCCCAGTTTTCCATCCTTTCCTGGGTGCTGATGGAACTCGGCCTGATATCCGGGCCGATCAACTTCCTCGGCGAGCCCAACAATGCGAGAGCATCCGTCATCGCCGCCAATGTCTGGCGCGGAATTCCCTTTGTGGCCATATCCTTGCTCGCCGGACTGCAGACCATTCCCCAGTCCCTGCACGAGGCCGCAGCACTTGACGGGGCAACGCCCTGGCAGCGGTTCCGGCGCATTACGCTGCCGCTTCTGACACCCATCATCGCCGTGGTGATGACTTTCTCGGTGCTTTTCACCTTTACCGATTTCCAGCTCATCTATGTGCTCACGCGTGGCGGGCCGGTGAACGCGACGCACCTGATGGCAACGCTTTCCTTCCAGCGTGCCATTCCGGGCGGCCAACTCGGAGAAGGCGCGGCGATCGCGGTGGCGATGATACCATTCCTGCTGGCAGCGATCCTGTTCAGCTTCTTCGGCCTGCAACGCCGCAAATGGCAGCAGGGTGGGCGCGATTAGGGAGGACAAGATGAGTCGGAACACAGCCGCGCCCGAGACCGTGCAGGACGACATTGTCGGGATGGAGCAGTACAATACCCTGCCGCGCAGGCTGGTCGTGCTCTATCTGCCGCTTGCGGTTTTTGTTTTCGTACTTCTGTTTCCGTTCTACTGGATGGCGATCACCGCCATAAAGCCCAACCATCAGCTCACCAACTACGAAACCTACAGCCCGTTCTGGGTGGTCGAGCCGACGCTGCAGCATGTCCGTTATCTTCTGTTCGAGACCTCCTATCCGGGCTGGCTTTGGAACACGATGATCGTGGCGGTCTTCTCCACCATCCTGTCGCTGGCGGCGGCCGTGTTCGCCGCTTATGCGATCGAGCGGGTGCGCTTTACCGGAGCGCGCGTGACGGGCCTGCTGATCTTTCTCGCCTATCTGGTACCGCCCTCGATCCTGTTCATTCCGCTCGCCTTCATCGTTTTCCAGGTCGGGATCTACGACTCGCGTCTTGCGCTGATCCTTACTTATCCGACTTTCCTGATTCCGTTCTGCACCTGGCTGCTGATGGGCTATTTCCGCTCCATCCCCTTCGAGCTGGAGGAGAGCGCATTGGTGGACGGTGCCTCGCGCTGGCAGATCCTGACCAAGGTGGTGCTTCCGCTTGCAGTGCCGGGCCTCATTTCGGCGGGGATCTTCGCCTTCACCCTGTCATGGAACGAGTTCATCTACGCTTTGACCTTCATATCCTCCTCGGAAAACAAGACGGTGCCGGTCGGCGTTCTGACCGAGCTGGTGCGCGGCGACGTTTATGAATGGGGAGGTCTGATGTCGGGCGCGCTGATCGGCTCGCTTCCCGTCGTTATTCTCTATTCCTTCTTCGTCGACTACTACGTCTCGTCGATGACGGGAGCGGTGAAGGAGTAGCGTTCAACTTGGGCTACGACAGCACGTCGTAATAGCGCAGGATCCAGGAAATCTGGGCGACCAATGCGAAGCTGACCAGGGTCGCATGGTAACGCCAGTCCCTGACGAACATCGCAATCACCGCGAGCAGAGCCAGAAGCCCCTGGCGGATCGGATACTCGATCCCCAGGGCCTGGAAGTGCGCCGTGCCTTTCAGCAAAGTGTCGACGACGTCGATGGCGAAAAGGCCGGCAAGCAAACCGTAGAACCATTTCTGACGCGAATGGAAATAGTCGGCGAAGCCGGCATAGTCATCCATGCGGTCCGGAAAAAGCATTGCGCAGATGAAGAAGAACAGAGCGGCGTAGCAGATCACGAAAACGTAAAGCGGGAAGGTCCAGCGATCGACATGCACAAGCCCGAACTCGAACCACCAGAAGTGGATGACCGCGGAAAGGAGGAAGGCGACCCAGCCAAGATGAACCGGATAGATCTGGTCGCGGCCGGGATGCTGCACGAAACGCGCAAGACCCGTCAACAGGCGCGTGACGCTGAGCCCCATCACGACCCCTAGAATGATGCGAATATGGACGAATTGATCCGGGTGCGGCGCCGGTGCTTCCATACTCCCTCCTTCGAAGCTCGGAGAGCATAGAACCCCTATAGCGACATGAACATGCCTAGCCTGTCTTCGATTTCATACGATAGCGAAAATCGCAGTGGCTCGCGCCCTTCATGATGGTCTGGGTGCGCGTCAACTCCATGTCGGGATTGTAGCCGATGCAGAAATCGCCATCGCGGTTGCATGACAGAAGATGCCCAATATCGCCGAGGCCCATCTCCTTGTACATTTCCGAATAGCGGCAGCGCGTGACGTTGAAGTCCAGCTTGTCCTTGCTCGCCTCAAGCACTTCGATCTGCAGCGCGTCATCCTTCGTCCACAGAGGCATGATCGCAAGAAAGTCCTCCAGGTCCGGCTTGCGGCCCAGAGCTTCGGCAAATCCTTTGCCGTGCTCAATCGCCGCATTAGTGACTGCCTGACCGATCACGGCCTGCGCCTCCTCCTCGCCGGAGCGCTCGCGGATCACCTCATAGACGTGTTTCAGCACCATGGCCTCGATACGGCGGCGCTGGAGGATCGGCATCTCCTGCATCTGGGCATCTCCCGTCATGTTCAGTCGAGCTTCAATTCGGCGAGATCACGCCGCTTGTACCAGGATAGAATCAGCGGAGCGATCCGCCTCGCAATGGGATGAAACGGGATCGGCTCCGGCTCGGTCAGCGGCAGGGCCAATTCCCTGGCCGGGACGCCGTCCACTGCTGCCGCCAGCTCGCGCCCAAGGGAAACCGAAAGCGCCACGCCACGCCCATTGCAGCCGGTCCAGCTCCAGAGGTCCGGCCCAAGCTTGTGGAAATGCGGAAAGCGGTCCTGCGTGATGCCGATGCGTCCGCTCCATATATGGGTGAACCGCATGCCGGCCAGCTGCGGAAAGGCCTTGCCGATATTCTCGCTGGTGCGGGCGGCCACGCGCGATTCGGCATTGTAGGCCCCGAGGACGGAACCGCCGGTGATCAACCGGTTGCGCGCGTCATAGCGGAAGAAGCGCAGATCCGCGCGCGTGTCGGAAACGGCCTGCCGGCCCGGCACCACCGTCGCGCGCAGATTGTCACCGATGGGCTCGCTCGCCATCTGCCATGACAGGATCGGCACGATGGTTCGAGAGATGCGCGGTTCGAGCCTGTCTACCACGGCATCCGTATAGGCGTTGGTGGCGAGCACCAACGCACGCGCCAGCACTGAGCCTCGATCCGTGCGTATCCGCCAGCCGTCGCGCTCGCGTTCATAGCTGGTCACTGCCGAATTCTCGTGCAAGGTGACGCCTTGGCGCATGCATGCATCAGCAAGGCCGCGTGCCAGCGCCAGCGGATTGATGTGACCGCCAGTCGGGTTGAGCATGCCCCCATACCAGAAATCCGAACCGAGAAGCCGCGCCGTCTCGGCCTTGTCCAGAAATTCGGCAGGCGAGCCATGCCGCCGCCAGGCCTCGACGCGTTTTTCGCTCAGCCGGACGCGGCCAGGTGAATGGGCGGGCTGGAACCATCCCGTCTGTTCCGCCTCGCAATCGATTCCCTCGGCCTCGACCAGCCGGAAAAGCATTTCGGCGCTCTGCCCGATCAGATGGGCGAGCCGCTCGCCGGTCTCGCCAAAGCGCTGAACGAAGGCATCCGGCTCGGCAGCAGACATGGTGGGAATAACCTGGCCGTTGTTGCGGCCGGATGCACCCCAGCCGACCGCCTGCCCTTCGAGAAGCGTCACCTGCCGGCCGCGTTTTGCCAGATGCAGGGCCGTGGAAAGGCCGGAGAAGCCGCCACCGACGACAACGACATCGGCTTCCGCCTTGCCTTCCAGCGGCGGCGCGGGTTGGCGGGGCGGCGTAACGGCGGCCCATAATGAATTAGGCCAATGAACGGCAGTTGTCATGCGCTGTTCCTGAAAGAGACAATCGGCATTTCGTGAGGCATCCAGAACCAGCGCAGGGCTTCCGCTTCGGCATCGAACCTCAGAGGCTCGGCATTCAAGCCGGCGCCTTTGTCGGCCAGCTTCTCTGCCTCCGCCATGCAGGCTGCGAAATCCGGCGCGGCGAATGCCGGCCGTCCGGTAAAGATGGTATCCAGCGTGATCTCCTGGTGCCGGGCCGGGGTCTCCACATTGGCCCGCCAGACACCAGCCTCGGCATCGAGCCGGTACAGAGGCAGGAGATCGGCGCCACGGCGAGCGATGAAAGCAACGGCGGCGGCGATGTAATCTGTCACCTCGTCGGAGAAGACATAGTTGACACCGAGCCGGGCCCATCCCGGCCGGAAGGCGGAAAGCCCCCGCGCTACCGCCCTTTCATGCGCGCGGGCCGTGGCGTCATCTATGCCCAGAAGGGCGTGCCCATACGGTCCGGCACAAGAGCATCCGCCGCGCGCCTGGATGCCGAAAAGATCGTTGAGCAGGGCGACCACAAAATTATGGTGGAGGAAGCGTCCGCTGATCCTGATATTGAAGGAATAAATGCCGACACGCGGCGCATCGATGGGGCCGAGCCGCTCGATCTCCGGAATCTTGGACCAGACGGCTTCCAGGCGCGCCATCTGCGCCTGTTCGCGCACCTCGATGCGATGCGGTCCTATCCGTGACTTCAATTCAAAGACCATCCCGGCGCGGATGTTTTCCACGATGCCCGGTGTGCCTGCCTCCTCGCGCCGCTGCGGGTCCGACACATAGGTATGGCTGTCGCGCGTGACGTAGCTCACCGTACCGCCGCCGGCGACGGTCGGGCGCGGGCCATCGAACAGTGATTTGTCCGCCACCAGGACGCCGGAGGCGCCGGTACCGCCAACGAATTTGTGCGGCGAGAAGAAGCCCGCATCGATGCGGTCGCCGGCGCCGGGCGCGCTTTCACCCATCTCGATGGGTATATAGGGCCCGCCCGCTGCAAAATCGCAGACGAACAGTGCTCCATGGGCATGCAGCAGCCGCGCAAGGGCTGCGAGATCGCTCTTGACGCCGGTGACATTGGAAGCGGCCGTGAAGGCGCCGATCCTGAGCGGGGCCTCAGCTCGCTCGGCAAGGGCGGTCGCCAGCGACGTCAGGCAGATGCCGCCGGCATTGTTGAGCGGGATGCGCACAAGATCGAAGCCGCTTTCACGCCATGGAAGATCGTTGGAGTGATGCTCGTAGGGCCCGACGAAAACGACGGGGCGCCTGAAACCCCGCATTTGCGCATATTGCTGCAAGGTGCGTACTAGCTTGTCTGCCGCGGCGGTTGCGCCGCTGCCGGTGAATATGACCGCGTGATTCTCGTCCGCGCCTACCGCCTTGCGGATCGCCTGCCTTGCTGCCTCGCGCAGGCGAGTGGTATGCCGCCCTGTATAGGAGGTCTCCGTATGGGTGTTGCCGTAGAAGGGGAGAACCCGGTCGCGGATCGCCCTTTCAATGGGCTCGAGCGCCCGCCCCGAGGCGACGTAATCGGCATAGACGAGAGGCCTTGGGCCGAACGGCCCGGGGATCGCGATCCCCTCGCCTATCAATCCGTCGCGCAGGGTATCGATATCCGGCCAGGTTGAATGTTCCGTCATAGTCATGCCGCTGTCCCGGCAAGGAGAGGAGGTGTCCAGTCCCGTCCCGGGATCGAATCGAGAAGCTTTCTGGTATAGGGATGGCCTGGGTTGGCAAAGACGGTTGCGGTCTCGCCGATCTCGACAATCCTGCCTTTCTCCATCACCGCCACGCGATCGCAAAGCTGGGCGGCAACTCGCAAATCATGCGTGACGAAGAGAAGCGACAGAGAAAGCCTGTCACGCAATTCCGCCAGCAATTTCAGGACCTGCGCCTGAACCGAGACATCCAGCGCCGAGACCGGCTCGTCGGCAACGATAACTTTCGGATTAAGGGCCAGCGCACGCGCTATGCCGATGCGCTGACGCTGGCCACCGGAAAATTCGTGCGGATAGCGCTCGGCCGCAGCCGGGCTGAGTTCGACCAGCGCCAGCAATTCGCGTGCCCGCGAGCGCGCCGCCTCAGGATTCTCGCCATGGACGATCGGCCCCTGCGCAATCAGGTCAACCACACGTTTGCGCGGATTGAGCGATGCCATCGGATCCTGGAAGATCATCTGTATGTCGCGCCGCCTTGCGCGCAGTTCGCCGCGCGTGGCTTTCAGCATGTCGGTGTCTCCGAGCATGACCGAGCCGCCATCGGCGTCGAGAAGGCGCGTGACGCAGCGCGACACGGTGGTCTTTCCCGATCCGCTTTCCCCCACCACGCCGAGCGTCTCGCCTTGCCGCAGTTCGAAGGAAACATCGTCAACGGCGGCGACCGCATTGCGCCGTGGCGCAAGGATACCGCCCCTCGTCTTGAACGTCTTGTGCAGGCCCTCCACGCGCATGACCACCGGTGCGGTGTCGAAACTTTTCGGAGCAGGCGGATTAAGACCCGGGACGGCGGCGATCAAGGCCTGGGTATAGGGATGCCTGGGCCGGTTCAGGACTTCCGATACGGTCCCTTGCTCGACCAGTTCACCCTGCCGGAGCACGGCTACCCGGTCGGCAATCTCGGCCACAACGCCGAAATCATGGGTGATGAAAAGCACGCCCGTGCCGAATTTGGCCTGCAATTCACGGATGAGCTTGAGCACCTGAAGCTGGGTCGTCACATCGAGGGCGGTGGTCGGCTCGTCGGCTATGATGAGCTTCGGCTGCAGGACAAGCGCCATCGCAATCATCACGCGCTGGCGTTGCCCGCCGGAAATCTGGTGCGGATAGGCATTGACGGCCGATGCCGGGTCGGGGATGCGGACCTGCTCCAGTATCTCCAGAACACGCGCGCGCCGCTCCTTGCGCGAAAGCGAGGTGTGGATGCGCAACACCTCCTCGATCTGCCAGCCGACCCGCTTCTGCGGGTTGAGGGCCGTCATCGGCTCCTGGAATATCATTGCCATCCGACTGCCGCGCAGGCTGCGCATCTGCTTCGCAGAAAGTGTGCTGAGATCCTGGCCCTCGAAGCGCACGGTGCCTGCCACCACCCGCACGCGCGGCTCGGGCAAAAGGCGCATGATGGCGCCGGCAGCGAGCGACTTGCCGGAGCCGCTCTCGCCTACGAGACAGACGATCTCGCCGGAACGAACCGTCAAATTCAGGCCGTCGATCGCCAGCGGACGATCCGAACCTTCCGGCAGCGCGATCCGAAGGCTCTCGATTTCGAGGATCGGACTGGTTGTTTCGTGCGCTGTCATGATTTCTTCTGCCGTGGATTCACGGCTTCGTTCAGACCCTCGCCTATCAGGCTGAAGGCAAGCACGGTGAGGACGATGGCGATACCGGGGATGGCTGCGCAATACCAGGCACTGCGCAGGACGGCCTTGCCGGCGCCGATCATGTTGCCCCAGCTTGCGAAATTCGGATCGCCCAGGCCGAGGAAGGCAAGCGCCGACTCCAGCAGGATCGAAATCGCCATGATGACGGAAGCGAAGACGATCACCGGCGGCAGGGCATTGGGAAGTATCTCGCGGAAGATGATGGCAGCGTCGCCGACACCGAGATTGCGCGCTGCCTCCACGAATTCGCGTCCGCGCAGCGAGAGGAATTCAGCTCGCACAAGGCGTGCCGGAGCAGTCCAGGAGACGATGCCTATGGCGATGATCATATTCTGCAGCGACGAGCCGAGAATGGCGACGAGCGCGAGCAGCAGCACGAAATTGGGTATGGTCTGGAAGGCTTCCGTCACGCGCATCAGCACATCGTCGATCCAGCCGCCGAAATAGCCTGAAATGGCGCCGACCAGAATGCCGATGCTGATCGCCACAACGGTCGAGACGATGCCTATCAGAAGCGAAGTTCGCGCACCATGGAAAATCCCGGCAAGGATGTCGCGGCCAAGCTGGTCGGTGCCGAGCGGCGTTGCCCAGTCGGTGAAAGGGGGGACGAGCGGGTCGCCTGCCCGGCGCAGCGGATCGACCGGCTCGACGAAGCCGGCGGTGGCCGCCATGGCAAGCACGATCACCAACAAGACGAGCCCGAGTACCGCGGCCCGGTTGCGCTTGTAGCGCGTCCACATCACGCTCCAGCCGGACGGCGGAGCCGTGCCGATTTCGCTTTCCAGAACGCTCATGTCAGTTCGATCCGCGAATCGAGCCGTGCGTAGAGAAGGTCGATGAGGAAGTTCACCACGATCACCACGATGGAGCTCAGGAAGATGATGCCCATAAGCATGTTCATGTCGCGCTGGATGACGGCCTTGTAGGCCAGCTCTCCAAGGCCGGGCAGAGAGAACACGGTTTCGACGACAACCGAGCCGCCGAGAATGGTCGAAAACTGCACACCAAGCAGGGTGACCACCGGCAGAAGCGCGTTGCGCATGATGTGATGGACCATGAGCCGCCATTCCCCTGCCCCCTTGGCGCGGGCAGTGCGCACATAGTCGAGATCGGCGACCTCGAGAACGCTGGTGCGCATCAGCCGCATATAAAGCGCAAGATAGATCAGCGACAGCGAGGCGGTCGGCATGATCAGATGCAGAGCCACGTCCTTCACATAGTCCCATCCCTCGTAGAAGGACGGGATGGTCTGGATGCCCCCGACCGGCAGCCAGCCGAGCTTGACGGAAAACAGCACGATCATCATCAGCCCCAGAAAGAAGCTCGGCATGGCGTAGAAGACGAGTCCGAGCGTGCTGATGATGTTGTCCGTCAAGGAATAGGCCTTGCGCGCCGCGATCGCGCCGAGCAGAGAGCCGATGCTGACGGCAAAGAAGAGCGAAGAGATCATCAGCAGCAGGGTTGTGCCCAAACGGTCCATGAGCACGGTCATCACAGGCTGCTCATGTACGAAGGACCAGCCGAAGTCGAAGCGGGCAAGCTTCGTCATATAAATCCAGAGCTGCATCAGAACCGGCTGGTCGAGGCCATATTCGGCGCGAAGGCGTTCGATGAACCGGGGATCCGCGCCGCCCATGTCGCCGACAAGCGCGTCGACCGTGTCTCCAGGGGCCAGCTTGAGAAGCAGAAAGGTGCCGACCATGATGATCAGCATGACCGGGATCGCCTGGACCAACCGCCTGAGCATGTAGTTCAACATCGACATTCGCCGGAATTTGCGTCCATCTGTGAGAACCGGCCCGCGCCGACGGCGCAGGCCGGCTCGCCGCTTCTACTGATCCATCCAAAGATCATAGGCCGAGGAAGAATTCCACCGCGGCGTGTTGTGATGGTTCTTGAGGGTCTTGCTGGTGACCGAGATGAAGGGATGTTCGATCGCGAAGATCACCGGCAGTTCCTCCATAGCGAGCTTCTGGATCTCGTGATAGCGCTCGGCCCGTTTGGCTGGATCGAGTTCGGAAGCCGCATCGTCGATCATCTTGTCGAGCTCCGGGTTCTCATAGCCGAACTGGTTGGACCAAGGCGTGCCGACCGGCGCACCGCTGCGCAGCCAGACCATGGTGGAGACAGCCGGGTCGGCGCGGAACTGGTGCCAGCCATTGGCCGTATCGAAGTCGTGGTCGCGATAGACACCGTTGAGGAAGCCGGGCGCATCATTGGTCAGGAGGGTAACCTCGATTCCGATCTCGCGCATGGACTGAGCGAAATATTCCGCCCATAGTTGCGTATACTCACCCCATGGAGCAGGACGATGGCGCAGGCGCAGCCTGACGCCATTCGCGTCGGGCTTGTAGCCGGCTTCGTCCAGCAGCGCCTTGGCCTTTTCCGGATCATATTCATAGGTCCGGACATCATCGGTATAATTGTCTCCACCCGCCGACGGAATGGGGCCGCGGCCCGGCTTGGCGTATCCGCGCATGATCGTTTCGATGGCCCGATCGATATCCAGCGCGTGGTGGATGGCGCGGCGCACGCGCACATCCGCCAGCGCCTTGTTGCGATGGTTGAATTCGATCGTGCTGTGGGCGACGTTGTTCTCGTAGCCTTTCGTGCCGACATCGAAGCGCGGATCTTCCGAAAGCCGGGCTATGTCAGCCATGGAGATGCCGTTGAAGCCCGATTCCTGGATTTCGCCAGCTTCCAGCGCCGCAGCCGCTGCCGAACGATCGGTGATGAAGCGCCATACGATGCGGTCGAGATAGGGATATTCCTCGCCGCGCCAATAGTCTTCGTTGCGTTCGGCGATAACATACTGGCCGCGCACATATTCCACGAACTTGAAGGGGCCGGTACCGACCGGGGCGGCATTGTATGGATTCTGGAGGAGATCAGTTCCCTCATAAAGGTGCTTAGGCAAGGGGTGGCCGAGATCCGGCATCGCCGCCACGAGCAGGTTGAGAGGCATGGGACGCGAATAGCGGAAAACTGCCGTGTGGGGATCCGGGCAGTCGACCGCCTCCAGATTGGCCTGCAGTGTGGAACTGTAGTTCAGAAGCTCCTTCCAGAAATTCATGGCGGTAAAGGAAACGTCGTCGCATGTGAAGGGCTTGCCGTCATGCCACTTGACGCCTTCGCGCAGCTTGAAGGTGATCTCCTTCCCATCGTCGGTACCCGACCACTCTGTCGCCAAAACACCGACATAACCGTCATAGGTGCGGTCGATCAGCGGCTCCACGATCTTGCCGGTTATTTCATAGACGCCGTTGGAAGCACGCAGAGCCGGATTGAGAACCCGTTGCTCCGACACCATGTGATAAAATAGAGTTCCACCGCGCTTGATTTCTTCGTCAGCCGCAATTGCAGGAAGAATCGCGCTGCCCGCTACCATTCCGGCCAAGAGTGATGGCGCAAGCCACCGCGACAGTTTCAACATCGTCCTCTCCATCAAATCCGTTCATGAATGAGATGCTCTGATCGTCGCAATCCTTGCCAGATCAAGTCAACAAAATAAATCCTTATTTTTGACTGTATTGCAAGTTTCATGCTGCAAGATGCCGCGATTTTGAGCATAATGTTCGTTGCATAGGCTTTTGTAAGAGGATCAGATTGCACGACTCTGATTTTGGAGTATCCTGCACTCGAGTGATCCGCATGGAAATCCGTATGCTGATAGCTGAGGGAGATCATGAGCCATCCCGTCGTCGGAATAGATCATTGCTATCTGCTGGTCGAGGATCTTGACCGCAGTCTTGCCCAATTTCAGAAACTGGGCTTCACCCTGTCGCCGCGCGGTCTTCACAGCGCAGCAATGGGTTCCGCTAATCATACGATCATGTTTCCGCAGGACTATTTCGAGCTCCTCGGAATGGTGGCGCCTACGGAGGAAAATGCCGGCAAGCGCGAACTCCTGCGTCGCGATGGCGAGGGGCTTTACGCGATCGCCTGCCGGGCCGGCGACGTCTCCGAGGCAGGGAAGAAGCTGGGCGAGCTGGGGATCGGCACCAACGGATTGCGCAGCTTTGAGCGACCGGTGCCGTTGCCCGGAGGAGGTGAAGGTATTGCCGCCTTTTCCGTTCTCCAGTTCGATCAGAAGGAGGTGCCGGTCGGCATGGCCTTCATGTGCCAGCATCACACGCCCGAGACTGTCTGGCTGCCCGAGCTCCTGGCCCATCGCAACGGTGCGAAAGGATTGGCCGGCGCCGTTGCTGCTCCGGCCGATCCGGAACAGGCGGCCAGGAGTTATGCCCGCCTGTTTGCCGCCGGAAAAGTGACCGAAGTCGAGGGAGGCTGGCAGGTATCTACCGGTTCGGCGCCTCTCACCTTCGTTTCGCGGCAGACAATGGACCAGCGCTATGAAGGCGTAGACCTGTCCGCGACGCCCAAAAACGCTTTCGCCGTTCTGCAGATCGCGGTCGACGATCTCGACAAGGTGCGGCGCGTGCT
>Ga0164243_10009054_pt1 | contig 14544 bp, 6 predicted proteins | sample OricompcompostOP_FD_108781 | JGI IMG/M metagenome (GOLD analysis project Ga0164243, IMG submission 108781) | Organic Plus compost microbial communities from Emeryville, California, USA - Original compost - Organic plus compost (OP) | ecosystem: Engineered > Solid waste > Mixed feedstock >... | reverse complement strand
TTTCGTGTATTGGGTAATAAAGAACTGATCGGCCGGTTCAGGCCAGCGCCCGTGATTGCGCTGAAAGGTAAAAGTGGTGGTGGTATACAAACGCCGCGGGTCTTCTGTTTTCAAACGGTTCACGATACTGCTTAACCAGTCGAAGTCCCCTTCCAGTTCATTTCCCATTGACAACAAGCAGAAGGAAGGATGGTTGCCATATTCAGTTAGTATGCGCGATGCTTCCGCTGCCAGAAAACGGTTGAGCGCAGTATCCTTACCGGCGTTCTTATTCCAGAATGGCAACTCCACCTGCAAATACATTCCCAGCGAATCTGCCACTTCAAAAGCAGCTTTGGGAGGACACCACGAGTGGAAACGCAAATGATTTAATCCGTATGCACGCGCAGTGGTAAATACTTTCAGCCATCCTTTCCTGTCCATCGGCGGATGTCCGGTTAACGGGAATATGTTGCATTCCAGCGTGCCGCGTAAAAACAGGCGACGGCCGTTGATGTACAACAAACCATTGGCGCTGGCAACTTCACGCATACCAAAGGACACTGAATGTACTTCCTGTTGTTTGCCATTGATGAGCAATGTAGTTTTCAAAGTGTATACTGCCGGATTGAATTCATCCCATTCCTTTGCACGGGGAACTGATAACAGCAATGTGTGCTTTCGTTCACCGGGATGGAGTGGCAGCGATTCCTTTTTGGCAGCTATCACTTTTTGCTGACGGTCCAACACCTGCACCAGCACGGTTGCAGCAACCGCTTTCTGCGCCGCGTTTTTCAACACTACGGAAGCCTTTACGGATTTATCTTTTACAGCAGGATATACCTGCACCTGCGATACATATTGAGGCTGCCGGGCTGTCAACCGCAACTGACCAATCACGCCATTCCACATGATCTGTGTTTCGTTGGTATAAGCGTGCGCCATGTCGCGAATAGACATATCGTATTGCTTGCTGTTGTCAATGCGCAATACCAGCAGGTGTTTACCGGGTTGCAATAAGCTGGTAACGTCGAGACGGTGCGGGGCGGACAAACTTTCATCGCCGCCTGCTTCTTTTCCGTCAATCCATATGCGGGTGTTCCAGATTACACGTTCCAGCAGTAATTCAATTTGTTTGTCCTTCCATTGTGCGGGAATATTGATCTCACGGGCATACCATGCATACCCGGTATAGCTGTGTTTGCGGGTAAGCCGCAGCAACACTTCGCGGGTGAGCGAATCGGCCGTCAATGTTGGCGGATGGCCAATGCCGGCATCGTCCAGCGTACCCGGCAATTGAATCTGCTTATCAAATTGCTGGTTATACCACTGTTGGGTTTCACCAATTTTATTTTCATCCAGGCGCACCGTCCATGTGCCTGCGAGTGAAATGGATTGCTGAGCTGCTGCTGGCATCGCCATGATCAGGCTTAGCAACAAGGCGACTATTTTCATATTCTTTCCGGTTTGAAGTACGAAAGCCCGAATACCGTTCGGGCTTCGTATGAATCTATGCGTACGGTTTCTGCTTAACTTCCTACTTCAAGCGTTTTGTTCTGGATGGCGGCGCCCACCAGGTTCAGATGTGTTTTGGCGCCGAAGTGCATGTTGTCCAGTTGCAACACTTTTCCAAAAGCAGCAGCTGCTTCTGCCGTGTTGTTGAGACCAAGATACCCCAGTCCCATCATGTAATAACAATGCACTTTGTTACGCATGTCCAGGTCATCTTCAAAGATCAGCAAATCGGGCAGTGAAACAGCGAAGTAATCTATTTTCACTGAATCATTCAGATGCGATTTGCCATACTGCACCAGGTTGTTAAAGATTTCCCGGGCCGTTTCTTTCTTGCCCAGTTTTTTCCAGGCCAATCCCTGGTAAAAGATCTTATCAGGCGGCTGGTCGTTGTAAAACATTGCCGCCGTGGGTTCCGACGAACCTTCTGATGCTTTTTTAAAATAATTGGTTGCAACATCGCTGTTGCCGCATTGTTCATGCGCCACACCCAACCAATAGAAAATATCATTTTCTTTTGCGCCAAATAATTTTCCTTCACCGAGGTTTTCCGGGTATACCTGCGCTTCTTCCAGCAGTGGTATAGCCTGTGCAGGATCACCCTTGTGAATATGCGTTTTGGCCATTTCCACCAGGCTGTAAATGTACTGCCCGGATACTTTGCCTTCGCCTCCCTCCCAGGGATGAAAGCGGCGCTGCATGATCTGTTGATGCGCCTCTTTATGCTTTCCGGTAAAATTGTACAGGGCAGCGCGTTCGAGGTATACATCATCGCGTTGCTTCGCAACTTCGAGATGTTGCTCCAGGTACTGCAGGCGTTCCTGTACATCTTTGTTCAGGCGCTTGTACAGTTGATCAAGTTCCATCAGGATGCGCGCATCACTATTATCCAATGCAAAGGCTTTTTCGTAATACTCCAGTGCTTTTGCTTTATCATCTTTCTTGTTGAAATAAGCGAGGCCCAGGTTGCGGTATGCGCGTGAAAAATTGGGATCGCGTGCTATGGCCAGTTCCCATTGCTCAATGGCTTCCGCATACTGACGTTTGTCGTACCAGAGATTGCCGAGGTAATAAGGCGCACGGCCATCTTTGGCGTTCGTCTTTATTGCAAACAGCAATACCGGTATCTCTTCCACCCGGTTGGGGAAACAGTAATCCGGTGAGGCGGCTGCGGCTTTCTGCAAATATTCCTTTACTGCCTGCCGGTTGCCGGTTTGATGATGCCACCATGCCAGGAAATACCATACCATCGGGTATTCTACGCCGGTAGCACCGCTGATAAATTGGTTCATCAGGGCAATGGCTTCTGCATACATACCCGCAGCCTGGTAGTCCAGTGCATATTCAATATAGTTGTGCACATGACCACGGGCCAGCGTTACCAGCGAACGGATAGCAGCTTCCGCCTGCTCTTTTTGTTGCAGCGCTATATGACATTGATACTGCTCATACCAGGCGCCCAGGTTAAAGCGGTCTCTTTCCAAAGCCTGCCGGCAAACGGCCAGCGCCTCTTCGTATTGACCGCTTTTGCGCAGGGCGGCAGCCTTCAATACATAGGCTTTGCCATTGCGTGCATTGCGGTCCAGCGAAAAGTTGATATGCTCCAATGCGCGCTCATAATCTTCCCTGGCAATGTCAATCTGCGCCAGTGAAAAATACCCGCTGTCCTGCCAGGCGCTGTTCCAACATGCTTTATAAAATGCTTCGTACGCTTCTTTCAGTTTGCCCTGGAATTTCAGTGAAAGTCCCAGGTTGTAGTACGGTTCCCCATTATAAGGATTGGGGTTGCGTTGCGTAAGCGTTGCAATGGCTTTGCGGAAATAGGGTTCGCTTTTGGCAAACTGTCCGCGACGCAGATACCATACACCCAGCGCATTGTTGTTGCGCACATCACCTGCATCGCGACGCAGCGCTTCTTCATAGTAAGGCACAGGATTGCAGGTGGCATGACGGTATTGCTCCAGGTGCAGACCGGTGAGATACAATTGCTCATTGTTGGCCACTTCTGCCGGGGGCAATGCCGGCTTGGCCGGTTCCGGCATTTCATGTGTTTTGTTTTTTGCCGGTTCATACCGCAACAGTTCTTTGCCTGCAGCATCATAAATGATGACAGTTATTTCTTTTTCTGTAACGCCCTGCGGCGCCGGCGCCGATTTGGTGTAAACTTTTTCAGGAGTAATGTCAATCTTGTCGTTGATGAGACAACCCGAAGGCGTGTGCAGCTGAACGGAAATATTGCGCATGGCCGAAGTGGCGAATACTTTCAATGCAAAAGAATTATTCACCAGCTCCACGTTGAGCATAATATCCTTGCTGGCATTTTTCACCACACCCAGTTCGCGGTAAGGCATGAAGTATTGCACAAAAGATTTTTCTTCATGCGGCATCAGCCAGGTGAAATCGGGCTGGTTATCGGTAAATACGCCCGTCATCAGTTCTATGTACGGTCCGTCTTCATCGGTAAGGTTGCGGTCCCATGCCTTACCAAAATCGCTGTGCCCCCAGGTCCATTGTTTCTTTCCGGGCGATACATGGTGATTGGCCACGTGCAGCAAGCCTGCCTGTGTATCGTGTTCATATCCTCCCATGAAATCATACTCGGAGTTGATGGCCATATAAGATGTGGGCACCGGGATATTTTTATACCGCGAAATATCCGTACCGGGGGAATAATCTACTTTATAGTAAACGCCTTTGGCTATGGGGAATGCAGAAACATCCCGCTTGCCATGATCAAACACCGCATTCACATCGGGTGGGAATACCGACTGATAATGATCATTTACTTTCACCGCCGGGTTGGCCCACCAGAGGAAAGTCTGCGGCAGCGGCGTGCGGTTATACAGTTTTACTTTTATTTCAAGATAGGCTTTGCCGGGATGCAAGGTAAATCCGGCCATTCCCTTGGTACGGAACATCCGCTCCACTTCGTTTACCCATACGGTTTTGCTGCCGTCTGCATGTTCTTCCAGTGTAAAGTCGACCGGTTCAAACGTACTCGGACGATGGTGCTGCGGCCAGTTGAATTCGATGCCGCCGGAAATCCACGGACCGCACAATCCAACGAGCGCCGGTTTGATTACCTGGTTGTAATAAATAAAATGACGCTTGCGGATCTTGTCGTAGGCCTTTTGTACACGGCCACCCAGTTCGGGCAGAATCATTACCTGCAGATACTCGTTCTCAAGAAACAGACCAATGTACTCTTTGTCTTTCTTTTCGTCGTAAATCTTCTCTATGACAGGATTGGGATACACTACCCCACTGCTTCCCTGGTACACCCTTTTTTCGAAGAACATAGGGTTCTTGTCGGGTTTGCCAACTTCATAGGTGGGGATGACCACTTTTTCCTGCCACACTTTTACGGGAGAATCAATCATAGCGCTGAGTTTGTACTGTATAAAGGTTGAATGGTTGGATGGTTGGTATAAGTTTAGGGGTTGGCAACTTAATGACCGGCAAACTGCTGTTCCACTTCTTCGAGTGTTTTGCCTTTTGTTTCTTTCACTTTTATTTTCACAAATAAAAATCCGATCACACAAATGCCTGCATAGATATAGAACGGCGTAAATGCACCCATCTTCTTAGCCAGTACCGGAAAGGTAAATACCAGTAATGCATAGGCGATCCACAGTGACACCACAGCCACAGAAGTGGCAGCGCCACGCACCTTGTTGGGAAAAATTTCCGAGATCAGCACCCAGGTAACCGGCGCCAGCGACATGGCATAGGTGCCGATTGCTGCCAGTAGAGGCCAGGCGGCGGCAGGCGATTGCTGCTGCAACAACACCGCACTGATGATATACAATACAGCCAGTGCGCCTGCGCCAAACAGCATCAAAGGTTTGCGCCCGAGCTTATCCACCTGCCACATCGCCAGCAGCGTGAATACAAGGTTCACAATGCCGATGAATACTGTTTGTTTTAACTGGTCATCACGACTGAAACCTACACTTTCGAAAATGGTAGTCGTATAATTGAATACTACGTTGATGCCACAGAACTGCTGAAACACGGCCAGCCCGATGCCCACCAGCACGGCGGGCAGGAATGCTTTCTGGAACACTGTGCTGAAATTCACTTTCTGTTCACCCTGTAAAGACTGTTTGATAGAGGTTACCGAGTCCTGCACATAATTGGTATTACCGATTTTACCGAGCACATTCCTCGCCTGCAGTTCTTTTCCCGCTTTCATAAGCCAGCGCGGCGATTCAGGCAGCCACCACACGCCCAGTAAGAACAGTGCAGAAGGCACGGCGCCCAATCCAAACATCCAGCGCCAGGCATCGGGTCCCGTATCGGCGAGTTTATAGTTCACCAGGTTGGTGATGAGAATACCGGTAACAATGGTCAGTTGGTTAATGGCTACATTTCTTCCACGCACAGAGGCCGGCGATATTTCTGCGATGTACAACGGACTCAGCATGGAGGCCATCCCTACACCAATACCGGCAGCAAACCGCATCGTGATGAAAACATACAGCGAATCCGCCAGTCCCATACCAAGCGACGAAACCGTGAATACCAGCGCAGCTATCAACAAACCCGGACGACGGCCATATCGTTCCGCCACGGTGCCTGCTATCAGACATCCCAGCACACAACCAATGGCAAGTGAGCCCGTCAGGATGCCCTCTCCTTCTGCCGTTAATGCAAACGTGGAAGAAAGAAAAGGCAGCGCGCCTGCAATCACGGCAAAGTCGAAACCAAAAAGGTATCCGCCCAATGCTGAAATGAACGAGATGCCGAGAATATAGGAACTGTTATAACTGCGTTGTTGACTCATGATGCCGTTTTTAAAAAATTTTCAGGCGACTGTCTGCACCTGGATTACTTTCATCCGGCGGGAACAAACTTAGCAAGGGTAAGCAGCGGGAGCAATGGAGTTTCTTTTGAAAAAGATGGACTTTATTATGGATTTCGGTTCCCCTGCTACGTTATCACCCTGCTCAGAAATACTGTAGAATAGCAGCTGCAATCAATTCATGCCCCTTGCGATTGGGATGATTGCTTTGCGACATGTATTCTTTTATGTTCCTGCCCTGGTTCACTTCATTGATAAACGCGCTGTAGCTGTCTGCCAGGCCAATGCCATATTCATTGGCCAGCCGCACAATCAGGGCAGTCAGCCGCGCCAGTTCATTATCTGTCTTTGTCCATTCTACCGATATATCCGGCGAAGGAGTAAGCAGTATTACCGGAATCTTTTTCTTTAATGCCCACCGGATCATTTTGCGCCAGTTCTTCTCCGTCTGCGCCAGGCCCAGCCTGCGGTCGTTCAGTGCATAGTCAATGAACAATACATCGGGACGATGCGGCAGCACTTCTTTCTTAAACCGCTTTGCGCCGCTGCTGCTGTTCTCTCCGCCGATTGCAGTGGTGATCACATTGACCACTGCATATGGATACTTTTGCTTCAATGCCTGCAACACCAGTTGCGGATAGGCGTCCAGTGTGCGCACGTTGGGTGTATTGAAATACCCGGAAGGCACCGAGTGCCCGTGAAACACCAGGTTAATGGTACGGTTGGCCGGCCATTTTTGCTGCAGCGCCGTTTTCACGCGGCTGAGGTACGCAGTATCCTGCGCGGGAGCCAGCTGTACAATGATGGATAATATGGTGATAAAAACAATTCTCATCAGCTACACTATTTTTTAAACATTGCGTCCAGCATATCAAGGCTCAGTTCTTCCTTCGGATTGAATGCCGTGCTGCTTACATATTTTTTCAGACTGTACAGGAATTGCCGGGCTACAGGGCGTTCAGCCATTTTGTTTTTTAAGTCCACGGCAGATAACAACAATTTTCCCTTGCCCACTTTTGCTTCCAGCAGCAGCCCGATCTTTTCATTCGTATTCCAGTCGGGGATCATTTGCACCAGCGGCCGGAAGGCGGCAGGCGTATGGTCCAATACAAATGGTTTTGAATGACGCACTACATCCCACCATTGCCAGTTGGTATGAAATTGTGTGGGGAAATGTTGCAGCGCAGGATGTGCCGGATCGCACAGAATGCCGAGCAGGTTGGGTGGCATACCACTCCACACCGTATTCCACGATATGCCGGAGAATACGCCTTCTGCGGTAGTACGAATGGCGCCGGTATCGGGCAGCAACAATACAGTGCCGCCTTGTTGCAGGTAATTTTTCACTTCATCGTTCCATGCATGCGCCACCATCGTTTCAGCCAGCGATACTTCGGGCAATGTTTTTGGGTATACCCAGATGTCCCAGTCGTTGCGGTACGATGTGCCGGCCACTTGCACTACAAGAGTTAAGCGGGAAGCCTGAGTAATAGAGCGGAGGGGAAGTCTCAGGCTGCCCAGCTTAACAGGACTTTCAACAGGGATCGTGATCTTTTGCCAGCTGCCGCGCCTGAACAGCGTGCCGTCTTCAAACTGCAGCCGCCAGTGCACAGTGGCATTTTTTATTTCAGCGTTGCCAAAATGAGCAAACTCTATATCTGCGGTAAACTCCTGGTCGTTGGTCCAGGTAAAGCCTGAAGTACGGAGCAGCGGTACACCGGCCGATTGAAACCGGCGAAATTCTTCTGCCGTAACATACACTTTGGGATCGTAGAAAATATCCACCACACCTACCGGTGCAGTACCCTGCCCCGGAAAATCATTCAACTGCAGGAGATGGTAACCGCCAAAATTTGGCGTGCGCAAATACGATTCAATTTCTTCCTTCTTCTGCAACACCTGCCATTTGCCTGATGCAATGGTGAAAGTCTTTGCCAGGTCAAGCATATTGTGTTCACGCAGTGATTCGCGGAAGAGCTCATAGTTGAACGGCCTCAATACGCCGGTGTATTTTTTTATTTCGTCAAAATCAGGATACACACACCATTGCCCGATCTCGTGCGTCACCAGGGGTATGTTGTGTTTCTTCACATGATCCGTGTAGTCGTACAACGTTTGCAGCGGCGCTACATTGAAACGGCCTTTCAATCCCTGCTTCCACAGTTGCGGACGTGCACCATAGAATTCGTGAAAATCATTTTCAGGAATGATGGGATAGCCGGAACTGCCGGTATACAGATGGCGCGGATCTTTTTTCCAGCGGTTCACCAGTTCACCCAGGAAAGTTTTTACGGTAGGTCCTACCAGTTCATTGCCTTCGCAAAACATGGCAAAGGAAGGATGATTGCCATAGGTTTTCAAGATGCGGTCAGCTTCTTCGGTGAGAAACCTGTTTACCGCACTGTCCTTACCTATGGTAAAACGCCAGTCGCTGTTTTCCACCTGCAGGTAAATACCCAATCTGTCTGCCACCATAAAGGCAGCTTTGGGAGGACACCAGGAATGAAAACGCACCAGGTTATTGCCATATGCTTTCACCGTGCTGAGGATATGCGTCCAGGCTTCTTCATCCATAGCGGGATAACCCGTGAGGGGAAATTCAGCACAGTTCACGGTGCCGCGAATAAAAGTCTTGCGACCGTTGATGGTAAAGCGGGTGCCTTCAACGCCCCATTGGCGCATACCGAATTCCACCGTTCGGTTATTCTCATAGGTTATATCGTCCTGTTCTGCTTTTATGGCAACCGTTGCGCGGTACAAGGCAGGGTTGAATTCGTCCCACCATTGCATATTGTCTCCCGCCAGCCAGTTCATACGAACAGTGATCAGCGAATCGCTGCCGGCAAATGCCACCTGTTGCGCGGGTACGGTTACCTTTTGGGCAGTGTTAAAAGTTTGTGCTGTTACGGAGATGGTTCCCTTTACCGGTTTTTTCGATTTGTTGACGACAACGATTTCAAATGCAGCCTTTTTCTCAAAAGGTTTCGGATACACCTGCACATCGTCAATATGAATTTTGTCAAAGGCCTGCAACTCCATGCTGCCGATAATGCCATTCCAGTTGGTTTGCGTTTCGGCGCTTACGGCATGGCTGTGCTCAATGTTATAGATGAGATTGTTGTCAACACGGATGCGGATGGTGTTTTTCTTACCGGGTTGCACCAATCCTGTTATATCGTACAAATGCGGTACAGACAGACTTTCCCGTCTCCCTGCATCGCGACCATTTACCCATACTGCTGTTTCCCAATGTGCTCTTTCGAGGAACAAACGGATTTCTTTGTCATGCCAGTTTTCGGGTACGAACACTTCTTTTTCATACCATACCGGTCCTTTGTATTCAAACTGACGGGTAAGCCGCAGGGATGTCATTTCCTGCGTTTTGATGCCCTTGCCTGCCTGGTCAGTGGAGCCGGGCAAGGTGATTTCTTCGGGCAAACCGGGCATCAATTGCACGCCATTGGCGCTGATGCCGGTAAAAAACGGGTCCAGCTTGCATTTCCAGATGCCTGCCAGGGAAATTACATCCCGGCTGGCCGGCACAACCCGCGTTGCGCTGCTTCCATTGTGCTGCGCCACCACATTTGCCGTATAAAGCAGGAAAAACAGGGGCGCTATCAGGTGATTCTTCTTCATCATGGTGAGTAACGGAGTACAACTGGAGGCCATCACAGCCGCAATTGTTTATTGATACGATGCTGTTAAGGTAACTACCGATACCGGCGGTATTTGTATATTACGTTTATCTATAACCGATTTTTTCAGATTACTGTTCGTATTGGTGGTATAGGCATTGAGGTGCGTGCCGGTGATGTTCCAGTCTTTGCCCGACAGCTGTACGGTACGGTTTACCGGGTTTACGACTACCATTACCAGCTGCTTCCGGCTTTCATCCTTATAGGCCGAAACCAGCAATGAGCCGTCCTCTTTTGCCGCCTGCACCGATACTTCCACGCGCTTCATACCCGGCCGTATAAACCGCGAGTAATTGCCCATGGCCCAGAGTTGCCGTGAGTCCAGTACGATGCCATCTTCCTTGCAACCATTTACATTCATGGCGCCCGCAGGATCGTTGATGTACACCAGCGCATCGCTGTAATTGTACGGACTCATGGCCAGCCACCAGTGCCAGGAGCTGACGTTGGCTTCCGTAAGGTCGTGATGAATAACAGAGGCCACGTACAACCCATAACTGATGCCGGTATTCCGCGGCGAACCGCTGTAGCGGTTGCAGATATTGCCAAGAATACCAAATTCCGTTTGCCAGGTCTCCAGCGAAGGATCTATTGCCTGTACGCGTGCTGCCACGCGGCGGCGCACATTCACCATGGTGTCATCGGGACAGGTAGTGAAATAACTATGGCCTGAAATAGTACGCGCCACATTGGGCAGATTACCTATATAGTTGGAAGATGCCGGTGAAAAGAATTGCGCAATCTGGTCGCCGCGATTGTCGTTGTTGTCCCCATACAAATACGTCCACGTACCCGCTTCGCCCAACACCACTTTTGTCTTTGCCTGCAGGGCCGATAATTGCTGCGAAAGATGCCTGGTAAGCAATGCCATCTCATCATTGGTAGCCTGCGTACCTTCCTGGCTTACGTGATCTTTGCCCCAGAACCATTGCGGTTCATTAACGGGACTCAGGTAGTCGAACTGAAAATGGTGTGCTACCGTTGCCATGAAGGTTGCGTAATCCTCCATTTTCTCCGGTCGTATATTCATACCCGTTGTACCGGTGCCGTTCCAGGCTTTTCCGTTCTTTGACCAGAACACCGGCGGCGCTATGGAAAAACCCAGGGTAAAGGGCACGCCCCGCTGACGGGCTGCCTGCAGGAACCATTGCTGTCCGCGCTGACGATTGAAGTCGTAGGTACCCGCCTCATCCAGAAAACATTCTTCTCTTCTCCATTCATCAGGAATGCCGCTGGCAGCGCCCTGCTCCCAACTGCCGGCGCCGATATTGAATCGCCATAGGGAAAGTCCAATGCCTTTGGGACTTCCGTCGCTCAGCGTATCCATGCTGAATAAATAATCAGCTACCTGGTTTTTCTTCTGCTCATCGTTCCAGTTGCCGATGAACTTTGCGGTCCAGCAATCGGATGCGCCAAAGCTGTGTATGGTTTGCTTTTCATTGTTCCAGTGGATGGTCACCGTTGCTGTTTCTGCCGGCGGCTGTGTGGCGGCAGGCATTCCTGCCGGATGACAGGCGCTGAATGCTTTCAACAGTACGGATATACAGGTGATCAACGATATTTTATACATCACTTCCTCTTCTTCGCTTTTTTTTGATTCAACTTAAAAAAATCAGGTACGGACCAAAGCTGTTAATCGCCGATGCGCACTACACGGAACCTGTCCAGCAGCAGATCGTAGGTAGCTTTAAACGTGCCGGTAGCATTGCCAAAATTGCTCAGGGAGAATCCCCAGTTGGCGCCGCCGCTGGAAGCACCTACAGGCGCTACTTTCGTAATAAGATCATTATAGTCATCGCGCATAGCCGTTCTTGCAGCAGGCATGCGGAACCATCCTTTGCCCCATACATCTGCGTTGGCCGATAACGGCGCATTCAGGCTGATGTTGGAAGAAGTACCGTTCGTCTGGAAGGTACCGGTAAAGAGATAGGGATGATCTGCTTCCCGCACCAGTTGGGGCGATGTGGCAACTTCTGTCCAGCCGCCGGCGCTGCCTACCACTACGGGACCGGTTACGGCCATATATGGCCAGGGATTGCTGTCAGACCAGCCGGGATATAACGTAGCGTCCGAAAGGTTTTTTGATGGCGTGAACGGTACAGCACTGATGGTGCGGGCAGTCATGTTTACGGTGATGCGATAATATCCTTTGCTGCTTACCGGTAATTTGAAGCCGGCCTGCGAAAGATCGGTTACAATTTTTCCGGATTCGGTGCTGCTCATGGCTACTACATTGGTATCGCTGAGACTGTAACGCACGGCAGACTGATCGCTGCTGAATGGTTTGGCGCTGCCCAGGAAGGCTATAAAACGAATATTATCGGAGGCCTCATTGCGATAATAATAATCCACCACAAACACGTTGGCGCCCTGCTGTTTCATAGAGAGCAATGTACCAATACCTCTGCAGGCGCCATAGTGATCATATCCCTGGTTGAGCACTTCATCTTCCGTTTCAGCATCGCTTAGATACAAACGGTCAATCATGCCTACATGAATTTCGCCGCCTTTTACCGATTTGTTGCCGCTGGCATCGGTTGAACGAACAATGTACTGGTATTGTCCCACTTTACCGCCCGGCAGTTCAAACAACAGGTTAACATGATAGTTTTCTTTTTCATCTTCGGTAGCAGGCGTAATGATCTGCTCGTGCGATACAGGTTCACCTGCTGCAGTTTCGCCCCAAACCTTCACTTCGATGGTGGCTATCTCATCATCGGTAACAGTTGCATCTATGTATACCGGCACCGGATCATTGGTAAAGCCGTAATGCTTGGTGATGGTGGCGGCAGGACTTGCCACCGTAATGGACGGAGGCAAAACATCCGGGTCATAGCCGGGTATCTGGTTGGTGGCCGAAAGATCTTCCACCACCACGTTGGCCTTCACCACACCACCGTTGCGGTTGGTAATGATAAATTCCAGCACGTGTTCGGTGCGGTTGGCATCCTTTGTTACGGTAATGGTATCAATGATGTTTACCAGGTCCTGGCCGTTCAGTTCATACACGGTGTCTATCTGCCATTCCCCATTCTTCACCTGCACTTTGGTAATGCCGGCAGTATCTTCCAGGTCGGCGGAAAATGCCACACGGTAGTCGGGACCGATCCACAACAGGCTGGCTTCCGATTGCTTCACCTGCGGAGGAAGGGGAACGTGGCTTTCGGGAAAAACAAGCGATTTGTTACAGGCTACAATGATGGCTGCAGCCAGCAGTATTCCCGTTATGGCAAACAATATTCTTTTCATATGTTATAACTATTGTTATCAGTTTAGGATCGCTTTTGTTTACTATCTACCATCCGGCATTTTGCTCCAGTGCGCCGCCGCTCTTCATGATTTCCGATTCAGGAATGGGGAAGAGATACATTTCCGGGCGGAACACACGGTCTTCAGCTTTTATCACCAGGTAGTTGAATGAGTTGTCGGGATTGCGCGTGATCTTCATCGCCATGATGGGCATGTTCTCGGTTTGCTCCGCAATTTTCCAGCGACGCACATCAAAGAAGCGGTGTTCTTCAAACGCCAGTTCTACCCTTCTTTCATTGCGGATGCGTTCGCGCATTTCATCTTTGGAAAGACCGGGTGGTAGAATAGGCATGGCTACACCGGGTCTTGTGCGCACTGCATCCACGGCCGCTTTGGCCGTCATAGAATAACCGGCCTTTGTTTCGGGACCATAGGCTTCGTTCATGGCTTCGGCATAGTTCAGCAGCAATTCGGCATAGCGGAAAAGTATCCAGGTATGCATGCTGCTGGCATTCTGCGCCAGGTTCAGATTCTCATCCACAAATTTTCGTATATAGTATCCCGTTGTAGTGGCTTTTGGTTTGCCCAGTCCGTCCAGGCCTCCTACCCAGCATTCCACGGGGCGGCCTTTGAACGTTGTATTATTGGTAAGGATGGACATGGTAAGCCGGGGATCGCGGCCTGCGTACGGGTTGTTGGGATCATAACCAGAACCCGGTTCGTTGATGCCCAGACCGGTACTTTTCATTTCGTAAGCATCCACCAGGTTTTGTGAAGGGCAGGTGCTGGCCTGTCCGCCCTGGTCGTAGCCGATGGGATAGTTGCGGCGTTCAAAATCATTGCGCGACCAACCCTGTTGTGCAAAGATCACTTCCTGGTTGCCGTCGAGACCATTGCCCAGGCGGAACAATCCTTTGTAATCGTTGTGCAAGCCATACCGGTTTAAAGCAATTACATCGTGTGCTGCTTTGGCGGCTTTCTCCCATTTCTGAATGTTGTTGGTAGGATTGTGCAAGGGGCTGGCTGCATACAACAGCAGGCGGGCTTTCAGCGCCATGGCAGCTCCCTGCGTAGCGCGGCCTCTCCATTTGTCCTGATCAAAGCCTACCCATGTGTCGCGCATCAGCGGCGCAACGGCATCGCATTCAGCTTCGATGAAAGCCACGGTTTCATCAACACTCTTCCGCGGCATTTGCTGCAATTCTTCTACGGTATGATCAGAGCGCGTGATGATGGGCAGTCCGCCAAAACGCTTCATCAGTTCAAAGTAATACAGGGCGCGCAGGAAACGTACTTCAGCACGCA
>Ga0164243_10009053_pt1 | contig 14546 bp, 13 predicted proteins | sample OricompcompostOP_FD_108781 | JGI IMG/M metagenome (GOLD analysis project Ga0164243, IMG submission 108781) | Organic Plus compost microbial communities from Emeryville, California, USA - Original compost - Organic plus compost (OP) | ecosystem: Engineered > Solid waste > Mixed feedstock >... | reverse complement strand
GCCATCATCGACCGCATAGTTGCGTTCACGGGTTCTGGCCAGTTCCTCGAGAAGCGCAGGGGCGCTGGTGATGGTCGCGTCCGTATAGCGCCGCAGGCCGGCCTGGATGATGCGCTGGATCACCGCTTCCGGCTGCCATGCCAGGATCGCCTTGCCGACACTGGTGCAGTGGACCGGTGCGTTTTCGATCGATGTTGGCGCATGGTCCGGGGAGGGGTCGGCGCGGTGGATAACGACGGCGCTCTGCCCGTCAAAAATGGCCAGATGCACCATCTGCCCGGTCATCCGCTTCAGCGATTCGACCATTGGCCGGGCCTCGCGGTGCAGGTCGAGATTCATCAGGACGATGTTGCCGAGTTCGAAGAGCTTCAGTCCGAGACGGTATTTGTCGCGCTCCCGATCCTGGTCAAGGAAACCAACCTCCTTCAGCGACGACATGAGGCGGTGCGTGGTGCTCCGGGGGAAGCCCGTGCGGTCGCAGATCTCCGAAAGTGAGAGTGCCCGGTCGTTGACCGAAAAACACTCAAGCACTCGCATGACCTTCATCAGCGATTTCAGATTTTCGTCGGATCCGCGGGTGGGGCGTTCCTGCGGCGTTCTGGGTTCCCTCGGCATGTCCATGCCTGCTTATAACAACAATTCCGCCATCCGGTACAGATGCTTCGCTTTTCAGTCAAAGGCCTCCAAACGTCCCACCTGCCACACCAACCAGCTTGACTCGGCATAAAGCGGCCAATAGTTTCGAAAATCGAAATCCAATCCCGTATTTCGGAATTTAAGCAGCACATACACCGGAGGAGACCATGCAGAAGGAAGCCAAACTGGCGCTCAAGAACAAGTTGCGGGGCATTTTGCCCCCGGTGACCATGCCCTTCGACGAGAAAGGGAGGCTTGTTCCCGCCGGGATCAAGAAGCAGATCGATTTCATGATCGAGTCCGGCGTCAGCGCGATCGTGGCCGGCGGCAGCACCGGGGAGGGGCATACGCTCTCGACCGAGGAGTTCGTCGAATCGATGGAAGCGACGCATGAGGCAATCGCCGGCCGGGTGCCCTTTCTCGTCGGCCTTATTGTCAATTCGACCATAGAGGCGATCGAACGCACGCACAAAATCGCGCACCTGAAGCCGGCAGCATTGCAGGTGACGCCGGTTCATTATCTCTTCAAGCCTGGCCCCGAGGCAACGATCCGGCATTTTCGCGAGATCTACGACGAGACCGGCGTGCCGATCCTGATCTACAATGTCATTCCGTGGAACTATCTCTCGGCCGATCTGATGCTCCGGATCATGGACGAGGTACCGGGGGTGATCGGCATGAAGCAGAGTTCGGGGGACCTGAAGTCGGTCTCCGACCTGCTGCAGAGCGCCAAGCCGGACAATATCGTGCTCTCCGGTGTTGACGCCATGCTCTATCCTGCCTTCGCGCTCGGTGCCCATGGCGCGATCTCCGCGCTGACATCGGCTGTGCCGCGGCACACCGTCCAGCTGTTCGATGCTGTCCAGAAGGGCGACCATGAAAAAGCGCTCGACCTGCATTGGAAGCTCAGCGGCCTGTGGAACACGCTCCGTCACGACAACCTTCCAGCCTTCGCGAAATACATCCAGTCACGCCAGGGCGTGGATTTCTTCCTCCCGCGTGCGCCAATGGAACCGCTCACGTCCGAGGAGATGAAGGCAGTGGATGCGGCCTTGAAGCCTTTGGGGATCTGAGTCCTCATCCGCATCGCGTGCAATTCAATGAGTACGTCCAGTGAGACGGTGTGCGGCCAGGCGATCTTCTGTCTGCGCCGCACATGAATGGTCGCACCGCGGGCTGTTCTCCTCAGTAAAAAGGCGGCGCTTTGCTGCGAGTGCATGGCGCTTCCAGTGCCGGAATGCGGAACACTTTCTTGAAAGGGCCTCTTGCAAACGGAGAAACTTATGTCATAAGACATATGTCATAAGTTTGGGAGAGATACGGGATGAGCGAGCTTTTCAGCATCAAGGACAGGATCGCGATTGTGACGGGCGGACTGGGGCAGCTCGGCCAGGAATTCGCGTCCTCACTGCTGAAGGCCGGCGCCAAGGTCGCCATCTACAGCCGCCGCCCGGTGGGTCAAACCCAGATTGATGCCATGTTTCCCGATCATGGAGGGCGGCTGAAGGTCTATGTGGCCGACGTCACCGACAAGGCGGCTCTGGAAGCCGCGACGGAAGCACTTTGTGCGGAATGGGGAGTGCCGCACATCCTGGTGAACAATGCAGGCATCGATTCCAAGCCGAACGGTCCGGCTGACCAGAACGGTCCATTCGAGACCTATCCGCAGAAATACTGGGACGAGATCATCAACGTAAACCTCACCGGGGTGATGCTCTGCACGCAGGTCGTCGGAGCGCGCATGGCGGCCGAACGGCGCGGCAGCATCATCAATATAGGCTCGATCTACGGCATGGTTTCGCCGAACCAGGCGCTCTATGCCTATCGCGAGAAGCGCGATGGCGTGCCCTTCTATAAGGCCGTCTCCTACGCGGCGTCGAAATCCGGCCTTCTTAATCTCACACGCTACGTGGCGACCTACTGGGCGCCGAAAAACGTGCGCTGCAACCTGGTCTCGTTCGGCGGCGTCAAGACAGGCAGCTTCGACAAGGAATTCGTGGATGCATTTATCGAGCGCGTGCCGCTCGGCCGGCAGGCAGAAAAGGGCGAGTATAACGGCGTGATCCTGTTCCTCGCTTCCGACGCCTCCTCCTACATGACCGGTTCCAACGTCGTGGTCGACGGAGGCTTCACCGCATGGTGAGTGTGCCCGTCCTTCCTGCGTCGGATCGCGGCAAGCTGCACATGTCGGTCGTGGCCGACATCGAGGCCCGGATCCTTTCAGGCGAGCTGCCGGTCGGCTCTCGCCTGCCTTCGGAGGGGGATATCGCGCGTCAGTTCGGCGTCAGCACGCGTTCAGTGCGCGAGGCCATGCAGGTGCTGGAAACCAAGGGGCTCATTCGCCGACGCCACGGCGAGCGGGCCGAAGTGGTGCGGGACGATGTCAGCCAGTTCCTCGACGCCCTGGTGACTTCGGTAGGCGCGCTCTTTGCCAAGGATCCGAGCTCTCTAGTCAAGATCATGGAGGTCCGCCGCATGATCGAGTTGGAGGTGGTTGGCCGGCTTGCGGCGGGCGAGGGTGAGCGGTCGGACGCGGTTGAGAAGGCGCTTGAAGCCATGCGCCGCGCAGTGTCGGACAGTGATTTCTCGAAGTTCGCTGAAAGCGATGCTGCGTTTCATCGCGCGCTGGTGCAGTCGCTCGGCAACGAGATCCTGACTTCGCTTCATGGCAACCTGCATGTGCTGATCGCGGACGTGATCCGCGTCGCAAGCCGTGTGCCACGCAAGACACTCGCCGAGGGTCTCGCCGAGCACGAGCATCTTTATCACTTCGTGCGTGTCGGGGACGTGGAGGGTGCGCGAGCGGCCATGCGGGAGCATATCGACAACAGCACCGCCTATCTCGAACAGGCGATCATCGAGGCTCGCACGGAAGGGGGCGCTCAATAATGTCTTACGACTACTCGAACGTGAATTGGGAAGCGATCCGCAGGCTGTCGCGCTGGTATTCCGGCGACATCCACGATGTGATGGATCACTACGGCGTCTATGGGTTCCTTGCCGGTATCTCGCTTTACGGTGTTTTGGAGCCAGGGCAGGTGGTCTGCGGTCCGGTTTCCACGGTTCTCTATGAGCCCAGCAGCCGCAAAGGCCAACCGCAGGATGTCTATCACGGTGCAATCGACAGCATCGTTCCCGGTGGAATCCTCTTGGTCGATTCCTCCTGCGCCGAAGGTTCCGGTACGGGTGAACTCATGTCCACCGGCGCAAAAGTGCGCGGCGCGGCCGCAACGGTGGTGCATGGCACGGTCCGCGATCTCGCGGAGGTCCGAAAGCTCGATTATCCGCTCTTTGCGCGTGGTGTGAGCCCGGTTGGCGTTTCCGGCCGCATGGAACCCACCAAGGCGCAGGTGGAACTCGATATCAACGGCGTCAAGGTGCGTCCCGGCGATGTGATTTTTGCAGACATCTCCGGTGTTGTTGTTGTTCCCGAAAAGCTGGTGGCGGAAATCGCGGACGCTGCCGACAAGAACGGTGAAGGCGAGGCGCGGTGCCGCGAGCGTATCCTTGCCGGGGAGAAGCTACGTTCAGTCTGGCCGATTGGAGCCGGGGGGCCTGCCTAGTCAGCAGACCATATCCCGAAATATGGGATTTAAGTCTTGAAAAACGAAACAGGGAATGGCACGCTTTTTAAGAATTCTGTTCCGGCCGCTGAGGCGAAAGCGGTTGGGAGAACCGGAGATCTGGCGGGCTAAGGACCCGGTTTGAAGAGTGACCGCAGGGCGGTCTTAAGTGGGAGGAAAACATGAAAATCGTCAGGAAGACTGTGGCTGCGGCCGCTGCGTTGTTGATGGCGACGGCTGTCGCGTGGGCGGAATATCCGGAACGCCCGATCACCATGATCATACCGTGGGCGGCCGGCGGTGGAACGGATGCCACCGGGCGCATCATCGCCACGATGCTGGAGGAGAAGCTCGGCCAGCCCATCAATGTCGTCAACCGCACCGGCGGGGGTGGCATCGTCGGCCATGAGGAATTGAAGAACGCCGCACCGGACGGCTATACGATCGGTATCATCACCACCGAATTGTCCATGTACAAGCCGGTCGGCTCTGCCAATCTCAGCTACGAGGATTATACGCTGATCGGTCTCTACAACGCCGATCCGTCTGCGATCTTCGTCAAGGCGGATTCGCCCTACCAGACGATGGACGACCTGGTGAAGGCCATCAAGACCGATCCTTCCACCATCAAGGCGAGCGGCGCCAATTTCGGCGGCCTCAATCATCTTTCATGGGTGAGCCTCGTCCAGCTTCTGGGTGCACCGGCCGAGAAAGCCTTCTGGGTGCCGACCGATGGCGCGACCGTATCGCTGCAACTTCTGGCCTCGAACGCCATCGATGTTGCCGTGTCGCAATTCCCCGAAGCCCAGGCGCTCGTCGATGCCGGCGAAATCCGGCCGCTTGCCTATCTTGGTAACGAGGCAAACACCAAATACCCGGATGTGCCGCCGATCAAAGAAGCGGCAGGCGTGGATTTCGCCATCGCCGGCTGGCGCGGCCTCGGCGCGCCGAAGGGCATCCCCGCCGACGTATCGGAAAAGCTCTCTTCGGCCATGGCTGAAATCGTCGCGAGTGAGCAGTTCAAGACGTTTATGGATGGCCGCAATTACGGTGTCGTGTGGGCAGGCGGCAGCGACTTCGAAACCTACCTGAAGGAGCGCGGCGCCGCCTTCGACGCCGCGATCAAATCCGCGGGCATCACCAGTAAGTAGGCTGAAGACCGCAGGCCCGGGGCTTTTGCGGTCGGGCCTGTCTGGGAGGACACGCCATGAGATCCGTCAATGTTCAGGATGCCGTTATCGGCAGTCTCTTCACGCTTCTCGGCGTTGCCGTTCTTTACTTTTCGTCCGGCCTGAAGGCGATGCCCGGCATGGTCGTTGGGCCGGGCTTCTTTCCGCAGGTGACAGGCGCGGGCCTGGCATTGTTCGGCGCCGTTCTCGTCACCCTGTCCCTCTGGGGCCGGCAGGACGAGGCGGAGGACGGCACACTGACGACGACCCAGCCGTCCGAAAAGCCCTCGCTCGCCAACCGGCTGTTCAGCCCGGTTCTCCTTCTGTCCATTCTGGTGCTAATCGTCGTGATGCCGATCCTGGGCTTCCTCGTCACCACGACGCTGTTCTCCATCCTCGTGGTGCTGATCGGGGGAGGGGGATTGCTGCGCGCGCTGATCTTCAGTCCGGTTCTCACCTTCGCCACCCACGCGCTCTTTGTCTACGGCCTGCGCGTGCCACTGCCTGTCGGTATTTGGGGATGATGCGATGAACGCCTTCGTTGAAGCATTTCTTCTGGTGTTCAACGTCCCGACGCTCCTGGTGATCGTCGCATCGGCGATTTTCGGCCTCTTTGTCGGTGCGCTGCCCGGGCTGACAGCCACCATGGCGACCGCGCTTCTGGTGCCGCTCACATTCTACATGGATCCGGTGCCGGCCATCGCCGCCATAATCTCCTCCACCGCCATGGCGATTACGGCGGGAGACTTGCCGGGAACATTGCTGCGCATCCCGGGAACGCCCGCTTCCGCCGCCTATGTGGAGGATTCCTACCGCATGGCTCAGAAGGGACAGGCGGGGCTTGCCATCGGCATCGGCGTCATCGGCTCGGTGCTCGGAGGCCTGTTCGGCTTCGTCTTCCTGCTTTTCACGGCTCCGATGCTTGCGAAGTTCGCGCTCGGCTTCTCGAGCTTCGAGTATTTCTGGCTGGCTGTTCTGGGCCTGAGCTGCGCGGCCCTGATCTCGTCCGGCGGCGTTGCCAAGGGGGCGCTGTCGCTGCTTCTCGGTCTCCTGATTGCGCAAGTCGGCACTGATCCGCTGACCGGTCAGCCGCGCTTCACCTTCGGCATTGTCGAACTGGTCGGCGGCATCAGCTTCATTCCGGCCATGATCGGCATGTTCGCGCTGGCCGAGGTGATGCGTACGGGTCGTCTTTTCAAGGAAGCCACCCCGCAGGCCAATGTGAAGAAACCCTTCAAGGGCGTCATGGCCTGCTTATGGAAGTACCGCAAGAACCAGGTGCGAGGTTCGATCATCGGCAGCCTCATCGGTGCCTTGCCCGGTGTCGGTGGCGATCTTGCGGCGTGGGTTACCTATTCGCTGGCAAAGAAGACCTCAAAGACTCCGGAGGAATTTGGCAAGGGGCATCCCGAAGGCCTTGTCGAGGCCGGCGCCACCAACAACGCCGCTCTCAGCGCCTCGTGGATACCGGCCATGGTGTTCGGCATTCCCGGTGACGCGGTGACGGCAATCGCCGTCGGCGTACTGATCATGAAGGGCATGGAGCCCGGGCCGCAGCTTCTGACGGTTCATCCGCAGAATTTTTATGCGGTGATGCTCGTCTTCGTCGTCGCCAATCTCCTGATGCTGCCGCTTGGTTATATCGCCGCGCGGTCCGCTCGCTGGATTTTCGAGGTGCCGCGTGCTCTTCTGAACGCGGCAATCCTCGTCTTCTGCATCGTCGGGTCCTACTCGATCAACAACACGATGTTCGGTGTCACCGTCATGCTGGTGCTCGGCATCATTGCCTATTATCTGGAGGCGGCGCAGTTCGCGATCGCGCCGATCATCCTGGGCATCGTACTCGGACCGTTTGTCGAGCAAAACTTCACCACCTCGATGATCATCACCAATGGCAATCTGCTCGGCTTTTTCGAGCGGCCGCTGGCTGCCGTCCTGGGTGCTGCCACCATCGGTATTTGGAGCCTGATGATCGCAGGCTCTATACTGAGGAGCCGTCGCGAGAGTGCTCTCAAGAACGCGCATCCCTGACGATGGCGTGAATCACATCGATCGGAGCCGCTCACGGCCTGGGCGGCTCGCGGATGTACTGACCTCTGCCCATTTGCCAGTTCCGCCTCAGGCCCGACCAGCTTCAAGACCTTCAACAGAACGTGACGCAAGGCTTCGGTTGCCGGCATCTGCTTGTGCCTGCCGCAGGAACGATTCTGCAGGGTGCGGGTTGACTCCGGTCAATTGAGCACACCGGAACCATCTGGCGGCGCAGCAACGTCCGCTGCCTTTGATAGGAAGACGTGCCCGCGCGCCGGTGTCCGAGACAACCTGCCAATCGGCTTAGGCGGGTTCTAAAAGCCGTCAAAACCACTTATGTCCAACGCCAGCGGGCGAGCCGGACTCGCGTCAAACAAAGTGGGACCTGGACGGAGAATGCACCTGAAGAAATATTTCTGGCCAGCCGTCGGGCTTGGGGCGGTGATCTTCTCCGTCTGGCTCCTCTATCACGAGCTTCGGGGGCTCTCGCTCGACGAGTTGTGGGACAGCATCGCTGCTATTCCCACGCTGAACTGGCTGCTGTGCGTCATGGCCACGCTCGTTGCCTACGGAGCGCTCGCGGGCTACGACCATCTCGCTCTCCTTCATCTTCGCAAGAAGATCGGCTGGCTCTACATCTCGGTGACGTCGTTTACGACCTATGCGCTGTCGCACAATATCGGCGCATCAGCGCTTTCGGGCTCCCTCGTGCGCTACAGGGCCTATTCGGCCAAGGGGCTGACGGGTGCGGAGGTCGGCGTGCTTGTGGCTTTCTGCTCCTTCACTTTTGCCCTTGCCGTCGTTTTTCTGGCCGGCATCGTGCTTCTGCTGAAGCCGGAGCTTGGCGAGCGCTTCGTCGATGTCCTGCCGCTGGAGGCGTCGGCGGCGACGGGCGCACTTCTTCTCGGCGCCGTCCTGCTCTACGTGATCGGGAGTGCGATGAAGCTGAGGCCGCTCAGCATCGGAAAGATCGAAATCGCCTATCCGCGCCTTCCCATCGTCGCGCGGCAATTGCTGATCGGCCCTTTGGAGATCATTGGCGCCACCGCGATCATCTATTTCGCCCTTCCGGCTGCGGGAAATCCGGGCTTCCTGGCCGTGCTCGGCATCTTTCTGGTCTCATTCTCGCTTGCGCTCCTCTCCCACGCGCCAGGCGGCCTGGGGGTGCTGGAGATTGCCTTCATAACCGGCCTCTCCGAAATGGATCCGGCGGACGTGCTCGCGGCCTTACTCGTCTTCCGGCTTCTCTACCTCGTCGTCCCCTTCATCGCCGCGCTCCTGGTCGTGCTCGGTTTCGAGCGCAGCCAGTTGGCGAGAAGGTAGAACGAGAGGATCAGCGATCCTGATGCGTTCAGGTGGATCGACCGGGGCCAGGCGATAGCGGCGAACTGGTCGGCAGTTTTCGAATCGGGCTTCTATGATGGGCGTTTCAGCAGGATTTCAAGAAGGCGTGGACCGAACAGGTTCAGACAGAGGCCCGCGACGACCAGACTGGAAGCGACCAGTTTCCAGTCTTGCAGCCGTTCGCCCAGCAATACGGCGGAGCCCAGAAAACCGAACACCGGCACCAAAAGGGTGAACGGTGCAACCGTGGTCAATGGATAGCGCGCCAGCAGCCCGCTCCAGGCGGCGAAGGAGAAAAGCGTCGAAAGATACGCGATATAGGCGATCGAGCCGATGGATATCCAGTCGAGGCCGACGAAGGATTTCAGCATCGCCTTGCCCTCCAGTGCGAAGGACAAGACGATCAGTGGCGGCAGCGCAAACAGGCTGCCCCACACCACGAGTCCCAGCATGTTTACCGTGCCTGCATGTTGCGAAATTCGCTTCGACACGACATTTCCCCCGCCCCAGGAAGCGGCCGCGGCCACCAACAGTACAAGGCCGATAGCTGTGACATCGCCGCCAATGTGCAGAGCCACCCAGGCAATTCCGCAAAATGCCAGGAAGGCACCGGCAAGCTGCCAGGACGTCGGCCGCTCTCCGAGAGCCAGCACCGATAGGGCGATGGTGAAGAAGGCCTGGAGCTGCAAGATGAGCGAGGATAGCCCTGCGCTCATGCCGATCTTCATTCCGGTGAAAAGGAAGGTGAACTGCATCGCAAAGATAAGCAGGCCGTAGGCAGCCAGCGACGAGAGCGGAACCGTGGGCCGTTTCACGAAAAAGATCCACGGAAAGGAGGTCAGGACAAAGCGTGCGATCCCCAGTCCCAAGGGGGAGACCTGCCTCAGGCCGAACTTGATGACGGCGAAGTTAACGCCCCAGATGAAAACGACAGTCAGAGCCAGAAGGAGGTCGCGCAGTCGCATTGATCATATCTTTCGAGGAATCCGCCCACGCGCCAGGCGGGCCGCGGCGCAGCGGGGTTGTCTCTTAGCCCGCAATAAGGCGCCTTCCAAGCGCTACCGCCGCAAATTGGGGTCGGTAAGGCGGCGCGCCCGGGCAAATCATACACGCTGCTGGGCATATCAAATGGCATAGGGGATCAGATCGTTACGGCCGGAGCGCGCCGGGCGCGTATCCTGTCACGCGTTTGAAGGCTCGGCTAAACGCGGCCTGCGAAGCATAACCCAGACGCTGCGCCGCGGTTTCTATGGGCATCCGCTCCCGCCCTATCCATTGCGCCGCAAGCCTCATTCTGACTTCCGTCAGATAACGCAAAGGCGTAACGCCAGTGATCTCGACAAATCGCTCGGCAAAGATCGAGCGTGAACTGCCCATTTCACGCGCAAGGTCGGCCACGGTCCAGTTCCTGCCGGGATTGCGATGGATCGCGGCGATGACTCTTCCAAGGCGCGGATCCCGCAAGGCGGCAACCCAGCCTTTCGCATCACCGCAGCCGCATTCCACCCATGCCCTCACCACAAAGGCCGCAACGACATCCGCCAACCGGGCGAGGATACCGGCATAGCCGGCGCGGTTCTCGACCGCCTCACGCTCCATCGCCTCAAGCATTGGCAAGAGTTCCGGATAGCGGTCCAGAAGGGTGCTGACGAGCATGACTTCGGGCATCAGCCCAATCAGCGGATGCATGCTGCCCAGGTCAAATTCCATGCACCCGCTGAAGATGAGGACTTTGTCCGGTGAGGAATCAGACGAACAGGATTGGATGGCGCTGACATTCCGGCACAAGGGCTTGCTCTCGTAAGCCGTGATGTCTCGGCCCGGTAGATCGGGCTGCGACACCAGTTCGTGAACGCCGCCACGCGGCAACAGCACGGCGCCGCCGCTTTGAATTTCATGAATGGTATCGCTGGTGCGCAAGAACACTCGCCCGCGAGCGATGAAATGAAACTGCGCGCGCCCTTCCACTTCGCCCATGTGTAAGCCAAAGGGCGGGGTGATCTCAATGCGGCGATAGTTGAGCCCGACAAGCCTCATGCCCATCAGCAACTCGCTGATGAGGTCCGTGCCAGATGTCGAGGCCTTAAGCCTATCGGACTTTCGATCAAGCATTTCGGACTTTATCACATGGAACGTCCGAAAAGTCCATCCTAATTTCCGGCGCTTGAAAACGGAATGCTTCGCGAAGGAGCGATGGATGAACAAGTTTGAGGGATGGTCAGATAAGGGGCGGGCGCAGGATGCGCCTGCCTGGGGTGCGGTTTTTTCGATGGCCCTCGGAGTATTCGGGCTGGTGACGGCGGAGTTCTTGCCTGCCAGTTTGCTCACTCCGATGGCTGCGGATCTCGGTGTCTCGGAAGGCCAGGCAGGCCAAGCCGTCACTGCGACGGCCGTGGTGGCGTTCCTGACCAGCCTGCTGATCTCTGCCGCTACCAGGCGCCTTGATCGGCGTCGCTTGCTGCTGGGGCTCTCTGTGCTTCTGGTCGGATCGAATCTTCTGGTCGCCTTCGCGTCCGGATATTTGCTCTTGCTTTTCGGCCGCGTGCTTCTCGGCGTCGCGCTCGGGGGCTTCTGGTCGATGTCGGCAGCCATCGCCATGCGGCTGGTGCCGGAGCCGCTGGTGCCCCGCGCCTTGGCGATGATCTTCAGCGGTGTTTCCGCCGCCACCATCCTGGCAGCTCCCGCCGGCAGCTATCTCGGCGATGTCACCGGGTGGCGCAGCGTTTTTCTCCTGACGGCAGGCGTCGCGGTCGTGGCCCTTGTTGTGCAAGCGGCGACATTGCCCGCCATGGCGCCGAACGGCGCCACGCATCTGCGCACGCTGTCCGAGGTGCTGGCCCGACCTGGCATCGGTCGCGGGATGGTTGCCGTGATGCTGGTTTTCACCGGCCATTTTGCCTTCTTCACCTATATCCGACCGTTTCTCGAAACGGTCACGGGCGTCGGCATCGACACGCTCGCTGCAATCCTGTTGGGTTTCGGCGTTGCGAATTTCGTCGGTACCCTGCTGGCCGGAGCGGCGATCGAACGCAGTCTGCGGTTGACCCTGCTTTTCATGCCGCTGCTCATGGGCCTTCTCGGCCTTGCGTTCATGGGCCTGGGACATGAGCCAACAGCGGTGGCCGCAATGGTGGCGCTGTGGGGGCTGGCCTTTGGCGCCGTTCCGGTGGCCTGGTCCACCTGGCTTACCCGCACGGTTCCGGATCAGGCGGAAAGCGCCGGCGGTCTGCTGGTCGCCGCGATCCAACTTGCCATCTCGATCGGCGCGGCCGCGGGCGGCGCGGTTTTCGACCTCAGCGGCGCTACCGCGGTGTTCGGGGCGGCGGGTCTCGTCCTGCTGCTGGCGACGGCGATCATCCTGACGGGCATCGGCTCCCGAACCGTGTCGGCCACGGCCTGACGCGCAAGGCTCCCGCGCCATTTCTCAAGGAGAAGGACGTGTCGCAACTTCAAACAATCAATCGACTTCAGACGGTCAATCGCCGCATTGTTCTGGCTGCTCGGCCTCAAGGCGCCCTCACGCCACGCGATTTCAGGCTTGAGGAGGGACCGGTGCCGTCGCCGGAAGATGGCCAGGTGCTCGTGCGCACCCTCTACTTGTCCATCGACCCGTACATGCGCGGACGGATGAGCGATGCCCTGTCCTATGCGCCGCCGCTCGAAATCGGGGAGACAATGGTCGGCGGCACCGTTGGCCGCGTGGTCGCTTCACGAGATCCGCGATTTCGCGAGGGCGATATTGTTCTGGGTAGCAGCGGCTGGCAAGACTATGCTCTCGCCGATGGCGACGGCCTTCTGCAGATCGGCGAGATGGAGCATCCCTCGCATGCGCTGGGGGTGCTGGGCATGCCCGGCTTTACCGCCTGGCACGGCTTGCTGAAAATCGGCGAGCCGCAACCGGGTGAAACGGTGGTCGTTGCCGCAGCCAGCGGTGCCGTCGGCTCGGTGGTCGGCCAAATCGCAAAGCTCAAAGGCGCGCGCGTGGTCGGCATTGCCGGCGGTCCCGACAAATGCCGTTATGTCGTCGAGGAGCTTGGTTTTGATGCCTGCATCGATCGGCATCATCCTCAATTCGCGACCGAATTGACGGCAGCCTGTCCGGACGGCATCGACGTCTACTTTGAGAACGTCGGAGGCGATGTTCTTGAGGCCGTGCTGCCATTGCTCAATCTCGGAGCGCGGATGCCTGTTTGCGGCTTCATTGCGCACTACAACGAGAGCGCTGCGCCGCAAGGGCCGAACCGCCTTCCCCGCTTCCTCTCCATTCTTCTGGCGAAGCGTGTCCGCGTCCAGGGATTCATCATTCTGGATCATTATGAGGACGAACTCGCATCGTTCATGAAAGACATGAGGGCGTGGGTGGCCGAGGGCACGGTGAAGCTGCGCGAAGATATCGTCGAGGGACTGGAGAATGCACCCGAGGCTCTTATCAGGCTTCTGGAAGGAAGGAACTTCGGCAAGCTTGTTGTTCGCGTAGCCGAGTGAGAGGCGATGACAGGATCGAAGAGCGCTTTCAAACGCCGGCTGGTCAAAGAATGTCCGGCGTTTATCCCGGCATCGCCAACATCCGGCGAGCTTCATCGAGCCCGCTGGATGATCCATGTGCGACAATCGCAAAGCACAGCTGTTCCTCACTCGGACAGCGTGTTCTTGTAGATGACGCCATCCTTCATGATGACCTTAAAATTGTCATCGGGATTGGCCACCAAATCGATGTTCTCCAATGGATTGCCCTCAACAAGCAGAAGATCCGCCAGTGCGCCTTCCTCAACCACGCCGAGCTTTCCCGGATAGGGATTGCGCTTGCCTGACAATGCCAGCAATTCGGCATTCGTTCCGGTCGCCATGTTGAGCGCTTCGGCCGGAGTGAACCAGCGGGCCAGCGAGGCCAGGATTGCCCCCTGCTGGTTCGCCATGGCTCGGGAGAACAGGACATCGGTGCCCCAAGCCGTTTTGATCCTGTACTTCTTTGCCAGCCGGTAGGTCCTGTCGATGCCGGGCCAGACCTCGTCGGCCTTCGCCCGCTCGACCGAACCCTCCGGGAGACCCGTCCGCATCGCTTCGTGAAGCGGTTGCAGGCTTAGCCATATGCCTTTTTCGGCGATCAGCCTGGCGTCTTCCTCGCTCATCAGGAAACCGTGCTCGATACACTTCACACCTGCCTCGATAGACATTTCGATTGCTTCCGGCGTGAAGGCGTGCGCGGCGACATAGGTGCCCCAATTCTCGGCGATTTCGACGGCTGCCCGCAATTCAGGCAAGGTGAAGGTGGTGACGTCCAGCGGGCTGTGAGGCGACGACACGCCGCCGCCCGCCGTCAACTTCAGCAGCACCGCCCCTTGCATGAACTGCTCGCGGGCGCGCAAGCGCACTTCGTCGGGGCTGTCCACGACGATGCTGCCACCGTTTGCCTCCATGGGCGTAAACGCGCCGCCGATCCTTCGCGGCAGGTCGCTCATCTGGCGGAAATCCCCGTGTCCGCTCGTCACGGTGATCATGGCGCCGGAAGGATAGATGCGCGGCCCGTCGATGATGCCCCGGTCGATCGCGCGCTTGAGGCCGAACGCCGGCCCGCCGACATCGCGCACGGTGGTGAAGCCACGCATCAGCGTATTGGTCGCCTCGTCACCGGCCGCGAGATTGGCAAAGCCGATGTCGTCCATCGTCTCCGCCGGGGTGGTGGCGATCAGCATTGCGTGCCAGTGCGCGTCTATCAGCCCCGGCATCAATGTGCGCCCGTTGCCGGCAATGCGCTCGGCGCCTTCGGCCGTGATGGGGGCTGCCGAAATCTCTGCAATCACAT
>Ga0164243_10009052_pt1 | contig 14547 bp, 12 predicted proteins | sample OricompcompostOP_FD_108781 | JGI IMG/M metagenome (GOLD analysis project Ga0164243, IMG submission 108781) | Organic Plus compost microbial communities from Emeryville, California, USA - Original compost - Organic plus compost (OP) | ecosystem: Engineered > Solid waste > Mixed feedstock >... | reverse complement strand
GATCGACGCCGATCTCTGCCCGCGCGACGGACGCCTCGCCTATGTCATCACCGTGCTCAAGCCCGAGGGCAAGGTGGTCACCGCCGTGGTGGACGCCTCCAGCGGGCGCCTCATCAACGTGAAATGACGGCCCTCCCATGCGCATCCTTGTGGTCGAGGACGATCCCGACCTGAACCGCCAGCTCTGCCAGGCGCTCGAACAGGCGGAGTTCGCCGTCGATCGCGCCTTCGATGGCGAGGAAGGAAAATTCCTCGGCGAGACCGAGCCCTACGACGCCGTGGTGCTGGATATCGGCCTGCCCAAGATCGACGGGTTGAGCGTGCTGGAGGCCTGGCGCCGCGCCGGCCACAACGTGCCGGTCCTCATCCTCACCGCCCGCGACCGCTGGAGCGACAAGGTGCAGGGCTTCGACGCCGGCGCCGACGATTACGTGGCCAAGCCCTTCCACATGGAGGAGATCCTGGCGCGGCTGCGGGCGCTGATCCGCCGCGCCGCGGGCCATGCCACCAGCGAGCTGGTCTGCGGCCCCGTCCGGCTCGATCCGCGCGGCGGCCGCGTCACGATGGACGGCAATCCGGTCAAGCTGACCTCGCACGAATTCCGGCTTCTGTCCTATCTGCTCCACCACCAGGGCCGGGTGGTCTCGCGCACGGAGCTGACCGAGCACCTCTACGACCAGGATTTCGACCGCGATTCCAACACGGTGGAGGTTTTTGTCGGGCGCGTGCGGCGCAAGCTCGGCGCCGACATCATCCAGACGGTGCGCGGCATGGGCTATATGGCGCAGCCCCCCGCCGACACGGAGGACTGAGCCGTCGTGGGGCGCGGATCGCTTGCCGGCCGCCTGCTGCTCGCCGCGGCGTTGTGGACCAGCCTCGTTCTGGTCGTCGCCGGCTTGGCGCTGTCCTCCTATTACAATTCCGCCGTCGAGCGCTCCTTCGACCAGCGCCTCGATGTCTATCTGAAGGTCCTCGTCGGCGAGCTGTCGCGCAACCGCGAGGCAGCCAACAGCGACCTGCAGGTCGGCGAGCCGCGCTTCGACCTGCCGCTGTCGGGCTGGTACTGGCAGATCGAGCGGCGCGGCGGCCCCCCCGACAAGCCCGACATGCGCGTCTCGCGCTCGCTGTTCGACCGCACGCTCGGCTTTCTCATCGACATTGACCCGGAAAAGGACGCCGCCGCCACCCGCGTCGGCTATGTCACCGGGCCGGACGGCGAGCAGCTCCGCCAGGTCGAGCGCGTCATCAACTTCCCCGATGCCCGCTATGTCGTCGCCGTGGCCGGAGACGCCTCCGAGATCACGGAGGAGACGGACGATTTCGACAGCGCGCTGATCACCGCCTTCTTCCTGCTCGGCCTTGGCCTCGTCCTCACCGCGGCCATTCCGGTGGCCTACGGCCTGCGCCCGCTGGCGCGCATCTCGCGCGAGATCGCGGCCGTGCGCGCGGGGCGGCGCAGCCGCCTCGGCGACAAGGTGCCGAGGGAAATCTCCCCGCTCATCCGCGAACTCAACGGGCTGATCGAGTCCAACCGGGAAATCGTCGAGCGGGCAAGGACTCAGGTCGGAAACCTGGCCCATGCGCTGAAGACGCCGCTGTCAGTCATCATCAACGAGGCAGGCACGGCCAAGGGCGCACTGGCGGGCAAGGTGCAGGAGCAGGCGACCATCATGCGCACGCAGATCGAGCACCATCTCGACCGCGCCCGAATCGCCGCCGGCGTTCCGGCCATGGGTGCGTCGGTCGAGGCCACGGAGGTGGTGCGCGCGCTGGTGCGGACCATGGAGAAGGTGCACCGAGACCGCCATCTGGTCTTTGACGTCAGCGTCGATCCGGTGGCCTTCCGCGGCGAGCGGCAGGATCTGGAGGAGATGGTCGGCAACCTGGTCGACAACGCCTGCAAATGGGCCAGGAGCGCGGTGTCGGTGGCGCTCGTCACTGATGGGCGGGAATGGCTGCGCGTCGTCGTCGACGACGATGGCGACGGCCTCACCCCGGCGGAGCGGCAGGCGGTGCTGGAGCGCGGCCAGCGGCTGGACGAGAGCAAGCCCGGCTCGGGGCTCGGGCTGGCCATCGTCTCCGACCTCGCCGGGCTTTACGGCGGCTCGCTGGCGCTGGCGTCGGCGCCATCCGGCGGCCTGCGCGCCATCCTGCGGCTGCCGCGAACTGTCGAAATGGCGTAAAGAGTCCGCTAACGGAACCAACAAGCTTTCGCCCCATTCCTCTCCTAGGCCAAAAACAGGCATTGCCGCTCGAACCGGGGACAGGGAAAGTCCGCGGCATAACGGAGGACGAACAGGGCATGATCGCCAAACACTTTCTTGCCGTTGCTTTGATCGCGGCTACCGCAGCGGGCTGCGCCCAGACCACCAATGGTGATGTCGGGCCGCGCGAGGGCGCGGGCACCCTCATGGGCGCCGTCGGCGGCGGCCTCATCGGCTCCACGCTGGGCCATGGCGGGGGCTCGGTCGCGGGTGCGGCGGCCGGCGCCCTGATCGGCGGCCTTCTCGGCAACCGCATCGGCGCCGCGCTCGACGAGGACGCTCGCCAGCAGGCCCGCGCCGCGGAATACCGCGCGCTCGAATACGGCCAGCCCGGCGCCCCGGTGACCTGGCGTCACGAGCGCTATTACGGCTCGGTCACGCCCGGTCCCTATGTCGAGCGTTCCGGCTACGAGCGCTGCCGCACCTACGCGCAGACCGTCTATATCGACGGCCGCCCGGAGACCATGCGCGGCACCGCCTGCCGCCAGCCCGACGGCTCCTGGCGCCAGGCCGGCTGATCCGGCCAAAAGCACTGATTTGAGAACGGCGGGCGGCTCATCGGGCCGCCCGCCTTTTTTGTCGCCGTTCAGGCGGCGTTAAACATGGCGGCGTAAGAGGAGAAGGAGATTCTCCCGAGTATTCCGCAACGCCGAGAAATGGCCGAACGCTCCGACATCCAGAAGCTGAAGGCCTATTTCTGCGAGCTCACGCCCGCGGGGCGCGCGATGCTGGAAACCGCGCTGACCGGCGCGGTCGCCGCCGAGCTGGCGCCGTTCCGCGATCTGGTGCTGGAAGCGCTTGGCCAGGCGCGAGACGACCTCGGCGAAGGAGCGCCGCCGCCTGCCGTGGCGGCTCCGGAAGCGCCCGCTGTCGAGCGGCCCGACCCGTGGGACCTGATCCTCCAGGTTTTCGACCCCTTCCTCATCGACGAAATTCCGCGCCGCAAGACCACCGGCGTCATTCCGCGCGCCAGCCGCGAGCGGCTGCTGATCTGGCTGCGCACCACCGGCGCGCCCGAGCTTGAGGCGGAGGCCGTTGAGGCGCTGGCGCAGGCCGATACACCGGAAAAGACAACCAAGGCGCTGCATTCGCTGCGCACCAAGCTGGCCGGCAAGCTGGAGGAACAGCTTTCCGGACTGGACACCGGCCGTGGCCGCGCCCGCCTGGCCGGCGCGCTCGGCGGCGAGGACAAGCTGGAGGACCTGCGCGACCTGCAGGTGCTCTGCCAGCGCCAGGCGGTGTTCGATACGCTAGCCGGCGATCTCGTCCAGCTCTGCGCGCTGCCGGGCGACGAGGCCGTGCGAGCCGTCCACGACCGTCTCTCCAAGATCGCCCAGCGCACGCCCGACGTGCTGAGCTTTGCGCTGGTCCTGGCGCGCCGCGCCATGAGCGGACCGCAGACCTTCCTGCGCATCGGCACCTTCGCGGCCGACGCCACCGACGGGCAGCGCGTGGCCGACCGGCCTTTCGGCCGTGTCATCGACATCGCCATCTCCGAAGCCGACCGCGCCGTGCAGCGCGCCGCCGCCAAGCAGGCGACGGCGGACGCCGCCGAATTCCTCGCCGCGGTGAAGACCTTCGGCAGCACGGTGCGCGCGCTGTGCACCGAGATCGACTTCGCGCCGGATGGGCCGCAGGCGCGGCGCATCGGCGAGCTGCGCACGGAGATGGGCGAGATCATCCGCCGCCGCATCCAGGACGTCCCGGCGCGGATGCGCAGCCTGGTGCGCCCGCGCAAGGACGAGAAGAAGGAGCCCGCCGCCTCCGAAATGGAGCGGCTGGAGATCGACCTCAAGCTTCTGATGACGACGCGCTCCTTCGCCGAGGAGATCGCGCTCAACGCGCTGGCCGGGCGCGCCCACAGCGAGGCGCGCGACCTGCTCGACACCGGCACGCCCATCCTCATCGAGCGCCTGCGCACCGAGCGCGCGGAGTCGCGCGCGGCGCTGCTGGCGCGGCTGGAAATCATCATCAGGATGTCGCGGGTGGTGTTCGGCCACGACTTCGCGGCCACGCTGTCGCGCTCCATAGACGTCGCCCGCCAGCAGGCCGAGGGCCGCAAGGCGCGCTCCGCCTGAGTTAGACGGGCGGCGGGCAGGCCTTCCGGAAAAGCTCCAGCCGGTCCGGCGCCTGCGCCGCATCGACCAGCGCCCGCGCCACGTGCAGCGAGCGCGAGCGCGGCACCAGGATCAGCCAGCAATCCGTTACCAGGTTCTCGTGGACGATCAGCGTCGGCACCTGCGCCAGCAGCGTGCCGCGCGCGCTGCCTTTGGCGATGCCGAAGATGTCCTGCGCGCAGGTGCGGGCCAGCGCCTCGTGGCCGACCGCGCCGACAAGGCGCAGCGCGGTGAAGGCGCCGGTCTCGTCCACGGCAAGGCCGGCGTCGGGCGCGAGCTGCGCGGCGAGGATGGGGGCTTCCGCGCGCGGCACCAGAAGCCGCCAGCGGCGCGGCGCCACCCAGATGGCGGTGCGGCTGCCGGCGGTGCTGACGCCCCACGGCGTCTGCGGCAGGGAAAGACCGAGCTTCTGTTCGAGCCCGGCGTGGTGCGATTCCGCCCCTGGATACCACCCAAGCTCGATGATTCCGGGATCCTCCAGCGCCACCACGGCGATGTCCGCCCCGGTGCCGAGCGAGCGCGGGCCATCCAGGCTTTCGCGCCAGGAGAGTTCGGCGGTCATGGGCGTCCCTCCATGTCGAGGAAGTGCGGATTGACCAACCGCCCCGGCCGCGCCTCGCCGAAATGCTGCACGAAGACGCGGTCGCCCTCATTGAGGCCGCTGTCGGCGAAGCCCAGCGCCAGCGCGCGGTGCAGCGTGGGCGAGAAGCCCGAGGAGGTGATGTGGCCGAGCACGCGCGCCGGATGGCTTTCCGGATCGCTCAGGAGGTGCGTGCCAGGCGGCACCACCAGTCCGGCTTCGTCCAGCAGCACGCCGAACAGGCGCGGGCGGGCGGTTTCGGCAAGCGCCGCCTTCTGCAGCGCGGCGGCGCCGGTGAAGGCGCCCTCGGCTGTATCGGCGAGATGGCCGAGCCGCAGTTCGGCCGGGGTGCGGCTGCCGTCGTTCTCCAGCGACATGTCGGCGTGCCCGGCCTCCAGCCGCAGCCGCAGCAGCGCGCCATAGCCGAAGGCCTCGCCCTCCAGCGCCTGCGCCGCCGCCAGCGCCTGAGTCCACAATTCGGGGAAGGCGCCCGAGGGCACGGCCAGCGCAACGCCCATTTCGCCGGTGTAGCGGTTGGCCAGAAGCCGCGCCGGGAAGCCGGAGAGGGCGGTGTCCACCGCGCCGTCGAGCGGGAAGTCCTGCAAGGCGTCGTCGCCGAACAGGGAGGCGAGCACTTCGCCCCCGCGCGGGCCGGCGATGAGAAGCTGGCCCCAGCGCTCGGTTTCGTCCACCAGCGCCATTGCGAGATGGGCGTATTCGGTCTGGCGCAACTCCTCCATCCAGTCGAGCAGCGTCTGCGTGCCGCCGCTGACCCCGCACAGCCAGAAGCGCGTCTCGTCGAGGCGGGCAATGAGCGCGTCGGCGCGGACGAAGCCGTTGCGGTCGAGGAAGAGCGTGTAGCGCGCCGTGCCGGTAGCGATCGCGCTCGCGGCGCTGATCGAGACCGCATCGAGGAAGCGCGCGGCGTCCGGGCCGGACACGAGGATCTTTCCCACGGGCGACAGGTCGCTGACGCCGCAGGCATTGCGCACCGTGCGCACCTCGCGGCGGATGGCCTCCTCGACGCCCTCGTTTCCGTGCTGGAAGGCGGCCGGACGGCGCGAGCGGGGATGCTCGCTGACCCGCTTGCCGAGCGTGGAGGCGCGCAGCGGCCACAGCCGCGAGCCGCGCCGGGCTCCGGCTAGAAGATCGAGCCGGATGCCACCGAGCGGCGGGCTGGCGGGCAGGGCGGCGGCGCCGGGGCCGGCGAAGGCCTGACGGATCTCGGCCGCGCCCACGCCCTCGCTGCGCCCGTCCAGCGCCCCGAGCCCCGAGGCGGCGTAGCGCTCCATTGCCATCGGGCCGCGATAGTTCTCGGCGGTGGCGAGGCGGTAGTCGGCAACGGTCGTATCGCGCGCCGGATCGACGAAGGCCGTCTCCGGAAAGGGCGGCGGCAGTTCGCTGGGCAGGAAGGTCGCGGCTTCCGGCGCGTCGTCGCGGGTGATCTCGACATTGAGCGGCGTGGGGGGCTTTGGCGCCGTGCCGCCGAGATAGGCGACGGCGTCGGTTCCCGCGCGCCGGCCATCTTCCAGCACGTCGGCGGCGTTGAAGACGCCATTCGCCAGTCCGGCGACAAAGAATCCCTCCGGGACGCTGGCGAGACGCAGCGCGCCGAAATCGGAATCGTAGCGCAGCTCGGCCCCGGCCTGGGCCGCGAGGTCGAGCGCCGGGCTCCAGCCGCCGGACACCAGCAGCGTGTCGCAGGCGATGCGGTGGGTCAGCGGCGCGCCGTCCATGACCAGGCGGTTGGCGATGGTGACGCCGCTCAGCACGCGCCCGCCGCGCTCGGCGCTGGTGTCGTAGGGCACGGAGCCGACGCTGATCGGCAGACCGCTGGCCTTGGCCATGTTGAGGAACGAGCCGTCCGGCGTGAGGCGCAGATCGACGATGCGCACCACGTCGAGCCCCGCCGCGAGGCAGTCGAGCGCGGTGCGGTAGCCCTCGTCGCCCGCTGTGGCGATGACGATCCGCCGGCCGGGCGCGACCGCGTAGCGGCGCAGATAGAGCCGCGCGGCGGTGGCGGACATGATGCCGGGGCGGTCGTTGCCGGAGAAGACCAGCGGTTTCTCATGCGCTCCCGAGGCCAGCACCACGGCATCCGCATGCACCTGCCACAGCCGCTCCGCTGCGCCGACGGCCTCGACCAAGGTGGCGAAGCCGTTGCCGTGCAAGCCGGCAACCCGCGTCCGCGCCAGCACATGCACATTGGGCAGCACGGAGAGGGCAGCCACGCGCTGGCGCACCCAGGCCAGCAGCGGCTGGCCGTCGATCCTGCCGTCATAGGCATCCGCCAGGCCGCCCAGCCGCGCCTCACGCTCCGCCAGCAGCACCCGTTTGCCAGCGGCGGCCGCGGCCTCGGCGGCGGCAAGGCCCGCCAGACCGCCGCCGACCACCAGAAGATCCACGCGCAGATGCACATGCTCCGCCGAGGCGGTCTGCGGCCCGCGCGGCAGGAAGCCGCCGCCCGCGATGCGGCGCAGCGCCTGCTCGGCGCGCGGCCAGACCTGGCGCGGCTTGAGGAAAGTCTTGTAGGCAAAGCCCGCCTGCAGGAAGGGCCGCGCGAGCGGCAGCAGCAGGCGCGTGCCGCGCGTGCGGCCATCGCCGCTGCGCAGAGCCGCGCCCTCGACCAGCGGCTGCTCGGCCACCCGGCACGAGGGCAGGGTGGCGCCGTCGCGGGTCAGCGTCAGCAGCCCCCCGCAATCCTCGTCCCCGATCCCGGAAATGCCGCGCGGACGGTGGTATCTGCGCGATTGCGTCAGCGCGCGCACGCCGGCACCGAGCAGGGCGCTGGCCAGGGTGTCGCCGGCAAAGCCGCCGAGCGTGCGGCCATTCAGGCTGAACGACACCGGCATGCGGCGGTCGATCAGCCTGCCGAACTGTGGCGCGGCATCGGGGGGCAGGCGGAAGGGGCGGCTCATGCCGCGATCCCTGTTTCGTCAGTCGGCGCGAAGGCGGCGAGCACGGAATCGGTCTTCAGATTGCGGCGCACGCGGAACCATGCCCCGCAGCCGCGCCGGCAGCACCAGGCCTCGTCGGCAACATCGTCGCGCGCGGGCTGCGCGGCCAGCAGGTCCTGCTCGTGGCGGAAGTGGCTTTCGTTGGCACTGAGCCCGCAGACCGGGCAGGAGAGAAGCAGCATGGCGGCGCTCACGGGGCCAGTTCGGGCAGGGGACGTTCGTCGACGAAGCGCCCGAAGGCGAAACGCTCGGGCGCGAACGGGCGCAGCAGGTGATGCGGGCGGCCGACCGCGATGGAGGCGGCGAAGGTCAGCCCGGAACCGGGCGCCGCGCGCACGCTGTCGCCGCCCCAGCCGCAATTGACGTGCAGGCCCTCGATCCCGGTCGGTCCGACCAGCGGAGCGCGGTCGGGGGTCAGCGCCACGGTTTCCGTCCACGAGCGCGTGACGCGCAGGCGGCCGAGCGCGGGAAACAGCGCCAGCGCCCCCGCCGCGCGATCCTCGGCGCGCAGGAAGGAGCCCTGGCCGGAGCGGCTGGGATAGGGATCGGGAAGACCGCCGGCGACCAGTTCGCCGCTGGTTGTCTGGCACAGCGAGAGATCGAGGTCGCCGGCAAAAAGCGCAGGGCTGATCACGGGTTGCAGCGGTTCGGTGACAAGCGACTGCAGGGAGTGCGGCCACAGCGGCAGCTCGATGCCGACCGAGGCCAGCAGATCGGCCGTGGCGGAGCCCGCCGTGACCGCCACCACGTCCGAGCCGACCGGGCCGCGCTCGGTCTGCACCGCCTTGATGCGGCCGCGCTCGGCGATGATTTCCTCGGCGGCGCAGTTTTCGATGACGTCGACGCCGAGCGCCGAGGCCATGCGCGCAAAGGCCCAGTGCACCGCGTCGCCGTCGACGAGACCGCCATTGGGCTGCCACAGCGCACCGAGCAAGGGCAGGTCCTCGTGCGGGTGACCCTGCAGCAGCGGCGCCAGGCTGGCAACCTCGCTCGGCGGCACCATCCAGGCGGAGATGCCGTCATGGCGCGCGGCATCGGCCGTGCGGGCCAGAGAATCGAGCTGCGCGCCGCTGAAGGCGAGGTGCAGCACCCCGCGCCGGGTGAACAGCAAATTGTAGTTGAGCTGGGAAGACAGGCTCTCGAACAGCTTGCGCGAAAGCTCGAAGAGCGCCGCGCTCTCGCGCTGCCGGGCGGCGGAATGCACGATGGCTGAGTTGCCGCCGGCGCCGCGCCCGCCGATGCGGCCGCTCTCCAGCACCGCCACCTTGCGCATGCCGTGGCGGCGGGCGAGGTAATAGGCCGTCGCCAGCCCCTGCGCGCCGCCGCCGACGATCACCACGTCGTAATTGGGCTTCAGCTCCGCCCGGGACCAGGCCGGAACAGGCTGGGCACCCCGCGCCGCCCGCAGGAGCGACAGCAATGAGTGGCGACGAAAGGAACGACGCATCCGGCGTGTTTGTCCGTGGGGTGGGCGGTCCGCAGGTGGTGAGGACCAGCCTACGGGCCGCAGGGCGGGTTGCAAAGCCTGAACTGCGCACACGCATCCCGCGACCGCATGTCGCCGTTGCGCTGTGACAATCACGCCGCTTCGCAGCTTGTGCTAGAGGAGGCGCATGACGCTGCTTTTTCCTCTCGCGCTGATGACGCTGGCCGCGGTTTTCGCCGTGCTCTGGCCGCTCTCCCGCACCCGTCGCGGCACGGCCGTGGCGAGCGATGTGGAGATCTATCGCGCCCAGCTTCGCGAGATCGAGGGAGACCGCGAGCGCGGCTCAATTCCGCCCGAGGAGGCCGAGGCCGCGCGGGTGGAAGTGGCGCGCCGCCTGCTGGCCGCCGCCCACCGGGAAAAGGAAAGCGCGGCCGCCGGCGCCGCGCGGGCGAAGCTCGGTCGCCGCGTGGTGGCGGTTATCGCCTTTGTCGGCGTGCCGCTGTTCGCGGCGGGGCTCTATGCAAGGCTCGGCCAGCCGGGTGTGCCGGACCTGCCGCTGGCCGCGCGCCTGCAGGCCGCGCCCGAAACGCAGGACATCGCAACGCTCGTTTCGCGCGTCGAGGCGCAGCTGTCGCACAATCCCGAGGACGGCCGCGGCTGGGACGTGCTGGCGCCGATCTATCTGCGCATGGGCCGCGCCGAGGATTCGGCCACCGCCTACGCCAATGCCATCCGTCTGCTCGGCGACAGCGCGGAGCGCGAAGCCGGCCGGGGCGAGGCGCTGGTCACCAGCGCCGGCGGCGTGGTCACGGCCGAAGCCGAGAAGGCCTTTCGCGCGGCGCTGAAGCTCGACCCCGAACAGGTCCGCGCCCGCTTCTTCCTGGCCCGCGCCGACGAGCAGGCGGGCAAGGAAGCCGAGGCCGCAAAAACTTATCGCAGCCTGCTGGCCGACGCTCCGGCCAACGCGCCCTGGCGCTCCATCGTCAGCCGCGCCTTGACCGAGACCGCGCTCGGCAATGACGGCAAGATGCCCACCGTCGATCCGAGCCTGCTCGCCGACGCCACGCCGCAGGAGCGCATGAAGACCATCCGCGGCATGGTCGAGAAGCTGGCCGGGGAGGCGAAGGACAATCCCGACGATCTCGGCCGCCAGCTTCGCCTGATCCGCGCCTGGGCCATGCTCGGCGAGGCCGACAAGAGCAAGGCCGCCCTGCAGGCCGCCAAGGCGCACTTCGCCGGCAACGCCGAAGCCAGCCGGCGCCTGGACGATCTGGCGCTCGGACTTGGGCTTTCGGGAGGGCCGGCATGACGCGCAAGGGCCGCCGTCTGGTGCTGATCGCGGTTGCGGGCGTGGTGCTGGCCTCCGCGGTGGGATTGATCCTCAACGCGCTGAACGACACCATCGTCTTCTTCCGCGCGCCGACCGAGATCGCCGAGAAGCCGCCGCAACCCGGCACGCGGGTGCGGCTCGGCGGACTGGTGAAGGCCGGCAGCGTGCACCGCGACGGCAAGACCGTCACCTTCGTGGTCACCGACGGCAAGAGCGGCGTGCCGGTGTCCTATGCCGGGCTGCTGCCCGACCTCTTCCGCGAGGGGCAGGGCGTAGTCACCGAGGGCAGCATCCAGGCCGACGGCCACCTCGCCGCCGACAGCGTGCTGGCCAAGCACGACGAGACCTACATGCCCAAGGAAGTGGTCGATGCGCTGAAGGCGCAGGGCCGCTGGAAGGAGGGCGAGCAATGATCGCCGAATGCGGCCATTACGCGCTTGTCCTGGCGCTGGCGCTGGCTCTCGTCCAGGGCGTGGTGCCCTTCATCGGCGCGCGCCGCAACGACGCCGCTTTGATGGGGGTGGGCGAGGGCACGGCCACGGGCCAGCTCGTCTTCATCGGCGCGGCCTTCGCGGCGCTGAGCTGGGCCTATGTGGTCTCCGACTTCTCGGTGCTGAACGTCATCCAGAACTCGCACTCGTCGAAGCCGCTGATCTACAAGCTCACCGGCGTCTGGGGAAACCACGAGGGCTCGATGCTGCTCTGGGTCCTCATCCTCGCGGTGTTCGGCGCGGCGGTGGCGGTGTTCGGGCGCAACCTGCCGCCGGTCCTGAAGGCCGACGTGCTGGCCGTGCAGGGCTGGATCGGCGCGGCCTTCCTGATCTTCATCCTGTTCGCCTCCAACCCCTTCGTGCGCGTCGCGCCCGCGCCTTTCGAGGGGCAGGACCTCAACCCGCTGCTGCAGGATCCCGGCCTCGCGGTGCATCCGCCGCTGCTCTATCTCGGCTATGTCGGCTTCTCGATCGCCTTCGCCTTCGCGGTCGCCGCGCTGATCGAGGGGCGCATCGACGCCGCCTGGGCGCGCTGGGTGCGGCCGTGGACGCTGGGCGCCTGGATATTCCTCACCCTCGGCATCGCGATGGGCTCCTACTGGGCCTATTACGAGCTCGGCTGGGGCGGCTTCTGGTTCTGGGACCCGGTCGAGAATGCCTCGCTGATGCCCTGGCTCGCCGGCACCGCGCTGCTGCATTCGGCGCTGGTGATGGAAAAGCGCGAGGCGCTGAAGGTGTGGACGGTGCTGCTGGCCATCCTCACCTTCTCGTTCTCGCTGCTCGGCACCTTCCTGGTGCGCTCGGGCGTGCTGACCTCGGTGCACGCCTTCGCGGTCGATCCGCTGCGCGGCAGCTTCATCCTCGTCATCCTCGCGCTCTTCGTCGGCGGCTCTCTCACCCTCTATGCGGCGCGGGCGTCGAGCCTGCGCCAGGGCGGGCTGTTCGCGCCGATCTCGCGCGAGGGCGCGCTGGTGCTGAACAACCTGCTGCTGACGACCGCCGCGGCCACCGTCTTCGTCGGCACGCTCTACCCGCTGGCGCTGGAAGCGCTGACAGGCGGCAAGATCTCGGTCGGCGCGCCCTTCTTCAACGCCACCTTCGGCCCGCTGGCCATGGCGCTGCTTATCGCGGTGCCGTTCGGCCCGCTGCTGGCCTGGAAGCGCGGCGACCTGTTCTGGGCGGCGCAGCGGCTGTGGTTCGCGGCCGGCGCGGCGCTGCTTGGCGGCGCGGGAACCTGGCTCTACGAGCGCGGCGGCCCGGCGCTGGCGCCGCTCGGCTTCGCGCTCGGGCTGTTCGTGCTGGTCGGCGCCTTCGCCGAACTGGTGGAGCGCACCAGGCTTTTCCGCATTCCACTCGGTGACAGCCTGCGCCGCGCGCGTGGCCTGCCGCGCGCGCAATGGGGCTCGGCCTTCGCCCATGCCGGTCTCGGCATCACCCTGATGGGCATCGTCGCCGCCACCTCGTGGAGCGCCGAACAGATCGAGGCGTTGAAGCCCGGCGGCACCATCGCGGTGGCCGGCAAGGAGCTGACGCTGGACAGCATCGGCCCGCGCCATGCGGAAAACTATGTCGATCTCGCCGCCCGCTTCACCATCCGCGAGGGCGGCACGGTGGTCGGCCATGTCGAGAGCGCCAAGCGCACCTTCGCCGCGCGGCAGATGACGACGACCGAGGCCGGCCTCGTCAGCTTCGGTCCCTCCCAGCTCTACGTCTCGCTGGGCGACGTCCAGGACGACGGCTCGATCGCGGTGCGGGTGCAGTGGAAGTCGTGGGTGCTGCTGATCTGGGGCGGGGCACTGTTCATGGCCTTCGGCGGCGTGCTGTCGCTGGCCGACCGGCGGCTGCGGGTCGGCGCGCCCAAACGCGCCCGCAACGCCATTCCGGTTCCGGCGGAGTAGCCCCGATGCGCCGCATCGCCCTGACTTTGATGGCGCTGCTGGTCGCCATGCCGGCCTTCGCGCTCGATCTCGGCACGCCGCTCAAGGACCCCGCCGCCGAGGCGCGGGCGCGAGCGCTGTTTTCTGAACTGCGCTGCATGGTCTGCCAGAACGAATCCATCGGCGAATCCAACGCCCAGCTCGCCGCCGACCTGCGCCAGCTCGTGCGCGAGCGCATCGCGGCGGGCGAGAGCGACGACCAGATCAAGGAATATCTCGTCGCGCGCTATGGCGATTTCGTGCTGCTCAAGCCGCCGCTCGAGCCGCGCACGCTGCTTCTCTGGGGCACGCCGCTTTTGGTGCTGACGCTCGGCGCGCTGGGCGCCGTTCTCGCCCTGCGCCGCCGCCCCATTCCCGCCACCTCGACGACGTCGCTGACCGAGGCCGAGACGGCGGAGCTCGACGCCCTGATCGCCGAAGACGAGCGCTGATCGACGTTACGAAAGTTTCATGGTGGCGACAGGGAGCGGTAAGCACCGCCCCGGCATTGTTTTCCATGAAAGCGCAGCGATGCGCCCGCAATTTTCGTGACACGAGGAGACGATCATGCCTCACGATACCGAGCCGCAGAAGGAAGCCAGGGCGCCGCGTCAGCATACGCGGATGAGCAAGTTCCGCGGCATCCTGCTGGCATCGGTGTTCGCGCTCGGCGTAACCGGCATCGTTGCCGGCGAGGCTCTGCTGGCCGACACCAACCCCGCCAATGCGCAGATCACCCAGGTCCAGAACCTCAGCAACCAGAACAACCTGACGCAGAAGGCGCCCGAGCGGCAGAACCAGCTCTCCTTCGCCGACATCGTCGAGACGGTTCAGCCTGCCGTCGTCAGCGTCCGCGTGAAGACCGAGGAGAAGACCTCCTCGCTCGCCGACCAGATGCCGGGCTTCTTCCGCGACCTGCCGCCGGATCATCCGCTGCGCCGCTTCTTCAAGGAGTTCGGCGACCAGGGCGGCAATGGCGACAACGACAACCATCCCCAGCACAAGCAGTTCGGCATGGCGCAGGGGTCGGGCTTCTTCATCTCGGGTGACGGCTACATCGTCACCAACAACCACGTGGTCGAGAACGCCACCCAGGTCGAGATCGCCACCAATGACGGCAAGACCTACAAGGCCAAGGTGGTCGGCACCGATCCGCGCACCGATCTGGCGCTGCTCAAGGTCGACTCCAAGGACAAGTTCCCCCACGTCTCCTTCGGCACCGACGTGCCGCGCGTCGGCGACTGGGTGGTGGCCATCGGCAACCCGTTCGGCCTCGGCGGTTCGGTGACGGCGGGCATCATCTCGGCCCGCGGCCGCGACATCGGCGCCGGTCCCTATGACGACTTCCTGCAGATCGACGCGGCGGTGAACCGCGGCAATTCCGGCGGCCCGACCTTCAACCTCAAGGGCGAGGTCGTGGGCGTGAACACCGCGATCTACTCGCCCTCCGGCGGCAATGTCGGCAT
>Ga0164243_10009050_pt1 | contig 14548 bp, 10 predicted proteins | sample OricompcompostOP_FD_108781 | JGI IMG/M metagenome (GOLD analysis project Ga0164243, IMG submission 108781) | Organic Plus compost microbial communities from Emeryville, California, USA - Original compost - Organic plus compost (OP) | ecosystem: Engineered > Solid waste > Mixed feedstock >... | reverse complement strand
GGTGGGAAGATCGGCGCCGACGCGCGCGTCATCTCGACGAGCCAATGGTCGAGCTCGTTCGACATCGTGTTCAGGCGATGGCCCGCGAGGATCGCCTGGTAGGCCTCACCGCGACGGCGCCCCAGACCTTCGAGGATGTTGGGACCTCCGCCGGTCGAGAGCCCGAAGATGGCGTCTTCGGCGAGCGCAGCGATGAGCCGTCCGAGGGCAGCCGTCTTCGGATCGACCATCGGAGCGTAGGCGTCGAACGTCATGGGACGAGAAGCTAGCCGACCTCGGGGATGCTGTGGGAGCCCTGCAGTGGCGATTGCGCGGCGCGATCGCCCGGAACTTGGCCCAGGGATGCTCGTTCCTTCTAGGGTCGGCTCATGCGCCTACTCGGGGCGGCCGCTCGTTCGGTCTTCATGGCTCTCTCCGGCGCCGGCGTCTTCGCGCTCGGGTGCCTCGACATCACCCAGAACACCGGTGACGGCGATGCCGGGACCGCTGCGAGCGACGCGGGAGCAGCCGCCGAAGCCGGGATCGTCGGCGGCGGATGCGGGATCGAGCAGAGCTCCGGGATCGAGCTCTGCGTCGCGACCTCGATGTGCCCGAACGTCACCGTCGACACACAAGCGATGCCGGGCTGCGGGTTCCGCGTCCGCGGCGCCGCCGTCGACCTCGTCTGTGCCTGCGGGACCGCGATTTGCCCGGTCGGCATCTTCTCGACCTGCGCCGAGGCCGCGCAGCTCCTCGCGAACCAGACCGAGCAGGGCGTCTGCGTCCAGGTGGCGGAGGGCCGATGCACCGAGTCGAGCACGACGGCTTCCTCGTCGAGCAGTAGCTCCTCGAGCGGCGGCAACCCCGCATGCGACCGGCAATGCATGCAGGACTGCGGCGGCGGCGCGGCATGCGCCTCGGTCTGCAACTGCGATTGAGCCGGCCCGAGGGACGGCGGCTCGCTCAATTCACGGACGGCACCTTCGCATCGTTGATCGGACGGAGGCCCATGCCGGCGACGTAACCATAGCTCGCGTCGATGCCCGTGCCCCAGACCGTGATCGAGAACGGGCCATCGCTGTGCGCCTCTTGCCGGCCGTAACCGCACGTGCCCGTCGAGAGCTTCTGCGGGACGAAGCCGGTCGTGAGCGTCACCCAGGCAAACTCGTATTCGCCGCTCGAGCCGACCGGTCGCCAGCCGGTCACTTCACCGCCGCACTCGAGCTCCACCGGCGCGAAGCCCTTCGCCGTCTTCCGGCGGACGATCGTGAGGTTCGTCTCGGGATACGTGTAGTCGGTGAAGAAGACGTAGCGGTCGAGGAACTGATCGGCGGGCGGGACGTTGACGAAGTCGGGATCGCCCAGCGTCCGCTTGCCCTCCCCGTTCCCGTACGTCGAGCCCGTCATGTAGACGCTCGCGTAGAACGGGTGCTTCGAGTCCTGGCTGCGCACGACGACGATCTCGTCTGTGATGAAGTTCGCGACCTCGCCGGCACCGAGCGTCTCGGGCGCGTTCCGCGGGCGGCTCGGCTCGTACGTGAGGACGGTCCCATCGACGGCGCCGACGAGCGTGTAGGGCGTCTTCTCCCGGATTTGATCCGAGAAGCTCGCGAGGCGAGGCTTGAACGGTACGAGCGCATACTCCGATCCCCACTGCGCAAAGGGAGGGATCTGCTGCTGGAGCAGGTCGCAGTACTGCGCCATGATGAACGTGCAGGTCGAACCTCCGAAGACGCCGACCGGCTTCGTCGAGACGATCGGGCTCCCCGTCATCGCTGCCTGCGCGAACTGGAGGGTCTGTCCGCGCTGGAGCTTCCAGGTCTGGGTCACTCCGGTCGTCGCGCCCGCCACGCCGGCGCCGGCCGCCACCTCGACCGTCGGACGGATGGACACGTCGGTGTCGTCCTCGCTCGCGATGATCTGCAGCGTGCGCGGCTTGCCGAACGCGCCGTAGTCGTACGGGCTCACGGCGATGTAGCCGGTGTTCCAGGCCGTGACCGGCAGGAGGAGCGTCGCCGTCGGGTAGTAGCTCTCGGCGCCGCCGTAGGGATAGATGGTGTACGCGGCGATGGGCGCGTCGGCCTTGAGCCGGAACGCGGTCGTCTTCGTCGTTCCGTACCGGAGTGGATCGACGAGCATCGCCGGGTGGACCGTCGTCGGGCAGAGCATGGTCTGACTGCTCTGGGACGCCTCGTTGTGCGAGAGGAAGACGACGGCGACCTCACCAGGCGGGAGCGCGCCGTCGAGGAGCGTGTAGTCCTCACCGTCCTCCTTTCGGGACACGGTGTAGATGGACCGCGAGATGTCGAGCGACGCCGTCCCGAATTCGGCGGACAGCGTGACGGGACGGTCCCACGTGTTCGCGATGAGCGCCGCGAAGCAGCTCCCCTTGTACGTCGACGGATCGGCCGGCGGGACGGTGTAGAAGTCACAGCCGGGCGAGCCCTTGTTGACGGCTGCGGCGGTGCACGCATCGACGCAGGTGTCGATCGCGCAGCCCTGATCGACCGAACATTCGGCGACGACCTTCTCCGAGCCCTCGCAGCCGTCGAGCACCTTCTTCAGATCGCGCGAGCAGTGTCTCCCGCACGCGGGTGGAACGGGAGGCGGGCCGGAGTCCTGCTCCACGAACGGGGGCTCCTCCGGATCGACCCGGAAGCCGCGATCCGTGCTCGAGCAAGCGGCGACGGCGAGCGGCCCCAGCGCCGCACAGACGGCGAGCGAAGAGAAGCTGAGAGCGCGGTTCATCTCACTGGCCTTTCTGGAATGCGACCGGCACCGGCGAAGGGTGCGGCTCGTCGTCGGTGGTGCCCTGGCCGAGCTCGCCGAGCAGGTTGCTGCCCCAGCACACGACCGACCCGCCCTGGACGAGCGCGCACACGGCGCCCCTGCTCGTCGCGACGCGAACGGCATGACCTTCGAACGCCGTCGCCGGCACGAAGAACATGCTGAACTTCTCTGCTTTGCCCCGGCCGAGCGCGCCGAGCCCATCGTCACCTGCACATTGCACACTTCCGTCGGTCAGCCGCACGCACGTGATCTCGCCGCCGGCGGCGACTTGCTGCGGATACGCCTTGTCGCTCTCGACTGCGGCCAACGTCGGGAGCCGCGCCACGTCCGGGAGACCCGTGCCCATCGCGCCCGCGTTGCTGTCGCCCCAGCAGTAGAGGAGGCCGGCCTTCGATACCGCACACGCGTGAGCGAGCCCGCGCGCAGGAGGGCGCGGGAATCCTCCGCCCGGCTGGTACATCGTGGTCGACGAGACCGCGAAGCTCGTCACGCCGTCGACGTCGATGAGGACCGGACGGGGATCGGGGCTGAGCGACGCGATGCGCCCGGACACGGAGCCATTGGTTCCGGCGGTGCTGCCCCAGCTCACGAGCTCGCCCGTGGTGGTGATCCCGAAGGCGGTGTCGGTGCCGGCGGCGGTCCTCGTGATCGCGAGAGCGCCGAGATCGGCCGGTGCCGGTCCGCCCGTGCCGGCGTCGGTGTCGCGCGCGAGCAGCCGCTGGCTGTTTGCACCCCAGCACCAGACCTCGCCCGACGTGAGCGTGGCGCACGCGCTCCGGACACCGACGTCCACGCGCGTGGCCGCCGAGGGGAGCGCGACGGGTGCGATCTCCGGGTGAGCACCGTCGTCGACGCTCGGAGGATCGAGCGCTCGTCCGAGCTGCCCGACGTCGTTTCCGCCCCAGCAGACGACGCCGCCGTCGTCGAGCCGAGCGCAGGTCGTCGTGCCGCCCGCGCTGATCTGCGCCGCGCCCGTGAGCCCGTCGACCGTCACGGTGTGGACGCCACCGTCGAGCGCCGGGGACGGGCCACCGAGCGAGCCTCGCGCGTCGTCACCCCAGCAGCGCGCGGTCCCATCGCTCATGCGGACGCAGAAGTGGTTCTCCCCCGCGGTGAGCTCCACGGCGCACGGCTCTTCGGCGCACACGACCGGCTCGTCCTTCGGATCGAACGGCGGCTTCGTGTCGGGCGCATCCGGCGCGAGCGCATCGGGGACAGCGCCCGTCTCGGGCAAGCTCGCGCGGGTGCCGGAGTCCTCGTTCGGAGGTTCGAACGCAGGACGCGGCGCGGCGTCATCGCTGCACGCGGCGAGCGTCGCCGCGGTCGTCGCCCAGACGCCGAGCGCCGAAGCGCAGAAGAGCAGTCGTCGACGGGAGGTCATCATCGTCGCCTCGATGTTTCAGTGCGCCTTCTTGTGGAGCGCGATGCCATCGCCGACGGCCCAGAGGTCGTCCGTCGACGTGCCCCACACCGCGCGGAGCGGGAGCTTCACCGGCGCGGACGTGACCATGATCGCCGCCTGCGTCCACTCGGTCCCGTCCCAGTGACGGAGCCGTCCGTAGTCCCCCGCTGCCCACGTGTCGTTCGGCCCGGTGCCCCAGAACGCGAACAGATCGAGATCCCACGGATCGCGCGCGACGAAGCTCCAGGTGTACGTCTCGCCGCCGTCGGTGCTCGTGCCATGCCAGTACGCCTTCGTGAACCCGCCCGTGATCCCGACGAGCCAGATCGACCCGTCGGAGCTCGCGCCCGCAGCGGTGAAGCTGCGCGGGTACATCCCGTACGTGGCGCCGGGCTCCGGAGGCAGCGTGACCGGCTCCCATTCCGTGTGGCCGGGCTTGCGGCGGAGGACGGCCGAGTTGATCGAGCTCTGAGGTGTCGCCGGCGTGAGGCCTTGCACCCAGAGGGCGCCGTTCGGCGTGCCCCAGATCGACTGATAGCCGACGGGAGTCGCGGACGGCTCTTCGAGGATCCACCCGTCCACGGACGCCGTGCCCGCATCGTCGGCCCCATCCGCGCCGGCGTCCGGACCGGGAGCGCCCGTGTAGTGCACGACCCGGCCGGTCACCGGATACGGGTACTTCGTGCTCTGCGTCCCGCCGACGGCCCAGACGTCGCTCGGTCCGGTGCCCCAGATGGACGTGAGGACGATCGAGCGATCGCCCGGAGCATCGACGCTCGCGAACGTGACCGCCCCATTCGCGGACGCATCGGCGCTGGTCCCGTGCATCAGGCCGCCGGTGCCGGCGACCCAGATGTCCGTCGGGCCGCTTCCCCAGATCGCGCTGAACGCGGTCCCGGCCACGGTCGTGTGGATGCTCCACGCGCTCCCGTCCCAGCGGAGGATCTTGCCGTCCTCGGACACGGCCCAGACGACGCCCGTGCCGTCGCCCCACACGCCACGCAGGTCCTGATCCGGCGGAAGCTCCGTGTGGCAGAAGCCGTCGTCCGAGCACGTGCGCCTGCCCGCGTCGCCGTCGTCCTTCGAGGCATCGGCAGTGGTGGCATCGACCGCGGCTGCATCGTCGGACTCCTGCGGTATCGCCGCGGGCCCGGCGTCCGGTCCCGGCGGTACGGCGCCCGCGAGCTCCTCGTCGGAGCTCGCGCAGGCGACGAATGCGAGCGCGAAACATGCGCTGACGGCGGCGCACGACGCCCGAACGACGGCTCTCATTTCGAACCTCCCTGCACGCCGGCCTTCGGGCCCGTGTAGTGGAGCGCGATGCCGTCTCCGACGATCCAGACGTCGTTCGGTCCGCTGCCCCATACCCCGTTGAGGTCCGGCTTTCGGCCAAGGGGGAGCTCGGCGCTGGACGCGGTGAAGCTCGTTCCGTCCCAGTGGAGGATGGTCCCTTGCTCGCCGACGGCCCAGATGTCGTTCGGTCCGCTCCCCCAGATGCTCCGGAGCGTGACCTGCGTCGGAGAAGGGACGATCTGCCAGCGCTCGTCGGCGGGCGTGATGTGCCGGATCGCGCCGAGCGAGCCGACGGCCCAGACATCGTCGGCCGAGCTGCCCCACACGGAGTAGAGCGTTGCCTGCGCCTGGCTGTCGACCGGGGTCCAGACGAGCGGATCGAGGTTCGGGACGGCGGCATCGCCGCCGCCATCCGCATCGGCAGGGTCAGCAGCCGGACGCGGCGAGCCGTGGAGCGTCAGCGCTCGCTCGTGCGCCGCGTACGTGCTGTTGTCGGCCACCATCCAGACATCCGTGCTGGAGCTCCCCCAGATCGAGTAAACGGTCGCCGTGCCGAGGCGCGGCACCCATCCGGCTCCGCCGTCCACCAGCTCGCCGCTCGTGAACGTGTTCCCGGTGCCCGACGTCCCGGTCACCGGATCGGTCATCGAGAACGCGCGGCCGCCGATGCGCACGTCGTCCGGCGAGCTTCCCCAGATCGCCGAGATGAAGACGTTGTTGAACGCGCTGTTCGAGGTCGGAACGGGCGTCCACGTCGCGGTCCCGTTCTGCAAGCCCGTCCCATGGAAGATCGTGAGCGCGTCGCTCACCGCCCAGATGTCGCTCGGGCCGCTGCCCCAGATCGCGCGGAACGTGTTCTTCACGCCCGTCGGCGTCACGGTCCATGCGGTGCCGTCGTAGTGTGCGATCGTCCCGCCAGAGCCGACCGCCCAGACGTCGCTCGGACCGGTGCCCCACACGGCGAGGAGCGTGTAGAACGCGCTCACGTTCGTCGGCACGGCGCACCAGTCGACCTCTTCACACGTGAGGAGCTCCGTCGTGCATGCGGGGTCCCCCGCTTTGCATCCGGCGTCGAGAGGCCCGGCCTCGGCGGCAGCCCCGGCCTCGAGGCCTCCGGCTTCCGGAATCGCGATCGTGTTCTGAGGCGCCTGAAAATCGCTCGAGTTGGTCGCGCAGCTCGCGAGCGCCGCGACGGACCCGACGGACACTCCGCTGACCGCGAGCATCCCCGCGCGCATGCGGGCGATCGTCGCTTCGGAAATCATTTCGTCACCCCGGCATCACACTCGACCATCAGACACTTGCCATCGATGCAGGGCTGTCCGGCGCCGAAGTCACAGGTCATCCCGCACGCCCCGCAGTTCGCGGGATGCACGCGGAGATCGACCTCGCAGCCGTCGTTCGGATCGCCGTTGCAGTCGGCGAAGCCGGGCAGACACTCGAGCTCGCAGACGCCTTTGTGGCACTCAGTGGACTGGTTCGCTCGCGGGTTCGGACACGAGATCCCGCAACCGCCGCAGTTGAAGCGATCGGCGAGCAGATCGCGACAACCGGACGTGCACTTCGTGAGACCGGACTTCTCGCACAGGTCGAGGCACTGGGGGCCGTTGCCGTCGTCGCGGCACTCCTGCTCGGGCCCGCAGACGACACCACACGCTCCGCAGTTCTTCGGATCGGTCGCGAGCTTGGTCTCACATCCGTCGGAGGCGCAGCCCTCGTTCAAGTCATCGTTGCAGTCTGCATATCCGCTGTTGCACTTGAGCGCGCCGCACGCGCTGGAGACGCACCCGTACCTCGTGTTCGCCGGCATCGGGCTGCATGCCGGGTTCGGTTTGGTGCAGACGGCTCCGCAGGCGCCGCAGTTCGAGTCCTCGAAGCGGACGTCGACACACCGGCCGCCGCAATCGACCTTCCCGCCGGAGCAGCCGCACTTTCCGTTGATGCAGTGCTCGCCTTCCTTGCACTTGTTCCCGCAGACGCCGCAGTTCTCCGGATCCGAGCTCGAGTCGATCTCGCAGCCATCGTCGAGGAGGCCGTTGCAGTTCTTGAACACCCGAACGGCCCCGAGTCCGTCTTGCTTGATCTGGCATTCGAAAGCGCATGCACCCTGCACGCAGCTCGCCGACATGTTGATCGGCTCGAAGCCCTCGCACGAGACCCCGCAGGCGCCGCAGTTCTTCGGATCGTTCATCAGGTTCGTGCCGCACTTGAACGACGGCACGTCCAAGCACGTCGCGTAGGGCTCGGGGCACGTCGTCCCGATGCAGGCGAGCAGCGTGGGCGCAAGCGGCGACTCGGCCTCCGCGTCACCGCCGTCGGAGGGATCGGGCGTGAAGCTCGGTGTCGAGGTCGTGCCGGCGTCTCCCGTGTCGCGTCCGAGCGAGACGTTCGCTTCGCACGCGACCGCGGCGAGCGCGACGCTGCCGAGGCCGAGGATGGCGAGTGTTCGTGTGATCGAGGACAAGGCTGCCTCCCAGAGCGTTCGTGCCTGGGCCAGAGTGCGTCGCCGAGCGCCCGCTCAGGGCGTCGGCGCTGCCGCCCCGGAGAACAGGTCGGCGAGGTGGATCCGATGGTTCGAAGCCGGATAGCGCTGCTGGAACGTGGCCCAGCGCTGCTCGGCGTCGTCCCGCCGGTGCAGATAGAGCAGCGCCTCGATCGCGAGAGCCTCTCGCTCCTGCGCGAAGCGACCGTCCGCGAAGTCCGTCTCGTGCTTCTGGCAGAGCGCGAGCGTCTCCGCGGGACGCGAGCGAAGCGCGTCGTGAGCACGGGCGAGGAGGTCGATCTCCGCACCTTCGCTCGTCGCCGGCCTTGCGATCGAGCCGCTCGGAGCCGCGCCCGCAGCGCGCGCGCTCGGCGCTCGCGGCGGCAGCGCGCCGGTCGCGACCGCGGTAGGCAGATCGTCCGGCCGGAACGTGCGCGGCTCGGAGCCCGCCTCCGGCGCCGCGGGGACCGGAGGCGCCGACGCGATCGGCGTCCGAGCGCGGTCGGAAGGAGCGACCGGCGAGGACGACGTGCTCGATCCGATGTTCGTGCCGACGGCGACGAGCGCGATGAGGCCCATGCCCGCGCCCGCGAGCGCTGCGACGACGCCATGCCGCGCGAGCCACGACGAGCTAGACCCCGTCGCGCCCCCCGCGGGCTCGACGTTCGCGGCGAGCCGGTCGATGTGAGCCGCGTCCGGTCCCGGGTCGATGCGCACGGCTTCGAGGCCTTCACGGAGGAACGACGGGATCTCGTCGTCCGAGGATTCGACGATGCGCGGCGGATCGCGGAGGAGTCGGAGCTCGCTCATCGCGCCCCCTCCTTCGCCACGAGGCGGCGAGCGGCTGCGACGATGTGCTTCTTCGCCGAGTTGTGGCGAGCGTACGCCGTCTGGAGTGGACAGCCGACGGCCGCAGCCACTTCGGACATCGTGAGCTCCTCGATCTCGTAGAGGACGAACACCGTGCGTCGCGGCTCGTCGAGCGTGGCGAGGAGGCGCTCGACGTAGGCGCGCGCCTCGCTCGCCCGTGCGCTCGCCTCGGGGCAATCGGGCGAGATCTGTTCGAGGTCCTCGATGTCCATGTTGCCCTGTGGAGGAAGAGCACGGAGATGGCGCACCGCTTCGCGAACGCAGATGCGGTAGAGCCAGGCCTTCAGGTGATTCCGCTCCTCGTACGTGTGGAGCGCGCGGTGGACGGCGATGAAGACCTCTTGCGTGAGGTCGTCGAGATCCGCCGCGGGTACGCCGAGACGCTGGAGCAGTCGCCAGACGAACGCGCCATGCGCGCGGAAGAGCTCCGCCGTCGACAAGACCGGCCCGGTGTCCGCGCTCATGGAGGACACCGATCCAGCTACCGCTGACGAGCCAACCGCCGCCACACAAAACAAAAGGCGAAGGCGCGGATGAAATTATGATCCGAAATGCACGACCAGCCCGAGCGTGGCCTGGGCGCCGACGGCGGCCGCCCGGTGCAGCGTAACCTGCTGATTTGCAACGTTCAGGTACGTGAACCGGTCGCGCGACAGCAGCACCGCGGCTTGAGCCGCAAGGATGGGCTCGAGGCGCACGCTGCCTCGCGACCACAGCTCGACGCCGATCCGACCTTCGATCGGCACGTCCAGCAGGAGCCGGGACACCTCGCGTGGCCCCTCGAACCGTCGCGGGGCCGACATGTGCAACCTGCCCGCGTCGAGACCCGCGCACAGGCTGAACGCGGTCGCGTCGATCCGAGTGACGGCATAGCAGCCGAGGAGCGCCACCGACAGTCGATCGAGGCTCCCTTCGGGGTCGGTGCCGGTCGAGCGTACGGGCCAGATCTGACCACGGGCGATGACCGAGAACCGGCGCGATGCGGGGTGAACGACGACGCCGGCTTCGACGCCCCAGGAGATCCCCGGAAGGATCCCGGATCCAGCAGCGATCGCAGCGCCCGGAGCAGCGGTCCACCGCGGCCCTGACGGCGGCAGCGGCTGCTCCGTTCGGCGGCGCGCACGCGCGGACGGTGGCGCCGGCGCGTGACGAGGCTGTTCCGGCGCGGGCGTGCTCGACGCGTCGGCCGGTGGCCGCCCCACGACCTTGCGCGGCGGTCCGATCATGATCGCGAGCACGACGGAGAGCGTGTCGATCCCTTGCTCGCAACCCTCCGCGTCGATGACGAGCTCGCGGTGACCGACCTCGGTCCCGCTCCGATCGCGCTCGACGATCTCCGCTTGCCATCGGGGCTCGCGATCGAGCGGCGCAATCGAGAGCGAGAGGATCGAGTCCGCCGCGCCTTCGTCGGTGAAGACGAGGCGGTCGAGCCGGCGCTCGACGGCGCTCTTCAGGGCCGTCGCTCCGCCGCATGCGTCGAGGGCCGCCGAGGGCTCGCGCTGCACCAGAGCGAATCGCGCGATGCGCTCCGACGAGACCGGGTCGGGCGAAGCCGCTGGGACGGCCGGATCGGCGTTCGCCGTTCGAACGACGCTCGCGAGCGCGGCGATGAGGAGCGACGATCGCGCGATGCGGTCCGGCTTCACGGCTCGACGGAGCGCTACGCCCACTCACCTCACTCTACCCCGTTCTCGACCGTCACCGCGCTTTTGCGCGTGCCCTCCTCGGACGGTAAGCCCATCCGGAGCGAACGACCCCCGCTCGTGCCCGTATGCACGCTGCTTCATCACGCGGATCGAGGGTGGATGGTCACGTACACGCACGCGCCCAAGTGACCTCAATGAATAGCCCCATGCAGCAACCGATCTGGGGTCGCGAAGATATCCGACGGCAGGTCTGGCCGAGCCGTCCCGCATCCGTTCACGTCAACGCGTCTCGCGACGACCGCGTGTCGGCCAAAGCGTCCCGGTAGTGGGCTCACCGCCCAATGCGTGGAGCTCGCGGTCCGAGGTGAGCGCGCGCAGCACGCCTCGCCGGCAACTGCCGGCCAAAGGGCGTCGTCCCCCCGATGACCGCTAGCGGCCCAATCGCCAGACTCGAGGCGCCGGGGCCGCCAGTCGCTCCCAGGCTGCAGGCCTCACCTGTCGGCCAGCCTCTCGCAGCGCGACTCAGCCGCCAGGAAAGGTACAGGGGCCATCCTGCCCCTCATCGCCTTACCGCGCCGATCGAGGGCAGCCAGCGAGCGACCCGCAGCGCCGTTCCCGAAGCGATCGGGCCCCGCGGTCCCCTCACCCGCCATCGACCGGGCAGACGAACACGGGCGCGCCGGAGGCGAAGTTCGCCGGACACCAGACACACTGCCCCAAGATGCAGCGCCCGCCGCCGGTGGCCGGGCAGAGGCAATGCTGCTCGCTGGGGGCGACCGACGCGAACGCCGCCCGGTAGCGCGCCTCGTCAGCCGAGCTGATCGTCCCGGTTGGGCACGCGCAGGCGTACCCTGGGCAGAGGGTCCCCGCGAAGATGGGAATGCAGTCGTCGTCCATCTGGCAGGACCGGTCGTAGCTCGACGGGTCGAATTCCACGCACGCGTTGCCGGTCGCTGCCGCCCCGGCGTCCGTATCGGACTTCGCCTGCACGGTGCCGCCGCACGCTGCGACGAACACCATCCATGCGCATCGCCGCATCGCCGTCCGCGTGCTCATATCCTCGGCACCTTACACGCGGCGCGCGAGCGGCAAAAGGCGAACGAAGCGAAGAACGTCGGGCCGGGCTTCACGGAAGACGTTCACGCGAATCGCGTTGCACTACGATATCACTGCAACGCCGACCGACTCGATGCACCGAGGTGCTCACCAGCGGGCCCTCGCGTCAGCACCGTAGGGAAGTAGAGGAACGAGTTGGCGCTCGAGGGTCACTCGGTGGCTCGCTTTCTTCACGCGATGCGCGAGCGACTCGAGGTAGCTCACGCCGGAGCCTACGAGCATCCGAGACCTGAGCCGCACGGTCGATCCCGGGGACGTGCTCTCGGCCGACTTCGTCGATCCCTACGACCCGACGGTGCACGGCCCGCTGCGCAGGGCGACGCCCGCGCACGGCTTGTTCCACGCCGCCACGTTCCGGGCTCCGCGCCCGCGCCTGCATCGGCGTCGACCTGCGCTTCGACGCCGCCGACGGCCCGAGCCGCGCTCGCGATGCGCCGACGACCCCTGCTGCTGCGCCTTGGCCAGGCGCGATCTGGCTGTGGCCACCCGAGGGCTGGGAAAAGGCGAGCCGGTTCCACCGGATCGGTTGATGGCGCGGCGAGCGCAATGGCCCATCTCGCGCCGACGGACCTGCCGCGCGAGCCTCACGCGATGATCCTCTACCGGTTCGTGAAGGAGCACGGCGCGGCGTTCCTTCGCCACGCACGCGAGCTTTGACGACGGACCGCTGCCGCGCTGGGTTGAGGCCGGGCCTCGCGCGAATCTTCGCTGCGGCGAGCGCTCGTCCCACTCGAAACAATCAAGAGGAGTGGGGATCGATCCGGAGGGATCGTGCTGCCACCTTCGCGTTCGGACGCAGCATCGTGGCAACTCAGGGTGCCTGCCCGGAGGACGACAGGACCGTCGAAATCGACTCCGGCGCGGCAGATGGATCGGCTTCGGATGCCGCGCCTCGGTCAGACCACGCCGGACGGCGGATCGCGGAACGACGACGACGACGACGGTGGCGGTCGCGTCCCCATCTACGCTGCTGCTCCGACACCGGACGACGGCTCACGATTCGTGCTCGGCCCATCGTCCAGCGCGCGCCGCTCATGAGCCGGTGCCGCTGGCGCGGCATTCGCGTAACGGGCCGCGTCGCGCGTCGGCCACCTGAGAGGCCGCTCGGTCCGTAGATCTGGGTGTGTTCGCAGCGGGATCTGGGCTCGGCGCTCGGTCACGCAACGAACGCTCGTCAGCTCGGCGCGCTCCCGATGGCGATGATGAGTGCCGAGACGGCCCCTTCATCCGTCACGTAACGTTCTCGCCATCTCGTCGGACGTGCCACGCCTTCGGTGCGTGCACGCCGCACACACGTCGAGAGCGTCTCGGCCAAGCGCCGGGGATACGTGCAGGATGTTCCTCAGCACGACGTTCGCTCCTGCTAGAGAGCGACCATGCGTCGAGCTACGTCCGCATTCCCGCCGCCGTGCTCGCCCTCCCTTGCAGTAGCTCGACTCCGCGATCCCGACGATGCGCCGGTGTACGAGCGGTCCTCTGGGGACGAGCAAAGCTCGAAATTCGTCACTCTCTCCAAGGCGGACAACGCGAGCCGAATCGCGTTTACCCTGAACGAAACACGACTGCCGGAGTCCGGCAGTAATGTAAATCGACGCGAGGAGCCGACCACGACTACGAAGCACGCGAGGTTGCGCGACGGGCTCGAAGACTTCGTCGACGCGCATCGACCGGCGATCACGACGCGCACTACCGGCTCCCACGATCACATCGCGCGCAATAAAGGCCCCTGCTGGCACGGCGAGCACGCGCAGACGATGCAGCGACGCGGCGACTACGCTGACACGGGGGGTTCCATCGAGAACCAGCGCGCAAGCGCGTCGTCGAGCGACTGTGACGACGCGTCCGTCCACGCGATGCAGCCGTCGGGACGGACGAGCATCGAGGGGCCATCTTTGGTGCGTGCATGGCGCACGTTTTCGGGGATCGACCGTTCCGAAGGCGAGACGAAGAGGCCGCCGCCTTCCTCCATGAGCACGTAGAGCCGTTCTTCGCGGCCGCCTTCGAGCGTGAGTAGCTGGTCCTTTGCGAGCGTGCCGACGAGCGGGTCGTCGTCGCCGAGGTCGTAACGAGTATCGACCCCCGTGAGCATCTCGCCGAAGTAGCGATTGCCTTCGGGCAGCTTCATCAGGTCGCTCACGATGCTGCGGAGCGCGCTCGTGAGCGGGTCAGGACGCATGAGCGCGACTTGCGCACGGGTATTTTCGAGGACGCGCGCACCGACGGGATGGCGCTCGGCGGTGTACGAATCGAGGAGATGCTCGCGCCCCTTCACCGCCGCCGCGAGCTTCCAACCAAGGTTCGCGGCATCGACGAGCCCGAGGTTCAAGCCTTGGCCGCCGAGAGGCGAGTGGACGTGTGCAGCGTCACCCGCGAGAAGGATGCGGCCCATACGGTAGGTCGTTGCTTGCCGTGCATTGTCCGTCCAGCGCGTCGCCGTCGTCATCGATAGGATTTTGACGTCGGTGCCGCTCACGCGCTGGATCGCCAGTTCGGCCTCGGCGTGTGTGATCGGTGCATCCCGATTCGGCGGCGGGCCATGGAACTCCGCCGTGAAGACACGCCCGGCCGCGGACGCGATGAGACCGCGCGGTGTTCGCTGCCAACCCTTCGGGACCTTGTCGGGCGCATCGAACTCCGCGACGACCTGATAGCCGGTGATGGTCGGATCCGTCCCCGGGAACTCGAAGCCCGCGAGCTTGCGGACGCGGCTCCTGCCTCCGTCGCAGCCGACGAGGTACTTCGCGCTCAGTGGGCCCGCGCTCGTCTGCACGGTCACGCCATCGTCGTTCCGCTCGAAACCTTCCATCGTGACGCCGCGACGGATCTCGATCCCGAGCGCGCTCGCCCGCGCGGTCAGGATCCTCTCGAGCGCTTCTTGCGGCACGGCACGCATGCGGCGCTCCGGGTCGCGTTGGAGGCTCTGGTCGATCAAGAAGAGCGCAGAAAAATGGCCTCCCGGTCTCTTCACCG
>Ga0164243_10009049_pt1 | contig 14554 bp, 10 predicted proteins | sample OricompcompostOP_FD_108781 | JGI IMG/M metagenome (GOLD analysis project Ga0164243, IMG submission 108781) | Organic Plus compost microbial communities from Emeryville, California, USA - Original compost - Organic plus compost (OP) | ecosystem: Engineered > Solid waste > Mixed feedstock >... | reverse complement strand
TTTGTTTCAGTTTTGGTTAATAAAATGTATTCCAGACATTGTGACCTAAACATTGGCCGTTCCAGCTCTCAACCTGGAGCGGTTTTCTTATTATAAACAGGTCATTAAAAAATTATCATCCAACGTTTTTAAGGCAATGATGTGCCTCCAAGGAAACATGTTGCTTCCAGGCAATTTCAAATCATGATTTTACCAGCTATGTATTAATGTATGTATGTATCGCCTATTTCATTACGATAAGTGTCCTTCCTTCCATTCTATATTTCAGTTCTGCCCTTTTAAGTATTCTCAACAATTCATCCAGGTTCAAATTTCGCGGCATTTTCCCGCCGAACCTTATACCGGGTATGCCGCTTTCATATTTCACATCAATATCATACCAACGTTCAATCTGTTGCATGGCTTCCTGCATATCCATCCCGTCAAAGTTAAAGAAGCCGTTTTTCCAAGCCAGGACCCTATCCAAATCGGCATTCACCACGGACAGGTTATCATTCCAAAGCGCTTGCTGTCCGGGCTTTAATATTTTCCTTTCGTTGTTAACATTAAATGCGATCGCACCTTCAACCAAGGTTGCGGCAATCCCGGGTTGATCATCGTATGCTTTAATATTAAAAGCCGTTCCCAATACATCTACAGCGGCTCCATTTTTTAACTTAACCCTGAAAGGTTGATCCGCATTGGGCGCTACCTTTACATACGCTTCACCGGAGATTTCAACCATTCTTTCCTTGCCGTTAAAAACCGTGGGATAGCGGATAGAACTGGCTGCATTTAACCAAACATGGGAACCGTCCGGTAATAACAATTGGTACTGCCTGCCTTTCGGTGTTGCCATCTTGTTATATTGCACAGCTCCATTCACTTCGCCGGTAGCGACATAAATTAGCTGGCCATTTTGCTGCCTGATTTTCGCCCCTCCTTGCTTCGTGATAACTTCATTCCCTGCACTATCCAAGGGTACAACCGTTCCGTCTGCCAAGGTGAGAATAGCCCCATTTGTACCGGGTGCGATCTGTTCGGGCGCCTTATCCTGCGCAAGCCGTAGCCCTTCTGCTGCCTCCTTGTTCATATTCGAGAAAATAAATGCGGCCGTAACGATAATTACGATTAGGGCGGCAGCGACTTTCCACAAAGAAATGACACCCCTCTTCTTCGAGATAGGGTGAATTTCAGTAGGCTTGGTAATTTCACGGATGATCGGTTGCCAATATTTTTCATCAAACGGCAGGGTCCCGGTTTCACTATCCGTCAGTTCATCAAGAACCGTAACAAATTGCTCCCTATTGGATGCTTCCAGGACGTAAGATTGTAAATCAGCCCGCTCGGCATCATTCAAGTTGCCCGCGAGTAATTTGCCAACCAGCTTATGTAAAGTTTCTTTTTCCATTAGTCTCTATATATATAATAAATGCGAAAAGGGGATTTAGTCACCATCCGTTGAAAAAAAAATTGCAAAAAACACTCAAAAGTTCCCCCTGAAAATCAAATTACGAATTAATCCACTTATTAATAATTGGTTTTCAAACAAAAAGAGTAATACATGATATATATCAATTTTAGTCCAAACGAGCCGAAGATTAATTAATTTTGAGCTTTCTTACTGTATCAACATATATTTTAATAATTAAAAGGGGGAAAAGATTGTCAAATTTATCCGGATCCAGGGGAATCGTCATTTTGTATAACAAAGTAAAGCTGTACCTGCTTGCATTGTTAGTAGCAGCTTCTTGTACATTGCTGGCAGATTCATTAAAAAGAATCACTTCGTTCGTGCAAGACCTGTTGTTTGAGCATACCGAGCGCAACCTTCCCTGGTTATTAATTATATTGCCATCCGTTGGTATTACGATCATCTATTTTACACGCAAGTACCTCTTTAAGAAAAAGCAAAACAAGGGAATCAAAGAAATATATGAAACGATTGCAGGCAGGAAGCAAATGCTCCCGGCCTACAAGATCCCTTCCCATTATATCAACGGTTTTTTCACGGTGATTTTCGGCGGTTCTACCGGCATCGAAGTTTCTACCGTTGTTGCAACGGCGGCAGTGGGCGCTTCGGTTCATAAAAAGGGGAATGCAGCGATCATGTATAAAACTGAATTGATCTGTGCAGGTGTAGCAGCAGGCATTACCGTTTTATTTGCCAGCCCGGTTGCAGGAATTTTATTTTCGCTGGAAGTGATCGCGAAAAAGGTAAGCAGGACTATTTTGGCGAGCACGATCTTATCAGCAGGGGTTGCCTGGCTTTATTTATATTGGGTGGGCAGTGCGTATTTATTCAATTTTGCCATTCAACCCTGGCATTGGCATGCTTTGCCGTATTTCCTGTTACTAGGAATTTTATGCGCCTTGGTGGCCGTATATTTTACGAAGACAGTCATCATAACCAAAGCACTTTTTTCCAAGATCTCCAATAATTTTATCAGGGTAAACCTCGGCGCGGTATTGGTTGGAATAGCAATATTATGCCTTCCTTATTTGTATGGGGATAGTTATCACGGGTTGAATAGCATCTTGGAACAATCCGGGCAAATGGGTACTTCCTATTCCTTTTATTTCCTTTTATTGGCCTTGGTGCTGATCAAGCCCCTGGTTGCATCCCTGACGTTAGGAGCCGGTGGCGATGGCGGCGTATTTGCACCGAGCATCGTATGTGGCGCTTTGCTTGGAATATTATTTGCCAGTTTATGCAACCAATTGTTAAATGCCCATTTAATTGTTGTAAACTTCGCCTTGGTAGGAGCCGCAGCCATGTTAAGCGCAGCGATCCATGCACCTTTTACGGCAATATTTTTGGCTTGCAGCTTAATGCCGGGCGGCAGCATCATATTTATTCCGATAGCCATAGGAAGTTTTACCGCGAAATACATTGCCAGTAAAACATTTCAGTATACCGTCTACAGCTATAAAGGGAAATCTTTACAGATGCAATTGGCCCGCATCATTGCCAGGATTAAATATTCATGAGAGAAATAATTTTAAGGAATTATATTCAATATCCAATTCCGGGCTTTCTTTAATTGATCCTCCAACTGTTTCAAAGCAGCGGTAAGTGCATTTTTGACGTAACCGTTCGAGAGATTAAGTTTTTCAGCTATTTCGTTGGATTTCAAGCCTTCTTCGCGGCTCATTTTAAAGATCAATTTCCTTTGTGGCGGCAAATCTTCAATGGCGCGTTTTAAAACCTGGTCCGTTTCGGAATAAGCTAATTGGTCAATGATGTTGTTATGGGAGGGATCCTCGACTTGTGATATTTCCGTGAAGATGTTCGCTTGGCGGGCATTTTTATTAAGCCAGGTAAATGTTTCATTTAGCACCAATCTTTTCAACCAGGGTACAGGTTTCTCCAAACCCGGGAGTTTGTGCCTGTTGAGCCAAATCCGGACAAAAGATTCCTGCAATATTTCCAAGACAGCATCTTCATTTTTTACTACCTTGAAAATAATGGATTGCAATACGGGAACGACCTCCTTTAATAATTTACTGAAAGCTTTCTCGTCCCCTTCAGCCACCTTGATCAGCAGTTCATTCTCAATGTTGACATTCATATGCTCATTTCCCTTATTTACGCCTGCGCATGCCATACCTATCTAAAAAGACAGGAAAATTATTATTGCTCACTGTTGCAGGTATCTAAGATTGTTGGCGATTTTTCTGAACCTGCACAAGATACAATTTATTCAGCACAGATTATAAGGGTGCCGGTAGAGATGAGACCGGTAGGTATACTAATGATTAGAAACAACCGGGCTTAATAATATTTTTTAACCCGGCTGTAATGTTATTTAATCAATTTTTGGTAGATAGATTAGATATATATATATATATATATATATATATATATATATATATATTACTTTGATTGCACGGATGCGAGGTATTCATCCAAGTTATCCATGCCCATGGTGAACCCTTCTTGGAAGCCCATTTTTATTATTTCTTCAAGATTTTCCTTGGACTTGAACTTGATATAAATACGTACTCTTGTTACATCGCCACTTTGTTCAAAATGATTGTTCCAATTCATATTTGGTAACTCCGACGTGGCATTCCCCTTTTCATCACAGAAACAATCGATGTAACTGAAGAAAGTTTCAGGCTTTATTTCAATATAGTCTGCACGGCAATAATGCCTCTCACCTTTAGGGCTAATCATGCTGTACAACCACCTTCCCCCTTCCCTAAAATCCATGGAAACCGTTTCGTTACGGTAAGGCTTCGGCGCCCACCATTTGTCGAGGATCTCGCTAACGGTCCATGCTTTCCAAACCAGGTCTACAGGAGCATCAAACTCCCGGACAACAGTTAACTTAAGGTTTGCGATGTCTTTTTCGAATTGCATTGGGTTCTTCATAACTACAATTTTTAAATTATGTGCTAAATTTCATTCCGCAACCATTCAGTTGCAAATATAATCAATTCAACCACGGAATTCAATATTTTTCACGGATTTATTTGGATTTCTAGGATTTTAGGATTAAGGATTGGTGAGCTTCGGGGAAATGTGAACTTATTATGGGTGGAGTCAAAGTTTATCGTGGTGTATATTTATTTTCTACCGGTTATATACTATATCTACAGGTTATATTCAATTGGTTATATTGTCCTGGTTAGACTGCCGGATATTCCAGAAATCTTACAGATTTCTCCGCATAATGAATGAAATCCTGGGATCAATCCGTGTTATTGATTAATTTAGCATCCTTGGAATTACATCAACCATATAACGAAAGGGATATATTACTGAAAGTGGCTGCCGGTGATAAATCGGCGTTCGAAGCACTATTCGAGGCACAAAAAGATCGTATTTACACTTTATCACTACAAATCCTCAAATCTTCAGAATTGGCAGAAGATGCGGTGCAAGATATTTTCCTCAAGTTGTGGTTGCAGAGATCGAATCTTTCCTCGGTTGATAATTTCGGGGCTTATTTAAATACGGTAACCAGGAACCATTTATACAACATTTATAAGAAACAGGCATTAGAATCAACGTACGCACTCCTATTAAAAGCGGATTTTGAAGGAAATACGGATGCCCTGTTTGCCGATCCTGCTATATATGCGGAACTGAAACGCCTGCTTGGTGAAGCCATGCAAAAGCTCAGCCCGCAGCAACGTAGGGTTTATATCCTGGGAAAACAGGACGGTATGAAATATGATGAGATCGCCACAGCTTTGAATATTTCCAAGGAAACCGTTAAAGATCATATGTCGGCCGCTTTAAATACCATCCGGGAACATATGCGCGTCCATGGATATAGCCTTAGCTTCCTTGTTTTCGTAGCCAAACATTGGATCTCGTAATTTTTTTTCTATCTATATCCCCCTTTTTTTCTTGTCAATTGTCAATTAATATGTAAGGTGCATAATAAAGCGTATCAACTATGTATCTAAGATGTAACATATGGCTTCACAACTAGAAAGTTTATTTATAAAATACATACGTAACGAATGTTCTCATAAAGAGTTACAGGAACTACATATATTATCCTCCCTGGAGGAAAACCGGGAAGAACTGCGGGCGCTTTTCGAAACTTATGTTCATACGGATACGGACCAAGCTATGATACAGCTTCCCAGGGCGTCATCAGAAAGAATACTTAACAATGTCTTAGCATCCGGACCATTAAAAAATAAAAATTCATCGAATGTTCGAAAACTAGTGCTGCGCTGGTCATGGGCTGCGGCCATCTTGATTTTGGCGGTAGTTGGCATCAGTTTATGGAAAGTTCCCAAGAATCGCGCTGACCAGGCCATTCAACAACCTAATTCATCAGACATACCGGCTGGCACACAAGGAGCAGTATTGACCTTGGCAGACGGCAGTCAAATTACCTTGGATAGCTTACAAAACGGCAGCATCCTAAATCAAGAAGGAACCAAAGCAAGGGTACAACAAGGTCTACTCAGCTATTCGGATCAAGCAGGCACACCGGTTTATAACACGCTGTCGACTCCCCGGGGCAGGCAATTTCAACTCAACCTACCGGATGGTTCCAGGGTATGGCTAAATGCTGAAAGTGCCATTACCTTTCCCACCAGTTTCGAAGGAAATTCCAGGATCGTAAGCATCCAGGGGGAAGCCTATTTTGAAATTGCCCAAAATGCACAGCAAGCCTTTATTGTAGAGGTCAACAATAAACTAAAAATCGAGGTACTGGGTACTGCTTTTAACGTGAATGCTTACGAGTCAGAACCGGTCATCGGCACAACGTTATTAAACGGCGCAGTCAGGGTATTGCCCAAAGAGCACCAGCAAAAGTCCCTGGTACTGAAGCCCGGCGAACAAGCCAACTGGCAGCATTCCGAACCCGGTAGTCATTTCGAGCTAAGGAAAAATGTAAACCTTGATAATATTATTGCGTGGAAAGAAGGCTTCTTTAACCTGGAAGGCGTACCATTTGATGAGCTGATGCGGCAAATTGAAAGATGGTATGACATCAAGGTCGTATATGCAGGCCAGGTACCGAACATACGATTATTTGGGAAACTGGGCAGGGATAAGAGTTTAGACAATTTACTAAAAGCATTAACATATTACGAAGTTCACTTTAAAAGGGAAGGCAGACAACTGACCATTTTAGAACACTAATGCCAAAATCTTGGATGGATCAAAAAACCGTTGTGGGTTAGGAGCCACAACGGTGCTAATTGGTCAATTCATTATCGCTGAAACGAAACATTTTATTAACCAAACTGCTGCAATTTATGCAAAAATCACCTTTTTGCAACCAGGGATTTATTCCTTCAAGGTTGCTGCTACCAGTAAGGGGTGTAGATGAAAAACGGAAGACGAGAACCTTCCGCATTCCTTGGAAAAAATCGCTGTTGATTATGAAACTTACCGGTATCTTATTACTGGCTTTCTGCTTGCAATTATCAGCCAAATCTATTGCCCAGTCCGTAACATATTCCGGGCAAAATATACCGCTGAAGCAAATTTTCTCGGTCATCGAAAACCAAACCGGGTACATGGTTTCCGGCAACATGGAACTTTTAAGGGTATCCAATCCCGTTACCATCTCGGTACAATCAATGCCAATTGAAAACTTTTTATCACTCGTATTCAAAAACCAACCATTAAACTATCACCTCGTCGGGAAAGACATCATCATTTCCAGGAAACCTTATATCCCCCCCACGCAGGCTGCATTGAAAGGGAGAATCGCAGATACCTTGGGGAATGCATTACCCGGCGCTACTATCCGCGTAAAAGGAAAAAACACTTCTACGATATCTGATAGTGAAGGAAATTTCACGATTGATGCCGTTCCGGGTGATGTATTGCAGGTTTCCTTTGTCGGGTTCTTTAAGAAAGAAGTGAAAATCAACAGCCTTGCACCATTGGCCATATTCCTGGTGCCACAAAGTGTAAACATGGCTGCCGTTGCCATCACCGTTAATACCGGGTATCAATCCATCCCGCGGGAAAGGGCAACCGGCTCTTATGCTATCATCGGCGCAGATCAGTTAAACAATAAACTCCGGCCCGACCTGCAAGCGGCCCTAGAAGCGCAAGCCCCAGGTTTGGCGCTTACCAAGGACGGCAGGATTGAAATTCGCGGCGTGTCAACCTTCAACGCTGAAACCTCTCCGTTAATCATCGTTGATGGTTACCCTATTACAGGGGGGTTAGAATCGATCAATATTGATAACGTTGAGAATGTTACCGTTTTAAAAGATGCGGTGGCCGCCTCTATATACGGTTCACGATCATCTAACGGCGTTATAGTCATCACCACTAAAAAGGGAAAATCCGGTACCATGAGCGTGGGCTACCGCGGTTCTTTCGGGTTAATTCAAAAGCCTGACCTCTCTTACCTGAACCGCTCTTCAACTGCCGATTATATCGATGCGGAGGCGGAACTGTACAGCCAAAGCTCCTTTTTGTACCAGGCGCAATACGCGGGCTATTCCTACCTTTCCAAGGTTAACTACCTTTTGGTAGCCAAGGACTTGGGTTTGATGCCTGCCACCGAGGTGGACGCAGAAATTGAATCGATGAAGCAAAATGATGGTTTAGGACAACTGCAAAAATACTTGTTCCGTAATCAATTATCACAACAACATAATATTTCACTTTCCGGCGGTAGTGATAAAAACACGACCGCCGCAACAATCAAATACGTTACCAACAGGGGTAATACTTTATATACAGAAAACGACAGGGCTATCTTTGATTTGAGAAATGATTGGAAACCGCATAAAAATGTAACGGTTAAACTATTCTCCAACATTAATTATAGCACCTCTAAGGCGCCCCTGCGTACGATACCCAGCTTCCTGGAATACTATTCTGCTACGATGTTTCATCCATACGATTTAGTAGTGAACCCGGAAACAGGCCAGTACCAAGATATTTTCGCAACAAACCCAGCCAAGATCGATCGCTATGCAAATATGGACGGGCTGAAACCAATGGATTATAATCCCTTGGAAGATCTAGGTAATGAAATCACCCGTACGCAAAATTTCCAGATGCGTCTTGGCGGTAGCATCAATGTTAAATTGATGGAAGGTTTGAATATTGAAGGTGGCGGTGTTTGGATCAGGGGAAATTCAGTGACAAAATCCATCTCCGGGAAAGATTCTTACCGGATGCGTTTAGCCTACAATGATGGCACCTCGATCTCGAACCCTTCAAAACATTACATCCCTGACGGCGATATGGTGCAAGAAGGAAGAACATTAAACCAAACATATACGATCCGCGGGCAATTGAATTTCAACCGCAGTTTTGGTAAACACCAGGTGATGGCCATCGCGGGAACGGAAGTGACCCGTGATGTTTGGGACAATAACACCTACCCTACCCGTTTCGGTTACGATGACCAATCCGGGACTTTCGCTACCTTCAATTATGCTGATTACAATGCCGGGATTTACAACTCCGACATGCTTGGCACCAGCAAACCGCAAAACCCGGTCAATATCGGCCAATACAATTACCGCGACAACCGCTTTGTATCCTGGTACGCCAATGGCTCTTACGAGTTCGATTACCGTTTCCTCGTTAGCGGTAGTATCCGCCTGGACCAGACCAACTTTTTTGGAACAAATCCGGATTACCGTTATAAACCGCTTTGGTCTGTCGGCGGCACCTACAAATTATCCAACGAAGCATTCTTCAATGTACCCTGGATTACTAAATTGTACTTGAGATCCTCTTATGGCATCAACGGGAATATTTCATTGAACTCCGGCCCATTTCTTATTATCAGCCCGGGTTCTTTCTCTAATTACACGGGAGATATTGCCTACAACATATCCTCTCCGCCAAACAATTCCTTGCGTTGGGAGAAAACATCGACTAATAACTACGGCATCGATGCGAGTTTCTTCAATAACAGGTTGAATGTAACAGCAGATTATTACTTCCGTAAAAGCGTGGACTTGTTGGCCCCGGATATGGTTGATCCAACGATCGGCTACACCTCTTTGACAAAAAATGTCGGCCAAATTAATAATAAGGGTATTGAACTCAGTATCAATGCCGACATATTGCGCGACAAGGAAGTGGGATGGAATGTGTTAGCAACCTATGCATCCAATAAGAACGAAGTTATTTCATACAATGTAAATTACCTGTATGCCACGAGTTTCTTGACATCCGTGAACCGCGAAAATTATCCTGCAAATGCCGTATTCAGCTACCGCAATGCAGGGTTGGATGAAAACGGGAGCCCTATTTATTACAATCAGAAAGGAGATAAAGTAAATGGCGGCGCCATCGGTGTAGATGACCTGGTATATAGCGGCACCTTAAGGCCGAAAAACACCTTTGGCTTGACCAATAACTTGAGTTATAAGAGCCTACAACTATCCGTAATGTTCGTAGCAAAAACTGGCAATGTTTTGAGAAGAACAGCTTTCGATGGAACGAATATCCAACATAAAGATGTTGCTAAACGCTGGCGGCAACCCGGGGATGAGAAAACGACTATTTACCCGAAGCTTTCCGCCTTCTCCCTGGATGCATTTTATTTTCCTTTCTCCGACACTTTTGTCGAAAGCGGCGATTTCTTGAAACTAAGAGATGTAACATTAGCATACAACTTACCTAAGAAAGTAATAGGAAAAAGCTTTTTCAAGAATGCAAGTATCAACTTCGAAGCAAGGAATCTCTGGATGTGGACTGCGAATAGCGATCATATAGACCCGGAAGCAATAGAGCTAATAGATCCGGGTTCCGCGCAGGCGGAGCTAGGTTTTACACCTTTCCGGCCCATGCCTGAATATTACCTAGGATTACGCTTCCAGTTTTAATTGTAAATCAGAATAAACATGCGAAAATTAATATATAGCTTCATCGGCGGCATAGTGATGTTTTCCTCTTGCGAGAAATTCCTCGACATCAAACCCAAAGGGAAACTGATTCCAGGAGAAATCGCGGATTATAATCACTTGCTCGACAATCCAGATATCGTACGCTTTCCCTTTTTAAATAACAATTCGGAATCTTTCCTCGCCTACCTGACGGATAACTTGGAAATCTCGGAAGGAATGGGAAAAGTTTATTATAAAGCGAACAATTCACCGAACATCGGGAACTACTATGCTTACATCTTCAGGGCGCCGTACAAGAACCCGAATTTGCCAGATTATTTCTGGGAATCGGGCACCTACCGCTCTATGAAATATTTCAATAACGTCATCGATGGTATAAAATCTCTTCCGGATGCCAATACGCCCGAAGCGAAAGCAGTACTCTCCCAAGCGTATGCAGGCAGGGCATGGAGTTATCTGAATACAACCCTCGTCTATGGCCCTATGTATCATCCCGGCGGAGATAATAGCACGAAAACAATCCCTTACTTGACCAGCAGTGATGTAAGCAAACCGGTTCCGGGATTATCTACGCAGCAGGAGATTTTTGACTATGTTTTATCAGACTTACATGCGGCATTGCCGAACGCTCCCGGGGTAACCAATTACCCATCCCGCCCCAATAAAGCGGCAGTATTATCTATGCTCGCCTACTATCACCTTTTCACACAGAAATATGATAGTGTATTTTATTATGCAGATGCAGCATGGAAACTGGCAACAAAAAACGGTGTAGACAAGGTATTGTATGATTACAACCAGTTATCATATTCCAATCCTGGCAATATCCTGAGTAGCGCGATCGTAAGTCCGGATAATAAAATCCATCTACCGAATAGCCGCGAGATACTGTTTTACAGGTCATCCGACCTAAAAGCAGGCAGGATCAGCGCCTCTTATCCGTCGGAAGAATTTATTCAACTTTTCGACGCGGATCATGATCTCCGTTATTCATATTACTTGCTGACCGCAACCGGTTATAAAACGACCTTTAGCGGCACAACTTATGATGACGGGCAAAGAATCCAATATTACAGGGGCGCCTATGCAACGGGAACTTCTTATCCCAAGTTCGAGATGACCTGCGGCTTCAGCTACCCCGAAGTACTCCTGATGCGGGCAGAAGCAAACGCGCGGTTGAATAAGCCGGGTGAAGCCATGGCCGACATCAACCTGCTCCGTAAGTACAGGCTAAAAACCGGGAGCCCAGATTTAGCCATTCCACCTTCCCAAGAAGCAACCATCCAACTCGTGTTGGAAGAAAGGAGAAGGGAACTTCCTATCGGCCATATAAAACGTTTCCTGGACCTGAAGAGATATGGCCTGGAAACCGGGAAACCCTGGTCTAAAACCATCATAGAACACCGGGTAGGTACAGAAATATACCAAGGACATGTAAATTCCGAAGATTTTATCATCCCTAAATCAAATAATGTCTTGAAACTAAATCCAGGTTGGGGTATCCCGCTGGATGAACGTCCTTTCTAATTAAACACTCAATTTATGGGTTCTTCTAGCCGCGGGGATATGAAAATTATCCCCGCCAGCTAGAGCCATGCAAAAAATTATCGTCATGAGAAAATTACTCCTCGCAGGTATCGCTACGGGATTACTCTGCCTTACCAATATCAGCTCGGATGCGCAAGGGAAATTTAGCATTACCGGGAAATTGAAAGAGCCGGGAAATGCAACGAAAGTCCATTTAAGTTATTCAGATCAAAAAAAATACATAGTCGATTCTGCGGAAATTGTAAACGGAACATTCAGGTTCAGCGGCACCTTGCATCACCCCGTGAGAGCTACCATTGTACTGAATCACGGAGCAAACAGCTCCGGGAGTACCCATAGGGATATGACTTATATTTATATTGAACCCGGCAACATAGAGTTGGCAGTAGATGATTCCATCAAACACGTAAAAGTGAAAGGTTCTAAATCGCAGCAATTATACGAGTCATTCACGGCAGGCTTCCGGAAGCATAAAATTGAGAGAGATAGTTATGCTTCCATCAAGGGAACTACGGAAGAACAATTTGTTACCAAGTTCATCAAACAACACCCGGATAGCTACCTTTCTTTGCAAACGATTCAAACGTACCTGTTCCCGATCCCGGTAGAAAGTGAACTACTCGATGAAATGTATCAATCCTTGTCTCCTAAGCTGAAAAATTCAGAAGAAGGTAAAGAGGTCGGTAAATTGATCCGTCAAATTGTTGCGACTTCCGTTGGTAAAATGGCGCCCAATTTCGCTCTAAAAGACACCGCGGGAAACATGGTTTCGTTAACCGATTTCAGGGGACAATATATCCTGGTTGATTTTTGGGCAAGCTGGTGCCATCCTTGCCGCGACGAAAACCCCAACCTTCTTGAGGCCTATAAAAAATACCGTGCTAAGAATTTTAATATTCTTGGAATAACATATGATATCAATGAAAAAAACTGGCTGAAAGCGATACATGAAGACGGCCTACTATGGCCCCAAGTAATCGATAGTAGGGACAAAGAAAAAGCGGCGGGAACGATTTATAGCGTACAGGCAATACCGCAGAACTTCCTGGTTGATCCAAGCGGTAAAATCATTGCCAAAAATTTACGCGGCAAGGCATTGGAAGCTGTATTATCAAAAATACTTTAAGGTTGCGTTATAGCATAATGCCAAACTTTACCGGGTACGAGTTTGCTCATACCCGGTTTTTTACGCCTTGTTGAGCAATTTCTTTATGATTACTATTTGACCGAGGTGGTAATGGCAATGTTCTGTTAAACCCAGAATATTCCTCAAGTAATTTCCATATTTAGGATCTACAAAATCCTTGTGCAGCATTTCTTCATCCAGATTTTCGATTAAATGGGCAAGCTGCCCGGCATCATCCAAGGATTTTTGAATCAACGACTGCCATTCCCCTTCCGATTCCAAAGGTTTTAAATCAAAACTATACCGGTCATGTGCATCCAGTGGTTTTCCTTCCAAAACGCCTTTAATGGCAACGATGTAATAATGAATATGAAACACCAATACAGCAATTGCATTGAGATCATTTACTTTACGGGTGCCATTGCCACATCGATACCCGCGAGGCTATCTTTTAAGTTCACACTGGTCCAATTCCCGCCGAAATGAACATCACGAAAATGTTTTGCAAGTTGTTTGGTCAACATGTCATTTAAATTTCATCCATTTAAATTTACAGGATTATTTTATTACAAACCTACAGTTTCAAAAAAGAAAGCCGCCAAATTCATGGCAGCTTTCTTATAACATATAATAATGGTAGGTTTATAAGATATGGGTTACAAGCCATTCTTTTAACGAACGCCAGGCAGCAAGATCAAAATCGCTGTGCAATTTTGTAAGCTCGGCATTTGTGCAAGTTTCACAGTGTAACATCAAATGATTCATACCGGGTACCAGGACTGTTTTTACTTGGTAGTTACCCCCCTCGTTTAGCATTTCCCGTATATTATCGAGGTTAGGATGCGCAGGAACCATAATATCCTTATCGCCATTCATTGCGAAAAAAGGTACTTTGATCTCGTGTAAATAGCGGGCAGGATCGAACTTAATATGAAACTGGTACCAAGCGCCCGTGGCCTGCCTGGCGTAAGACTCAATAAAGAAACGCATATGATCATGTTCACCGGGACGATCTTTAGCAAAAGCGCTGTCATCTTTATGTTTCCATTGTGCATATGTATCCCTTAATTTCTGCTCCAACCCCGGTTTCCCCGCGTAATGATAAACGGTATCGAACATCATGCTATTGATCGTCCAATGACGGTTCTTATCATAATCAGATATCGGCGCGGCATCGATAATCGCTTTATTTTGCAAACGTAATGCTTCTAAACCCGGCGTAGCTAATCCCGCCAAAGTTATTACAAAGGCCACCCTATCATCTTTAGCCGCCGCGATCATTACCGCAGCTCCACCTTCACTATGACCCAGCAAACCAACTTTCGAAACCCCGGGCTGTCTTTGCAGATAACCTAATGCAGCCAAAGCATCGTTCGCGAAATCTTCCGTGGTAGCCAGCTCGTAAATACCATTCGTTTCACCTACGCCCCTGTCATCCATTCTTAGCACTGCAAAACCAGCCGCGGATAAAGAATCGGCTAAGTATTTAAACATCTTGTGCCCGGCCATCGTACCATCCCTATCCTGCTTCCCGGTGCCAGACACCAGGATGATAGCCGGGTAGCTCGATTTTCCAGCCGGTATAGT
>Ga0164243_10009048_pt1 | contig 14555 bp, 11 predicted proteins | sample OricompcompostOP_FD_108781 | JGI IMG/M metagenome (GOLD analysis project Ga0164243, IMG submission 108781) | Organic Plus compost microbial communities from Emeryville, California, USA - Original compost - Organic plus compost (OP) | ecosystem: Engineered > Solid waste > Mixed feedstock >... | reverse complement strand
TCCAACTGGGGCCGCGCTACCAAAATGATCGCTATGGCGCTGGAAGGCAGGGTGAAATTATTTTATGCCAGCCCCCTGTTTAACCCGGGAAATGATGCCGGCAGGTGGAGATCCGCTGCTGCCTCATGCAAGGCGGCTTTAGACACCGCTATCGTTAACGGCTATACGTTATATGATAATTATGGAGATATTTTCACCCAGTATTTCAACAGGGAAGTGATCTGGAGCCTATTTCACAATTCATATTAGAAGATTTGCTGGGTTCAACTTATAAGATCATTGTTCGATTTCCTTTTAAGTTTGAAAATACACGTCATTATGAGCGTGCTAAAGATTTATTAAAAAAGATTGAAAGTAGGCCCAATACTCGTATTATACATACTGATGTATATGCCGAAGCTGTCAAACCAGTATCCTTTTTTGGTATCAAATATCAGTTGTATAGAGCGCAGGCAACATATGTAGCTACGTTGCTAGGTTATATTCCAGCAGGAGATGAGTGTGTTAGCCTGCCACTATCCTATCTATGCCGCGATCGCGTCTCTTTTGTGTTCGATCCTGATCATATAAATTTTGATAGGAAGACATTCAAGCAATCCATAAGCAGCTTTTTACATCTTATCCTAGATGATACCTTTGAAACATTGAAAATAGAAAGCTCAGCATATAATAGGGACTATTTTCATTTTATCAAATCTGAAAGTACCTTGAATCTATTATCTTTTAGTATGATTATACTTTATTTTAAGAAGCAATTAAAGATTGAAGCGAGTTATATGATATGGGGAAAGGAAGCCTACGATTTGGTTGTTTTGATAGATAATGGATACGAGTTGGTCATACCCGAGCAGTTGCAGGTACTTTCAGAGGGTTATAATTATTTGAAGAGTAGATTAGCTGATAGCAATATCGAAAAAACAGTGGGTGATAGATTGCTCAGTTCAATGCGTCAATACATTGTAGAGATCAAGACAACTTATTTGAATAATGCATTTTTACAAGCTTTATCAATTGTTTAGTATTATTACATATTTATTTCATATTTTGGAACCACATAATTATTAACCATCATTTATGAGCTTATTTTTAATCACCGTCAAGCAGCGCGTAGCTGCAAATAGAACAGTTTTGGAAAAAGGTATGACCATCGAAGTGTCAGCACATATGCCTTCAGATTTGTTTTCAAATGGAAGTATTCCCGTTCGAAATGCATTTATGAATAAATATGGGGTGGATCTTATGAAACTAGGTGGACCTGGTGCTATTTGGCAATATTTTGATATCAAGAAAATTGGATAAATTATGAATAACGAAGACCTAAATTACTACAACAGGATGATTGCTAACTTTCATGAATACATTCAAGACAGAGAACATGAAGGTGCAAAATCAATTATGAGTTTTATCGTTTCTACCCATGTGGACAATATCGTTGCTTTTGAAGCTACCAAAACCGATAGTTCAGAATCTCTATATCAACAGGATAAATTAAACGAAATTACATCCCTTTTACAGAGTGTCCAACAAAGCTATCCTTACTATTTTCCGGCATTGGATCTTCAGGATTTGGATGCGATTAAGGTGTATCATCAAAAGTATATGGATGAATTGTTAGAAGATGAAGATTTTGCTCGGGATATGGGTGTTGAACCTCGAAAAACAGTTTCTATCTATGATGACGACGATGATGATTATGAAATGGCTGAATATGATGAGGATGCTGAGTTGGATATGATGTTTCCCAATCGGGAAGATGATGATAATTGGGATGATTTTTAATTAAATTTATCGTATATAATTTACGGATTCCCGTATTGATTTATCCTCTAAAAAACGCTATTTTGTAAGGTAAATCGAAAGATTATTAACTCGATCATATTCAATTAAATGGCAATTAAGAAATCCGAATTGTATAGCTCCTTGTGGGCATCTTGTGACGAATTACGTGGCGGTATGGACGCCTCTCAATACAAAGATTATGTACTCACCATGTTGTTTGTGAAGTACATTTCTGATAAATACAAAAACGATCCATTTGGTGCGATTACCGTACCTGAAGGGGCCTCCTTTGATGATATGGTAGCGCTGATTGGGAATCCAGAGATTGGAGATAAAATCAATAAACAGATTTTAAACCCGATTAAAGAAGCCAATAAGCTGAACGAATTCCCAGACTTTAACGATGAAACTAAATTAGGTAAAGGCAAAGACTTGGTAGATACGGTATCTAACTTGATACGTATCTTCAACGATGATGCCTTGGACTTCTCTGGAAATTCTGCTGAAGGCGATGATATCTTAGGGGATGCCTACGAATACCTAATGCGCCACTTTGCTACAGAATCGGGTAAATCTAAAGGACAATTCTATACACCAGCAGAAGTTTCGCGTGTCTTGGCAAAGGTGATTGGGATTAATCCCAACAATGCCACCAACCAAACCACGGCGTATGACCCAACTTGTGGTTCGGGATCGCTACTCTTGAAAGTTGCCAACGAATCGGGTAAGGATATTACGCTTTACGGACAAGAAAAGGAAACCACTACCGCCAACTTGGCTCGTATGAATATGATTTTGCACAATAGCCCGACGGCGGAAATTGTGGCCGATAATACCTTGACGCGACCTGCTTATAGGGAAGCAGATGGTAGCTTGAAACGTTTTGACTATGTGGTAGCCAATCCTCCATTCTCCTTAAAAAACTGGAGCAATGGTGTGAATGTAGAGGCAGACGAATTCAACCGTTTTGAGTTAGGTGTACCACCAGAAAAGAATGGGGATTATGCCTTTTTGTTACATATAATTAAATCCTTAAAATCGACTGGTAAAGCGGCGGTGGTATTGCCACACGGGGTGTTGTTCCGTGGGAATGCCGAGGGCGAAATCCGTAAAAACATCTTGAAGAAAGGCTACATCAAAGGGATTATTGGTTTACCTGCCAACTTGTTTTACGGTACGGGTATTCCGGCGTGTATCATCGTGTTGGATAAGGAACATGCCGAGCACCGTAAAGGGATTTTTATGATCGATGCGAGCAAGGGCTTTGTGAAGGACGGCAACAAAAACCGTTTGCGTGAGCAAGACATCCGCAAGATTACCGATGTGTTTACGGCTCAGTTGGAAATCCCTAAATACAGCCGTATGGTATCGATGACGGAAATTGCCGACCCGAAGAACGATTACAACCTAAACATTCCGCGTTATATCGATACTCAGGAAGCCGAAGATATACAAAACATAGAAGCGCACCTGAAAGGGGGCATACCGCAAGCGGATATTGATGCTTTACACAATTACTGGACGGTCTTTCCTAAGTTAAAAAAGGATTTGTTTGCGCCGGTGCGTGATGGATTTTATGCCTTAACGGTGCCGACTACCGAATTGAAAGCGACTATTTATGCGCATGCTGAATTTGTAGCGTTTAACGAACAAGTGAACCAAACCTTTACTAAATGGTTGGAAAAGGAAAAATCTACTTGGAAAAAACTAAGTGAAGGCGCCGATACCAAGGCCATCATAGATAATGCAAGCCAATCGATTTTGGAAGCTTTTAAAGGTAATCCGTTGTTGGAGGCCTACGATATGTACCAACATTTGATGACCTATTGGAACGAAACCATGCAAGACGATGTGTACAGCATCCGTATGGACGGTTGGAAAGCGGGCAACGAGTACCAACGTTTGGTAATTAAAGGGAAAACCGACAAGAATGGCAAAACCAAAGGCGACAAAGATGTGCCCGGATTGGCAGGGATTGAAGGCCGTATGCTTTCGCCACAATTGTTGATTGAGGTGTATTTCCAAGAGCTACAAGAGGCGATACGTGCCGAAGAAGCGAAGGTAGAAACGGCACAAGCGCGCATGACGGAAATAGAAGAAGAACAAAGCAGCGAAGACGGTTTGTTTGCCGATATGGAAAAGGTGAATGCTACAGAAGTGAATAAACTCCTGAAAAGCACCGATGACAAAGCTGCTAAAGCGATACTGAAAGACTATATCGCCCAAGCCGATAGCATTAAGAAAGCCAATGCTGTAATTAAACAACTCAATGCCGACTTAGAACAAGCCGTATTGGCGAAATATCCAGCCTTGAGCGAAGCCGAGATTAAAACCTTGGTGATTGAACGAAAATGGCAAGCCTATTTGCAAAATGCCCTCACGCAAGAGCAAGAACGCATTAGCCAAAACCTTACCCAACGCATTAAGGAATTGGCAGAACGCTACGCGACCACTTTAGCCACCTTAGACGCTGAAGTACAAGAAGCCGCAAGTAAAGTAAAGTCTCACCTTGAAAAAATGGGGTGGATATGGTAAACAAGGCATGTAAAGACGGAGCACGCTCCGTCTCAAAAATGAAAAAAACAGAAATTGGCGTGATCCCCGAGGATTGGGAGGTGATTAATCTTGAAAAGAATTTTACTTTAAAAGCCAGAATTGGTTGGCAAGGTTTAACCACTGCTGAATATTTGGAAAGTGGAGATTACTGTTTAATAACAGGAACTGATTTTAAAAATGGATATATCGATTGGGATAATTGTGTGTACGTTGCTAAGGAAAGATTTGACCAAGATAGAAATATTCAAATTAAAGAAAACGATGTTTTAATTACCAAAGATGGAACAATAGGTAAAATTGCTTTTATTGATAAGATTAGTAATCCAACAACCTTAAATAGTGGTGTTTTTGTTGCAAGACCAAAAAATGCTACAATTAATAATAGATTCTTCTATTATGTTCTGATGTCATTTTATTTTGATGATTTTTTAAGTAAGATTACAGCTGGTTCTACAATTACTCATTTATATCAGAAGGATTTCGTACAATTTAATTTTATCCTTCCCCCGTTAGCGGAGCAAGAAGCGATCGCTTCGGCTTTGTCGGATGCGGATGCGTGGATAGACAGCATAGAACAACTCATCGCCAAAAAACGCCTCATCAAACAAGGCGCTATGCAAACCTTGCTGACACCTCAAGAGAATTGGGAAGTAAAGAAGTTGGGAGAGGTTTGTAATATTATTAAAGGACAACAGTTCAATTCTGAGTATTTAACAGATGAAGGGGATTTTCCATGCTATAGTGGTGGTATAAATCCATCTGGATATTCTGAAAAGTTTAATGAAAAGAAAAATACTATAATTATAAGCGAGGGTGGGAATTCTTGCGGATATGTTAATTTCATTAAAACCAATTTTTGGTTAGGTGGACATTGCTATAAAATTGTTTTTAAAACAAAAGATTTGGAGCAACATTTCACTTATCAATTATTGAAATTTAATCAAGACAAGATAATGGCTCTGCGCGTGGGTTCAGGTTTACCAAATATTCAAAAGAAATCTTTAGAAGATTTTGCAATTCAATTTCCCTCCCTTTCCGAGCAAGAGCGTATTGCTACCATCTTGTCGGATATGGATGCGGAGCTGGAAGCCTTGGAAGCGCAATTGGCCAAAGCCCGCCAAATTAAACAAGGCATGATGCAGGAATTGTTGACGGGGAGAATTCGTCTTGAACTATGATTTGTCTGATGACTATGAATACTATGATTTTTTTTGAGGGTAGTTGAATGTATCATTAATCATAGTCCCTCATGGTATTCATTGTATCATAGTTCGAGACAGTTGATAGTCTATGAATGCTATGATAAATACAAAAGGTAATCATAGCCCATCATAGTTCAAGACCATTAATCCTAGTTTAATAAAAACAATTATTATGATCAACGAGCAATATAAACATTCGGAATTGACCGGTAAAATTATCGGCTGTGCGTTGGAAGTGCACAAAGCTTTAGGAAACGGCTTTACTCATGTTCATAATTTTATAATAAGGTATTCGTGAATGCTTCGCATTTCAAGAAGTCGTATATCAACGTGCGTTGGCTATAGAGATGGGATTACAGGGGTTACGTTTTGAACGGGAAAAGGAAATACCGCTCAGCTACAAAGGTCATGATATTGGTACCCTCCGTGTGGACTTTTTTGTCGAAGACTTGATTATGGTCGAGATTAAAGCCGTCATACAACTCGAAGATGTCCACCTTGCCCAAGCCATCAACTACCTCGAAGCCTACAAAATGGAAGTGGGTTTGCTCATCAATTTCGGTAGCAGAAAGATGGATTTTAAACGGGTGATGAGGAGGTAGAAAAAAACTAATAATTATTTATGAAAGAAAACAAAATTGAACTAATTCCTATCTCGAAGTTAGAGCGTAAAAAGTTTATTATCGACGGCTACCAACGAGGCTACAAATGGGGAAAGAAGGAGGTTTTGGAATTATTGAATGATATAAACACGTTCGATGATTCCCAAAGTATCTATTGCCTACAGCCTTTAATTCTAAATTCTAAAGAGCCTATTTCTTATGAAATTGTAGATGGCCAACAACGTACAACCACCCTCTATATATTACTGAAGTACCTCGTCCAAAAGGTTGGCGTTGATCCAAAGTATTTGTATGATGTAAAGTATAAAACAAGAGAAAGAAGTGGAGATTTCTTAGAGTCTAAACTCCCATTGATTTACGATTTAGAGTTATCATCCATTACAAAACAAGAGTTAACGGAGAAAGACTATTCCGATGTAAAGTCCCTAAATCGGTTATGGAAATCCTTCATCACAAACCATCAAGAGTATGATTACGTCGATGTCTATCATTTCTTTACTGTAGCGTGCTATGCCATAAGATGGATTGAAGAAGAGTTAGTAGATGACCAAAAGATAAAACGTTTTCTCCACATACTTTTAAACAAGGTCAATCTTATTTGGTATCAATTGGAAAACGATGATTCTGGTCAGGTAATAAAGGTTTTCTTGAATAACAATAAAGGAAAAATCAACTTAACCTCTTCCGAATTGATTAAAGCTTTATTTATCCTTTCTATCAAAAACTCTGGGGCTCAATCTATTACAGAATTACAGATTAATCAATTTGCTTTGGAGTGGGATAGTATCGAAAAACAATTGCAAGATGATAAGTTTTGGTTTTTTATTCAATCAGACGAATCACTTTATACCGAAGGTACGCGAATAGATTATCTTTTTGATCTTCATTTCCAAAAGAATAATAAAAAAAATGATTCCTTTTTCTCTTACCGAAAAGTGGAAAAATCCTTTAATGAGCAACCCCATAATATCGTGAAGGATATTTGGGAAAGTATTGTGCAGTTGTACTACAAACTGATGAACTGGTATCAGGATTCATCTTTGTATCATCTCGTAGGCTATTTGATTAATGCTAAAATAAAAACGCTTTCTGAAATAGTAGAATTAAGTAAGCAAAAGAATAAAATAGCTTTTGAAGAGGACTTATCGCAGGCGATAAAAAAGGAGTTTTCTAAAGAAAGCGATAAAGATTCGGACTCTAAATTTAAATATGCATTGGAAAATTTACATTATGAAGAGAACTATGATGCCACCAAAAAAGTTTTATTACTTCATAATGTTCTTTATTATATTGGAAGTAAAGCAAACTTTAAGTTCCCTTTTGATTTGTACATAAAAAATAGTTGGAGCATCGAACATATTACACCTCAGAATCCAAAAGATTTTGAAGATAAGGCTATTCTAATCCAGTGGATTAAAGATTTGTGTGCCTACACCGATGAAGCATGGGATCAAGCATTAATGGATGATATTTCTTGTTGTAGTTCAATGTCAGAAATTAAAAGTAATAAGACCATCCAAGCTCAAATTGACGAACTGGTGTTAAGAAATAAAGATTTAACACATTCTATAAGCAATCTTTTATTATTGGATAAAAATACCAACAGTTCTTTAGGTAATCGTTTGTTTAAAGAGAAGCGGGTTAAGATTCTCGAATTTGACAAAAAAGGACAAGACGAGAAAGGTAAACCAATTTTTATACCTGTGGAAACCTTAAATGCATTTAATAAAACCTTTACTTCTTCGATTAATATAGAAAATTGGACAAAAGAAGATGGCGATGCCTATGAGCAATCAATACATGATAGATTGAAGGATTATTTACCTAACTAATTTCAATGAGCGAAACATTACAATATAATACACTTTGGGATATTTTAGAGAATATCGGTATTGAAATACCTCCCATACAAAGAGATTATGCACAAGGGCGAGAAATTGCTAAAGTGGATAAAATTAGAAATGAATTTTTAGACTCTATTATTCATGCATTAGATGAAAATAAAAGTCTATCTCTTGATTTTGTCTATGGTAAAATCCACGGTCTAAAAAATGAAGTCGAACACGCAAGAAATAAACAAGCAATCCAATCGTTGCTCAACACTTTGGGAGACTATGCTTCATCAATTGATTTAAAGTTAGAAAACGCGATTGTTGTGGATAAAGCCTCTACGCAATCGGATTTCGTTTATTTAATTCCTTTAGATGGGCAACAGCGCTTAACTACATTGTTCTTATTACATTGGTATATTGCGAAACGCTTAGGTTATGCAGAAGGGATAACTATTCTTTCAAGATTTAGATATAAAACGAGAAAAAGTTCAAGCTCTTTTTTAAAGTTACTAACAGACCTCCATACAAAAATTGAGTTTACGCCCGAAACTTGCAAAAAAGAGAAGGTAAGTGAAGGGGCTTTTTTCGAAAGCTTGAAGAATAGTGAAAACTTCTCTATGGTTTGGTTGGCTGACCCCACCGTCCATGCGATGATGGTCATGCTGCAAGAGATTCATTACAAATTACAAGATAAATTAGATGGAGAACTCCAACATTATTGGAATGGTTTAGTCCATGATCAACTCATCAATTTTTCCTTTTTGGATTTAAAAGATTTTAACCTCTCCGATGAATTGTATGTTAAAATGAATGGACGAGGGAAGCAGCTTTCTACATTCGAAAATTTTAAAGCTTGGCTATTTGGCGTAATAGAAGAGGAACATATTATTGATTCTACTTTATGGAACAGCTACAAACAAAAATTTGATATAGATTGGAACGATTTATTTTGGAAATATAAAGCAGATGGGGTTTACGATATTGATAATGCTTATTTTAATTATTTCAAAATATCCCTTCTACAAGATGCTGTCAAAAAGGTGGAAATCGAGAAAAATAGGTTTAATATAAATTCAAAACTGACCACCCTAATTAATATCATTTATGAAAATAGTGAGTTTGAATGGGAAAATTTTAAACATGAAATTTTAAAGCATATAAAATCGTATTTTGAATTTCTTACCTTTTTTGAGGAAAGTCCTTCTAATAAATACCTTTATTCCTTTTCAAAATCGACTTTTGGAACTCCAGAGTTGCTTACATGGCAAAACCTCATAAGGAATTATATTACTTATTCCTTTATAAAAAGCAAAAATAAAAGTTTAGCCCTTTATACTAATGACGACTATAATCAACTCGATGAATACCATAGGGTGATGTTCAATCTGTTGGATAATACCATTATTGATAATCAATATTTATATCATTTAGCTTACTTAGAAATTGACGAATTAAATGCCAAGTTAAAGTCAGAGAATTTTAACATTAAAAATTGGATAGAAACGTTCGAATACTCCACAAAATCTGTTTTTACCGAGCAACAAATTTTAGAAGAAATTCTTAAATGCCGATTAATGGTAGACTCCAACTGGAAAGAGTTAATCCACGAGGCAGAACAGGTTTTATATTTTGAACGTCAGCTAAACTTTTGGTTTTTTCATATGGGATTGTCACTTCAGAAAGAAGAATTTCAGGATCATTGGTTAAATGATGTTTCTCTCAAAGAAAAGTTCAAGACGCTTACGGAAAAAATGAAGAAAATGTTTACCGACGAAGGGATCAATCGACAAGGGGAATTTTCAGAAAGGGTTTTTGAAAGAGCTTTATTATCCAAAGCAGACTATTTGTTGAATGAAAAAGGCTACAAATGTTTTGGTCGTGATTCAGGTCGTGATGTGAGTTGGAAAAGACTATTCTTTAGAGATAGAAACAGCCAAGCTACTAATGAAGCGCTAAAAGAAATATTTGATTTAGATTTTACTAACGTAAAATTAGCCTTCGAACAATACATCAATCAAAATTTATCCTCTACCTCAACTGAAAAATGGAGGCGTACTTTTATAGCAAATCCAGAGTTATTTAATTATTTAGGCAACTATAAGTACATTAGAAATATCGATAATCACGGTTGGGTTATTATAAAAGATGGTTATAAGACATACATTGGTGAACACTTTGAGTTATTCAGTTTGGATTTTTATTTACGTTATCTGAAGGGTAATATAATTCAACCTTTTTATAAAATCGATTACTATGCTGCAGCTAAAAACTCTTTAGAAGATTTTCCATGCGCTTATATGAATTGGCGTTATAATAATGTCGAGTATGCAATAGGTATCAGGTATTTACAAAATAAATATCAACTTATATTTTTCGCTCGAAACACAAATGAAATAGAACCCAAAATTGAAAATGAATTGAGATCTATTAATCTCATACAAGATAAACAGTATTTCTATATCACATTTGATGAAAGTGTTGACTGTTATGATAAAATTTTAGAAATTGGATCAAAATTACTAACCTTATGATCAACCCACTCGAACGCAAAACTCAAGATAGAATCATTCAATTGTTTACAGAACAATTGGGTTATACCTATTATGGAAATTGGGAAAAGAGAGAACATAATAGCAATGTAGAGGAGAAAATTCTCAAAAAGAATTTGCTGCAACGTGGCTATTCCGAAACCTTAGCCAATAAGGCGGTGAAGGAGGTGTACGATTTGGCGCACAGCAGTTCGGAGAGTTTGTATCATCGCAATAAAGCGATGTACTCTCTGTTGCGTTATGGGGTGAAAGTGCGACCGGAGTTGGGAGAAAATTTCGAAACTATTTTTCCGATCGATTGGAAGCATTGGAATCAAAATGAATTTGGTATAGCAGAAGAAGTGACCTTGGCAAAAGGAAAGCATACGCGTCGTCCGGACATTGTGCTGTATGTAAACGGAATTGCTTTGGGAACCTTGGAATTGAAACGCGGCACAGTGGATATTGCAGAGAGCGTTCGACAATCCATTTCCAATCAAAAGGAATTTTTTAATGAGTGGTTTTATAGTACCGTTCAATTTCTGTTTGCGGGAAATAATACCCAAGGTTTGAAATATGGAACCATAGAAACACCGGATAAATATTATCTGTCTTGGAAGGAAGACGAACACGACAATACCGATTACAAACTCGATAAGTACCTTAAAAAACTCGGTCAGAAAGAACGCTTTTTGGACATCATTTATAACGGAGTCGTCTTTGATGCAGGGGGGAAAAAATTGCCGCGCCCTCATCAGTATTTTGCTTTAAAAGCAGCTCAGCCTTTTATTCAAAGACGTGAAGGCGGTATCATTTGGCATACGCAAGGTTCGGGCAAATCTTTGATGATGGTGATGCTGGGTAAATGGATTTTGGAAAACGTAGCCAATTCCCGCATCGTTATCTTAACCGATAGAACCGAATTAGACGATCAAATCGAACGCGTTTTTAATGATGTAGGCGAAACTGATATTGCCAAAACACGCTCAGGAAAAGAATTGATGAATTTTTTGACTGCTTCTCGTCCAAGATTGGTGTGCTCATTGATTCATAAATTCGGCAATAAAACCGAAACGGATTTCGATACATTCATCAAAGAACTGCAAGAAAATCCGGTCAAAACACAGGGTGAAGTTTTTGTATTCATAGACGAATGTCACCGCACACAAAGTGGAAAGTTGAATCAAATCATGAAAGCGGTTTTACAAAATGCCGTCTTTATTGGATTTACCGGTACACCTTTATTAAAGGAAGACAAGAAAACCACGATGGATGTATTCGGAAGGTACATTCATACCTATAAATTTAACGAAGCGGTGGAAGATGGTGTGGTGAAGGATCTGATGTATGAAGGTAGAAATATCGAGCAAAACCTGACCTCACAAGCTAAAATCGATCAATGGTTTGAATCCAAAACAGCCGGATTGAACGATTTCCAAAAGAACGAACTCAAGAAAAAATGGGGAACCATGCAAAATGTATTGAGTTCAAAAAGTAGAATGGAGAAAATCGTTTCAGACATCTTACTCGATTTTGCAACCAAACCACGTTTGAAATCCGAAAGAGGTAATGCTATTTTAGTGGCTTCGAGTATTTACGAAGCGTGTAAATACTATAATTTGTTTTTGCAAACCGAGCTAAAAAACAAATGTGCCATCATAACTTCCTATAATCCTAATGCTTCGGATATTTCAAAGGAAGATACTGGAGCCGACAGCGAAACAGATAAAGAATACATTTTCAACACTTATACCGAACTTTTAAAATCGGTTCAATCGACGGGTAATAAATCCAAAACGGAAGTTTATGAATCGGAAAGCAAGGAGCGATTCCGAAAAGAACCTGCCAAAATGAAACTTTTAATCGTGGTTTCTAAATTATTGACAGGTTTTGATGCGCCACCTTGTTCTTATATCTACATCGATAAAAAGATGCAAGACCATACGTTATTTCAGGCGATTTGTCGTGTGAATCGTTTGGATACAGACGATAAAGATTACGGTTATATCGTAGATTATATGGAATTATTCGGCAATGTTACCGATGCCATCAATGTATATACTTCCGAATTAGACAGCGAAGGATTTACTCGTGAAGAGGTGGAAGTGAATATGAAAGACCGCTTGAAAATTGCCGTAGACCGATTGTGTACCGCATTGGAAACGATGGAGTCGATTTGTGAATTGGTGGCTGCTCCAAAAGCCGACATCGATTATATCCATTATTTCTGTGGCAATACAGAAAATCCAAAAGATTTAAAAGAGAATGAATACAAACGTATGGCTTTGTATAAAGCTATCGTGGAATATATCAGAGCGTATGCTAATGTAAAAGCTGATTTTGCTCAAACGAAATTTACAGAAAAAGAAATTCAGCGTTTTCATCAGAAATTAGAGGATTATCTGAATCTCCGAGAAATTATTCGCAAAGCATCGGGTGAAACCATTGATTTAAAAGCTTACGAAGCAGATATGCGTTTCTTGATAGATACTTATATCAAAGCAGAGGAATCGGAAAAAGTTTCTCCTTTTGATGATATTTCGCTATTGCAATTGATGGAAACCGATATGGACAAAGCCATTGATTCTTTACCTCAAGGAATCAAAGGGAATCCCGAAGCTGTGGCCGAAGCGATTGAAAACAATGTTCGTAGTAAGATTGTTGAAGAACATCTTTTGGATCCGAAATATTTTGACCAAATGTCTGTATTATTGCAAGAATTAATTGAAAAACGAAAGAAAGAAACAATCTCCTATCAAGCTTATCTCAAAGAAATGGCAGAGCTCATTCGTCAAGTCAATCAAGGAAAAAAAGATGATGTTCCCGCTTCATTGAACACAAAAGGAAAAGTAGCATTGTATCATACCTTGGGCGATGAAAATGTAGCCTTAGCTTGTGAAGAAGCGGTGCAGTATGTGAAACAAGAAGGATTTAGAGAAAATTTAGCCAAGCAAAAATTGGTGAAGAAAGCCATTTATGATGTTGTAAAAGATATTGAAAAAGTAGAGGAAGTTTATAAAATTATTGAAGCCCACAAGGACGAATATTAAAATGAAGGAGCATATCAAAATAGGCGACGTAGATATTGAGGTGACTTTTAAGGATATCAAAAATCTGCATTTAAGCGTGCGTCCACCTCAAGGGCACGTTACCATTTCGTCTCCGGAGTTTTATAATTTGGAAAAAGTAAAGATATATGCGGCGACAAAATTGTCTTGGATAAAAAAAGAACAAAAGAAATTTCAAGAACAGCTCCGCGAAAGTCCGCGCATTTTTAAAAATAGAGAAAGTCATTACTTTTTTGGTACGCGCTATTTGCTTCATCTTGAAGAAGCAAATAACAATAAAGTATCTATTCAAGGTAAAAAGTTAGTAATTCAAACTAAAGATGTAGAGAATAAAGAGGGGCTCCATAAAGGCTTATATGCATTTTATCGCAAAGAACTCAGACATTATTTACAACAACGCATAGCCTATTATGCAAAAATAATGGGTTTAACCGTACCACAATTTAAAATCCGTACGATGAAAACCAAATGGGGTTCTTGTGCCACTACTAACGAAAGAATTTGGTTTAATATCGAATTAGCCAAGAAACCTAAAGATTGTATTGATTATGTTGTGGTGCATGAGCTTGTTCATTTAATGGAAAAACATCATAACAAAAGGTTTATATTACTCATGGATCAATATTTTCCAACTTGGCGTACACAGAAGAAATTATTGAACGAATTACCATTGTAATATTTAAATATTTTTAATCAAGGTTTCAATCCCTAATATTTATGAAATGTTGGGGATTTTTTTATGCTTATTAGTAAGCTTTTTTTGACGATCTTAAAATATTTGGTGTTTTTAAGTAGTACTGCACCTAAGGTGCACTTTTAATAAGTCTTAAAAATATATAAAATGCTGTTTTACAGCTATTTAAATTTCAATATTAATTTGAGTGCATGTAAGCTTCCCTTAAAAAAAGACTGTTAGAGAATAGAAAAATGATTGATAACTTTAACAGTGTATTATGAAAGGTAAACG
>Ga0164243_10009046_pt1 | contig 14560 bp, 16 predicted proteins | sample OricompcompostOP_FD_108781 | JGI IMG/M metagenome (GOLD analysis project Ga0164243, IMG submission 108781) | Organic Plus compost microbial communities from Emeryville, California, USA - Original compost - Organic plus compost (OP) | ecosystem: Engineered > Solid waste > Mixed feedstock >... | reverse complement strand
TCCCTTTGAAAGCACGTTACAGAGGGCCATACGCACGCAGTCTTGCTTTTTTTCCTGCTGTTACACCGTTGTTCTACGAAGGAAGCATACCAAGTGTTGGGGAGAGTAGAGAATGTTGGCATCTAACCCTATCGACGAAATAATTCACCTATTCGCTAGACATTACAGCATGGCGACATCGTCGGCTGCCATTGTGAACGTAAACTCGCGAAAGCGAGACCATGAATCAAGAAAATGACAGAACCGCGGATCATGCCGAAATCGGCAGCCCAAGCTCGGTGCATTGCGACCAGTCACGCCCTCAATCGATGGCTGGGCGGTGCAGCTCCACAGCCACGTTCGATCCAATCCCCTCCATTTGACCAGACGATTGCTGTGGAGTCGGAGCTTGGAGTTTATCTTCTTACATACAGTCGTGTCCCACCCGTGGCTCCGAAGAAGCCGACATCTTAGTCATGGCCCAGGACAAGCAGGGTTCGCAGTTTTACCTGTCAGGTCTCGGGTCAAGGACAGAGCATAGAAAAAGACCCGTAAAAAGTGAATAGTGTGCAAGTATCTTCCTCCGAAGCTGTCAGAGATGCCATGCCTGGCAGGGACGAGTCTGGGCGTTTTGAGAGTTGCCCTGATAGCAGTTGGCGGCGCTACATCCCGACTGATAGAGCCCGCCGATTACTACCCCACCCATTGCCCTAGATTCGGTAAGATTGCCGCCCCATTTAAGTGAACCTGCGCTGGGGGGGCATGGATATCTAGTTTATATAGCATGTAGTGTTTTCGTGAGAAGCAGGGTCCTTTCTACTCTATTCCCCTCGGTGGGTCGTTACGCTGCGCCTTGGCGTACGAAGTATGTATATATATGTTGTACTCCGTACATTCGAAGATACAGAAATCCGTCCATGTGAGAACACTAACTTAGAACCCAGATCTAGAGGCAACGCAGGTTGATAGCTGCACTAAATGAGATAATTGACAAGACTCTACATTATGTCCGCTACCTAGCGCTATTTCGTTCCTGAATCCGGTGGCGAGTGGCATTCGCCGCTTACGATTGATGTTAGCGAGTTGGGCATAAGACATTCAATAAAGATTCTTTCTATCGACCATTTAGTTTCCGACAATTGTCTTCCATTTCGATATCAGCAATACGATAGGGAGAGAAAAAGCAACACAGCGCATGCCAAGTACTTGGCGACGGCAACAGCTCTGAGGATAGATGTTCCTGTAGAATTTGTGGGTGCTACTGAATTCCCATGGCGTGGATGCCGTGCGCTCCACAACCTCTTTCATGGGTTGGTGATGGACAGACAAGGTCGACAAAACAAAATTTATTGGTAAATTGACGAACAAACCTATCTTGCCGGCCGCCTCCAGCTTTATTTTGGCGATGAGGCGACATGACGTCCCTGAGTAAGGTGGTTAGTGACATCTTTCTCTTAGAGAGCCCAGCATCAATGTCACAACATCATCTACGTCCGTATTCTCTAAGACCCCAGTATGTAAACACCTTATGTTAACTTCCAACCTTCATCCGTCTGAAAATGGAGTCATCCTGCTGGGGTTGCCCAATCAATCCCGAAGAGGTCCCTCGGCTCATCTAGCGGAAGTCGAGCTGGTATCAGCTTGTTGAATTCTGGCGTCGGTAACCTGCATCGCCTTGCCTAGCTCCCTCTCCGGCGTGAAACTTCAGGTCCTACTCCATCTGCTGATGGTTGTCATCCTGCTGGCTGGTTCCCATGACGCGGTTTTAGCAAAATGGCCCAGGTATTCGAGACTACAGGACTGGGACTGGAAAATCAGCCCTCTAACCTCTAACACTATATTTCTCAAAGCTACATAGGCCGGATGATGGCCAGGGCGGCTGCTGGTAGAAGGAGTTAAAACAGGCATTGTAGTCTGTACTTTCTCAGCTCACTTATTACATATATACTAGGCAGTTCAAGAAATACGTCTGCATCTTACGACATCCTTGAATTCGGAATTGTGTGACAAGAAGCCCGCTCCAAGTGTTAGTTAACCGATGTGTGATATAAAGGGTTGGTGCAAAAAATATCAATTCCGAGAAAGACATAGGAGTAAGGCTTTTTGTGACGAAGACGATAGACCGGTCAACCCTCTCCTCCAAGTCCTATCTACATCGACCAATCCATTTCGACTGTTGAACAACGTGGCCCGTTTAAGAACCTGTCAACTGTTCCATCCAGCCCACCTCAGCAAAGGTAGTAATAACGCTGGCCCTGCATCGAAGTACCTCGCCGGGAGCCTGTGTGCGCCAAGTGACTCTCGGCGGACTTAGGCCCGTACGGGGAAAACTCCGATTATTCAAGTGAATTATATTCATCACTTTATAATACAGCGTAAAGAATGAAGAAGATGTAGTAGTTTGACGAGTTGGCTCAAAAGACATCCATCATCAAGTTTCTCCCAAACAATCTTCCTGGGCCTATGTTCGAATAATATTAAGCGGTCTAATTGCGCCGAAGATTCGTTGGCCCCAGTTTCGGATATGTAGAACTAATCAACTCGTTTTGCGTCTTCTATATCTGAGGAAAGTAGGATATCAACACGTTCTAGAGCTTGCACCTGAGGCACTTGTTATATGCGGAGAACCCTGAATGCAGCTGTCTGGAAAGGAAGTTATTCCGGCTTCCGACCATACACAACTCGCTGTCGATAGAAAGGATGGAATTTGCCCGAACGAATTTCGCGTCGAAGCTGGGCACAGTACACCGTGACCTCCTCCTTAGTCCACCCGAGAACCATATTGGCCATGAAAAGCACATAGCCCTCGTAATCTTGCTCAAGAGCAGCTTGAGCAAACTGGCCAATTTGTTTCAGTCGCGCATCTTTCGCCCAGCCTCCGATTGGGGCCTGTAGGTCGGAGTGAGTTTTCTGATCAGTGGGGGGCTTGGGAAGAACTACCTGGCGCTCACCTTGAGATCCCAAACCTTCACGTCAACAAAGCCTGCCTCTTCCATTCCCTTCTTCTGGAGCTCCTTATCGATGATTTCGAAGGTGCGGTTCAAGGCCTTGCCTCCTTCGATAAAGAACTTGCCCCATTCATTGATAGCGCAGGTCTCTGTTACTGTGCCATCATCGCTTTCCATTCTCGGAGAGGCTTCATAGCTCTCGACCCAGCCGCCGGGCTTGCAGACCCTGAAAGCTTCCTTGAACAGAGCGGTCCAGTCGCTAATACTTCCGTATAGGTAACGCATGTGTACGTAGTCCATGGAGTCCGGATCAAAGGTCCATTCTTGAGTACAGTCCTCAATTTCGCTAGTAATGTCAGGGCCAAAGCGGGTCTACGAATAATAGTAGGATAGGGTACGTGGAGCTTCTTACAACTTTAGGTTAGGAGGAACCCAGCTAGGCTGAATCGGCGAAATGTCAGTTCCAATTACTTCGGTGTTTGGATATTCGTCGGCGAAGTCACTGCAATTGCGATTAGCGAAACGACTTTAGTTGGCATTGATGCTTCATTGGATGAGTTACATAGCCCAGATGCCTGTAGACGTCGTTAGTGCAACGGGTAATTTTGCCGCCCTCACGAGGATACTGACCCGTTCCGGTTCCAATGTCAACAGCTTTCTGAAACCGGATTAGTGGTTGTCTTCTTGCAGGTCGTATGGTGTATAGATGCTGGCGAACGAACTTGAATATCTTTCTCCAACGGTGCTAGATGAAGTTTCCCTTCCAGGGACAACAAGAGAAGATGGTGGCTGAGGATTCTTTTAGTATAACGCCACACATTTCAGCCTTGACTCTTACTTGATATCCATCGACTCATTATGATGCTCATCATTCGGTGTCCTGGAAAAGGGTTAACGAAAGAGTAGTGTCAGCTTTGACGTGGGGTTTTCTTACCAATACTCGGCATTTCCCCGCTCGGCATGGTAGGTTCTTCCATGAATCGTGCGATAATGAAGAATACTCGACGAGATTGACTCGGTTGAGCTAGCTACATCATCATCTCCAACGGCCGAGTCGGCTTCGTCATCTCTTAGGGCGTCCTTGCGTGGTGTGAGCATACGCGAAAAACTAGAGGATTGTGTTAACCTACCCCTGTTCCGATTGTCGCCCAATGTTGGGCATCATGGAAATCCGCGGCGCGTTCGGCGCTCTCCTGGGCTACAGCCGGCTCAGCCGGCGGTGGTGAGGAGGCCGGCGCATTAGGACTAGTGGTACCGCTACGCTTATGATCTCCCATATTGATTATCCAGAAGAGGATTTTGTTTTCTAGGAGCTCTTGGAATGGGAACAGCGGAAGAGATCAGGAACGTGTGAGCAACATCAGACGAGACTCTCCTAAGTTGGGCCATAAGTGCGGAGTCTATTCCTTAATCAGTCGGCGATTGGCCGTGTTTCATTGCAGCTTGCCGGGTCGCGGCAGGGGTTTACATACCTAGTGCCCCGACCCCAGTCAAATAATCAACAGACGTCCAATCGGCACCAGAAGACTTCAAGCATAAAAAAATGGTCGAATCACGTTGGGCATTTTCGAAGGAACAGGGCTTGCTCTTGCAATCGAGCAATAGTTATTACATTAGCCGATTGAAAACACTCTCGTGAGGATTAATAAGTGTTTTTTACATTGTTCTAGTACCTTGGTAAACTTACTGGCCTAGGCTTCATGGCGGGTTGGCCACCCATACTCAAGCGGAGTACCCTATAACTCGAAAAGAACACCCTATCGACACTCTCGCGCTCGCGTAGGGCGAGGTTTTAATCCAGAGGCATCTGGGAGACTCAGAAAGCGTCGGTCGACCCCGGTGACATCGCCGCGATCCAATCTCTTCATATCTGCGAGACGCCTATCCGATTCTATCCGGACTTGTTCTGGAGAGTATCCACACGCTCGCAGAGCATTATCCCAGACGTCCTCCAGCCCGAGATTCTCTGCGTATTCCATAAGCGTACACCAACGTGCCCCATCAAAGTGTTGCACGGTGGCGTATACGTCGGCACCGGCGACCATAAGCGGAGTCAATAAAGCCACCGAGTCACGGCGTCTTTGCCTATCCATCGTGCTATCGAGATGTTTTATGAAATCCCGTCTGACTTCTGATTCGAGATTATCCATCGAGAAGATCCAGTCAAGTAGGTCGTATTTGGTACCGGACGGCATATTCGAATGCCAAACGAACACTAGGAGATTAGGAGGACTTATAAATACAGAGTTGCCCTCTTCAATTTCCTCCGGATTGTTATTGCCTTCGAGCTCCTGCACAGACTCATACACAGCCATTAGCAGTAGGCGGAGGGGAATCCTCAGCGGACTCTCCGAATCATTCGTAACTAGATGGGTTTTGTAGTATTCTTTTATATGACTTGGAGCTCATAATCATATATTCCGTTACTGGAAACTTCGTCGGCATAACGCACATCGTCCGATCGAGGGCTGCTTGTAGAGGCGTTAACTAAGTGTGGAGTCCCTTAGCGTTAGGGTCACCCCCCGCTGCTAAGAACAAGTCCAGAAACCATTTTTCTCGTAAGAGGTCCTCGTAGAGCAGTCCTCCAACTTTCACGCATAGCTCGTACCAGGGGAAGGCCCAAAGCAACTCACTCCCCACCTAACAAGTTCTAATAGCTCGACGTATTCGGCAACCGGTCGGCCAGGGGCATTGCGCCTAACACATTCTAACCAGACGATCTCCAGAACGCAGCGACTCGTGGTAGGCGACGCCGAGTATATCTCACCCATGGCGCGGAGTTGGTTAAGGCTCCGTGACTGGATGGGCATGGTGGTCAACGCGTGCATGGCGGCGTTTTCCAGCATCTCACTGGTGAACAACTCCACAGGCGCGGCACCCAAGTCGCGAAGAATAGCCCCGATTACACCAGAGGAGTTGCATACAAGAGCGGCCCGTTGCGCGGTCAGCACATCTTCAACCCGTTTGACTATCACGCAAGACCGATAGTCAAACCTAAACATACCTCATGAATGAAACGGCCCCCTCAAAACCGGTCGTGCCTGTTTATAACACCGGCGTTAATCAGCTCCTAGAATCGGGAAACGTCGTCATATATAATAGCTCTCAACACCTCGGAGTTAGAGTCTATAATGCGGAAGGCAACAGATTTCCAAACATGGACTCATACATGTGCCGGACATTGGACAACCGGGCCTCTTTTAACCTCTTCCCACCAGCAGACGTGGTCAGCGACGTGCTTTATAGCCCGAGGTTTCGGTGGAAATCACCAGACACTACAGGTTCAGCGGGAGGATGTTGTGGCGGACCAGGGCTCATGGACCAACTAGTATTCCTATTCTAAATAGTGAAGTCCTGCCCCTCCCTGGCCATCAGGACTTTAGTGCAGATCGCGTTGATCTTGACGTACTTGTTGTAATTTTTAACTCCGATGATAAATGGGTTGGGTTGACGTCGTGTGCGATGCGCCAGCTGATCCGCGTTGTAGAGAGCGTGGTCGGCGATCTGGTGATTAGACATGAGCGTGTCGGCGCCCATGGCATAAGAAATCCTGGCAAGCTTGTAGCCCGACCGAACTTTCTCTTCCCGGTCAGCCAGGGCCCTGGGGTTTCCGGTCCCTCTCTGGAACCCAACCACGTGTCTCTTGCGATTCTCGTACACAGGGAAGACAAGCGAGATGCAGCCGGGTGTGTGCCCTGGAGTTGTAATGATATGGAAGTCCACGCCGCCGATGGTAAGGTCCTCGCCGTCGGAAACTGTCTGGTTGCGGAGAGGCGGCGCTGGGTTCGCGTTCGGCCCTAAGGACTCCAGGTTATCCCACGCCGGGCTGGAGGCGTAAATCTTAGGCGAAAATTGCTCCTGCAGGTACCGAACACCTCCGTAGTGATCCAAATGCTCGTGAGTGATAATGACGTGCTTGATGTCGCTTCCCCGGAAACCGAGGCTCTGCAGGCTAGGCAGCAAGATCTCTTGGACCTCAGTCGGATTGTCGAGGGTATCGATTAGGACCAAACCTTCGGTCGTGTTGTAGGCCCACGCAGAGACGGAGGAGTGACCGACAAAGTAGAGGTTGTCGAAAGGGCTGAAGGGCTGCACGAAGCCTGGTGGGTTGGTAAATAAACGCGGGTACTTCTGCTGCGTGATGCACGTGTCCTGGAAGTACTGGTGGATAGACCCGTCGGTGGCAAGGGCCGCAGCTTCATTCAAGAACTGCGTGACATTCTCATGTTGCTCGTTGGGGAAGTAAGTGATATTGAAGAACTCAGAAATCGGTTGGGGCTGGGCGCTGCTCCCGGAGAGGAGTAGTAGAGCCGCAGCGGCGAGGGACTTGGGTGCGACCATTTTGGAAACCTGAGGTGTTCAACCGGGACGACTCAGTGGAGACAGGAAGCGACTTTGGAGATGTCTGAGAGACAACAGAGCATGGTCGAACCGCAAATATCATCATTAAAGAGCCGGCTCGGCGGTTTTATATAGGTTCCCTCTATCGCTATGTTTCGTCATTTCGGAAGATCTACCCTAGATGCACTCCACAACAGGCCGCTTGTCCAGGTAAAGGAATCGAACCATAATCGGAAGGTTCCGAAGGTCCTCGCCGCCATTCGGAATCGACACGTGGCTGCTGCTTTTCATGGTTTCTTCTTTTTGCACGAAGCACCGACCCGTGACTTAGGTGATGTGCCAACTGCCGATGTGGGGAAATTAGTCGGAAGCCTTAAGGTTGCACCTACAACGCCCCGCTCCTAAATCAATCTTCGCGATCTAGCAATGGTGCTAAGGCTCAGTGCCATGTTAGGGGTTTCCGCCCGTGCCTAGCGTAGCGAAAGGCGGTTCTTTCTCTATGTACATTTCGTCCACTTGACCTAAGTATTCCCGGTGCGACGTCGTTTTCTGGCCTGGGCGGCGAGCAATTTCTTTTGATTCACAGTTGTCGTGAACGCAGATTCTAGGAGTGGAGCTGCGTATCAATTCCACAAAGGGGCTATTGTCCAAGGCACTAATGATAGAGAAGCTTGAGGGATGCTTCGGTGGACACTTGAAATCGGAAGCAGTCTTCTAAACTTCTTCCACCTCTAGCACCTTTACCTGGCAGTGTTTGAAGTGAGCTGAGGCAATGTATAAAACTCCTTAAGACGGTTATACAATCACGTCTCTTATTCATTGAGAAGACGCGCTGTCTTTTATATGTTTGTTAAACAGCGGCAGTTCTTATGAATCGTAGACTAAAAGGACCGTTGACCTAGGCCCTACCTATAGTGCGCGCATGCCCCTACCCAAGAACGTTCTCTCACCAAACTCCCGCTCTGCAACCTGGAACAGGGGCAAGCCCTGGAAGTAGCCATTCCCGACGGTGCCGACGGCCTCCCACGTCGCCCGCGCCTCCTCCTCGCCGATAATTACAAGCGGCTTCCCCGTGCCGGCCGAGCTCGCGTCTGCCGCCAGCTGGATCTGACAGCATTTCTCGAGTAGGACGAACCACGCCACCGTGGCTTCAATGGTGGGCCCCACAGTCAGTAAGCCGTGGTTCCCAAGCAAGGCGGCCTTCTTGTTGCCCAAGCAAGCCGCGATGGCCTTGCCTTCACTTGGTGCCAGGACGAGTCCTGCAAAGTTCTCGTATAGCACATGGTCGTTCCAGAACACACAGAAGTCCTGACTGAGCATGTCCAGGGTCCGCCCCGTTGCACACATGGCGCGGCCCCAGAGGCTGTGCGAATGAGCAGCGCACAAAACGTCTGGCCGCGCTTTGTGGATCTCTGCATGGATGGCATATGCAGCTGGAGTGGCGTTAGAAACGAGCCATATCATACGGAGGAAACAGGAGTCTCGAAATAATGTCCAAGGCATACCGTAATTCAGCCGCTTGTTCTTTCCGCCCTCGACCACACTACCGTCATGGTCGACACGGATGAGGTCCTCGTCCCGGATAAGGGAGAAATGCATACCTGACACTCGGTCAGTTATCTCCGCTTTAGGCGGGAAAACCAGGGCTGTTCTATTGTAAGCTTGCTGACGCACCGAAAGGGTTGACCCAGAAGCTGGTAGGGTCCACAGGATCCCTCAATGTGAGGTGTCCTGCCACGCCCTCAGAGAGCCCAAAGTGGGCGAACACACGGAACGCAAGAGCAAGACGATGCTTCAGGTACCTGCGCTCTTCGTAAGGGTCGTCAAAGCGCGGGGGCTGCTCTGCTTCCTCGTCAACTACAGCAAGACTCGGATCTCCGCTCCGATACTCCTGCTCTCGCTGTTGCCTCTTCTCAACCTCAATCCCGGGCTGCATTCCCGTTGCTGAGGGCGCTATCTTGTCTCGACTGGCTGAAGTTTAGTAGTGGGAAGATTGAGTAGACAAGTGATACACGGGTAGCGTAAGAGCGCCTGTGTCTGTTTTCCAGAGAACTGATTTGCGAGCTACTTATTAACAATAGGATTTGTGGAAAATTTAACGTTGCACCTTCCCCGCAATCCGATGAAGTTCCGAAGCTTCAGCTTCGGAGGTGATACACAATCATACTCTGAAATTCTAGCTGAGTTTTCTATTGTATACAGTGGTGGGGGTCGTCGGAATTCGACCTTAAGAATATTCCGAGCATTCCGAGCATTTCCAATCGCCTCCCTCCGATTGGTTTGTACTAACCTCCGTAGCTCGACTAATCAGTGTTTACTCTGATGGGATCATCGACATGGGTTAAGGTGGAAAGGAATCACATTCGGCCGGTAGTTCGAGAAAGCTCTCTCGTTCGACGGTCGGTGGCGCATCGCCGCCTGTATACTCTAGCTCCACTCCGTCGCTTACAACATGTCGCTTGCGACCTCTTTCAATTACGTTTTGGTTCTCTAGCACAGTCCTAGCTTTGCCCTCTGCAGCCAACACGCAGTGGCTGTCACCGGCGGTCTCCTGGGTCTCTGCCAACGGGCCACAGACCATTTCCTACAGCCGTTCTTCGTTGTGGCAGGCCGGATTCCCCTCGTCTATATCTTAGTAAACGAAGGGATCCGCGGCAAGGCACGAATCCCCGAGATGGGCGGCCCAAGGGGCCTTCCCTTCATATTGGATATCCTGGACGTACAGATCAACGCCGCAGAGCAATATCGCAAGGTGGGCCAAGTAATTTAGTGACGTCTATTAGACCCAGCTTGGGAATGTTCCCGTCGTCTTTTGTCAACTTAACAAAAGCGGCCAGGACAATCTTCGGACAGAATTAGCCAAGCACTGAGCGCTAGACCAGAGTTCCATACCTTCCACAAGCTGGGCTGTATTGGCAGATTAAACAACCGGACATATCAGCACGCACTAATTATAGATGTGCTGTAGGTGGTTTCTGATACAGCAGGCACAACCATCAGCACATCGCCATATAGTGATTCCCTTAAGAGCATCTTCTGCCTTGAATAATAAACCTTCTGTCCAGACATACATCCCCTCTTTGGATGTCAAGACACGACACTTTATGAATGAGCTCTACACCTATAGCCAGACTGGTGAGCTCTCAGTTGACCCCATGCCTATGATCTAGCGGCTCCCCTTCTCGCTCTCCCTCACACTTAACTGGGGTAGCGTATAAACAGCCAGCAAGACAGCCTCTTTGCAGAGATCGCCCGCGTCGAGGAAGAAATTAGCCACTTCAGGTCAACCACTAGCAACCTACAAGGCTATAGCCTACGAGATGCACAGGCGGCGTAATGTCTACCTAGTGCCATGAATACGGGCCTGGAGGATCGTATTGCTAACAGCACTTACAGTCCCTATATTATCCAGGCAAATGTCACACTCGACCCAGAGTCACAGCTAAATAAAGAGAAGCTTACTTCAACTAGTTTCACTATGCTATCTGGAGGCCTAGATACCCTCACAACCCTTTGTTGCCTGGGCTATCGATTTGTTTACTCAACGCCCAGACATCAAAGACAAAGCGATATCCAGGATCTACAAGTTCTACAGAGAGCCGCTATGTAGCCTTGAGGATGATAAGAAATGCCAGTACATAACTGCGCTTGTCCGGAAGAACCTGCGATGCTCTACAGTGCTGTGGCTTGCTCTTCCGCACGCATCAGTCATGGACATCGTCTATAACGAAATTCAGGTCCCCAAGGGTACTATAGTTTTCCTTAGTGCATGGGCATACAATATGGGTAAGAAATGACCCCTATTTCTGGCTTTTCCTCTTCATAGGGTGCTAAATGATGTATAGATGACAAAGTTTGGGCAGGCCCAGAGGTCTAACGTCTGGAACGATGGCTCGAGCAGCCAGGTTCCCCCCTGTTCACCTACAGCATAGGCTATCGCATGTGTGCAGGATCCCTCCTAGCCAACCGTGAGCTGTCCCTCATCTATATAAGGTTACTTAACAGCTACCGCATCGAGACGGATGAAGAGTTAGACTGGCACCCGGTCTCAGGAAACGCTGAGCCGGCAAGTCTGGTTACCCTGCCTAGGCGGTACAAGGTCAGATTCGTACCGAGGAACCATAAGGCGCTGGCGAAAGCTCTAGAGCATACTGAACCGAGTGAAAAAAACGGTGTGATGAGAGCTCATTTGTACGAGGCTGGAGGGGCAACAGGGTTCGCACAGTGATGAGATGAGTGGTGCTAGGGTTATTCTACTTCAATAGTATCTCTACTGTCCTTAGTCCCCGCTTGAAATGGGAAAATTACCAACTTTCTCTTTCAATAGATATACGATCGGGTCTCGGGCGCCGTTGATGTGACCGAACGCTTTAGAATCCCCGAGATTTTTGTTTCCCTACGCGGAAGGGATAAAGGGAGGGGGGACCACTAGGCGCGTATATAATTACTTGCAAGAAGATAAACCAGTAGGAGGTCCATTTTCTCCTTTTCCGTCAACGTGTAGCCCCTAGCAAGAAGCAACCATCGAATCGCGCTTACAGGACATACAAGCTCTGGGTTAGGGGATCTATTGGTTTCGATAACCATCGTCGTATTAGCGTCCTGATATAGATATGATCACAATAGTAATAGATCTTCTCCTAGCAGCAGAAGGGGTAACACTCCTCAAACTTCCAGTATCTTGCTCTATCCGCGAAAAAAATGTACTCCTTCCTATGCTGCCTACAATTCGGCTGCATATACTATCACTAGCATCGGGTAGAACCATACCAACCCCTTTCCGAGCTTCTATCATCATGCCAGCTGAAAATCCTTTGACACGGTCATGATGAGTGGTCGCTATTACGGCTTCCATTTGAAAGCGGGGTGTTTCCACTCCAGCTCTTCGATCTGCTTCTGGGAGAGACCAGCCAGCTCCTCCTCCGCCTCGGGCCTGCGGCTATCACGTCTCCTGTTGTCATACTTCATCCACCAGTAAACAGCCAAGGCGATGATGGTGGACATGGCCGAGCAAGCAAGGTTGAGGCCGTTCCCGATGTGATACCCAGGAGAGTCCCAAGAGATGTATGTCCACGTTGAAATCAGCCCTCCTATGTTGCCAAACATGACTGTTCGGAGGAAAGTCAGCAAGCCCCAAATCGCCAAGGATATTTCGTGCCCACTTACCATTGTTTCCAATCGCGATAGTGCGCGCCGTGTCTGAGACGACGTTGGCGCTTACCTGGGCGTTGTTCATCGCACCCAACGTGAATATAGTGCTGGCGCTCAGGAAGATTGCTCCGTACCGGACGTGCGCATTCATCGTTGCCAGGAAGATGGCATAGCCTACTACCACGGCCGGGCCGGCGGCAGCGATAAAGAGCTGCCGATGATCGAAGCGCCAGCTGAGCGTCGTGATGAGAATGACAAAGAAGCCGCCAACCACATACGGCGGAACCGTGAGGAGGTGCTTCTCAATAGTCGTCCTGTCTGGGTAAATGGTGGCGACAATGGTGGGGAGGAAGAACGAGAGTCCAAGGACGGTGATGTTGTTGAGAAGGAAGATGAAAGCCGTGGCTAGCGTGACAGGGTTGATGCCCCGTAGCAGCTTCTGCTTCGTGATCTTGTCCAGGACCACTGTGGATGCGACGCGTTCTGATTTAACGCGGTCAATCGCGAGTTGCTTTTCCTCCTCCGTAAGCCACCTGGCGGTTTCCGGACGGTCCGTGAGGAGGAAGAGGGCGGCGAGGGCAATACCGATTGTGACTACGCCTTCGATGCCAAAGATCATGCGCCAGGCATGCAGGTCCGGGCCGAAGCCGCGCAACTTTAGAATGCCCGAAGCCAGTAGGCCACCAAACGCGCCGGAGAGAGGCGCCATGACCATGTACAGCCCAAGCCGAAAGGTGAGCTCGGCTCGACGATACCAACGTGAGAGATAGTACGCAATTCCGGGCATCAGGCCAGCTTAGAAAACGCCAAGGAGGAATCGAACAGCACATGCCTGGGCTCTTGTGTGGATGAACGCCGTGGCCACCGTGATGATTCCGAAGAACAGGGTCGTGAGAGGCAGAAACCAGCCAGGTCCCATCCATTTGCAGCAGAGAGTAGTCGGCACCTCGAATAGGATATACGAGATGTAGAAAACGGAGAGGACGGTGTTGTAATCGTGTCCTTGAAGGCTAAGGTCTGACTCTAAGCCGGCCAGTCGTGCGTTTCCTGAGTAGAGCAATCAGCTAAACCCGGCCGAGGACGACGGGAGCATGTAGTGAATCGAACCGTACCGATATTGGCTCGATCGATGAAACAGAATAGATACAGGATAGCGACGATCGGCACGATGTACAGGTCGATCTTCGTCCGGAGCCGTCGTTCGGCCTTGTGGTCAAATTGCATCGGATACCCCTCGCGTCTTAGGGACATATACCGAACGTTAACCACGGCACGAAAATAAATGTGTTACAGTCACGTACGTCATGGTAGGCCAAAGAGCAAGACTTACTTCTCCACAGAGACGGCATCGGCGTTCCCGACGACCACGGACTCGACCTCCTGGGCCGCAGCGGCCGGCTTTTCGTCGCTCATAGGGCGCAAATTGGATGTTTACTTATTACCTTAAAGTGTTGTGCGGTATCAAGGTGAGTGACTTAGCCTGTCTAGCTGCTAGAAAAAAAGTCTTGATGTGAGTTGATGTCCTCCTAGATGTCGATGATGCGGGTGCCCGTCATTTATTTATACATATATTTCCCCTACACATTATAGCTGACCATGAGTGGAGGTCCACCAGTGTCACATCGGCCCCCCAGGCGCGCAGTCAAGCAACTAGCCCATGGGGAAGAGATGATTGCGCCGGATTCGCTCTGCCTTCGCGCACGGTGCTCCGAGTCTTTCGTAGGGACAATACGGCCGTAGCGTTACATTCGTCGACCCCAAATCCTTGCTACGTCGGAATCAGTCGCCATCTCGGAAAGATTCTCGGGACATATTCCGAGCGAAGTCTGGATTAGGCTTCAGTCCACCCCTAAGCTCGCAACGGCTTAGTTTGCAAAGAGTCACATTGATTTGACTTAGCCTAGCCTCGACGCCTTCTTAAAGAACGGGACGGAGAGCGTAGGGAAGCGGGAGCACCGCGACTGTCCGCCTCATCGATGACGAGTCTGGTCATAATGAACCCGCTCAGACACCCCCTTCGAATGGATGGCCTTGGTGCTATACAAGTTAGACCAACATCCTATAAGTTCTAAGTTAGCTTGATTTGTAGGGTAAATGGCCTGGTTCTACTTGTCGGGTTCGATTTTATTGATCTCTCGTGT
>Ga0164243_10009044_pt1 | contig 14564 bp, 11 predicted proteins | sample OricompcompostOP_FD_108781 | JGI IMG/M metagenome (GOLD analysis project Ga0164243, IMG submission 108781) | Organic Plus compost microbial communities from Emeryville, California, USA - Original compost - Organic plus compost (OP) | ecosystem: Engineered > Solid waste > Mixed feedstock >... | reverse complement strand
TCCTTTTGATAACGCAGCGCGGGAGTGTGCTCAGATGACATGCTGGTTCCTTAGCGTCTGGAGTTCGGACTGCTCTATGCCCAGTCCTTGCAGAATCTCGGTATTGTGTTCGCCCGGCATGGGCGCCACCGTGCGCAACGTTGGTTGGTAACGGCTGCTCTTGATGGGCTGGCCAACCAGCTGGATATCGCCGAGTTGGGGGTGCCGTACCGGCCACGCGATACCCAGATGCTGCACTTGCGGATCGGCAAAAGCCTGATCCACCGTGTTGACCGCGCCACAAGCCAGGCCGGCTGCGTTGAGTTTTTCGATCCAGTATTCACGAGGCTGCTGGACAAAGATCGCGTTGATTTCCTGATTGAGCGCTTCGCGATTGATGGATCGGTCCCGGTTGGTACGGTATTTCGGGTTGTCCAGCCACTGCGGCTTGTCCAGCGCCTTGCATAGGCGTTCCCACATCAGCTGACCGGGCACCTGCAATGTCATCGGACCGTTCTGAGCGGTGAACAAGCCTGTCGGAATGATGGTGGGATGATTGTTGCCCGCCTGCGCCGGGACTTCGCCTGCCACGAGCCAACGGGCGGCCTGCAGGTCCAGGATTGCCAACTGGGCCTCCAACAATGAGGTCTGCACCCATTGGCCGACACCCGTGCGTTCGCGATCCAGCAGTGCGATCAAAATACCGATCGAGCAATACAGGCCGGCCGTCGTGTCGGCGATGGCAATGCCTGCGCGCACAGGTCCGGATTCGGGCAGTCCGGTAACTGACATCAATCCGCCCATGCCTTGCACAATTTGGTCATAGCCAGGACGTTTGGCATAGGGACCATCCTGGCCAAAACCCGAAATGCTCGCGTAGACCAGACGAGGGTTGATCTGCCGCAGTGTGTCGTAATCGATGCCGAGTCTATGTTTGACGTCGGGCCGGTAGTTTTCCACGATGACGTCGGCGTTTTGCACCAGTTTTTCGAGCACAGCCCGTCCTTCGGCACTCTTCAGATTGAGCGTGAGGCTCTTCTTATTGCGCTGCAGATTCTGGTAGTCGGGGCCCAGTCTCATCCCTCCCATCTCTGTTTCGGTGGCAGGGTTGACGGGCTCTTCGATTTTGATGACTTCCGCTCCCCAGTCTGCCAATTGGCGTACGGCCGTCGGGCCGGCGCGTACCCGGGTCAGATCGATGACCCGGTAGGGCGACAAGGGCAGCGAGTGTTGCGTGTCAGACATGCGCGAGTGCTCCTCTCATGACGTGGCGGGCCCATCCTTACCGCGAGGCGATGGGCCAGGCGAGAGCCGGGCCCTACGGGCACGGCCAGTTTTTGCTCTTGTTTTGTGAATCCATCGTATGAAGCCATCGAAAAAGTGTCAACACTTTTATTTAAATCGAATACGATAATTTGAAATTTGTCTTCGATTTGAGTCGATCAGACCGCGCACAGGTACAATTTGCCGTCATAATCGCCTTGTCGCAGCGACACGTCCTGCTCACTTTTTCGTGCCTATGACTGAACCATCCGAACAAAAGCTACCGTTGCTCGCGGCGACCGCGGCCGAGGAAATCAAGCGTCTGATCTATTCGGGCGACATCGCGCCGGGTTCACGGCTGAACGAGGCCGCGTTGGCGCAGCAGATGGGGTTCAGCAGGGGACCGATCCGCGAGGCCATACGCATCCTCGCTGGCAGCGGCCTGGTCACTGCCGTACCGCACCGGGGCATGTTCGTGCGCCAGATGTCGATGCGGGACATGCTCGAGAGCTATGATCTGCGTGCGTTGATCTTTGGCTATGCGGCACGGCGCACGACCGAATACTTGTCGCCCGAGCGCACCGCTGCACTGGAGGATCTATTGGCCCAGATGGAGGCCGCAGCCGAAATCTCCGACGGCGGCAGCTATTACGAGCTGAACCTGAAGTTCCACGACTTGATCCTGGAATACAGCAACAACCGCCATGCGGCGCGTGCATACACCGAGTATGTCAACGAGCTGCATCTGTTTCGCCGTAAATTTTTCAATTACACCGCCAAAATGAATCGTTCCAATGCAGAGCACCGAGGCATTGTCGAGGCCATCAAGGCAGGTGACGTGGTTCGCGCTGGCGAGCTGGCCGAACAACACGTACTGGCAGGCAAGCAACGTCTATTGGCCGATCTGGCCGATTGATTTTCCCGTTTGTTCTCTTATTCGCTTCAGGAGCCTCATATGTCCGTAGATGCATTGCCCATTGAACCGAAGATCAAACAAGCCCTGGAGGGCGTCACGACCGCGACGCTGACCACCGTTCTGCTCAAGAAGGGCTTGCGCAATGTCTGGCTGCGCGGTGCGTTTCCGCTGGCTCCTTTTACCAAGCGCATCGTTGGCCGCGCCTTTACTTTACGCTTTGTTCCCGCTCGCGAGGATTTGGCGACACCGGCTTCCTGGTCCTCTCCCATTTCCACGCGTGCGGCGATCGAGGCCATGCCCGAAGGCGCTATCGCTGTCGTAGACGCGATGGGTGTCAGTGATGCGGGGATTTTCGGCGACATTCTGTGCGCGCGTATGAAAAAGCGTGGCGTCAGTGCGCTGGTATCAGACGGCGTGGTGCGTGACCTCGAGGGCGTATTGGGCACGGGACTGCCCGTATGGGCAAACGGCGGCGCAGCGCCTCCATCCGTTGCCGGCTTGACCTTTGTCGGGTGGCAAGAGCCAGTAGGTTGCGGCGGCGTTGCAGTTTTCCCGAACGATTACATCGTGCTTGATCGAGATGGCGCAGTATTGATTCCCGCAGACCTGATCAATGATGTGGTCGAAGCCTCTGTCGAGCAAGAGCGCATGGAGGGATGGATCATGTCCGAGGTCGAGGCAGGCACGCCGTTGCCAGGTTTGTATCCGCCTAACGAGCAGAATCTGGCGCGTTATAAGGCGTGGCGAGCGGAGCAGGGCTAAAGTCGCCGTCATCCCGCATGTACCCGGCGGCGCGATGCCGCCGTCCAGCGCAGTATGCTTGGCGCGAATGAATCAGGCCCTGCGCTGCTTCCCACAACACGGCTTTACCAGCGCAGCTCCAAAGTATGCGAGTGGGCATTGTCCCAACCGTCCGCCAATCCATACAGCCCAGCTACGGCGATGACGGCGGCTTGGCGCAGTCTTGTCATGTCCGTCCCCGCATCAACGCAACGCAAGGCGGAACTGCCGATGAACGGTACGATCAAGCCGTCTTTCGTTGACTTTGCTGCATCTCCAAAATCCAACTGGCCGCCCAGTACTTGACCGACGGCGTAGCCGGCGGCGTGAGCTGCCATACTCAAGAACAGCGTCTTCTGAAGCTCTACATCCGGGCTAGGGATCGCGCTGACGCCGCCATACACACTAGAAAGATCACATAAAGATAGTTTACGCATCACTGCCTCCAAACTTCACAACGTGAGAAAAATGGAAATCAAAGTATCCGGTGGATGCCAAGAGGCCACACCCGCTATCTGAAAGGTGTTTCCCCAGCATAGCTCCTGACAGGCAGGCGGGAGAGTGCAGGCGTTCAGAGCTTTGTCAAAAATAAGACCGGCGTCGCTGCTCTATTTGCGTCTCGATTTTTTGTATGCAAAAATATATTTACGAATATATAGAGACAACCATGCCCATCCCGCAAACCAGTTCACAGGCGTTTGCCGCCTATAACGAGATCAAGCAACGCATTTTCATGGGCGAATTCACGCCGGGAATGCGGTTGCGCGAGATCGAGGTCGCGGCGTTGCTGGACATGGGGCGTACGCCCGTGCGCGAGGCGCTCAAACGGATCCAGGATGAGGGGCTGCTGCGTCACGAGCCCGGACGAGGCATGGTCGTGGCTACGATGGATCAGCAAGAGGTGGGCGAGCTCTATGCCATGCGCGAGGTGCTGGAATCCGCCGCTGCCGCGATGGCAGCTCAGCATGCGACAGACGCCGAAGTCGCCAACATGCAGGCCATCCTGGACGAAGGCGATGCGGATCCCGTAGCGTTGAATCTGCGTTTTCATGACGCTATTTACAGCGCGGCGCATAACCGGCATTTGATCCGTTCGCTGCGCTCTTTGACCGATACCACTTATCTGCTGGGACGCAGCACGTTGAGCTCCAAGGCGCGCGCGAAGGTCGCGATGAAAGAGCACAGCGATATTGTGGACGCCATCCGCAGCCGCGATCCCGATCGTGCTGCAGCTGCCGCCCGGCACCACATTCATCAGGCATTGCTCGAGCGCCTCAAGATGCTGCGGCAGCGCGGTTGACGTATTCGCGTATCGAACGTTCTTGGCGCGTTCAGAGCAACAGAGTCTGTCCCAATTCATCAAAAGAACTCAGTCAGTCCAGACAATCAGGAGACATCGCCTTATGCATTACTTCAAGCACATCCGTCGATATGCCGCTTTAACCGTTGCATGCGTTATGCCGGTCTTGGCGTGCGCACAGGGTTTTCCGACAAAGCCGATCAAGTTGGTGGTGCCGTTTGCAGCAGGCGGCGGCACGGATAGTATTGCACGCGATATGGCGCGCACTTTGAGCGAACGTCTGGGGCAGCCTGTGGTGGTGGAAAATCATGGCGGCGGCGGGGGCTCTATTGGCGCGAATAGCGTGGCGCATGCGAGCCCCGACGGATATACCTTGTTGTTCGCGACATCGACGTTTGTCACCAACGCGGCGGCGGAGGTCTCCAGCAATTATGACGTGGAGAAATCGTTCGCACCTGTCGCGCTGATCGGCCGCGGCCCGTTGTTGGTCGTGGCCAATAAAGACCTGGGTGCGAAATCGATCGCGGATTTGCGCAAGCTGGCCACTGAGCGGCCCGATGAAATCAATTTCTGCTCTGCAGGCTCAGGCAGCATCAACCATTTGTCGGGTGAGCTGTTCAAGCAAAAGGCCAACGTGCAGATGATGCATGTGCCATATAAAGGCAGCGGTCCGGCGACAGTGGATCTGCTGGCAGGCCGCGTGCAAGTGTTCTTCGCGACGGTCCCGACCATTTTGGGTCAAGTGAAAGAGGGGAGGGTGCAGTTGTTGGCGGTGACCGGAGCGCAGCGTTCGCCCTTGTTCCCCGATGCGCCGACCATGGCAGAGGCTGGCGTGCCTGACTTCAATATTTCCACGTGGTGGGGCATTCTGGCGCCTGCCGGTACGCCTGTGCCGATCGTGCAGCAGTTGAATGCCGCCGTGAACGAAGCCGCAGCCGCAGATCTGGTTCGTCAACGATTGACAAACGAAGGCGCAGACTTGTTTGCAGGTACGCCCGAGGATTTTGGCAAGGCTTTGTCTGCGGAGCTGGCGCTATGGCGCGGCGTGGTGAAGCAATCCGGCATGCGCCTGGATTGATGTGTCAGTGCAGGAGACTCCCTATGTTTAAAGATTCGTTGCCTGAACAACCGGCTCGCCGCCGTCTGCTGGCCGGCGCAGGCGCTGCTGCTGCTTGGATGGCTGTTGGCGGGCGCGCGGCCTATGCCCAGTCAGGTTATCCGTCGCAGCCCGTGACGGTGATCGTTCCGTATGCGCCTGGCGGCCAAGGTGATGTGTTTGCGCGTCTGATCGGCGAAAAGCTCAGCAAATCATTAAAGCAAACTGTTGTGGTGGAAAACCGGCCCGGCGCATCGGGCGCGATCGGTGCCCGGATGGTGGCGCGCGACGACCCGGATGGGTATCGCCTGTTGCTGGGGCAGACCGGCGAAATGGCGGTAAACCCTTTTGCGATGCGCGATCTGGGTTATGACCCGCAAAAAGATTTTGTACCCGTTGCGTTGGTTGGCGACTCGCCGCTGGTACTCGTCGTGCCGGCAGGCTCGCCGTACAGGACGCTGCCGGCGTTAATCGAGGCTGCATTGGCTAAACCGGATAATGTGACGTATGCCTCATCCGGCACAGCCACGCCAGGTCATCTGGCAGCAGCGGCATTGGCGTTGGGCACCAAGAGTTCGATGGTGCATGTGCCCTATAAAGGCGCGGGCCAGGCAATGACAGATTTGCTGGGTCAGCACGTTGATTTTTTCTTTTCCAGCGCGGCCGCCGCAATGCCACATGTTTCCGCGGGCAAGCTGAAGGCTCTGGCGGTTTCTACGCCCGAGCGCATCGCTGCGCTGCCGGATGTGCCCGCAGTGGCCGAAGGTACGGTGGCAGGATTCGAGTTCAGCTTATGGGGCGGTTATTTTGCGCCAGCCGCAACGCCGTCACCTATCGTGCAACGCTTGAACCAAGACATCAATGCTGCGCTGTTTGATGACTCTATACGCAAGCGTTTCGAGGCAGACGGCGTCGTCATCCGGCCGAATACTGCCGAAGAATTCGCCGCGTTTGTCCGTCGCGAAATGGAAAAGTATCAGCGCCTGGTTGCGCAAACCGGCGTGTCTGTCGAGTCTTAACGTCATTTATTTTCGAGGTGTTCTCATGAAGATCGTTGTATTGCCGGGCGACGGCATCGGGCCTGAAACGATGGCGGTAGCGGTGGATGCGCTGCAGGCTGTGTCGCAGCGTTTCGATCTGGGTTTGCAGTTGGACCACGACGTGGCCGGGCACGACAGCCTCAAGCGTCATGGCGCTACGGTGACGCCGGCATTGCTGGAGAAAGTTCTGGCTGCCGACGGCCTGATGCTGGGGCCGATGGCGACCTACGACTTCAAGGACGAGTCCAAGGGCGAAATCAATCCTTCGAAGTTTTTCCGCAAGAATCTGGACCTCTATGCCAACATCCGTCCAGCCCGTACATACCCGGGCATGCCTGCACGGTTAGGCGAATTCGATCTGGTGGTTGTGCGTGAGAACACCGAAGGCTTTTATGCCGACCGCAATATCGAATCCGGCGGCAGTGAAATGCTGATTACTCCAGACGTCGTCGTATCATTGCGCCGTATCACTCGCCAGTGCTGCGAGCGCATTGCACGCTCTGCTTTTGAACTGGCAATGACGCGCAAGAAGCACGTCACGATCGTACATAAAGCGAACGTGCTGAAAATCGGTGATGGCATGTTCATCGATATGTGTCACGAGGTGGGCAAGGAATTTCCCGAGGTGCGGGTCGACGATGTCATCGTCGATGCGATGATGGCTCATGTGGTGCGCGCGCCTGATCGTTATGACGTGATTGTGACGACGAATATGTTTGGCGACATTTTGTCTGACCTGACTGCTGAGTTGTCGGGAAGTTTGGGCTTGGGCGGCTCATTGAACGCGGGGCGCGATCACGCGATGGGACAGGCTGCGCACGGCTCGGCTCCCGATATCGCAGGCAAGGATCTGGCCAATCCTGCATCGCAACTGCTATCGGCTGCGATGCTGTTGACCTGGTATGGCCAACGTAAGGGCGGTGCGAAATTCCTGCATGCTGGCGCTGCAATCGAAGCTGCTGTCGCTGCCACGATCGCGTCGGGCCAGTGTACGGCCGATGTTGGCGGCAAGCTGGGTACGCGTGCCGCTGGCCAGGCTGTGCTGGCCCACCTGCGGGCGGCATGATGATGGCCACGCCCCCTCTGCCTGCCGGCGCTTGCGATTGCCACGTTCATGTCGTGGGTGACCCGGTCCGTTATCCTATGGTGGCCGATCGTCATTACACGCCAGGGCGCGCTTCGGTGTCCGATCTGAAGCAGCACATGAGTTCTTTGGACATCAGCCGTGCGGTGATCGTGCAGCCCAGTGTGTATGGCACCGACAATGCCTGCATGCTCGATGGCTTACGCGACCTGGACGGCGCAGGGCGTGGCGTCGCCGTATTGGATGACAGTGCTGACGATGCGCAGCTCCGAGATTTTCATTCATCGGGTGTGCGCGGGTTGCGGCTGAATCTGGAAAGCGTAGGCAGCCGCGATACGCAACGTATGCGTGATGACTTGCAAGCGTGGGCACGACGTGTGGCGCCGCTGGATTGGCACTTGCAGGTGTACGCCTCATTGGATGTTATTGCAGAGGTCGTTCCCATATTGCAAACCTTGCCTGTGCCGGTAGTGTTGGATCATTTTGCCGGCGTGGCGGCGGGCGTCGCATTAACAGACGCGCGGGTGCAGGCCGTGTTGCGTTTGGTCGCGTCGGGGGCGGCCTACGTGAAACTGTCTGCGCCATATCGTATCGATCCATCCGGCACGGCCGGCGAGGCAGTAGAGAGATTGGCGGCGGCATTCATCGGCGCCAATCCTGATCGCATGCTGTGGGCCAGTGACTGGCCGCATACCAATCGCGAACCGGGCAAGTCGCCGCTCGAGGTCAGTGCCTATCGGCATATAGGCAGTCCACGATTGGCGCAGGGGATCAATACCTGGCTATCTGACGAGGCGGTGCGCGCGCGCGTGCTGGTTGAAAATCCCGCGCGCTTGTACGGTTTCTAGAAAGTCTTTGTGCCGGAACATCATCGGCTGTCCTGATTCCCGCACATCTACGTGGGAATCAGCACAGCTCTGGCTTGGCGCAGACTTCGTGCGCGGCTCTGTCAGCCCTGCGCGGCCAAGGCTTGGCGCACTTGCGCCAACAGCGCATCGCGTTGGGTTTCGTCGGCGGCGGCAGGACCTTGAGCGATAGCCACGCCATCCAGCACTGCCGTATAGGCGAGCCCGTCCACATGCAGAATGTCTTGGTCGCCAATCGCCTGCAGCCGTTGCATCACGGCGCCTGCCTCTTTTGGATTCTCAAAGCTGCGTGACAGCAAGAGCTCTTGGCCGTCCGCACCCAGCAACCGAAAACGGAACGTGCCGTCGTCGTCGCGGAAACTGACAAAGCGCGCCGCTTTGCTGGATTTCTTGGCAGTGGCTTTGTTGGCCGCCGCAATCGCCGTGTGACGGCGCAGGCCGATGGCCTCGCGCAATTGCGCCATGAACGGCGTCGCCAGCTTACGGGCCTTTTCTGCGCCGGCTTGCAAAATGTCTTCGATACGCTCGGGATGGGCCATCAGAGCCTGATAGCGTTCGCGCATGGGGGCGATATCGCGGTCCAGACGCTCGTACAGGGCTTGTTTGGCGTCGCCCCAGCCCATGCCGCCTTCGAGCTCTTTGCGAAAAGCAGACGATTCGGCTTCGGTGGCAAAGGCCCGATATAGCGTATACAGATGCGAGCCTTCGGCGTCCTTGGGTTCGCCCGGCTGACGCGAGTCAGTCACGATGCGCATGACGGCTGCGCGCAACGTTTTCGCATCGCCCTCGAACAACGGAATTGTGTTGTTGTAGCTCTTGGACATCTTGCGCCCGTCCAGGCCCGGCAGGGTGGCGACGGACTCTTCGATGACGACTTCCGGCAGGACGAAATACTCACCGCCGTAGAGGTGGTTAAAGCGCTGGGCGATATCGCGCGCCATTTCCAGGTGCTGGGTTTGATCGCGCCCGACCGGGACCTTGTTTGCGTTGAACATCAGGATGTCCGCTGCCATCAGCACAGGGTAGGAAAACAGCCCCATGGTGATGCCGTCATCGGGGTCGACCCCCTTGGCGGTGTTTTGATCCACCGAGGCTTTGTAGGCATGGGCGCGATTCATCAGCCCCTTGGCCGTGACGCAGGTCAAAATCCAGCACAGTTCGGGAATCTCGGGAATGTCCGATTGACGGTAAAACGTCACGCGTTCGGGGTCCAGGCCTCCGGCGAGCCAGGTGGCCGCGATCTCCAGGCGGGAGCGCGCCACGCGGGCCGGATCATCGCATTTGATCAATGCGTGGTAGTCCGCCATGAAGTAAAACGCGTCGGTACCAGGCTGGGTGCTCGCGTTGATGGCTGGACGGATGGCGCCAGCCCAGTTACCGAGGTGAGGGGTGCCAGTAGTGGTGATGCCGGTTAGAACGCGGGTACTCATGAGTATGGCGGATAAAGCGTGATTGGACAGGGCGTCCAGTTTAACGCGTTGGCGGGGCCTATGATTCCTGGGGGTAATCTGGCCCCGATGTCGGATCCGCCATCAACAACGAACAGAGAATAAACCCGTCTGCCAAATCGTTTCCTGTTTGACAGGCGGGTCCTGGTGACGGTTTAGCAGCCGCTTTTAACGCTTGAGTTTGGCGAAGGCATCCGCCATGGCGCTGTTGCGCGGCTCGTTGCGGCCAGCGTCTGCCTGAGGACGTCGGCCACCGCCACCGCCGCCATTGCGCGGCGCGCCGTTGCTGCGAGGCGCATCATTGCCGCTACGGCGTGCAGGCTGGGCCGTATCATTCAAGCGCATGGTCAAGGCGACGCGCTTGCGGGCGACATCGACTTCCAGCACTTTGACGCTGACGGTTTGCCCCACGCGCACGACATCGCGCGGATCCTTGACGAATTTCTCAGCCAGGGCCGAGATGTGCACCAGACCGTCCTGATGCACGCCGATGTCCACGAACGCGCCAAAGTTGGCCACGTTGGTGACGACGCCTTCGAGAATCATGCCGGGGTACAAGTCGTTCAGCGTTTCCACGCCTTCCTTGAACTGCGCGGTCTTGAACTCAGGGCGCGGATCGCGGCCCGGTTTTTCCAGCTCGGCGAAAATGTCGCGCACAGTCGGCAGGCCGAAACGCTCGTCCGTAAAATCGGACGGAGATACGCCTTTCAGGGCTTCGCGTTGACCGATGATCTGCTGAACATCGGTCTTGATCTTGGCCACGATGCGTTCGACCACGGGGTAGGCCTCGGGGTGTACCGCCGAGGCGTCCAGCGGGTTTTCGCCGTTCGGGATGCGCAGGAAGCCGGCGGCCTGTTCAAAAGCCTTTTCTCCGAAGCGGGGGACTTTGCGCAGTTGTTCCCGCGTTGGGAATGCGCCATTTTCATCGCGCCAGGTGACGATGTTCTTGGCCAGCAGGGAATTCAGCCCCGACACGCGTGCCAACAGGGCCGCCGAGGCGGTATTCACATCGACGCCGACGGCGTTCACGCAGTCTTCGACCACCGCGTCTAGCGAGCGCGCCAGTTCGCGTTGATTGACATCGTGCTGGTACTGGCCGACGCCAATGGCTTTGGGATCGATCTTGACCAGTTCGGCCAGGGGGTCTTGCAGGCGGCGAGCAATGGACACGGCGCCGCGCAGCGTGACATCGAGATCGGGGAATTCCTGCGCGGCAGTTTCCGAGGCGGAGTACACCGATGCGCCGGCCTCCGAGACGACCACCCGAGTCAGTTTCAGATCGGGATACTGGCTCATCATGTCGGCCACCAGTTTTTCGCTTTCGCGAGATGCGGTGCCGTTGCCGATGGCGATCAGCTCGACTTTATGACGAGCTGCCAGGGCGGCCAGCGTGGCGATTGTGCCTTCGCGATCACGGCGCGGCTCGAACGGGTACACGGTGGCGGTATCGACGACCTTGCCGGTGCGGTCGATGACAGCGACCTTGCAGCCGGTGCGGATCCCGGGGTCCAGGCCCAGCACAGCTTTGGGGCCGGCCGGTGCGGCCAACAGCAAATCTTTCAGGTTGGCAGCGAATACGCGGATAGCCTCGGCTTCGCCTTCTTCGCGCAGACGGCCAAATAGCTCACTTTCAAAGGCGGTCAACAGCTTGACGCGCCAAGTCCAGCGGCAGACTTCTCCCAGCCAGCGTGAACGCGGCGAGGCGTCCAGGGCGAACAGGTCATTGCCGAGCTTCAGGAAGCTTGCCACGCGCGCGACGCAGGGATGCGGCGTCTGGGCCTCTAATTCGGCCTCCAGGCCCAGGCGCAGCTCGAGTACGCCTTGTTGGCGGCCTCGCATGAGCGCAAGGATACGGTGCGAGGGCAGGGTACGCACCGGCTCGTTGAAGTCGAACCAGTCGCGGAAATTCGCGCCTTCGGTTTCTTTGCCTTCGGCGACTTTGGCATACAACAGGCCGGTGGACCACAAGTGGTCGCGCATGTCGGCCAGCAGATCGGCGTTTTCGGCGTAGCGCTCGGCCAGGATGTCGCGGGCCCCGTCCAGGGCTGCCTTGGCGTCGTTGATCGAGGCTTCGGGATTCAGGTATTGGGTCGCCAACTGGGCGGGGTCGCATGCCGGGTCTGCCAGGATGCCGTCGGCCAGAGGCTCCAGTCCGGCTTCGCGAGCGATCTGGGCACGGGTGCGGCGCTTGGGCTTGTACGGGGCGTACAAGTCTTCCAGGCGTTGCTTTGTATCTGCGGTGGCAATTTCCTGTTGCAATTCGGGCGTAAGTTTGCCCTGTTGCGTGATGGACTCCAGGATGGCGCCGCGCCGCTCTTCGAGCTCGCGCAGGTAGCCCAATCGGACCTCTAGGTTACGCAGCACCGTGTCGTCCAGACCGCCGGTCGCTTCTTTGCGGTAGCGTGCGATGAAAGGCACGGTGGCGCCGTCGTCCAGCAACTCGACGGCAGCGGCGATTTGGGAGGGGCGGCTGCCCAGCTCGGTGGCAAGCTGGGCAAGGATACGGGCTTGGTCGACGCTGGGCGCAGTGCTCGTGGTGGCGGAAGTGTCAGGCATCTCGATACGGCTGCAAAGGGAAATCAAGGGCCGGATTTTGCCACAAGGCGGCGACAGGGCGCATGTTGAGGGCTATTTTGAGCATGGTGCCCTGGGGGCTCGGGGTATCATTGAGCGCCCCTAATCGTTGATGTGTTTGATGCTAGATCTGGATATTTCCGAGTTTTTTGCCGCTGACGGCCCGTTGAGCAAGGCGCTGCCTGGCTATAGCCCCCGTCCGGCCCAGGTCGAGCTGGCGCAGGCGATCGGCCAGGCCATCACCGATCGCGCGACCCTGGTGGCCGAAGCCGGGACCGGTATTGGCAAGACCTGGGCTTATCTGGTGCCCGCCATGGTGGCTGGGGGCAAAGTCGTCATTTCAACAGGCACCCGGACGCTGCAGGACCAGCTGTTTGCCCGCGATTTGCCGCGTGTGCGCGCTGCCTTGGCCGCGCCCGTGACAGCGGCGCTGCTCAAGGGGCGGGGCAATTATGTCTGTCACTATCATCTGGATCGTCTGCAAGGCGATGAGCGCGCTCTGAAATCCCGAACCGAGATTTCGCAATTGCGTCAGATCCAGGTCTTTGCTGGCATCTCCAAAACCGGCGATCGCGCCGATCTGGGAAAAATCCCCGAAGACGCCGATATCTGGAATCGGGTGACGTCTACGCGCGAAAACTGCCTTGGCCAGGAGTGTCCGCGCATCCGCGATTGTTTTGTGGTGAAGGTCCGGCGCCAGGCGCAAGACGCCGACATTGTGGTAGTCAATCCCGCCTTGTTCATGGCCGATCTGGTATTGCGCGAAGAAGGCGTGACGGATCTGCTGCCCGAGGCGGACACGGTGATTTTTGACGAGGCGCATCAGTTGCCGGACACCGCGACGCGATTTTTGGGCAGCAGTGTCTCGACCCATCAATTGCTGGATTTCGGCCGCGCCCTGGAGGTCGCAGGGCTGGCATATGCCCGCGAAGCGGCGAAATGGGCTGATGTCAGCCGGCACGTCGAAACCGCCGCCCGTGAGTTACGCCTGGTCTGCGCACCCCTGGATCAACTGCCGGGGCGCAAAGCGACCTTTGAGACTATTCCGGACCCAGAGCAATTTGATGCTGCGTTGGCCGCCCTGCGCCAAGCGGTCGAGGCGGCCACGCGAGCATTGGCAGGTGTCGCGGAAAAGCATCCCGATCTGGCTGCAGCCGCCCGCAGTGGCGCAGACATTGCGTTGCGTCTGGCAAAGTGGGCGACGCCCGCCAGAGACGGCTCAAGCGGACGGCTGGGCGTCCAGGATGACGATGCCGTCTCCGACAGTGAGTCGAGTCTCACGCGTGATTCGACGCTGGCCGACGAGGGGTGGGGCCTGGACCTGCAAGCTCTCGTGTCGGCTCAGCCACCAGCTGGCGAAGAGCCCGCTCATGCCGCTGAACATTCGTCGGGTCAATCCGCGGATGATGGTGTGTCCACCGCTCGCGCTTTACTGCAAGGTGCTGCGGCTGCAAGGTTGTTTACCGGTCCGGCGGTGCGCTGGGTCGAGCACGGGCAGCATCATGTCCGGCTGCATTCTGCCCCTCTGTCGGTGGCTCAGGCCTTCTCCAAGTTTCGCAAACCTGGCCAGGCTTGGATTCTCACTTCGGCGACGCTGTCGGTGCAGGCAGACTTCGGTCACTACACTCGTCAGTTAGGACTGAATGACGCCCGAACAGGGCGCTGGGAGTCTCCATTTGACTATACCAACCAAGGTTTGCTGTTCGTGCCGCGCGATATGCCCGAACCGCAATCGCCGCGTTTTGCCGAGCGTTTTGTACAGACGCTGATGCCGCTGCTCGAGGCCAGCCCGGGCGGCACCTTGGTGCTGTGTACGACGTTGCGCGCTGTTGATCGCGTGGCCGCGTTGTTGGCCGAGACGTTCGAGGATCAGGGACACGATTGGCCTTTGCTGAAACAGGGCGATGCGACACGGCGCGATCTGTTGGAGCGCTTTTGCAAGCTTGAGCATCCGGTGCTGGTCGGCAGCGCGACATTCTGGGAAGGTATCGACTTACCGGGCGATGTGCTTACGCTGGTCGCCATCGACAAGCTGCCCTTTGCTCCGCCGGATGATCCAGTGATCGAAGCCCGGTTGCGCGCCTGTCGGGAGCGCGGCGGCAATCCCTTTGCCGAATACCAATTGCCCGAGGCGGCAATCTCTCTGAAGCAGGGGGCCGGCCGACTAATTCGGACGGAAAGCGATTGGGGGGTGCTGATGGTCGGGGATGCCCGCCTC
>Ga0164243_10009043_pt1 | contig 14564 bp, 17 predicted proteins | sample OricompcompostOP_FD_108781 | JGI IMG/M metagenome (GOLD analysis project Ga0164243, IMG submission 108781) | Organic Plus compost microbial communities from Emeryville, California, USA - Original compost - Organic plus compost (OP) | ecosystem: Engineered > Solid waste > Mixed feedstock >... | reverse complement strand
GCCGGTTGCCTTACGGAACCGCCGGTGTCGCTCCCCAGGCTAACCTGGCAAAGATCGGCCTGCACGGCCACCGCAGACCCTCCGGACGACCCTCCCGGTACGCGGGTAGTATCCAGCGCATTCAGGGTGGGGCCATAAGCCGAATTTTCGTTGGTGGAACCCATGGCGAACTCGTCGCAGTTCAGGTTCCCGATAATAATAGCATCTGCCTCCAGCAGGCGTTCAACCGCTGTGGCAGAATATAATGAGTTAAACCCTTCCAGGATACGGGAAGCGGCAGTAACATTATGACCTTTATAGCAGATAACATCTTTAATACCTACCACCACTCCAGCCAGGGCCCCCACGGGCTGACCGCTTTTAATGCGGGCATCCAGCTCACGGGCTTTTTCCAGGGCCTCCTCCTCATATACCTCCAGGAAGGCATTTAAATGTTTTAGCTCCCGGATACGGTTGAGATAATAACGTACCTTTTCCGTACAGGTTATGCTGCCGGCGTATAATGCTTTGTGAAAAGTATTTATACTGCTGAATTCAGACAAAGCTAAACCAGTTAAAATGAAATTATGATTTTACGAATCGTAACGTGTTACTCCGGCGATTAAGCGTTGGGAGTAGTGTCAGTGGTTGAAGACTGAGTGGCAGCGGCAGGTTTTTCTTTCATGCCCTCCTCAATTTCCTGGCGCACATTGTTTTTTGCGTCATTGAACTCGCGGATACCTTTACCCAGGCCACGCATCAGTTCAGGGATTTTCTTACCGCCAAACAGCAGTAATACTACGATCGCGATCAGCAGCAATTCAGAGCCGCCTACATCGGAAAGAAATAAAAAAGTAGATTTAGCGAAAACAGCAGTCATCTTCTCAGTTGTTTAATGTTCCAGTGTACAAAGGTAAGCTATTAAATCCGCTTTTTCACCCGCTGGCATGACCGCCGGCCAGATTTAAGATCATTTTAAGGAAATGAAAAAAGCGGAGCTGTTAAGGCCCCGCTTATTACTAATTTCCCTGTATTTATACTAAACCCTTTTTTCTTTGATACGGGCTGCTTTACCAGCGCGATCACGCAGGTAATACAGTTTCGCTCTTCTAACTTTACCAACTTTGTTTAACACGATACCATCGATGTTAGGAGAGTAAAGCGGGAACAATCTTTCAACACCAACACCATCAGAAATTTTTCTAACAGTGAAAGACGCAGTAAACCCTGTACCCTGGATTTTCACCACATCACCTTTAAAGGACTGAATCCTTTCTTTATTACCTTCCACGATTTTATAATTGACAGTGACGTTGTCGCCTGCTTTAAACTTCGGGTACTGTTTTTTAGCTGTCAGTTGCTCGTGAACAAACGAAATTGCGTTCATCTTTCAAATATTTATGGGAGTGCAAAAGTAAGTCAAGAAATAGCATTTACCAAATTAATGCAGCATAAATTCTCCAAAAATCTCAAAATACCTTCCGACTAATATCTAATCAATTAATTTACAATAGGTCAGGCCGCCTTGCCCTGGTCCTTTCCAGGGCCTGTTGGTGCCGCCATTCGTCGATCTTACGGTGGTCCCCGCTTAAAAGCACCTCCGGCACTTTCCAGCCCCGGAATTCATCCGGCCGGGTATATACCGGCGGCGCCAGGAGGTTGTCCTGGAAGGAGTCGAACAGGGCGCTGGTTTCATCGTTCAATACGCCGGGAAGGAGGCGCCCTACGGCATCCACCAGCACGGCAGCACCCAGCTCCCCGCCGGACAGCACGTAATCGCCAATGGAAATCTCTTTGGTGATGAAGTGATCGCGGATGCGCTGGTCAATGCCCTTATAATGCCCGCAGAGGATCATCAGGTTGCCTTTGAGGGAAAGCTGGTTGGCCATTTTCTGGTTCAGCGTCTCCCCGTCGGGGGTCATGTAGATGATTTCGTCGTAAGTCACTTTGGATTGCAGCGTTTCAATGCAATTCACAATAGGTTCCAGCATCATCACCATACCTGCTCCGCCGCCAAACTGGTAGTCGTCTACCTGCTGGTGCTTCAGGGAGGAGTACTCCCTCAGGTGATGCAGGTGCACTTCCAGCAGCCCTTTGGCCTGCGCGCGCTTCATAATGCTGTGGGAAAGCGGGCTTTCCAGCAATTCAGGCAGCACGGTTATTATATCAATTCGCATAACTATACGTTTCTTTAGCCGGTGTAGAGTTCAACCAGCCCTTCCGGGAGGTCTACATGCACTACCTGGCTCTTTTTATCCATTTTTACGAGCGACTGGTCGTTGATCGGCAACAGGGCTTCCTTGCCCTTTATTTGCACCTTTACCAGCACCTGCATGGGCATTTCAATCACTTCCTCCACCACGCCGAGGGTGCCGTGACGGGCATCTTCCACGGTGTAGCCCAGCAGGGCCAGCGGCGAGGAAGAGGCTGCCTGCTCCTTGAAATCGGCTTCCTGCAGGTACAACTGGCCCGGCAGCAGCTTCTGGGCGGCCTCCTTGGTATCTATCCCTTCCAGCTTCAGGTAAAACTGATCCGGCCCTTTGGCCTTTACTTCCCTGACGAAGTACGGGATAAAGCTATTCTTTCTTTCTTCCAGGAAAACTGCCTCTACGCCTTTGAGCGTGGAGCGCTTGCCGAGGCTGTGCTTCACGAGGATTTCGCCCTGGAGGCCGTGCGCCGACACGAGTTTGCCTATACTGAAGTAATTACTCATAATTGGAAATTAAAAAAGGAAATATTTGCGGTTGCAAATATTTCCTTTTCAGGTATTTGTAAAACGTTGCCGTTTTATGCTTCTGAGCCTTCGCCTTCTGCAGACGGAGCAGCAGGAGTATCTTCTACTTTTCTAACGATAGGAGCAGCAATTTTTGCTTTTCTGTGGCTATCGCGGCGAGCAGAAACTTTCTGTTCGTGTTCAGCTTGCCATTGTGCAAACTTTTGGTAAGCAGTAGGCTCGTCGAACAGACCCAGGGTTACACCTCTTAAGAGATGTTTCAAATACAATACACCTTTGAAAGAGAGGATTCTTCTTACAGTATCAGTAGGCTGAGCACCTTTCTGTAACCAACGCAATGCTTTTTCAGTATCGATGTTGATAGAGGCAGGTACAGTCAGTGGATTGTAAGTACCGATTTTCTGGATGAATTTACCATCTCTTGGAGCGCGAGCGTCAGCTACTACGATGAAGTAGAAAGGTCTTTTCTTCGCGCCATGTCTTTGCAGTCTGATTTTTACTGGCATAAATAAGTCGAGTTATTTTTTGCGAGTTAGGAAATATTGTTTAATTAGGGATGCAAATGTAACCTCAACATTTGACATTTGCAAAATTATTTTTAGCCGGGTGATCAGCGTTTCATCATTCCTTTCAGTCCTTTGCCACCAGCGCCGAATTTGTTCATCATTTTCATCATCTGGCGCATTTGTTCGAACTGTTTCATGAACTGGTTCACGTCCTGGATGTTCTTTCCGCTACCGGCGGCGATACGCTTGCGTCTGCTGCCGTCGATCACGTCCGGATTGCTCCTTTCTTCAGGAGTCATGGAGTTGATCATGGCCTCGATGCCTTTGAAAGCGTCGTCGCTGATGTCAATATCCTTGATGGCCTTACCTACCCCGGGAATCATGCCCATGAGGTCTTTCAGGTTACCCATTTTCTTGATCTGCTGCAGTTGCTCGCGGAAATCGTCGAAGTCGAACTGGTTCTGGCGGATTTTCTTTTCCAGCTTTTTAGCCTGCTCTTCGTCGAACTGGGCCTGCGCGCGCTCTACGAGGGTGGTGATATCACCCATGCCGAGGATACGCTGCGCCATACGTTCCGGGTAGAAAACGTCGAGGGTATCGAGTTTTTCGCCCATGCTGACGAACTTGATCGGCTTTTCAACGGTGTATTTGATGGTCAGCGCCGCACCGCCGCGGGTATCGCCGTCGAGCTTGGTGAGTACCACCCCGCTGAAGTCCAGCCGCTCGTTAAAGGCCTTGGCGGTGTTTACCGCATCCTGGCCGGTCATGGAATCCACCACGAAGAGGATTTCATGCGGTTTAACGGCTGCTTTTACGTTGGCAACTTCGGTCATCATCGCTTCGTCGACCGCGAGGCGGCCGGCCGTATCGATGATGATGATGTTATTACCGTTGGATTTCGCGTGTTTGATCGCATTTTCAGCGATTTGTACCGCGTTTTTATTTTCCGGTTCGCTGTACACTTCCACACCGATCTGCTCTCCCAGTACTTTCAGCTGGTCTATCGCCGCAGGGCGGTAGATGTCTGCCGCCACCAGCAAAGGTTTCTTTCCTTTTTTGGTTTTGAGGTAGTTGGCCAGTTTGCCGGAGAAGGTGGTTTTACCGGAACCCTGCAAACCTGCGATGAGAACGATGGTAGGATTGTTTTTAATATCGAATTCAGCTTCGGTGCCGCCCATCAGGTCGGCCAGTTCGTCTTTTACGATCTTTACCATCAGCTGACCCGGGGAAATGGAGGTAATAACCTTTTCGCCCAGTGCTTTATCTTTTACTCTGTCGGTAAATTCCTTGGCAATTTTGTAGTTCACATCCGCGTCCACCAAAGCGCGGCGGATTTCCTTAACGGTGGAGGCCACGTTAATCTCGGAGATACGTCCTTCGCCTTTAAGTTGTTTAAACGCGGAGTCGAGCCGCTCTGATAGTGATTCAAACATTGTCGGTATTTTAAACGGATGGCAAATGTAGTTTTTTTCCGCGAGTTTTTTCTCGTAAAGGGGCGCAAGGCGGCTGGGCGGGGCCCTTTGGTTGGGTGGGGGAAAGATACAGCGCCCCGGCCGGCGCGGGGTCCCGTTAACAATCCCCTGGCGCGTTGGCATTATTCCGTAATAAAAAAGCCCGCCCAATGGGCAGGCTTCCCGAAATATGCTGATGGAATCACTCAGCTTCCCAGGTAATTGCGGAGCAATTTGCTGCGGGAAGTGGTTCTCAGTTTAGTGATCGCTTTGTCTTTAATCTGGCGTACGCGCTCCCGGGTGAGGCCAAATTTCTCTCCTATATCTTCCAGGGACATCGGGTGTTCCACGGCGATGCCGAAGTACAGCATGATGACGTCCTTCTGGCGGTCGGTAAGGGTAGAGAGGGAACGTTCGATCTCGCGGCGGAGGGAATCGTGGTGATCCAGCTCCTCGTCCGCGCTAACGGCGTTCGGATTTTCGAGTACGTCCAGCAGGGAGTTGTCTTCCCCGTCGATAAACGGCGCATCCATCGACACGTGGCGGGCGGCAACACCCAGCGTAGCTTCCACTTCATCTGTATTGATTTCGAGAATGGTGGCCAGCTCGTCCGGAGATGGTTCACGCTCGAACTCCTGTTCCAGCTGGGAGTAAGCTTTACTGATCTTGTTGCTCAATCCTACCTTGTTGAGCGGCAGGCGCACGATCCTGGACTGTTCAGCCAAAGCCTGGAGGATGGACTGACGGATCCACCATACGGCGTAGGAGATGAATTTAAAACCGCGCGTTTCATCAAAACGTTGAGCAGCTTTAATTAACCCCAGGTTGCCTTCATTGATAAGATCGCTGAGCGACAGGCCCTGATTCTGATACTGTTTGGCAACGGAAACCACGAAACGCAGGTTGGCTTTGGTAAGCTTTTCCAACGCTCTCTGATCGCCCTGCTTGATGCGGATGGCGAGGTTTACCTCTTCCTCCGGCGTAATTAAATCCACTTTCCCAATCTCCTGCAGATACTTTTCCAGGGATTGTGATTCCCTGTTGGTAATGGATTTAGTGATTTTGAGTTGGCGCATTGACATAAGAGTCGGAACAGTTACAGGTTAATAAAAAGTTAAGATTTGATGAATGCCTGACAAAAATAAGTTTTTTTAGATACCACCCAAAAAAAATCTGTCAATTTTAAATCATTTCCAAACAAAATCGATTGACGGTTAAGTGCTTGCAAAATCAGAAAAAATTTCGCATGGGCGCGACATTGCTAATATACATCCATATATCAAAAAATAACATTATTATTTTTATTAATAAGTAGAAATTATTTAAAGTGTAGAAAGTTTTCCGGAGATAGTTAAAAAAAAACAGTAAATTATTTTGACAGAATAAATAATTTTCTATAATTGCAACCTGATGATATTGATTTACTAATTAATTGAAGAGATGTCCAAGAAAGTGCTATACGAGCTGGAATTCCCGGTTAGATGCTCACCCGGAATACTATACGAATTTCTTTCTACGCCGGCCGGCTTACAGGAATGGTTCGCTGACAAAGTTGATTTCAGAGATAATGTATTCTCCTTTTCCTGGAATGGCACAGAAGAAGAAGCTGAAGTGCTGGAACAGGAAGAAGATGAGTTTATCCGCCTGCATTGGAAACATGCCCCTAAAGATGAATATTTCGAATTCAGAATCCAGATCTCAGAAGTTACCAACGAAACTATTTTAGTCGTAAAAGATTTCGCCGAAAAGAAAGAAATTAAAGATCAGAGTCAGCTGTGGGAATACCAGGTAAAGGATTTATTCCACAGGATCGGAAACTAACCCGCTTTGCTGTTAAGTAATACAAGCAGGGTCGCATAAGCCGCCACTACTTCGTCTTTTACTTCACCCCATTGCGACAGCGTAAACGGCTTCGCTATTTTAAGGAAATCATAACGATCCGTCACTACTCTCCAATCTGCTAAACTGATACTTCCTATGGGCCTGTAATTGCCTCCTTCAAAATCATGTTCCCAGGGATCATCTCCCAGGTACACCTGAAAGCCATTACCGGCCAGCGTTGCATGGCTGCCGATCAGCGCATCCCTGAAACGGGCTTTTACACTCCCTCCCAGGTGAAGGGTACTGATAAAGTAATGCCCCCACCAGAACATCGTGCGAAACGCAAACGCCTCCTTTCCGCTGAAATACCGGGGAAAATCCAGCATTACCCAGGGCAACTGCCGGTACTGCTCCCCTCTTGATATCTTCGCGGAAGGCTTCAGCCACTCCTCCTCAAACGGGAAACGCTGATGGCTGTCCGTTGCCGCCAGCCCCCGCTGCACCTCTCCCAGCAGGCCCACCACCTTTTCTATCACCCGGTTTTTCAGCAATAGCAGCTCCGGGTTGCCAACGATCGCCGCTTCCGCTGCTGTTAATTCAAAATTTTCCATATAATTTAACGGTAATTTCAGCGTCAGTTTGCGCCACTTTGTGAATTCGTACTAACTTTACGGTTTAATATAGCATTATCAGTGAAAAAACTCGACAAACTCATTATAAAAACATTTCTGGGTCCATTCATTGCCACTTTTTTCGTGACCTTGTTTGTACTGATCATGCAATTTCTCTGGAAGTATATAGACGACCTGGTAGGTAAAGGTCTGGATACCTCCGTTATCATTCAGCTGATCGCCTATACCAGCGCCACCCTGGTTACTCTCGCACTGCCGCTGGCCGTGCTGCTTTCCTCCATCATGACCTTCGGGAACCTCGGGGAAAGCTTTGAGCTGGTAGCCATCAAATCGTCCGGTATATCGCTCCTGCGCTTTATGCGCCCCCTGCTCATCATTGCCATTATCATCTCCATACTCGCCTTCCTGTTTGCCAACTACGTCATCCCCGTGGCCAACCTGCAGGCAAAATCCCTCCTCTGGGATATCACCAACGCCAAGCCGGCATTCAATATCAAAGCAGGCGTTTTCTATAAGGACATTCCCGGCTACACGATAAAAGTAGCGCAGAAAGATAAAGATAACCAGACCATCCACCAGGTAATGATCTTCGATCATTCCTCCGGCGGTGGCGGCGATAAGGTAATCCTGGCGGAAAGAGGCCAGATGGTGCTCACCGCCAACAAACGCTACCTGTACTTCATCCTGGAAAACGGATGGCGATATGAAGAAAGAGGCAACCGCGGTTTCAGCGTGCCGCAGGATATGATCCGCCTCGGCTTTAAAAAGTACAGCAAAGCATTTGACCTGAGCGCCTTCGCCTTCAACCGGCTCAACATGGACCTGTTTGCCTCCAACCAGCAGATGCTGAACATCCGGCAGCTCGACTTTGCCATCGACTCCCTGAAGAAGGTGGAAGCCGGCTACGGCAAAACCGTTCATGCCTATGTGAGCAGCCGCTATACGTTTTCCAAGTGGAAAGACAGTGCATGGCTGGCACAGGCGCCTCCGCTGAAAACCCAGCGTTTCGAGGACGTCATCCCCGATGATCAGCGCCGGAGCGTATTGGAAAGAGCGGAGCAAACAGGCCGCGAAGCGCTTTCTTCGCTCGAAACACCCGCAAAAGATTATGAAAGCAAACATGGATCAGTACTCATGCACAAAGTGGAATGGCAGCGCAAATTCACGCTGGCAGCCGCCTGTATCGTGATGTTCCTCATCGGGGCGCCACTGGGCTCCATTATCCGCAAGGGCGGCCTCGGTACGCCACTGGTGTTTGCAGTTATATTTTTCGTAATATTTAACGTATTTTTCATGGTGGGAGAAAAGATGGCCAGAAGCGGCGTGATGGAAACCTGGTCAGGTATGTGGCTCTCCAACATGGTCTTGTTGCCAATCGCGGCTTTTTTAATCTATAAAGCCATGAATGATTCGCAGCTTTTCAATAAAGAATTTTATTTTCGCTTATATCAAAATATAAAGAAGTTCTTACAAAGATTCAGACTTAAGAAGCAACCTACAACTTAAAACCTACAAACGTGAAAACGCTGTTTACACTGTTCAGAAAGAACGCCTACTTCTTTCTGCCGTTCTTCCTATGGCTTGTCATAGGCGGAGTAACAATAATCAGCTTCAGCCAACGGGAGATCTTTCTTGGAATCAATGGAGTTCATTCCCCATGGGCTGATGTACTGATTTCTGTATTAACCTACCTGGGAGATGGCATCATGTTCAGTTTATTACTGTTAATGATGCTGATCCTGCAACGATTCAGGCTGTTCTTTATCGGCCTGGCGTCATTCCTGCTGGCAGTGCTGATTGTCCAGGTAGCCAAACATTATTTCAATGCACCCCGGCCCATCAGCTATTTTGGCGATGAAGCCAGCATACTGGTGCATACGGTAAAATGGGTAACTGTTCATAGTAGCAACAGTTTTCCGTCCGGCCATTCCGCCGGCGCCTTTTGCATGTTCTGCTTCCTCTCCCTCATTTCGCCGGAAAAGCGCTGGGGATTTGGATTTGCAGTACTGGCACTGGTAGCGGGTTACACAAGAATCTACCTCGCGCAGCACTTTTTTGCTGATGTTTACGTTGGTAGTATAGTTGGCACCCTCAGCGCAGTTGCGGTGTTCGCTATTTTCCGGTTCAGGAACACCACATCGGCACCGGAGCTTTGCCCGGAAGCTGTTATCAGCGCCAATGCACCAGCATAGAAAAACATAGACTACTATAATGAGATACCTGTTGATTGCCCTATTTGCGGCATTGTTGTTTATACCGTTCCTCGGGGAGGCGCACCTCTTCGACTGGGATGAGATAAACTTTGCCGAAGCTGCCAGGGAGATGATTGTAACGCACAATTTCAGCCAAGTTCAAATTGATTTCAGACCCTTCTGGGAAAAGCCGCCTTTGTTCATCTGGATGCAGGCCGGCAGTATGATGCTGTTTGGCGTCAACGATTTCGCAGCCAGGTTTCCCAATGCCATCATCGGTATTGTGACCCTCCTGTCTGTCTACGCCATCGGCAAAAAACACGGGGACGCCAAACTGGGCCTCTGGTGGGTACTGGTGTACGCCGGCTCCTGGCTGCCGCATTTTTATTTTAAGTCGGGCATTATTGACCCTACTTTCAACCTCTTCATTTTCCTGGCCATCTACTTTGCCTACCGGATCGCCTATACGCAAAAAACCTTTGTAACGGCCGCCCTCAGCGGATTATTCCTGGGCCTGGCCGTACTGACCAAAGGCCCGGTAGCCATACTGGTGGCTATTTTAGTACTCATCGTGTACTGGATAGCCAACAAAGGCCGCATCGCCATCCGCTTTTCGCATATCGGGATCATTGCCCTGCTCGCCTGCTGCACCACGCTGCTCTGGTTCGGGTACGAAATCCTGACGCATGGCTGGTGGTTTGTCAACGAGTTCGTAAAATACCAGATCCGCCTGCTGACAACGGAAGACGCCGGCCATGGCGGCCCCTTCTTCTATCACTGGATAGTATTGCTGGTGGGCTGCTTCCCGGCAAGCGTGTTCCTGTTCAACTACCTGCAGCGGAATCGTAAGAAGTCGATATACACCTCGGCTTCCCTGTCGTTCGAACTGAAGGACTTCATCAAATGGATGTGGGTACTCTTCTGGGTGGTATTGATCCTCTTTTCCATCGTAAAAACAAAGATCGTCCACTACTCCTCGCTCTGTTATTTCCCGCTCACCTTCCTGGCGGCAGTGCAGGTGTACCGGCTGGCAGAAGGCAAAACGACCTTCCGCTGGTGGAACCTGACCCTGCTGCTGTTCATCGGGATCGTACTGGGCCTGGCCATTGGCGTACTCCCCCTGGTGGGCGTGTACAAGGAGCAGCTGATCCCTTACATTCATGATCAGTTTGCGGTGGCAAACCTCCAGGCGGATGTGCCATGGTCCGCAGCGGAAGCGGCTTACGGGCTGGGTTACGGCCTGCTGGTGGTGATCAGCGGCGTATTACTGGCCAGGCAGAAAATGCAGCAGGGCCTCATCATGCTGTTTGTGAGTACCATCCTCGCCATACAGGTAACGGTGGTGCATTTTGTACCGAAGATAGAAGGTTACTCCCAGCGCGCCGCCATCGAGTTCTTTGAATCCTTACAGGGTAAGGATGTATATGTAAAAGCGCTGAGTTATCATAGCTATGCCCAACACTATTATTCCCGCGAAATGCCGCACAGTAATAAAAATTATTACGATACGGAATGGCTGCTGAACGGGCAGCTGGACAAGCCGGCTTACTTCATTTGCAGGATCACCGATGCAACGCCTTACCGCCAGCATCCGAACCTGGAAGTGATAGGGGAAAAAAACGGGTTTGTGTTCTTTAAGCGGAAATAGACCACCGGCATAGGGTTTATACGGTGTTAAAAACATTACGGAGAAATATAAATGCCGCGGCGTTTATATCTCCCCGTAAAAAAATTAATTACCCGGTTATCAGGAAACCGCAGCTTTATATCTCTTCTCTACTTCATTCCAGTTAATGACGTTCCAGAATGCGTTGATGTAATCAGGGCGTTTGTTCTGATATTTCAGGTAATAAGCATGTTCCCACACGTCCAGCGCGAGGATGGGCGCGCCCTGGTCTTTCACCAGGTTGGTCATCAGCGGATTGTCCTGGTTGGGGGTGTTGATCACCGCCAGCTTTTTACCCGGCGTTACGATGAGCCATGCCCAGCCAGAGCCGAACACCGTTTTGGCCGCGTCGTTGAATTTTTGCTGGAAGGCTTCCCAGGAACCAAAATCCTTGGTGATGGCAGCTTTCAGCTTATCGGAAGGCGTAGTTTTCTGGGGAGATAACAAGGTCCAGAAAAGGCTGTGGTTATAGTGCCCGCCGGCATTGTTTCGTATAGCCTTCTCAGTTGGCGCATTTCCTACTTTTTTCAGGATTTGCTCCAGCGTGAGCGAAGCATATGGCGTATTGGCAATGGCCTCGTTGAGATTTTTCACGTAAGCGCCATGGTGCTTATCATGGTGGATTTCCATGGTCTGCTTGTCGATATTCGGTTCGAGCGCATCGAAACCGTAAGGCAGTGGCGGGAGGGTAAATGGCGCCTTGGGATCGTCGTAATTGGTTTTCACGGTAGCTGACGTATTAGCCAGACCTGAAAGCGGGCCGCTTAACACCGCGGCGCCGGCAAGGCCGGTAAGCTTGATAAATTCTCTTTTGTTCATATAAAAAGATTGAATTTGTTATAACTGATGGGCATACAAATCTACTTGTTAACCGGTAAAAAAATTTATCAAATTTTGCACCAGCTTGTTACGTTTACGATTTCCTTAAAATATTTCGGTCGCTCTATTTTATTGAGAACCAGCGCCCCAGGTGATTTTACCCGTTTCTGCCGTGAAAAATACGGGTTGACTTTATGGATAATTCTGGAAATAATACTATTTTACCATTACCTTCATGTGAAGATGAATTGATTTTAATCTTTTTCAGCTAATGAAACTGTTTATCCCGGGCGCTGCTAACTGCGGAGATAGAATTGCAACCCTTGCTACTATGACCAACAATAATTGTAAAGTGCAAAGCCTGTGCTGGCGGGTTCCGTTGTTAGTATGACCAATATCAGTGGAAAACTGTAATAATAAAAACTATTCCGGTTTTGTTCGAGCAGCATGACCAATCCCGGTAAATAAGGTTATAAATTTTTTATAAAGCATCCCAGTTACATGCTTAAGGTTAGAGTATTCAAGGCGATAGAGTATCCGGAAGAATGCCTGCAGTACATTGCAGGGCATCGGAAAGTACTGGAAGCGTATGGCGTTACAAAAGTGACTTCCGCCAACGTGGATTGGATGTACGAGCCTCATACTTATATCATCACCGTAAGCAACGACGACTATACCAAAATGTATGGCGGATGCCGTATTCAGCTGGCAGGCGGCTCCGTACCGCTGCCCATCGAAACGGCCATCAACACCATGGACCCAAGGATATTTGATATCGTAAAGGAGCTGGCGGCAGCCGGCGGCACCGGCGAGTTTTGCGGATTGTGGAACTCCCGCGAGGTGGCAGGATGGGGTATCGGCAGTATCGTACTCTTCCGTGTAGTCAATGCCGTATTGAACCAGTTACCCGTTACCACCTTCCTCGGCTTCTGCGCCCAGACGACTTTCCGTAACAGTATCCGCACCGGTTACCAGATCATGACCAATATCGGTAACCAGGGCACTTTTTATTATCCCAAAGAAGACCTCATCGCGACTGCACTTATCCTCAAAGATCCGCTGGAACTTAAAAGTGCGCACCCGGAAGACAGGGAGCGGATGTTGAGTCTGCGACACAACCCGGTTCAGACGATTATAGAAAAAGGACCCAAAGGCGAAATGCAGGTCGACTATGATCTCCGCATCATGTCCGCCGCCACCAGCGATATGCCGATGGTCCGATAGCATAAAACACCAGAGAAATGAACACAACGTTAGCTAAGGCACTAGCAGCAGGCAGGCAACAAAATCAGGACAAGAAAGTAACCTTTTACCGCTTGCAGGACCCCGGACAAGCCTCAGCACTGGCAGCGCTATTGCAGCAAAATCCGGCCATCGCCGTGTTCGACGAATTGCAGGCACAGCTGGCAGAACTCATGAAGCTCCGTCACCCATCCGAAAGACTGACCGATCAGCAGATCCGGGAACTGGCAGCCGCCCACCTGGGCAGCACCCCGCCGGAAGCATACGGCGTATGGGTGTACTACCCCTGGTCCGCAAAGGTCATACACCTCCTGGACGAAGCGGAATTCATTGAACTGCGCACCAGCAGGAACCAGCAAAAAATCACCACCGAACAACGCGATATACTCAGTAAAAAGAAAATCGGGGTCATTGGCTTGTCCGTAGGGCAGTCCGTAGCAATGGCACTGGCCATAGAACGCCTCTGCGGGGAACTTCGTATAGCCGACTTCGACCGGCTGGACCTCAGCAATATGAACCGCATCCGCACCGGCGTCCACAATATAGGCGTTTTAAAAACGGTGATCGTAGCCAGGGAAATCGCAGAAATCGATCCTTTCCTGACGGTGACCTGTTATGATGAAGGGATCACGGAAGAAAATATACACCGGTTTCTCACCGAAGGTGGAAAACTGGATATACTAGTAGAGGAATGCGACGGACTGGACGTGAAGATACTGGCCCGGCAGCAGGCCCGCAGCCTGCAAATCCCCGTGCTGATGGATACCAGCGACCGGGGAATGGTAGACGTTGAAAGATTTGATCTCCAGCCCGATTTACCTATCTTGCATGGACGAGTGCCGGCCACCCTCACCCCAGCGGCTGTACGCAATATGCAGGGGCCGGAAAGAATGGCACTGGTAGATAGTATCGTCGACTTCAGTTCGTTATCTCCGAAAATGCAGCACTCTTTGCAGGAAATAGGGAAAACAATCACCACCTGGCCCCAGCTGGCCTCGGCAGTGATGCTGGGCGGGGCGGCAATCGGCCATGTATGCCGGGAGCTGAGCCTGGGTGGAAATATTGAGTCAGGCAGATATTATGTAGACCTGGAACAAATTTTCAAACAAATAAAGTGACATCAATTTAAATGCGACATCTGATCCAACCGGTATATTCAAAGTTCGTATGCCTGTTACTGTTAGTAACGCTATTTCGTTTACCAGCTTGGGCAGATACCATCCACATATCCAAAAATTATCCGCTCCAGCTGGCAGAATACGGCCAGCTGGAGTTTTTGCTGGACCCCTCAGGGAAAATGCAGTTCAAAGACGCCGTGCAGAGCAACGGCTTCCAGAAGCTGAAAAAGCAGATCCCCAACTTCGGCCTCACCAAAGACGCCATCTGGCTCCGGTTTACGGTGCTCAATAATTCAGGGGAAAATGACCTGATGTTTAACGTCACCTACCCCATCCTGGACCTGATCGACCTCTATTTCCCCGATGCGGACGGCCATTACCAGATGATCCCCGGCGGGGAGCTG
>Ga0164243_10009042_pt1 | contig 14564 bp, 14 predicted proteins | sample OricompcompostOP_FD_108781 | JGI IMG/M metagenome (GOLD analysis project Ga0164243, IMG submission 108781) | Organic Plus compost microbial communities from Emeryville, California, USA - Original compost - Organic plus compost (OP) | ecosystem: Engineered > Solid waste > Mixed feedstock >... | reverse complement strand
GTGGGTCGGCTGAGTCATCCCGACGGAAGTGACCTGCGAGTCGAGCGATCGTCATCCCGACGGAAGTGACCTGCGAGTCGAGCGATCGTCATCCCGACGGAAGTCGGGATCTCATTCGGCATCCAACCTGCTTGCGGTCCCGACTTTCGTCGGGACGACGGGAGCTCAATTGCCCTGCATCACCTGCGTGCGCGCCGCGGTGTTCGCCGCTTCGTTCACCGGCCGCGCGATCAATCCGCTCTGCGTCATCTTCACTTCGTAACGCGCGCCGTCCGCCATCGGCAGATACGTCGCGCTGCCGTACACGGCATCGACGAACGACAGCCACTTCGGATACTGCGTCGAGAGCACCCATAGGTCGACGACCGGGTTCTCGCTCAAGGCATACACGGTGCGCTCGCCCGTGCGCTCCTGGTCGATGTCGCGATACCGCCCGCTGACGCGCTCCAACCGATACTGCGCATCCAAGCCGAGCAGGTTCGCCCAGCCGCGCCACTTGAGCACGCGCGCATCGAGCTGCCATTCATCGCCCGCGAGCATGAACATCTGCATCTCGCCGCTCGGCACCTGCGTCAAGGTCGCGCGGTAACGTTGCGGAGAGCGCGCCTCGAATACGATCTCGGCGACCGGCTGCTCGTACGTGAGCCGCGCGTAGGTGTGCAGGTTGAGCGAGACGATGAAGATCGCCGCCGCCACCGCGAGCAGGAGCAAGCCGCCCAACGCGCTGCCGCCCGCCGAGAGAAACCGCGCCCGCGCCAGCCTCTGACATGCGAGCGCGACGAGCAGCAGCCCGAAGATCGCAATGACCGAGGCGATGGCGTCGGAGTTCATGTCCTGGCGTTACGCGTCCAGCTTCCGGTATTTGATTCGATGCGGCGTGTCGGCATCCTCGCCCTTGCGCCGGCGGAAGTCTTCGACGTACTCGCCATAATTGCCTTCGAACCACACGACCTCGCTGTTGCCTTCGAACGCGAGGATGTGGGTCGCGATGCGATCCAGGAACCAGCGATCGTGCGAAATCACGACCGCGCAGCCGGGGAACGTGAGCAGGGCCTCTTCGAGCGCGCGCAGCGTCTCGACGTCGAGATCGTTCGTCGGCTCGTCGAGCAGGATGACGTTGCCGCCCGACTTCAGCACCTTCGCGAGATGCACGCGATTGCGCTCACCCCCCGACAGCTCCCCGATCAGCTGCTGCTGCTGCGTGCCGCGGAAATTGAAGCGGCCGACGTAGCCGCGCGATGAGGTTTCGTAATTGCCGACCTTGATCATCTCGAGCCCGCCCGAGATCTCCTGCCACACGCTCTTGGAATCATCGAGCGATTGCCGCGATTGATCGACATACGCGAGCTGCACCGACGGGCCGATGCGGAATTCACCGCTGTCGGGCTTCTCTTGGCCGGTGATCATGCGAAACAGCGTCGTCTTGCCGGCGCCGTTCGGGCCGATCACGCCGACGATGCCGCCGGCCGGCAGATTGAAGCTCAGGTTGTCGAACAGCAGACGATCGCCGAAGCCCTTCCGCAAATTCTTCGCCTCGACGACGAGCTCGCCGAGCCGCGGCCCGGGCGGAATGTAGATCTCGTTCGTCTCATTGCGCTTCTGGAATTCCTGCGAGGCCAGTTCCTCGTAGCGCTGCACGCGCGCCTTGCTCTTCGCCTGGCGCGCCTTCGGGTTCTGCCGCACCCATTCCAATTCGCGCTGCAGCGTCTTGCGCAATGCCTCCTGCTGTTTCTCTTCCACCGCGAGGCGCTTCTCCTTCTGATCGAGCCAGGAGGAGTAGTTGCCTTCCCACGGAATGCCGTGGCCGCGATCGAGCTCGAGAATCCAGCCCGCGACGTTGTCGAGAAAGTAGCGATCGTGCGTCACCGCGATGACGGTGCCCGGATAGCCTTCGAGAAAGCGCTCGAGCCACGCGACCGATTCGGCATCGAGATGGTTCGTCGGCTCATCGAGCAGCAGCATGTCCGGCTGCGAGAGCAGCAGTCGGCACAGCGCGACGCGGCGGCGCTCGCCGCCGGAAATCTTCGTGACGTCCGCATCCCATGGCGGCAGGCGCAGCGCTTCGGCGGCGACTTCGAGCTTGCGCTCGAGCTCCCAGCCGCCTTTCGCATCGATCGCATCCTGCAGCTTCGCCTGTTCCTCCATCAGCTTGTTCATCTCGTCTTCGCCGAGCTCCGGATCGGCGAACTTGTCGCTCACGGCGTTGAAGCGGTCGATCAGCGCCTGCACTTCAGCGACGCCCTCGACGACGTTGCCGCGCACGTCCTTCTTCGGATCGAGCTGCGGCTCCTGCTGCAGCAAGCCGATCTTGATGCCGGGTTGCGGGCGGGCCTCGCCGTCGATCTCCTTGTCGAGGCCGGCCATGATGCGCAGGAGTGTGGATTTTCCCGACCCGTTGAGGCCGAGGACGCCGATCTTGGCGCCGGGAAAAAACGACAGGGAGATGTCCCGGAGAATGACGCGCTTGGGCGGCACCACCTTCGAGACGCGATTCATGGTGTAGATGAACTGGGCCATTGCGCTTCGGCACGTGTCGTAAAAGGGCTCGAATGATAACCAAAGGCGCGGCGGGCTTTGCTACTCTCGGCCGCCGAAGGGTTGGGCGCGGAGCCGACATTGATCGAGACTCACGAGTCGTCCGTACTGCTGGTCGCAGGCGAGCAGATCGCTCGCTACGGCTTCGGCGACGGACATCCATTCGGGCCGGATCGGCATGAGGCGTTCATGCGCGAGCTGCACGAGGCCGGTCTGGATGGGCGCGTGCGGCGCGGCGCGCCGCGGCTTGCGACGCGCGCGGAGCTCGAGACATTTCACACCCCGGCCTACATCGATCTGGTGCGTGAGCGCTCCGTCACCGGGCATGGCTATCTCGACGCGGGCGATACGCCCGCGTTCAAAGGCGTTTTCGAAGCGGCGAGCTACGTCGTCGGTGCAACGCTCAACGCGGTCGATGCAGTGATGAGCGGCGCCGCGCGCCGTGCCTTCATCCCGATTGCCGGGCTCCATCATGCGGCGCGCGGCAACGCCTCCGGCTTCTGCGTGTTCAACGATTGCGGCGTGGCGATCGAAGCGCTGCGGCGCAAGCATGGTTTGCGGCGCATCGCCTATGTCGACATCGATGCGCATCATGGCGACGGCGTCTTCTATGCCTTCGAAGCGGACCCGGAGCTGTTGTTTGCCGATCTTCACGAAGACGGCCGGTATCTCTTTCCCGGCACCGGGGCGGCGGCCGAAACGGGCGTGGGCCCGGCCGCGGGGACGAAGCTCAATATTCCAATGCCGCCGGGTGCGACCGACGCAGAGTTCCGAAAAGCCTGGGTGCGGGTCGAAGACTATCTGCGTGCGGGCAAGCCCGAGTTCATCCTCTTCCAATGCGGGGCGGACAGTCTCGAAGGCGATCCGATCACGCACCTGCGCTACTCGGAAGCCGCGCACGCCCATGCCGCCGCCCGCTTATGTGCGATCGCCGACGAGCTCGGGCACGGCCGCGTCGTCGGCATGGGCGGGGGCGGCTATAACCGCCGTAATCTTGCCCGGGCCTGGACGCGGGTCGTCGGCAGTTTCCTGGACTCGGTTTCCGGGGCGAGCGCGGCCTAGCTGTCCCCCCAGCTGTCCCCCGGGCGGTCGCGCCTTTACAATTCCGGCCCCCGCTTACTCACTCCCCCAAGGTTCCTAGATGTTTGCTGCAGACATGAAGATCGCCGGCTTCGACCCCGAGCTCGATGCCGCGCTGCGCGCCGAGGCCCAGCGTCAGGAAGATCACATCGAGCTGATCGCATCGGAAAACTACGCGAGCCCGCGCGTGCTCGAAGCCCAGGGCTCGGTGCTCACGAACAAATACGCGGAAGGCTACCCGGGTAAGCGCTATTACGGCGGCTGCGAATACGTCGACGTCGCGGAGCAGCTCGCGATCGACCGCGCGAAGCAACTGTTCGGCTGTGGCTACGCGAACGTCCAACCGCACTCGGGCTCGCAGGCGAACGCCGCGGCCTATCTCGCGCTCGTGAACGCGGGCGAGACGATTCTCGGCATGAGCCTCGATCACGGCGGCCATCTCACGCACGGCGCCAAGGTCAACTTCTCCGGCAAGATCTTCAAGGCCGTGCAATACGGGCTCGATCCGAACACGGGCGAGATCGATTACGTGCAGGTCGAGAAGCTCGCGCAGGAGCATCGTCCGCGCCTGATCATCGCGGGGTTCTCGGCGTATTCGCGAGTGATCGATTGGGAGCGGTTTCGCAAGATCGCAGACGCCGTGAATGCTTATTTCCTCGTCGACATGGCGCATGTCGCGGGGCTCGTCGCCGCCGGGATTTATCCGAGCCCGATCCCGCATGCGCACGTCGTGACGACGACGACTCACAAGACGCTGCGCGGCCCGCGCGGCGGCCTGATCCTCGCGAAGGGCGATCCGGAGATCGAAAAGAAGCTCAACTCGCTCGTCTTCCCCGGCACGCAAGGCGGACCGTTGATGCACGTCATCGCGGCGAAGGCGGTCGCGCTGAAAGAAGCGCTGCAGCCGGAGTTCACGGCGTATCAGAAGCAGGTGCTCGCGAACGCGCGCGCGATGGCCGGCGCGCTCATGCAGCGCGGCTACAAGATCGTCTCGGGCGGCACGGACAATCACCTGTTCCTCGTCGACCTGATCGACAAGAACATCACGGGCAAGGATGCGGATGCCGCGCTCGGCCGCGCGCATATCACGGTGAACAAGAACGCGGTGCCGAACGATCCGCGTCCGCCGTTCGTCACGAGCGGCCTGCGCATCGGCACGCCCGCCGCGACGACGCGCGGCTTCCGTGAAGCGGAAGTCATCGAGCTCGCAGGCTGGATCGCCGATATTCTCGATGCGAACTTGAGCGACGAAGCGGTGAGCAAGGCGCGCGCGAAGGTCGAGGCGATCTGCAAGAAATTTCCCGTGTACGGGAAATAAGCGGCGTGTGAATGTACTGCCCCTTCTGTAACCACGAAGAGACGAAAGTCATCGATTCGCGGCTCGCCGGCGAGGGGCAGCAGATCCGGCGCCGGCGCGAATGTCTGAAGTGCGGCGAGCGCTTCACGACGTTCGAAACCGCCGAGCTGGTGATGCCGCGCATCGTGAAGAACGATGCGAGCCGCCAGCCGTTCGACGAACAGAAGCTGCGCAACAGCATGCTGAAGGCGCTCGAGAAGCGGCCGGTGTCGAGCGAGGCGATCGATGCGGCGGTCGTGCACATCTGCCAGAAGCTGCGCTCGCTCGGCGAGCGCGAGGTCCCGTCACGGCTGGTCGGTGAGCTCGCGATGGAGGAATTGCATCGGCTCGACGAAGTCGCGTATGTACGCTTCGCGTCCGTGTATCGCAGCTTTCAGGATCTCGAGGAGTTCCGCGAAGAGATCGAGCGCATGCGCCATCGCCGCACGCGCCTGGAGGAGGAGGGGCAGCTCGCGCTCTGGACGCCGCCCGAATCCGGGAAAAAGCGCTGATCCTGCCCGTTGATCGTCATTGCCTGGCCGCCTTCCGCAGAACATGTTCACCGAACTCGATCACCGCATGATGCGCCGCGCGCTCGAGCTCGCCGAGCTCGGGCGTTACACGACGCCGCCGAATCCGCGCGTCGGATGCGTGATCGCGCACGGCGAGCGTGTCGTCGGCGAAGGCTGGCATCGAAAGTGGGGCGAGCCGCACGCGGAGCCGCTCGCGCTCGCGGCAGCAGGGGAAGCGGCGAAGGGCGCGACGGTCTACGTCACGCTCGAGCCGCATTCCTACCAAAGCCGAACCCCGCCGTGCACGGATGCGCTGATCCGTGCGGGTGTGAAGCGCGTGATTTGCGCCGCACTCGATCCGAATCCGCGAGTCTCAGGCAACGGGCTCGCGCAACTTCGCGCAGCGGGCATCGAAGTCGAGCAAGGGTTGCTGGAAGTCGAGGCGCATGCGCTGAATCTCGGTTTCGACAAACGCATGCGAACCGGCATGCCGCGCGTGATCGTGAAAATTGCGGCGAGCCTCGACGGGCGCATCGCGCTCGCGAACGGCGCGAGCCGTTGGATCACGGGCGAAAGCGCTCGCGCCGATGTGCATCGGCTGCGCGCCGAATCGAGCGCAGTGCTCACCGGCATCGACACCGTGATTGCGGACGATCCGCAGCTCACCGTGCGCGATGCTTCGATCGATCTCGCCGGCCGCGTGCCGTCGCGCGTCGTCGTCGATTCGCGCCTGCGCATGCCGCCGACCGCGCGAATGCTGTCCGAACCAGGCGAGACATGGGTGTTCACGAGCGTTGCTACCGACAGCGATCGTGCGCGGCGTCTTGCGGCCGCGGGCGCGCAAGTGCGTCAGGTGCCGATCGACACTGAAGGCGACGGGCGGCTCGACATGCGAGCCGTGCTGCGCGAGCTCGGCACGCAGCTCTGCAACGATGTCGTGGTCGAGGCGGGCGCGACGTTGAGCGGCTGGCTGCTCGAGCGCGGCCTCGTGGATGAGCTCGTCGTGTACGTCGCGCCGAAGATTCTCGGCTCGGATGCGAAGCCGATGCTGCAACTGACGGGCCTCGAATCGCTGCAGCAGGCCCCGCTGTTCACGCTGTGCGACATGCAGCGCTTCGGCGAAGATTTGAAACTGGTGTATCGACCCAAGCTGTCGGGAGCGAATTAGCGGATGTTTACTGGAATCGTACAAGCGACCGGCACGGTCCAGGCGCTCACGCCGAAGGCCGGCGATGTCGAGATCGTGATTGCGGCGCCTGCGCTCGCGCTCGCAACCGTAGCCATCGGCGACAGCATCGCGGTGAGCGGTTGCTGCCTCACGGCGACGCGCATCGAAGGCGACACATTCGCCGCGGATGTATCGCGCGAAACCTTGAACGTGACGACGCTCGGCAGCTGGAAGGTGGGCACGCTCGTCAATCTGGAGAAGGCACTGACCGCCGGCCAGCCGCTCGGCGGCCATTACGTGACGGGCCATGTGGACGGCATCGCGAGCGTGAGTGCGCTCGAGCCCGATGCGCGCTCGACGCGCATGGAGTTCGAAGTGCCCGCGGCGCTTGCCCGTTACATCGCCAAGAAAGGCTCCGTGTGCATCGACGGGGTGAGCCTCACGGTCAATGAAGTCGGGCCGACGTCGTTCAGCGTCAACCTGATTCCGCATACGCTCAGCGTGACCGCGCTCAAGGATTACAAAGTGGGCACGCGGGTGAACGTGGAAGTCGATATCATCGCGCGCTACCTGGAGCGCCTGACCGGCGCCGCTTCCGGCGCGCATTAGCCCGGCACGAGATCCATGAAACTCAATTCCATCGACGAAATCCTGGCCGATATCCGCGCTGGACGCATGGTCGTCATCATGGACGACGAGGACCGCGAGAACGAAGGCGATCTCGTCATGGCCGCGGAATGCGCGCGCGCCGAGGACGTGAACTTCATGGCCCGCTACGGCCGCGGCCTCATCTGTCTCACGCTCACGCGCGATCGTTGCCGCCAGCTGCGCCTGCCGCTCATGGTGAGCGACACGAATCAAAGCCATTCCACGAATTTCACCGTCTCCATCGAAGCTGCCGAAGGCGTGACGACGGGCATCTCCGCGCACGATCGCGCGCAGACCATTCGCGCCGCCGTGCGCCGTGATGCGAGGCCCGAGGATTTGCGACAGCCCGGCCACATCTTTCCGCTCATGGCGCAGCCGGGCGGCGTGTTGACGCGTGCGGGTCACACCGAGGCGGGCTGCGATCTCGCGCGGCTCGCGGGCATGGAGCCGGCCGCCGTGATCGTCGAGATCCTGAACGACGACGGCACGATGGCGCGGCGTCCGGATCTGGAAGCCTTCGCGCGTCATCACAATCTCAAGATCGGCACGATTGCGGACCTGATTCGCTATCGGCTCGAAAAGGAGCGCTCCGTCGAGCGCATCGCCGAGCAGTCGATCGAAACCGAGTTCGGCGCGTTTCGGATGTGCTGCTACGAAGATCACGTCAACCGGACAGTGCATCTCGCGTTGATTCGCGGCGAACTCCGCGCTGATGAGGTGCCGCTCGTGCGCGTTCACTTGAAAGACACGCTGCGCGATGTGGTCGGGATTCGCGACGACGTGCTCGGCTGGCCGATTCGCTCGGCCATGCAGCGAATCGCGAAGGAGCGCAGCGGCGTCATCGTGATCCTGCGGCCCGAGGAAACGCCGCGCGACCTCATGGAGGCCGTGACCGCGATCAGCCACCCGGATCCGAATGGCGCCAAACCTGGCGGCGCGAAGGTCTTGCGCACGTACGGCATCGGCGCGCAGATCCTGCGTGACCTGGGCGTGCAGCGCATGCGGGTGCTGTCGGCACCGAAACAAATGCACGGCCTGTCGGGATTCGACCTGGAAGTCGTCGAGTACGTCGAAGCCTGAGCGCCGTGCGCGCCGCGCAAGGCGTGAGCGGGTTTGGCCGTCGTCGAGTCGTTATACTGCGTGTCCCTGTGGTCTGGCCGAGCGGCCAGCGTGCTCTCTAGCCGGTTGGCCGAAACTATGGATGCAATCAAGACCCTCGAAGGCGATCTGCAAGTGCGCGAGCTGCGCTTCGCGATTCTCGCGTCGCGTTTCAATGACTTCATCGTCGATCAGCTCGTGCGCGGCGCGGTGGACATGCTGAAGCGCCATGGCGCGAGCGACAAGCAGATCGAAATCGTGCGTGCTCCCGGTGCCTTCGACCTGCCGGTCGTCGCACGCAAGCTCGCATCGAGCAAGCGCTACGACGCGATCATCGCGCTCGGCGCGGTCATCAAGGGCGCGACGGCGCATTTCGACTACGTAGCCGGGGAATGCGCCGGCGGCCTCGCGCGGGTCGCGAACGATACCGGTATTCCGGTGTCGTTCGGCGTGCTCACGACCGATACGATCGAGCAGGCGATCGAGCGGGCCGGCACGAAGGCGGGCAACAAAGGCGCCGACGCAGCCGTCACCGCGATCGAGCTTGCGAACCTGCTGCGCAAGATCGAGCAGTAACTTTCTTTGCGGGACGCGTGCGCGGCCCGCGTTTGGATCACATGAATATACCGGCCGACAAGAAGTCTCGCCGCGGCACGCGGGCGCGCTCCGTGGCGCGCAAGCTTGCGATGCAGGCGCTCTATCAGTGGCAGATGACCAGCCACGAAGCGAACGACATCGCGAAGCAGTTCATCGAAAGCGAGGAATTCGGCGGCGCCGATCGCGAGTATTTCGAGGCGCTGCTGCGCGGCTGCATCAAGCAGAAGGATGCGATCAATGCGGCGATCGCCCCGTTCATCGATCGTCCGCTCGATCAGCTCGATCCGGTCGAAACTGCGATCCTGATGCTCGGCATGTTCGAGCTGCAATCGCGCATCGACGTGCCGTATCGAGTCGTGATCAACGAGGCCGTCGATCTCGCGAAGCGCTTCGGCGCGACCGACGCGCACAAGTACGTCAACGCGGTGCTCGATCGAGCGGCGAAGGAGCTGCGGGCTGCCGAAAGAGGGTGAGAGCCCTCGGGTAGAAGTATGGCGTTAGGCGAATTCGAACTGATCGCTCGTTACTTCGCCAGAGAATCGGCACGCGCGGACGTGCGATTGGGGATCGGCGACGATGCCGCGATCCTGGACACGCGGGCCGATCGCAAGCTCGTCGTCGCCGTCGATACGATCGTCGAGGGCGTGCATTTCCTTCCGAACACTGCTGCAGCCGATATCGGCTATCGCGCCCTGGCGGTGAACCTGAGCGACATCGCGGCGATGGGCGCCGAGCCATCGTGGTTCACGTTGTCGCTCTCCCTGCCCAACAGCGACGAGGCGTGGATCGAGGGTTTCTCCGCAGGTTTGTTCGAGTTGGCGCACGCGCACGATGTCGCGCTCGTCGGCGGCGATACCGTCAAAGGTCCGCTCGTCGTTACGGTGCAGATCGCCGGTTGGGTCGAAGCAGACCGCTGGCTGACGCGCAGCGGCGCGCGAGCGGGTGATGCAGTCATGGTGTCCGGGACACCCGGCGATGCCGCCGGCGGTCTTGCGACGCTGCAACGATCGCTCGCCACGACAGCTTCGGTCGAGCGCTTGCGCCGGCGATTCTTGCGGCCCACGCCGCGCGTCGCGCTTGGTCGCACGCTGCGCATGATCGCGACTGCGGCCATGGACATTTCGGACGGATTGCTCACGGATCTCGACAAGCTCTGCGCGGCAAGCGGCTGCGGCGCGGAGATCGACATCGAAGCACTGCCTCTGTCTGCCGATCTTACGAGCACGTTCGATGCGACCGCATGTATCGAATACGCCCTGGCAGGCGGCGACGACTACGAGCTGCTGTTTGCGATCCCCGAACGACACGTACCGGAGCTCCAGCAGCTCGGCTGCACGCGAATCGGTGTGGTGACGGAAGGAGGCGGCGTCGTGTGCCGACGCGGCGGGCGCGTGTTTCATGCACCGCGCCGGGGCTATGACCATTTCGACAAGGATCGTCCGCAATGAGATGGAGCGCAGAACCGAAGCTGCTGCGGCAACCCGTTCACTTTTTCGCATTCGGCTTCGGCGCAGGGCTCGCACCGATCGCGCCGGGCACGTTCGGTACGGCGATCGCAATCCCCATTGTCATCGTCCTGCAGCATTTCGGGTTTGTCGCGCACGTGACGTTTGCCGTCGCGGCGGCGCTCATCGGCATCTACATCTGCGGCGAGAGCGCGCGGCGCATGGACGTGCACGATCATCCGGGCATCGTGTGGGATGAAATCACCGGATATACCGTGACGATGTTGGCAGCTCCGCCACATTGGGCTTGGCTTCTGGCCGGGTTCGTGTTGTTCCGGTTTTTCGACATCGTGAAGCCCTGGCCGATCCGGGAGGCCGATCACAGTCTCGCCGGCGGCCTGGGAATTATGCTGGATGACGTAATTGCAGGCGTTTTCGCCGCCGCGATCTTGTTCGGATTCAAGTCCTTCATCTGACGAAAAACTCGAACCCTCTGTGAACGCTCCGAGCGGACTGATGCCATCACGTACTGCGACGCGAGAGCAGCGCACCCCCGAGAAGGTCGGGAAGTACGTCATCGTGAAGGAAGTCGGGCGGGGCAGCACGGGCGTCGTCTACCTGTCGCACGACCCGTACTATCGCCGCGACGTCGCGATCAAGGTCTACAACCTCGAGTCCCACGACGAGGACCGCGCGCGCGTCACTCGCAAGATGTTCCTCTCGGAAGCGCACATGGTCGGCATGCTGCAGCATCCGAACATCCTGCCGATCTTCGATGCGGGCGAGGAGGACGGCCAGTACTACATCGTCACCGAGCACGTGCATGGCGCGCGCACGCTGTCCGCTTACTGCAAGCCCGACAATCTGCTGCCGATCGATGACGTCGTCGAGATCATGTACAAGTGCGCGAAGGCGCTGCACTACGCGCACAGCCGCGGCGTGATTCATCGGGACATCAAGCCTTCGAATCTGATGCTCACGCAGGCGAACGACGTGCGCATCATCGACTTCGGCATCGCGCTCGTCGCCGACTCCGAGATCTCGCGCATCGAGGGCATCGCGGGCAGCCCGTCTTACATGTCGCCCGAGCAGGTGCAGTCGCTCGAGATCACGAACCGCTCCGATCTGTATTCGCTCGGCGCGGTGATGTACGAGCTGCTCACCGGCTTTCGGCCGTTCCGGGGCGGCAATCTGTCGAAGCTCCTGCATCAGATCGTGTATGCGACGCCGCAGCCGATTCACACGCTGCGCGAGATTCCGGAGCTGCTCGAGGATACTGTCGCGAAGGCGCTGCAGAAGGATCCGGCGAAGCGCTATCGCAACGGCCTGGAGCTCGCGGCCGATCTCACCCGCGTGCACCAGGCGCTGCGCGAGGGCTCATCCAAGCTCGACCGCCAGGAGCAGTTCTCGATTCTGCGCACGCTCAAGTTCTTTCACGACTTCTCGCAATCGGAGATTCTCGAGGTGCTGCGCGCGAGCACCTGGCAGGACTACGACGAGAGCGAGGAGATCGTCAAGGAAGGCGAAATGGACGATCGCTTTTATGTGATCGTGTCGGGCAGCGTTGCGGTCATGCGCAACGGCAACGCGGTCGGCCAGCTCGATGCGGGCGATTGCTTCGGCGAGACCAGCTACGTGCGCGGCGCGAAGCGCCAGGCGACGATCAAGGCGCTCACGAACGTGACGCTGATGAAGGTCAGCTCGACGCTGCTGGAGCAGTCCTCCGCGGCGTGTCAGCTGCGATTCAACAAGGTGTTTCTGCGCAGCCTCATCAGTCGGCTGCAGAGTCCTTCCTAGTCTGTGTGCCGGGGCTGATTGAAGGGCTGCTGGGCGCTGGGCTGCTGGCCAGAATAGGGGAGGATTGACTGCTCTTGCTCTGGCCAGCAGCCCAGCGCCCAGCAGCCCTTCAGGCGAATCCAGTGCCGCCCTACCTTTCCTCGCCGTCAGTCTCCAAGTCCCCCAGCTCGATCCGATGCCCCCACCCGCGCTTCGCATCCAGATAGCGCCGATTTGCGTTGTTGACGCCGGTGACGTGCTTTTCGGGCGCGATGTGGTGCAGTCCGCCGGCCTCGAGATGAGCCTGCTTGATGGGGTTGTTGCTCATCAGGCGCAGCGGCCGATCGCCGCGCAGATATAAGAGCATCGCGGCTGCATCGCTGAAATCGCGGCTGTCATCGGGAAGTCCGAGCGAGCGGTTGGCCTGGTAGGTGTCTTCGCCGCTGTCCTGCAGGACGTACGTGACCGCCTTCGCCCACAAGCCGATGCCGCGGCCTTCGTGACCGCTCATGTAGATGATCGCGCCGACGCCTTCGTCGCGGATCCGCTCGAAGGCGCGATCCAGCTGCGGGCCGCACTCGCAGCGCTTCGAGCCGAACACATCGCCGGTGAGGCAACACGAGTGCACGCGCACGAGCGGGCTTGCGTGCGCCGCGAAGTCGCCGAGCACGAGCACGCTGTTGACGGACATGTGCTTCGCAAGCACCGAAAACAGATGCGGCTCGCCGCGGCCGCGCAAGGAATCGGCAAGTCCGTTCGCATCCTGCAGCTCCGTCTGGCGCACGAACGCATACCACTGAAACGTCAGCTGCTGTCCGCCGACGTTGATCGGCATCGGAATCGGGCCGAGTACGTTCAGGATCGGACGCGCTTCGCTCGCGGCATCCGGCGCGAGCAGCCGGCCGCGCGCATCCACGCGGACCAGCTTGCCCTGTTGAATGAGGCGTTCGCGAATGGTGGGATCGATATAAGAAAACATGTGCGCAAGCCGCAGGCGCGGCGGATCAAGACACAGCGCGAGCCGGCAGTTTCCACCAGCGCTGAATGGCGGTTTCGACCGATGTGGTGTCGAGTCCGGCCATCGCAAGGCAGTCGTCGCGCGAGCCGTGCTCGATGAACCGATCCGGAATGCCCAATTGCAGCGTCGGCAGCGTGCGGCCATGCGCCGCGAGAAGCTCCATGATCGCGCTGCCCGCGCCCCCCGCGACGACATTCTCTTCGACGGTCACGAGCGCGCGATGAGAGGCCGCCAATTCCAGCAGCGCGGCTTCGTCGAGCGGCTTGATGAAGCGAAGATTGATCAGCGTCGCATCGAGGCGCTCGGCGATGCGCTCGCATGCGGGCACCATCGCGCCGACTGCGACGATCGCCAGACCGCTGCGGCCAGCGCGCCGGTGCTGCAACTTGCCGATCGGTAACGCCTGCATCTCCGCTTGCGGTGCAACGCCCGGGCCTTGACCGCGCGGATATCGAACAGCGGCTGGCGTGCCTGACTGCACGCCCGTAAACAGCATCTGGCGACATTCGTTTTCATCGGCGGGCGCCATGACGAGGAGATTCGGAATGCAGCGCAGGTACGACAAGTCATAGCTGCCCTGGTGCGTCGCGCCGTCGCCGCCGACGAGGCCAGCACGATCGATCGCGAACGTGACGGGCAGATTCTGGAGGGCGACATCGTGAATGAGCTGATCGTAGGCGCGCTGCAGGAACGATGAATAGATCGCAACGACCGGCTTCAATCCTTCGCACGCCAGGCCGGCCGCAAACGTGACCGCATGCTGCTCGGCGATCGCCACGTCGAAATAGCGATCCGGAAATTTCTTGGAGAATTCGACGAGCCCCGAGCCTTCGCGCATCGCAGGCGTGATGCCGACGACTTTCGGGTCGAGCGCGGCCATGTCGCACAGCCATTGCCCGAACACTTGCGAATACGTCGGGCCGCTCGCCTTTTCCTTGAAGATGACGCCGCTCTTCACATCGAACGGGCCGGGACCGTGCCATTTGATCGGGTCTGCTTCCGCGGGCGCGTAGCCTTTGCCCTTGCGCGTGATCACATGCAGAAATTGCGGCCCTTTCAGGTCGCGCACGTTCTTGAGCGTCGCGACGAGCGCATTCAGATCGTGGCCGTCGATCGGGCCGATGTAATTGAAGCCCATTTCCTCGAAGATCGTGCCGGGCAGCACCATGCCTTTGACGTGCTCCTCCGAGCGGCGTGCGAGCTCCCACACGGTCGGCATGCGCCGCAGCACTTTCTTGCCGCCTTCGCGCAGATTCGCATACAGCTTTCCCGACAAGACGCGCGCGAAGTAATTGGAGAACGCGCCGACGTTTTCCGAGATCGACATGTCGTTGTCGTTCAGGATCACGAG
>Ga0164243_10009041_pt1 | contig 14565 bp, 12 predicted proteins | sample OricompcompostOP_FD_108781 | JGI IMG/M metagenome (GOLD analysis project Ga0164243, IMG submission 108781) | Organic Plus compost microbial communities from Emeryville, California, USA - Original compost - Organic plus compost (OP) | ecosystem: Engineered > Solid waste > Mixed feedstock >... | reverse complement strand
CGTTGTGGGCGACCACGTCGTGCAGTTCGCGGGCGATGCGGGCGCGCTCGGCCGCGGCGGCGATGCGCGCCTGCTGGTCGCGCTCCCGCTCGGCCCGCTCGGCGCGTTCGACCAGGCTCTCCACGTAGCGGCGGCGCGTGTTGGTGTAGATCCCGGCGAGCCAGACGGCGACGATGAACGCCGAAGACGACACCCATGCCCGCCCGGCGTCGACAGACCAGCGCAGCATCGCCAGCAGCAGCCCGAACTCGGCGACCGCCCCGGCGGCCAGCGCCCACAGGAGTGTGGAGCGCGCGACCACGTTGTACAGCGCGACGAGCACCGCGATGTTGGCGGGCACGACGATGATGTCGAGCAGCCACTGGACGAAGCTGACGGTGGCGACCACCGCGAACACCTCACGAGGATGGTCGCGGCGCCATACAAGCGGAACGATGAGCGCGGCCGACAACAGCAGCAGCCCGGGCACGCCGGCCTGCCGTGCCCCGATCGAGCTCGCCCGGCTGAACACCTCGACGGTGACCAGGCTCAACAGCGCCAGCGGGGAGACCGTGAGCGAGTCCACGAGCTTGCTGTGGCGCCGGGTCCAGGCGCGCAGTCTGCCGAACACGTACCCAACCCTATGTATCGGCTGTTCAGGAGGGTCTCACCCTTGCGGCGGATCCGGCGGTACGACTCAGGTCGCAGCCGTCCGCCGCGTTTACGCCGTTCTTACGGATCTCGGCGCATTCTTGTCGTCGGGAACGCTTCTGTGAAGCGGGTAAAGGGAGATTTGGATGGCGGATCAGGACGCGGGGCCGCGCGGCGCAGGGGACGAGCCGCGCGGTCCGCGCCCGGAGCCGGAGACTGGGCCGGCCCGGCCGAGTGAGCCGACCGCGACCAGCGGGTCGGCGGAACCCAACGGGCCGGCCGCGCCTCTGCCACCTGGGAACACTCCCACGACACCCTGGACCAGCCCGGCCGGCACGCCCGGGGGCGCAGGGCCAGGCTCACCCGGGAACGTGGGGCCGGGATCGCCCTGGACCGGACCCGGGAACAGGCCCGGCGCGACGGGGCCGTATGCGGCCTGGGCAGGCCCCGCGGGTCCCGGGCGGCCCGGGCCGGGAGCCGCGGGCGCGCCCCCGACCGGCAGCGGGTACGCCTTCGGCCCCGGCGGCGCGGGATGGAACGCCCCGGGCTGGCACGACCCGCGGGCGCGGTTCGCGTCGGCCCCGCGGCCCGGCATCGCCTCGCGCCTGGGGGCCCGGCTGCCCCGCGGACACGCCGGGCAACTCGTCGCCGTCGGCGTCGCGGCCGCGATCGTCGGAGCGCTCCTCGGCGGTGGCGTCGTCGCCGTCACCGGCATGGTCTGGGACCGGTCGCACGCCGGGACGACCTGGATCGGCGGAGACGACCGGCAGCGGTCCTTCCCTCGCGGCTTCGGTCAGGACGTGCCGCAGGGCGAGAACGGCCTGCCCCCCTGGTGCAGGCAGACCGACGACGGAGTGCGCTGCCAGGTGCCCGGCTGAGACTTCGCGTCTCGCATTCCGAACGTTGTCGTTTGTACAGTCCCGGCCCCGGCGGTCAAAGCGGGATTTCGGCGGTGACAATGGTGCCGCCGCCCACCGGGGATTCCAGCCGGAACCTCCCATCGAGCGTCGTCACCCGATCGGCGAGACCGACGAGTCCTGTGCCGGTGTCGCACACGGCCGCGCCGCCGACACCGTCATCGGCGACCTGGATGAACAGCGTCTCGTCTCGGACCGCGAGGTGGATCGTGACGCGAGTGGCCGCCGCGTGCTTGATCGCGTTGGCCAGCGCCTCGGACACGAAGAAATACGCGTTGGCCTCGACGATCTCCGTCAACCGCGACGGCATCGAGCAACACACGGACACCGGCAGGGGACTGCGGGCGGCGAGCGCTTCCACGGCCGCGCACAAACCCCGGGAGGTGAGGATCATTGGATGAATCCCGGCCGCGGCGGCACGGATGTCCTCGACGGCCGCCGTGGCCTCTGCCACGGCCTCGTCCGCCAGCTCGGACAGTGCCTCGGGCAACGCGTCCTTGAGCAGTTGGAGGTGGATGAGCAACGCGACGAGACGTTGCTGCACGCCGTCGTGAAGATCACGCGCGGTCCGGCGGCGGATCGCGATGGTCGCCTCCATGATCCGTCGCTGCGCGGCGCGGGATTCCTCCGAGCGGATCCGCGCCGCTTCGTGCCGGCGTGAGGCGAGTTCGGCGGTCCGGCAGCCGGTCATGTCCGTGAACGCGGTCACCACTCCGCGGCCGTGTTCGAGCTCCAGCGGTGCCGACCACCACGCGACCGGGAACATCGAACCGTCACGGCGAACGAGCCAGTCGCGATCGGAATGCGCCGGGGACCCGGTCGAGCGCGGCGCGAGCATCGTGCACTCCTCCGCGGGAAAGGGGCTTCCGTCCACCCGCTTGTAGTGCATCGTGTGATGGCTTGACTTCCCCCTGAGCTGCGCGAGGTCGTCGTAGCCGACGGCCCGGACAGCCGCCGGGTTGGCGAAGAGGATCCGGCCGGCCTCGTCACACACCCAGACCGGCTGCGGCACGCACTCGAGGATCGAGGCGAGCAACTGTTCGGTGGAAGCCATCACGCACCCCAGTGTGCGTGCGCTCGGTGGTGCGGTGCGATGGGTCATTTGACCTGTTCACTCAGCGAATGCAGTGCGGGCGGCGCGGCCGGCTCAGGTGGTGAAGACGAGGGCGGTGTTGTGACCACCGAATCCGAAGGAGTTGCTCAGCGCCGCCCTGAACGTGCCGGGCCTGGGCCGCTCGCGCGTGATGTCGATGCCGAGTCCGGGTTCGGCGTCGGCGAGCGTCGGAGTCGGGGGCGCGATCCGGTGGGCGATGGCCAGCACGGTGGCCACCGCCTCGAACGAGCCCGCGCCCCCGAGAAGGTGTCCCGTCATCGACTTCACCGCGGAGACGACGGGCGCGTGTCCGCCGAACACGGTTCGGATGGCGCGCGCCTCGACGATGTCGCCGGCCGGTGTCGAGGTCGCGTGGGCGTTGACGTGGCCCACGTCCTCCGGGGACAGGCCGGCGTCCCGGATGGCCGTCCGCATGGCACGAATCTGCCCCTCCCCCTGCGGTTCCGGCGCGACCATGTCGTACGCGTCGGACGTGATGGCGGCACCGGCGAGGGTGGCGTGCGGAACACGGCCGCGGGCACGGGCGTGTTCCTCGCTCTCGATCACGAGCACGGCCGCGCCTTCCCCCAGGACGAATCCGTCCCGGGCACGATCGAACGGGCTCGATGCGAGGTGCGGTTCGTCGTTCCGGGTGGACATCGCGCGAGCCTGCGCGAAGCCGGCCATCGTCAGCTCGTTGACGCAAGCCTCGGTGCTCCCGGCGATCACGACGTCCGCGCGGCCGAGCCGGATCAGGTCCAGGGCGTGGGCGATGGCCTCGCCGCCAGTGGCGCACGCACTCGCCGGCGTTATGGCGCCCGCTCGTGCGTCCAGGTCGATGCTGACGGCCGCTGCGGCACCGTTCGGCATCATCATCGGGACCATTCGCGGGCTGAGCCGTCGCGGGCCGTGGTCCCGCAGTGCGGTGTGGTTGTCGAGCAGGGTGTTCACCCCGCCGATCCCCGTGCCCATGACGACTGCGACGCGCTCCGGATCGACGGACGACGCCGACAGCTTCGCGTCCTCCCACGCCTCCCGCGCGGCCACCAGGGCCGCCTGCTCCGCGCGGTCGAGACGGCGCGCCGCGACGCGGTCCAGCATGGCCGCGGGGTCGACGGCCATGCGGGCGGCGATGCGAGTCGGCAGCGCCGCGGCCCAGTCGTCGTCGAGAAGAGCGATGCCGGAGCGTCCGGCCAGAAGCGCGTCCCAGCTGGCCGCAGCGGTCGCGCCCACCGGGCTGATGGCGCCGACTCCGGTGACAACCGCCGCCCTCACGACCGCCCCGCATTCCGCCGAGCCTCCGCGCCGAAACGCCTGCCCCACTCGTCCATCGCCTGCAAGACCGGCACGAGGGCTTCGGCCGCCTCGGTCGGCAGGTACCGCTCACGCACCCGCGAGCCGGGTTCGCGGTAGCTCTCCCGCCGGAGGATGAGACGTTGCACCAGCGTCTGCAGGCGGTCGCTCAGCACGTCGTGGCTCAACCCGAGCGCCTCTCGGATCTCGGAGAACTTCGTGTTGCCGTTCAGCACCTCCCGGACGATGAGAAGCGACCATTTCTCTCCGATTTGGGCGATACATGCGTCCGCACCTCGGTAGAGGCCCGAGGCGGGCCCGGTGGGCTCACCTTCGGCGGAGGTAGCGCGAGAAGTCATGGCATAAATATACTCGATCTGGATCCTAGATCCGGATTCAGGAGTTAACCGAGCACCGACGACCCGCCGGGAGGTACACGAGATGAGCTCTTCCGGTGCTGGCACGCCGTCCGGCCTGGTGGGCCGCGACGCGCTCCTGACCGACCTCCGGGACTTCGTCCGGCGTAGCGCCCAGGATGGCGAGGCGCGGGCGATCGTGGGCGAGGCAGGCATGGGAAAGACCGCGCTCCTCAAGGCCGCCTGCGCGTACGCCGAGGAAGCCGGGATGCGGATACTTCGCGTGACCGGCGCGGAGTTCGAAGCGGCGATCGGCTACGCGGGACTCAACGCGCTCCTCATGCCGCTCCGGAAGGTGGCGGACGATGGTGAGCCCTCGTTGCGGGAAGCGCTGCGGGTAGCGCTCGGGTTGCAGGACGGGCCCGCTCCACGACAGCTGATGGTGTTCAACGCGGTCGTCGACCTGGTGATCCGCGCCGCCCGGAGCCGGCCGGTGCTGTTGTGCGTCGACGACCTCCAGTGGCTCGACCAGGCCACCGTCACCGCCATCGGTTTCCTCGCGCGTCGGGTGCGGGGCACGCCGGTCGGCGTGCTCGCCGCGTCGCGGTCCGCGCACGCCTTGGAACGCAGTGGCATACCCGTGGTCCACATCGGGCCCCTGTCGCCGGAGCACGCACGAGAACTGCTCTCTCGTCGTCATTCAGCTCTTCCCCCGCGACTTCGACAACGGGTGTTGTCGGAGGCCGACGGCAACCCCCTCGCACTCCTGGAGCTCGCCCGGGCGGTTTCCGACCTCGCGGACCCCCTGGCCCATCTGCCCGCGGCGCTGCCGCTCACGACCAGGCTGGAACGCGCATTCGCCGTCCGGACCGCAGCGCTCCCCGGGCAGGCACGGGAAGCGCTGCTCCGCGTCGCCGTGGACAACCGCGCCGATCTCCGGCACCTCCTGCACGACGGGTTGACGGCCGACGACCTCGCACCCGCGGAATCGGCGGACCTCGTCACCGTGGATCGCCGAGCGATGACGGTGACGTTCCGCCATCCCCTCATCCGGTCCGCGATCGTCGGGTCGGCCGCGCCGGCGGATCTGCGGCGCGCCCACGCGGCGATCGCGGATCAACTGGACGACGATCCGGCACGACAGGCGTGGCACCTGTCCGAGGCCACGATCACCCCGGACGAGGACGTCGCCGCACACCTCGAAGTGGCGGCGCACACCTTCCTCGCCCGAGGGGACGCGCCGATGGCCGCCACGCTGCTCATCCGCGCGGCACGGTTGAGCCCGCTCGGTTCATCCGCGGCCCGCCGGCTCGCCGAGGCGGCATCGCTCGCCGCACAGGTCACCGGCGACCTCGGCGACGCCGCTCGTCTCCTCGACGAGGCGCGGCGTCTGGACCCGCGGGTGACGAACTCGCTCCACGCGGCCTCCGCGGCCGCCTACATCACGGTCAACCGCGACGGCGACGTGGACACCGCCTTCCGGATCCTCCTCGGCGCGATCGAGTCGGCTTCTTCGGACACTCCCGACGAGGAACGGGGTGAAGCGCTGACGACGCTACTGTTCCTGAGCTGGTGGGCCGGGCGGGAGGACTACTGGAACTCGTTCCACCGCGCACTCGCCGGACTGGGGGACCGCGTACCGCCACTGCTCCGGATGCTGAGCCTGGCATTCGCCGACACGGTCCGATATGGCCCGGCGATCCGGTCACAGGTGGCGCAGCTGATCGACCGCCACGTCGACGAGTACGAGCCGACGCAGATCATCCGCGTGCTCGCCTCGGCCATCTACGTCGACATGCTGACCGGATGCCGGGCAGTGGCGTGGCGGCTGGTCGAGAGCGGCCGTCAGGGCAGTGCGGTGCGGTCGAGTCTCGGTGCCATGATGCTTGTCTGCCTCGACGACTTCGCCTCCGGCCGATGGGACGAAGCGGAGCGTCTGACCGACGAGGGGATCGAGCGGTGCCGTGCCCACGGCTACGACTTCCTCGTGTGGTACTTCCTGTACAACAAGGCTCTGCTGGCCTCGGTCCGAGGCGAGTCGGCCGAAGCGCACGAGTGGACCACCGAGCTCAGCCGTCTGGCCGCCTCCCGCAAGGCCGCCACGCCCGCGCAGTACGGCGCACACCCGCGTACGCTGGCCGCGATCGGCGCGGGTGACTGGGAATCGGCGTTCCGCCATGCGAGCACGCTGAGCCCTCCCGGGACGTTCGCGCCGCACCGGCCGGTCGCGATGTGGGTGGCTTTCGACCTTGTCGAGTCCGCCCTCAGAACAGGACGGGAGGATGCGGCGCGCGCCCACGTCGCAGCGATCGTGGCGAACGACATCGCCGCCGTGTCGCCTCGTATGGCCGTCATCGCCCTCGGCGCCCAGGCGCTGGTCGCTGACGGCGCCGACGGCGAACAGCTCTTCGAGAAAGCCCTCGCTGTCGGCGATGCCACCGGGTTCCCGTTCGATCTCGCCCGTGTCCAGCTCGCCTACGGCGAACGCCTGCGCCGTGACCTGCGCTTCGTTCGAGCGAGAGAGGTTCTGCACTTCGCCCTCGAAACGTTCGACCGCCTCGGCGCCACGCCGTGGGCGGCTCGGACGCGTCAGGAACTACGCGCGGCCCGCGACCCGGAGACGAAGTTGCCCGTCACGGCGCCGGAGAAAGCACTGACCGCGCAGGAACGAGCGATCGCCGAACTCGCCGCGGCCGGGTTCAGCAACAAGGAGATCGCGCGGCGCCTGTACCTTTCCCCACGCACCGTGGGGGGCCATCTTTACCGCACCTTCCCCAAGCTCGGGATCTCGACACGCGCCGCTCTGCGAGACGCGCTCGAGCGCATCGACGACCGGGAATCCGCCCCGACACGTTGACCGCGAGCGCGCGCGGCCGCGGCCGCACAACCCGCTCCACGGCCCGCCCGGGCCGGCCGGTCCCGTGGGGTCGACCAGTCGGCACGCGTCCGCCGCGCCTGCGCCGATCAACCATCGGCGGGAACAGCGGGGACATAAGGGAACGAGGCCGACGGAGGCTCGACGACCGATTCCTTCCCGATGCCTTGGGCGACCGGCGTGTTGGCCGCGATCGAGAACATCACGTCCGGAGCGTTGTCGGTCATGGTGCGACCGTTCCACTCGGCGAATCCGAAGGAAGCGGGTGTGCCGACGATGTAGGGCAGGATGTTCGGCAGGAGGCGGTTCACCAGCCGCTGTGCGTACCCGTCCGGGTCGTCGGACGTGCCGTGCGCCGCCACGACACCGGTGATCTTCCTGGTCAGGGCGCTTCCGTACATCGCTCGGTCGTCCCTCGGCCGGCCGGTGTTCAGGTCGCCGCCGAGCCGCTCGTCGAACTGGGCGAAGAGGGGGTGGATCATGGGCAGGCCGACTCGGTTGACCGATCGCCAGCCACCGGCGTCCGTGCGCAGACTCGAGAGAGCCCAGACACCGATTCGGCGGGACACCGGGAGTTCGCCGTCGGGCACTTCGAGCACGATCGAGTGCACCGTGTGTCCGGCGAAGGCGTTGACCGCCGTCTCGGGGACCCGGCCGTCGACCGTGATCGCCGTGCCGTACTGCATCGCGTAGCCGACCGCATGCAGGACGGTCGGCTCGATCCAGAACGGGTCGCCGGCCTTGCCGGCCCAGATCCGCTCGCCGTTCCGCCCGACCAGTGCGTGCCCGGTGCCGCCCCCGCCGACGAGCGTGCCGGCGGCGAACGCGTCCGCGGCGTCGGTTCCGGCGATCCTCCGCACGGTGTACTGCTGCGCGCCGGTGTCGTCCCGCTCTCCGAACGTGAAGCGGTAGGTGATCTCCTCGACCGCGTCGCCGTCCAGGTCGATTTTGAGCTCGTACATCCCGTCCGGATGAAATCCGGTAACCGCCGGTCCGTCCAGAGAGTGCGACACGTTGAGGACGATGGCCGTGCCTGTCGCCCCGCGAAAAACGTACAAATCGGTGATATCGAGGCGAACGTCCTGACGGGCGGCCGGCGAATCAAGGTGGTGTGACAACGCTTGCTCACCTTCGGTCGATGACTGCGGCCGGAAGGCCGCGATCGTCAGCCTGGAGGGGGAACCGCAGCACCCACCACGTGCATTTGGCCCTATTCGCGCATGAAGGTCTACTCGAGCCAGGTGAGGTGGAGTCGTTCGACTCAGGCGAGGGAGATGACCACAGGGACATCATCGGTACCCCCAGACGAAGGAGGATCCACTGATGTCATCTGATCGGAAGAAGCGGGTGCACGCACAGTCGCGCCCCCGAGCCGAGCACGGCGGGGATCGGATTTGAGCAGGCCGACGTTCTCCCGCCGCGGGACGTTCTGGTCCGCGGCTGCCGTTCTCGCCCTCTGCCTGTGGGCCAGCGGCGCACCCAGCGTGCTCTACCCGGTTTACGCCGCCGATTGGGGACTGCCCTCGGTGGTCACCACGTCGGTGTTCGCGACGTACCCTCTCACCCTGCTCCTCATGCTGCTCTTCGCGGGAGGACTGTCCGACGTGATCGGACGACGCCGGGCGATGCTGATCGGCATCGTGCTCGTCGGCCTCGGCGCCGGCCTCTTCGCGATCGCGACGAACGTCGGAGTCCTCTTCGCCGGACGGGCCGTGCAGGGAATCGGCGTGGGGTTCGCCTTCTCCGCCGCCAGTGCCTCGCTCGTGGAGAACACGGTGTTCACCAGCCCGCGCGCTGCCGGAGCGGTGACGACATTGTCCACCTCGGGCGGGCTGACCCTCTCACTCGTGGTCGGCGGGGCACTCGCCCAGCTGCTGCCGTGGCCGCTGGTGCTGGCCCACGTCGTGCTCGCCGTCGTCGCCCTCCTCTCCTTCCTGCTCGTGTACTGCACACCGGATGACCGGCCCGCGGGCGCCCGTTTCCTGCCCGAACTGCCCCGGGCGGCTCCCGGGACACTGGGCCCGGTCACGACGGCCACTCTCGGGGTGGTCGTCGCCTACGCCGTCGGCGCGGTGTTCATGTCCCTTGGCGCGCAGATGGCCCGCCAGCTCGCCGGAACCGGAGACCTGTTCATCACGGGCCTGCTCCTCGGGCTGTCGAGCGCGGTGATCGGGACGACGGCGTTGCTGATCGGCCGTGTTCCGTCGGTGGTCGCGACCCTGATCGGTGCCGTCATCTCGCTCCTCGGCCTGATCCCCATGGTCCTGACCGCCGCGACCGGCTCCTTCATCCAGTTCCTCCTCTGGTGCGTGATCTCCGGTGCCGGCTACTCGTTCTCGTTCAGTGGTGGAATCAGCCTCGCCGCGAAGGAGTCACCCCCCTTGCACCGCGCACGAACGTTCTCGCTCGTGTACCTGATCGCGTACCTCCTCCAGACCCTGGTGGCCGTAGGCGCGGGCGCGCTGGCGACGGCGCTGGGACTCGCCGCGGCCATCGACTGGATCGCGCCCGTCATCGCCGTGCCGGCCGCCGCGCTCCTGATCGGCTCGCTGTCGGGCATCCGGAAGGCGCGGCGCTACTCGTCCCAGCAGGTTCCGGCAACGACGTCATGACCGCGTAGCGAACTCGACCAGGCACGACGCGGCCGCCCGCACCGGCGCCGGCCAAACCATCGGACACAGCCTGCGGTGACCCGATCACGTGCGGCCGCTTCCCGACTCCCATGCGGGACGGCTCGGTTTCGATCCGCCCGATGTCCGTGCCGGCTCTCCATCCGTGCCCTGTCGTGACCCGGGAGCGGGGCAACGCCGGCCTTCTGCACCGTGATGCACTCCCTTCCGGTCGGTCGCGTCCCGCTCCGGGGCCGACCGGTTGCGGCCCACTGATGATCGTGGGGTTTTCCCCATTGCGCGTGGACCGGTGGCGGGCGAGGCTTGCGGCATGGGATTCACGGTGCTGGTGGTCGATGATGACGCGGCCTTCCGCCGCGTCGCGGGCCGCCTGCTCGCCGTGCGCGGGTTCGACGTGGTCGACGCCGCCGCCGACGGCGTCGAGGCCCTGGCCGCGATCCGCGCCCACCGCCCCGACGGAGTTCTGCTGGACGTCAACCTGCCCGACACCGACGGCCTCACCCTCGCCCGGGAGATCCACCACGAACCCGCGCCGCCGGCGGTGGTCCTGACCTCCACCGATCATCACGGCTTTCCCCGGCACACCCTGACCGGCGCCGGTGTGCGGGCCTTCGTGCCCAAGGACCAGCTGGTCGGAACCGACCTGACCGCGCTCTTCACTGCCCCAGGTACTTGAGCACGGCCAGCACCCGGCGGTGCCCCGACGCGGCGTCGGTCAGGCCCAGCTTGCTGAAGATCCCGGTGACGTGCCGCTCGACGGCGGGCACGGTGACGACGAGCCTGGCGGCGATCCCGGAGTTCGAGTGGCCTTCGGCCATGAGCGCGAGCACCTCCCGTTCGCGCTGGGTGAGGCCGTCCAGCGGGCTGTCGGCCCGCTTGCGGCCCACCAGCCGGGAGATCACGTCCGGGTCGAGCGCCGAGCCGCCGTCGGCGACCCGGCGGACCGCGTCGATGAGCAGCTCCGGACTCGCCACCTTCTCCTTGAGCAGGTAGCCGACACCCTCGGCGCGATCGCCCACCAGCTCGATGGCGTAGGTGTCGTCGAGGAACTGCGACAGCACGATCACCCCGATGCCCGGCTCGCTCGCGCGGATGTCGATCGCGGCCCGCAGGCCCGCCTCGTCGAACTGCGGCGGCATCCGGATGTCGGTGATCACCACGTCAGGCTTGTGCCGCCGGGCCTCGTGCACGAGCTCGGTCGCCGTGCCCACCGCGGCGAGGACCGTGCAGCCCGCGCGTTCGAGCATGCGGACGATGCCTTCGCGCACCAGCACCTGGTCCTCGCCCACGACGACCGTGATGTCCGTCCTCATTTCGCCGAGGATATAACGGACTCCGGCCGGCGCCGCGGGCCCCGCGTCGGACCGGCCGTCCGGCACGCCGTGCGGGGCGCGCAGCCGTTCGGCCACCTGGCCGCTCGCCTCCCGTGCGGTGCCGGTGATGTCGTCGAGCTGCAGGTGCAGGCTACGGAAGCCGTAGGCCGACCACGTTCCAGCCCGCCTGCTGCGCCTGCAGGTGCAGTTCGACGAGGCCGGTGAGGACCGGCTGGAGGTCGCCATGCGCGTCGGCCGTGGGGTGGTCCGCGAGCCGGGTCGGGCGGGCTCCAAAGCGGGGTGGGGAAAACCCCACACCCCGTTGTGGAGGCGGCGTAATGGCTCCGGTGGCCGCCGTCGAGCACGCTCGAAGTCGTCGAGTCCGAGGTGAATCGGCCGAAGGGAAGAGCATGCCGATCACGCTGCCCCGGCGACCGTTGGCGCGGCGGGAATGGTCGGACCGTCCTGCCCGGACTCCACACAGAGAATCCGAAGGAGAGAAACCATGTCACACCACCTCGACTCGCCGGTCGCGCGTCAGGACGTCCGCCTCGACATCACCGACCTGTACGTGTTCCGGGGCGAGACCGGCACCGCGTTCGTCATCAACGTGTGCCACTCCATCGCCGGCGACATCCCCGTGCCCGGGTACCACCCGGAAGGGATGTACGAGTTCAAGATCGACACCAACGGTGACGCCGTCGAAGATCTGACGTACCGGTTCGTCTTCTGCGAACGCGACGACGAGGGCAACCAGGGCTGGGTGCTGCGGCGGATCACCGGCGCCGCGGCCACCGACCCGCACGCCCAGGGCGAGTTCGTCACGGAGGGGGTGACCGGCGAGACGGCGACCGGCCCCGGCGGGCTTCGCGTGTGGACCGGCAAGGCGGGCGACCCGTTCTGGATCGAACCCGACGTGCTGCACGCCGTGGGCCACGCCTTTCAGGACGGCACCACCGTGGACCTGGGCGACTGGACCGAGGACCGGGCGGTGAACCTGTTCGCCGGGCACACGGTCTACTCGATCGTGCTGGAGGTGCCGGACGCCGAGCTGGGCGCGGGCCGCGTCGGGGTGTGGGCGGTGTCCACGCTGGCCACCGACACGGGCGGGTGGCGCTCGATCAACCGCGTCGGCCTGCCGATGATCCACCCGCTGTTCACCCAGTACAACGAGGACCTCGGGGACCACCTCAACGCCGGCGTGCCCGCCGACGACTACGCCACCTACGGCGACCTGGTGAGCAAGGAGATCGCCGGGGTCGTCGCCGCGTACGGCACGGCCGAGGACCCGCAGGCCTACGGCGAAAAACTCGCGCACCGGTTCTTCCCGAACATGCTGCCCTACACCGTGGGGACGCCGGCGTCATTCGGGTTCGCGGAGTGGAACGGCCGCGCCCTGACCGACAACGCGCCCGACGTGATGTTCTCGACCGCCGCGAACACGCCGATCCGGCTCGGCATCGGCCGCGAATCCGTCACCAGCAAGCCGACCGCGGTGTTCCCGTACGTCCCGCCGCTCGCCTGAAACCCTCGAACGAAAGGAACCACCATGTCCAGAATCACCGTCGGCCGCGAGAACTCCGAAGACATCGAGATCTACTACGAGGACCACGGCAGCGGGCAGCCCGTCGTGCTGATCCACGGCTACCCGCTCAACGGGCACTCGTGGGAGAAGCAGGAACGGGTGCTGCTGGCCGCCGGATATCGGGTCATCACCTACGACCGGCGCGGGTTCGGCCAGTCCAGCCAGCCCACCATCGGCTACGACTACGACACCTTCGCCGCCGACCTCAAGGCGTTGCTCGACCACCTGGAGCTGGACGACGTCGTGCTGGTCGGGTTCTCGATGGGGACCGGCGAAGTCACCCGCTACCTCGGCACCTACGGCTCGGACCGGGTGCGCAAGGCGGTGCTGATGGGCGCGATCCCGCCGTTCCTGCTCAAGACCGACGACAACCCCGACGGTGTCGACAAGTCGGTGTTCGAGGACATCAAGGCGGCGGTGGTCAAGGACCGGCCCGCCTACTTCAAGGACTTCCTCGACAACTTCTACAACGTCGACACCTACCGCGGCACCCGCATCAGCGACCAAGCCTGGCAGAACAGCTTCAACGTGGCCGTGACGGCGTCGGCGCACGCCGCCTATGCCTGCGTCGACACCTGGCTGACCGACTTCCGCGACGACCTGCCCAAGATCGACGTTCCGGTGCTGCTCATCCACGGCGACGCCGACCGGATCCTTCCCTACGAGGCCACCGCCGCGCGCCTGCCGGAGCTCATCAAGGACCTCGAGTTCGTCACCGTCCCCGGCGGGCCGCACAACATCGCCTGGACCCACCCGGACGAGGTCAACACCGCACTGCTGGCCTTCCTTGGCCGCTGACGTTTCGGGTGGCGGGGCGCACGATGCTCCGCCACCCGAAACTCCGGTCGGACAGGAACGAGGCGCGTTCGCCCTTCTCCGGTTGCTCGAGGACGGTCACTCCCGCTCGCTCTGGGCGCGGAGCAGAGCGATCGCCGTGCGGATCGCCGCGGTCCGCGAGCGCGCTCTTCCAGCGGTGACGAACCGCTCCAGAAAGAATAGATCGTCGGCACCGAGCATCAGGTTCAGCTTCGCGAGCGCCGGCCGCTCGGAATTAGGCGACTTCGGCGTTCTCGAATCATTTCGCGGCCCGCCATTGTCATCAGAATTGAAGTGGGGTCGACGAGATTCGAACTCGCGCTGGACGGTACCTAAAACCGTTGCCTCTGCCGATTGGGCTACGACCCCTTTTCCTCGTCCTTTGCCCGCGAAATTCTCCGTCTGGGAATGACAGTTGGGGCAAAGGAACCGCAGGTTCTCTTTTCTGTTGTCCAGCCAATTGCCGTTGATATGGTCGATGTGCAATGTCAGCGGCCGACCCTGCCAGGCGCCGCCTATCCTACAGTCTGCGCAGACGTATGGGACTCCTACTTCCTGCAGCGCCCGTCTGAGCTTGCGAGGCTTCTCGCGACAGGATCCCGGAGGCAGGAGCACCAGGATCTCCACGGGCAGGTATCGACGGGACGTCGGAGTGCTCTTGTCCGTAGAGGGCCTGCCGAAGTGGGATGTGTCGATGCCGAAGTGCTTGAGGCGGCGGCTGATGTGGGCGTGGGCGCCGCCCGACCACGGGATGCCGAGATAGCGCAGCACGTCGGCGATGCTGCGCGCGGCGGCCGCCGCGTCGGCGAGCAACTCGGGGGTGTATTTGTACTTCGCCATGCCCCGGAATTTATCGGCCGCGGCCGACAATTCCGGGAGTGTGGCGAAAGGGATGACTCAGGAGATTCCCAGCTCTTTGGTGAGCCGGGCGACGTGGCCGGTGGCCTTCACGTTGTAGAGGGCCTTCTCGACCTTTCCGTCCGGGTCGATGATGAAAGTGGAGCGGATGACGCCCATCACCGTCTTGCCGTAGTTCGTCTTCTCGCCGTACGCGCCG
>Ga0164243_10009039_pt1 | contig 14567 bp, 14 predicted proteins | sample OricompcompostOP_FD_108781 | JGI IMG/M metagenome (GOLD analysis project Ga0164243, IMG submission 108781) | Organic Plus compost microbial communities from Emeryville, California, USA - Original compost - Organic plus compost (OP) | ecosystem: Engineered > Solid waste > Mixed feedstock >... | reverse complement strand
CCGTACCCGGACGGGAGCGTCCGCCGCTCACCCCGCCTGGGCATCGTCATCTGTCTGGTGCCCAACGCGCTGCTGCTCTGTGCGGTGGGCGTGCTGTTCGCGGCGAACCTGGTCAGCCGCTAGGACTCTGCTGAACAATTCGGTGCGTCGGTAGCGGGGATTGGCCGGGTTGTGGCGGATCCTGATCGGGTGCAGGGTAGGTCGCGCCGGGATCGGGAGTTGTTGGACGCGCAGGCGTTGGTTGGTCATCTGGTGCCGACGGGGTCGGTGTTCGCGTTCCTGGCCGAGCATCGGGCCTCGGTGTTCCCGGACGGTCTTTTCGCCGATCTGTTCACCTCGACGCGTGGCCGCCCCAGCGTGCCGGGTCCGGTGATCGCCTCGGTGCTGGTGCTGCAGTCGCTGTCTGGGCTGTCGGATCGCGACGCGGCCGAGGCGGTGCGCTGTGACCTGCGGTGGAAGGTGGCCTGCGGCCTGCCGCTGGATCACGAGGGGCTGCACCCGACGACGTTGACGTACTGGCGGGCCAGGCTGCGCGACTCGGCCGCCCCGAATCGGATCTTCGATGCGGTGCGGGAGGTCGTCGAGGCGACCGGGGTGCTGGCGGGCAAGCATCGACGGGCGCTGGACTCGGTGGTGCTCGACGACGCGGTGGCCACGCAGGACACGGTGACTCAGTTGATCGCGGCGATGCGGCGGGTCCGCCGCGAAGTGCCCGGCGCTCATGGGTTCATCGCTGAGCGCTGTCACGCCCACGACTGGGACGACCCGGGCAAGCCCCGCATCGCCTGGGACGACCAGGCGGCCCGCGACGCGTTGATCACGGCTCTGGTCAGCGACGCGCTCGCCGTCGTGGAGGCGTTCCGCGATAACCAGTTGGGGGAAGGGCCGGCGCAGGCGTTGGCGTTGCTGGCGCTGATTGCCGGTCAGGACGTCGAACCAGCCGACGACGATGACGGGGACGCAACGAGCGGGCGGTGGCGTATCGCCCGCCGGGTCGCCCCTGACCGGATCATCTCCACTGTGGACACCGAGACGCGGCATGTGCACAAGACCGTGCACCAGCGCCAGGACGGGTTCAAGGGCCATATCGCGGTCGAGCCGCAGACCGGCATCTTCACCGGGGTTGAACTGACCAAGGCCAACGGGGACGACAACCAGGAGGCCGTGGTCGGGCTGAATCTGATCGCCGACGAGCCGCCCGGGACCGAAATCTTCGGTGATTCGGCCTACGGCACCGGCGACATGCGCGCCGCCCTCGCCAAGGCCGGGCAGATCGCCGTGATCAAACCGATGCCGCTGCGCCCGGCCGTGCCCGGCGGATTCACCATCGACGACTTCACCGTCGACGAGACAGCCGGCCAGGTGACCTGTCCGGCCGGCCATACCAGGCGTATCACGGCCAAACGCAACGTCACGTTCGGCGTGGTCTGCAGCGATTGCCCACTGCGACCACGGTGCACGACATCCAAGGACGGCCGCGTCCTGGCCCTGCACCCCCACGACGCACTGCTGCGCGCCGCCCGACAGGACTGGGCCACCAACGAGCAGCTCCGCGACACCTACCGGCGGCACCGGCCCATGGTGGAGCGGTCCATCGCCTGGCTGGTCGGCGTGCGCGGCCGCTGCCGCCAAGTGCCCTACCGCGGCGTCGCTGCCAACAACTGGTGGCTACACACCCGCGCCGCCGCCCTGAACCTGCGTCGGCTACTGAGCCTCGGCCTGACCACCGACGTGAACTCATGGACGCTGCGCACAGCCTGACACCAGGCGCGGGCGACGGTAACCCGTCGCTACGGGTAGGGCGAACTCGTTGTCCAGGAGCAATGCTGTGACCTACCTGCCGCGAGACGGCCGCTGAGACCCCTCCCCGCCAAGACTCGACAACCCGATCTACAGACCTCTGAACCGGGATAGTTCAGCAGGGTCCTAGGCGAACCCCACGTCCAGCCCAGCGCGAGCGCGTGCACGGTCGGAATGATTGCGAGGGCGTGCCCGGAGCGGGGTCGCTCGGGGCGGCCAGTCAGCGGACGGGGTGGCCGGCCGACCGCAGAGCGTCCTTGACCTCGCCGATGGTGATCTCGCCGAAGTGGAACACGCTCGCGGCGAGTACCGCGTCCGCCCCGGCCGCGACCGCCGGCTCGAAGTCGTCGACCTTGCCCGCACCGCCGGACGCGATGACGGGCACGGTCACCACGGCCCGGACGGCGGCGATGAGTTCGAGATCGAACCCGTGCTTGGTGCCGTCGTGATCCATCGAGTTGAGCAGGATCTCGCCCGCACCCAGTTCACAGGCTCGCGCGGCCCAGGCCACGGCGTCCAACCCGGCCCCTCGTCGACCGCCGTGGGTCGTCACCTCGAAACCACTGTCCATGGTGGACGAACGGCGGACGTCCAGGGAGAGGGTGAGCACCTGGCGCCCGAACCGCTGGGCGATCTCGTCGATGAGCTCCGGCCGGGCGATCGCCGCCGTGTTGACCCCGACCTTGTCCGCTCCGGCCCGTAGCAGTGTGTCCACATCGGACACAGAACGCACCCCGCCGCCGACGGTGAGCGGAATGAAGACCGTCTCGGCCGTACGGCGAACCACCTCCAGCATCGTCGAGCGCCCGTCCGACGACGCCGTGACGTCGAGGAACACCAACTCGTCCGCGCCCGCCGCGTCGTAGGCCGCGCCCAGCTCCACGGGGTCACCGGCGTCGCGCAGGTTCAGGAAGTTCACGCCCTTCACCACCCGCCCGGCGTCGACGTCCAGGCAGGGAATCACGCGCACCGCCACCGTCATGGCGCGGCCTCGCGCAGCACGGCCAGCGCCTCGGCGACGGTGAACGCCCCGGCGTACAGCGCCTTCCCCGTGATCACGCCCTCGACCCCGTCCGCCTCCAGCCCGGCGAGCACCCGCAGATCGTCCAGAGTGGAGACTCCGCCCGACGCGATCACCTTCGCCGGCGTCGCACGGCACACCTCGCGCAGCAGGTCGACGTTGGGCCCCTTGAGGGTGCCGTCCTTGAGGATGTCGGTCACGACGTAACGCGCGCAGCCCGCCTTGTCCAGCCGGGCCATCACCTCGTAGAGGTCACCCCCGTCGCGGGTCCAGCCGCGCGCCGCCAGGGTCCGACCCCGTACGTCCAAGCCGATCGCCACCCGGTCGCCGTACTCCCCGACGATCCGGTCGCACCAGTCCGGGTCCTCCAGCGCCGCAGTGCCGATGTTCACCCGGGCCGCCCCGGTCGCCAGTGCCGCCCGCAACGACGCGTCGTCGCGGATGCCGCCCGACAACTCGACCTTGACGTCCAGCCGTCCGATCACCGACGCGAGCAGTTCCGCGTTGGAGCCACGACCGAACGCGGCGTCCAGGTCGACCAGGTGGATCCACTCGGCCCCGTCCGCCTGCCAGGCCCGCGCCGCCTCCCACGGGTCGCCGTACGACGTCTCCGACCCCGCGGCGCCCTGCACCAACCGCACGGCCTGCCCGTCGGCCACGTCCACCGCCGGCAACAACACCAGAGTCATCGCGCCGTCCCTTCGTCGTCCACCCTCACAAGCGCAAACCCTTCCGGTCAAAGGAAACCACCGCGATCACCGGCAGCAGCAGGGCCGCGAGCACCCACAACGCCACCCGGGCCGGCCAGGACTCGACGAAGTACCAGATGCCCCCGCCGGCGGCCAACGCCACACCGATCAGGAACGCGCGCTGGCCCGGGCTGCGCCGCCCCAGGCCCCAGGCCCACCGTCGTGGCCGCGGCGTCCACCGACGCAGCCGCGCCCGCCACCGCGCGCGGCGGGCCTCCCGCCGCAGCCGCTGCGCCTGCGCCGCCGCTCGCTGCGCCTCCCGGACCGCCCGCCGTCGGGCACGTTCCTTGCTCACCGTGCCCTACAGCGTCGCGAGCCAGTTGCGCAGCAGCAGCGCCCCGGCGTCGCCCGACTTCTCCGGGTGGAACTGCGTCGCCATCAACGCCCCGGCCTCGACCGCGGCGACGAACGGCTCGCCGTGCTCGGCGGTGGTGACCAGGCGGCCGTCCGCCAGCGCGGGTGACGGATGCGCCGCGTAGGAGTGCACGAAGTAGAACCGGGTCTGCGGCGGCATCCCTCCAAACAGGACAGACCCAGCGGGCACCGACACCGTGTTCCACCCCATGTGGGGCACGACGGGCGCGCCGAGCCTGGTCACCCCGCCGGGCACGAGACCGAGGCCCTTGGTGACCACGCCGTGCTCGTCGCCGAAGTCGAACATCACCTGCATGCCCACGCAGATGCCGAGCACCGGCCGGCCCGCCGCCACCCGCGCCGCGATCACCGGTCCGGCCGCCAGCGCGTCGATGCCCGCCATGCACGCGGCGAAGGCGCCGACCCCGGGGACGACCAGACCGTCCGCCTCGGCCGCCTCCCGCAGCGACGGGGTGACCGTGACGTCCGCGCCCACCCGAGCCAGGGCACGCTGCGCGGAACGCAGGTTGCCCGAGCCGTAATCGAGGACGACCACACGCCGCGACATCAGGCACCCACCAGCCACAGCACGCCGGCGACGCCCGCGAGCACGGCGAGCAACGCGACGACGGTCACGGCCGGCCACCGCGCCCCCTGCTGGCGCAACGACCAGGCGCCACCCACGAGGATGCCGGCCAAGCCGAGCAGCAGGATCGGCGCCGCCGAGCGCATCAGAGCACTCCCTTGGTGGAGGGCACCCCACCCGCCACGTCCTCGATCCGCACCGCGTCCCGCAGGGCCCGGGCCACGGCCTTGAACTGGGCTTCGAGCACGTGGTGCGCGTCGGCCTGCGACCCGGGCCGCGCGGCCCGCACCACGATCACGTGCAGTGTCAGCCGTGCCGAGTGCCCGAACGACTCCCAGAAGTGCCGGGCCAGGCTGGTCGGGAACAGCGGCCCGGTGCCGCCGACGAACGGCGCGAGCCCCGCCGGCTCCTCGTAGACGACGTACGGTCGCCCGGACAGGTCCACCGCCGCCTGCACCAGCACCTCGTCCAGCGGCACGTGCACACTGCCGAACCGGCGCACCCCGGCCTTGTCGCCCAACGCCTCACCGAGCGCGGCACCGACCGCGAGCGCGGTGTCCTCGACCGTGTGGTGGGCGTCGACGTGCAGGTCGCCCTCGGTGCGGACGGTCAGGTCGAAACCCCCGTGCCGGCCCAGCTGGGCGAGCATGTGGTCGTAGAAACCGATCCCGGTCGCGATGTCAGTGCGGCCGGTGCCATCGACGGCGAGCTCCACGCGCACCTGGGACTCAGCGGTGTCGCGGGCGATCACCGCGCGACGGTCACGAGCCATCCGGCAACTGCCCCATCGCGGCCAGGAACGCGTCCACCTCGTCCGGCGTGCCGGCGGTGACGCGCAGGTAGCCCGGGATGCCGACGTCGCGCACCAGCACCCCCCGGTCGAGCAGGAACTGCCAGACCGCCTTGGCGTCGTTGAACTGTCCAAAGAGGACGAAATTGGCGTCACTGTCGGGCACGGTCAGGCCCATCTCGCGCAGCGACGAGGCGAGCCGGTCACGCTGGGACTTGATCAGCTCCACCTGGCCCAGGAACGCCGAGGAGTGGGCCAGCGCCGCCCGGGCCACCGCCTGGGTCAGGCTCGACAGGTGGTAGGGCAACCGGACGAGCTTGAGGTACTCGATGGCGTGCGGGCGACCGACCAGGTAGCCCACCCGGGCACCCGCCATGCCGAACGCTTTGCTCAGGGTCCGGGTGACGAGCAGCCGCGGGAACTGCTGGATCAACTCGACCGCGCTGCGCGTGCCCTCGCGCCCGAACTCGAAGTAGGCCTCGTCGACGATCACCACACCCGGGGTCTCGCCGCAGATGGCCGCGACGGTCTCCAGCTCCAGCCGGGTACCGGTCGGGTTGTTCGGCGAGCAGACGAAGACGATGTCCGGGTCGAAGACGCGCACCTGCGCCTTGGCCTGCTCCGGGCCCAGGGCGAAGTCGCGCGTGCGGTGCCCGTCCATCCAGCCGGTGCCGGTCGCCCGCGCCAACAACGGGTGCAGCGAGTAGCCCGGCGAGAAACCCATGGCCGTGCGGCCGTTGCCGCCGAAGGCCAGCAACGCGTGGTGCTGCACCTCGTTGGAGCCGTTGCCGACCCAGATGTTCTCGGCGGTCATGCCGTGGCCCACGTAGGTCGCCAGGTCCTCCCGCAGCGCCACGGCGTCCCGGTCGGGGTAACGGTCCAGGTCGCGGATCACTCCGCGCAGCGCCTTCTCGATCGAGTCCGCCACGGCGTCCGGCACCGGGTACGGGTTCTCGTTGGTGTTCAGCCGTACCGGCACGTCGAGCTGTGGCGCGCCGTAGGGCGTCAGGCCACGTAGGTCATCGCGCAGCGGAAGGTCATCGAACGGGTCGATCGGCGCCACCATCGCGCTTCTCCTCGCTCCTGTCCTGTTTTGCCGAACCGTGAAAATGCGACCGTACCAGTGATTCCGGGGATTTCCCCTGTCACACCTTCGTCGAGAACCGTACCGTGACCGCCTGACCGTGCGCCGGCAGGTCCTCCGCCTCTGCCAGGGCCACCACAGACCGCGCCACCTCCCGCAGCGCCGCCTCGTCGTACTGGATCACCTGCATCGGGCGGAGGAATGTCCGTACGGACAGGCCCCCGCTGTGGCGAGCGCACCCACCCGTCGGCAGCACGTGGTTGGACCCCGCGCAGTAGTCGCCCAGCGACACCGGCGACCAGGCACCCACGAAGATCGCGCCCGCGTTGCGCACCCGGGCCGCCCAGCTCGCCGCGTCGCGCGTCTGGATCTCCAGGTGCTCGGCCGCGTACTCGTCCACCACGGCGACGCCGTCGGCCAACCCGGCGACCAGCACCACCCCCGACTGCGGCCCGGTCAGCGCGGTACGGATCCGGTCGGCGTGCTTGGTCGCCGGCACCTGGCGGGCCAGTTCGGCGTCGACCGCGTCGGCGAGCGCCACCGAGTCGGTCACCAGCACGCTGGCCGCGGCCGGATCGTGCTCCGCCTGGCTGATGAGATCCGCCGCGACGTGGGCGGGGTCGGCGGTCTCGTCGGCGAGGATCGCGATCTCGGTCGGGCCGGCCTCGGCGTCGATGCTCACCACACCCCGGACGAGTCGCTTCGCGGCGGTGACGTAGATGTTGCCCGGGCCGGTGATGACATCGACCGGTTCGCACGTTTCGCTCGGATCACCCCCGGCCAGCCCGTACGCGAACATCGCGACCGCCTGCGCACCGCCCACGGCGTAGACCTCGTCGACCCCGAGCAGGGCGCACGCGGCCAGCACCCGCGTGTCGGGCAGCCCGGTCTCCCGCCGTGGCGGGCTCGCCACGGCGATCGCGTCGACGCCGGCGATCTGGGCCGGCACGACGTTCATGACCACGCTGGACGGATAGACGGCCAGCCCACCGGGCACGTACAGCCCGACCCGGCGCACCGGCACGTACCGCTGCCACACGGTGCCACCGGGCACGACCTCCGTCGTCACGTCGGGCGTGCGCTGCGCGGCGTGCACGAGCCGCACCCGCTCGATCGCCGTCTCCAGCGCCGCCCGGACCTCGCCGTCGAGCTGGGCCAGCGCCACGGCCAACTCGTCGCGCGGCACCCGGATCGCGTCGAGGCGCACCCCGTCGAAGCGGGCGGTGGCGTCCCGCACGGCCGCCGCTCCCCGGGCGCGCACGTCCTCGACGGTGGCCTGGACCGCCGCCGTCGCCGCGGCCACGTCGACCTCGGCGCGGGGCAGCAGCCCTCGCAGCGCCGTCCGGTCCGGGATGGACGCACGCAGATCCAGACGGGTGAGCACGGGCAAAGTTTAGTCGCGGCGCGACCGTGGCTCGCATCGGCCGGGCGAGCCCGGCCCCCGTACCCTCGATCCGTGACCGACGGTGAACGCGCCAGCCTGCCGCTGTTCCCGCTCGCGACGGTGCTCTTTCCCGGACTGGTGCTGCCCCTGCACGTCTTCGAGGACCGCTATCGCGCCCTGGTACGGATGCTGCTGCAGCGCCCGGACCCGACCCAGCGCGTCTTCGGCGTGGTCGCCATCCGGCGGGGCTGGGAGGTGGGCGAGTCCTCGGCCAGCCTCACGCTCTACGACGTCGGCTGCACCGCCGAGCTGCGGGACGTGATCGAACGCCCGGACGGCAGCTACGACATCGTCACCGTCGGCCGCCGCCGCTTCGCCATCACCGAGGTGCTGCCCGGCGAGACCCCGTACCTGCGGGCGGCCGTCGACTACCTGCCCGAACAGCCCGGCCCGCCCGGAGAGGGGGAGTCGATCGCGCCCCGCGTGCTGGCCACCTTCCGGGCCTACCTGCGCGCGCTGCGCCAGGACGCGGCCGACGAACAGCTGCCCGAGGATCCGCTGGTGCTCTCCCACGTGGTCGCGGCCACCGCGTCGCTGCGCACCGAGGACCGCCAGGCCCTGCTCGCCATCCCGGAGACGGCGGCCCGGCTGCGCGAGGAACTGCGCCTGCTGCACCGGGAGATCGGCCTGTTCACCCGGGTGCGCGCGGTGCCGGCGACCCTGGCGGACCTCAAGGCCCGGCCGGGCCCGAACTGAAGGGGCCGGCCTGGCCCGAACTGACCGTGGGGGCGGGCTCGTCCTCGTCGTCCGGGTCGCGGGGCGGCCAGCGCAGGTCCGGATCGACGGCGAAGCCCGCGATGGCGGTGTAGGTCAGCGCCGCGGCGAGTGCCTGGACGGCGACCACCCCGGTCACCTTCGGCGGCCAGTAGTCCGCCCGGGTGAGGTCGGTCACCCGCAACGAGAGCGGCGCGTGCGCGTGCTGGCCCACGGTCAGCGTGTCCCGGATCGCCTCGAAGTGCGCGACCTCAAGCCGCACCCCGAGCCACCAGGCCAGCCACGCCCCGGCGAGTGAGCCGAGCACGAGCCCGACGAGCACGACGACGCCGCGGTAGCGGCGCAGCAGCGTCCAGGCCAGCACGGCCAGCACCACGCCGGCCCCGAACCCCAGGATCGCGAACCATCCGTCACCGGCCACCGGCTGCTCCGGCGCCGCGCTGGCGTAGACGTACCCCTGCTCCACCCGGACGACCTCGGTGCGCGGAGCAACGGCCCGCCAGAGCTGGGCCATGCCCAACCCGAGGGCCGCGACCGCGACCGTCACCCCGGCTCCCGCGAGCAGCTCCCGGCCACGCGTGGTCATTCGCCGATCCTGCCACCCGCGCGCCCGACACCGCCGGGCGCCCCTGCGCAACCCACGCACATTAGGCTCCCACCCCGTGCGATGGCGTCATGGGGGCCTGATCGGAGCGGTGGCGGGCGCGGCGGCTCTCGCCGCGGTCAGCATCGTGATGGTGGCGAACCTCGCGCCGGCGCCGGCCGTCCTGCTGTTCGCGCCCACGCCCTCGGCCGACTCCAGCGCCCCGGACGACGACCCGACCATCGACGTCTCGCCCGGGGCCTCCGCCACGGCCACCGGCGGCGGGACCGGCGGCGGAGGTGGGACCGGCGACGGGGGCACCGGTGGGCGGGCCTGCCAGGGCCCGGACCCGCAGCCCTCCCCCGGCACCTGGCAGTACGCCTCGGGCGGACCGACCTTCGGCCGAGCCGGAGGCGTGCGGACCTATCGGGTCGCGGTGGAGTCGACCGTGCCCGTCTCCGTCGACTCCTTCACCGCCGTCGTCGACAGCGCGCTCGGCGAGTCCCGCGGCTGGACCGGCAACGGCACGCTCATGCTGCGCCGGGTCTCCGGCGAGACGCCCGCCACCTTCACCGTCTTCCTGGCCAGCGCGTGGACCGCGTGCCGCATGTGCCTGTCCGTCGTGGACATCCGCATCGGCGGGGTGCCCTACACCTCGTGCCAGACCGCCGGCAAGGTGATCATCAACGCCGACCGGTACCTGACCGGATCGCCGAAGTACCTCAGCGGCTACCCGTTGGACCTCTACCGGCTCTACGCGATCAACCACGAGGTCGGGCACCAGTTGGGCTACGCGCACGTACGGTGCCCCGGGTCGGGCCAGCTCGCCCCGATCATGCAGCAGCAGACGCTGGGCCTGCAGGGCTGCCGACCCAACCCGTGGCCCTATCCCCATCTGTCCGCCCCGCCACCATCGGCCTCGTCCGCGCCAGACCCCTCATCGTCACCCGAACCCGAGGTCGACCCGTCGTCGGCCGCCTAGTCATCCACAAACATCGCTATGGGCGCGGAGAGTGCCACCGCCGGTGGAGGGTTGGTCATCGGCATCCCGAGCCGCGATGAGGAGGCGACACGATGCGACAGATGCACATGAAGCGGACAGGCACACACAACCGGGCCAGCCAGCTCGGGAAGTTGGCGCTCGTGGCGGTCGCCGTTCCGGTGGCGACGCGCGTGGTGCGCGGCATGAGCCACCGCATGCAGCAGCGACGTGCCCACGCCCGCGCCGTCGAGATCCTGAACGAGCGCTGACCGCCCGCGAGCCCGGGGTCCCGGGGGTCAGCCGAAGACCCCCGGGCCCAGCAGGGCCTTGAGATCGGCCATCAGGGCGGGTGTCTGCGCGACCCGGTCCGGGCCGAGGCGCAGCAGCTTCGGCTGGGTGCCGGTGAGCAGCCGCAGGTGGACCTCCGCCTGGCCGGGGTGGCTGGCGAGCACCTGTTTGAGGCTCTTCATCAGCGGCGGGGTGCAGCGGGACGAGGGCAGGTGCAGCACCACGGGCTTGACCCCGTTGGCGGCACCGGCCGACAGGTCGGGCAGCTTGAGATCCATCGCCATCAGCCGTGCCTGCTCGTCGCGGCGGTCGATGCGCCCCTTGACCGCGACGATGGCGTCCTCGGCGACGTACTGCCCCACCAACTCGTACGTGTTGGGGAAGAAGAGCACCTCCACCGCACCGTCGAGGTCCTCCAGCGTCGCGGAGGCCCACGCCTTGCCCTGCTTGGTGATGCGCCGCTGCACGCCGGAGAGGATGCCGGCGAGCGTCACCACCTTGCCGTCCTCGACCGTGCCCTCCTCGCTCAGCGAGGCGATCGAGACATCCGCCTCTTTGGCGAGTACGTGTTCCAGCCCGAGCAGCGGGTGGTCCGACACGTACAGGCCGAGCATCTCGCGCTCGAAGGTGAGCCGGTCCTGCTTGTTCCACTCGCCGTCCGGGATCGGCGGCGTGACCGTCAGCGCCGGGCTGGCCTGCGGGTCGTCGCCGAAGAGGTCGGCGAACAGGTCGAACTGGCCCACCGCCTCGTTGCGCTTGACGTCCAGGAACGAGTCGATGGCGTCCGCGTGCACCGCGAGCAGGCCCCGGCGCGGGTGGCCGAGCGAGTCGAAGGCACCGGCCTTGATCAGCGACTCCACCGTGCGCTTGTTGCAGACCACCGCGTCGACCTTGCGCAGGAAGTCGTAGAAGTCGGTGAACGCGCCCTTCTCCTTGCGGGCGCGGATGATCGCCTCGACCACGTTCGTGCCGACGTTGCGCACCGCGGCCAGTCCGAACCGGATGTCCTCGCCGACCGAGGAGAACCGCGCCACGCTCGCGTTCACGTCCGGCGGCAGCACCTTGATGCCCAGGCGACGACACTCGGCCAGATAGACCGCCATCTTGTCCTTGTCGTCACCCACGCTCGTCAGCAGGGCGGCCATGTATTCGGCCGGGTAGTTCGCCTTCAGGTAGGCGGTCCAGAACGACACCAGACCGTAGCCGGCGGTGTGCGCCTTGTTGAAGGCGTAGTCGGAGAACGGAACCAGGATGTCCCACAGCGTCTTGATCGCGTCATCGGAATATCCATTTTTCCGCATGCCTTCGGAGAAGGGGATGTACTCCTTGTCCAGGATCTCCTTCTTCTTCTTGCCCATGGCACGGCGCAGCAGGTCGGCGGCGCCCAGCGAGTAGCCGGCGAGCTTCTGCGCGATCGCCATGACCTGCTCCTGATACACGATCAGGCCATAGGTCTCGTCGAGGATGTCGGCCAGCGGCTCGGCCAGCTCGGGGTGGATCGGCACCACCGGCTTGCGCTTGTTCTTGCGGTCCGCGTATTCGTTGTGGGCGTTGGCGCCCATCGGCCCGGGTCGGTAGAGCGCCAGCACGGCCGAGATGTCGTCGAAGCTGTCCGGCACCATCGAGCGCAGCAGCGAGCGCATCGGGCCACCGTCGAGCTGGAAGACACCGAGCGTGTCGCCCTTGGCGAGCAGCTCGTAGGTCTTCTTGTCCGTCAACGGCAGCGTCTCCAGGACCACCTCCTCGCCCCGGTTGGCGCGGATGTTCTCCAGGCAGTCGTCGAGCACGGTCAGGTTGCGCAGGCCCAGGAAGTCCATCTTGAGCAGGCCGATGTATTCACATGCGCTCATGTCCCACTGGGTGATGATCGCGCCGTCCTGCTCGCGCTTCTGGATCGGCAGCACGTCGATGAGCGGATCCCGGGACAGGATCACGCCGGCCGCGTGCACACCCCACTGGCGCTTGAGGCCCTCCAGGCCCTTGGCCAGGTCGACGACCTTGCGCACGTCGGGCTCGGCCTCGTAGAGCGCGCGGAACTCCGCCGCCTCGGCGTAGCGCTTGTCCGACGGGTCGAAGATGCCCGACAGCGGGATGTCCTTGCCCATCACGGCCGGCGGCATCGCCTTGGTGATGCGGTCGCCCAACGCGTACGGGTAACCCAGCACCCGCCCGGCGTCCTTGATCGCGGCCTTGGCCTTGATCGTGCCGTAGGTGATGATCTGCGCGACCCGCTCCTCGCCGTACTTCTCCGTGGCGTAGCGGATCATGTCGCCGCGCCGGCGCTCGTCGAAGTCCATGTCGATGTCGGGCATCGAGACGCGGTCGGGGTTGAGGAAACGCTCGAACAGCAGCTTGTGCGCGACCGGGTCGAGCTCGGTGATGCCCAGCGCGTAGGCGATGAGCGCGCCCGCCGCCGAGCCACGACCCGGACCGACCCGGATCTTCTGCGAGCGGGCGTACTCGCACAGGTCGGCGACGACGAGGAAGTAGCCCGGGAAGCCCATCTGGCAGATGACGTTGAGCTCGTACTCGGCCTGGCGCTGGTGGCCCTCGGGCACGCCGTTGGGGAAGCGCCGGGCCAGCCCGCGGGCGACCTCCTTGCGCAGCCAGGTCTCCTCGGTCTCCCCCTCGGGCACGGGGAACTGCGGCATCAGCTTGCGGGGGGCGAACAGCGGCCCGTAGTCGCCGATGCGCTCGGCGATCTCCAGGGTCGCGTCGCAGGCGCCCTCGACCTGGCTGTCCCACTGGTCGCGCATCTCCTGCGGCGACTTGAGGTAGAAGTCGCGGGCGTCGAACTTGAACCGCTTGGGATCGGCCAGAGTCGAGCCGGACTGGACGCAGAGCAACGCCTCGTGCGCGTCGGCGTCCGAGGCGTAGGTGTAGTGCAGGTCGTTGGTGGCGACCGGCCGCAGGTTCAGCCGCTTGCCCAGCCGCAGCAGGTCGTCCTTCACCCCCCGCTCGATGCCCAGGCCGTGGTCCATGAGTTCGAGGTAGAAGTTCTCCGGCCCGAAGATGTCGCGGAACTCGGCCGCCGCGGCACAGGCCTTCTCGAAGTCGCCGATGCGCAGCCAGGTCTGCACCTCACCGCTCGGGCAGCCGGTGGTGGCGATGATGCCCTTGCCGTACCGGTGCAGCAGCTCGCGGTCCACCCGGGGCTTGTAGAAGTAGCCCTCCAGGCTGGCCAGGGACGCGAGCCGGAACAGGTTGCGCAGCCCGTCGGCGTCCTGGGCGAGCATCGTCATGTGGGTGTAGGCGCCACCGCCGGAGACGTCGTTCTCACCGCCGTCGGCCCAGCGCACCCGGGTGCGGTCGAAACGCGACGTGCCGGGCGTCAGGTAGGCCTCCATGCCGATGATCGGCTTGACCCCCGCGCCCGTGGCCTGCTTGTAGAAGTCGTACGCGCCGAACAGGTTGCCGTGGTCGGTCATCGCGAGCGCGGGCATGCCCATGCGGGCGCTCTCGGCGAAGAGGTGCTTCAACCGCGCCGCGCCGTCGAGCATCGAATACTCGGTGTGCACGTGCAGGTGGACGAACGAGTCACCCACGCCCTCGACCCCCTTCCGCGATCAAGCCGCGAAGCGAGCCTAGCCGCGGGGTCCGACACTCCCCGGACAACGACACGGACCCAACCGGGTCGCGATCATCCGGCCTGGACGAGCGGCTCCATGATCACGGCCGCGGCCTCCAGCCATGCCTCGCGGGTGGCGGGGGCGAGCGCCGTGTGGTCGATCCAGCCGCCCTGCTCCAGCACCGGGTCGTACGGCACCACGCAGACGGCCCGGTTGCGGCCACGGAAATGACGCACCAGGTCGTCGTGCATCGGGCCCGGACGGGGCGTCGTCATCGACACCAGCGTGACCGCGTTGGCGACCAGCTCCTCCCGGCCCGCGGCCACCAGCACGTCCATCATCCAGTCCGCGCTGAAGGCGGAATCCTCGCGCGGCACCGTGGTGATCACCAGTTGGTCGGCGGACTCCATGACGGTGCGCCAGTTGCCGCTCTCCACGTTGTTACCGGTGTCGACGCAGATGATCTCGTGGGTACGGGTGAGCAGGTCGAGCACCCGTCGGACGGTGGGCGGGTCCAGCCGCCAGGAGAACCGCGGGTCCTCCTCGCCGGCGAGCACGTCATAGGTGCCGTCGTTGGCATGCCGGAGAAAGTCGTCGATGCGG
>Ga0164243_10009038_pt1 | contig 14568 bp, 8 predicted proteins | sample OricompcompostOP_FD_108781 | JGI IMG/M metagenome (GOLD analysis project Ga0164243, IMG submission 108781) | Organic Plus compost microbial communities from Emeryville, California, USA - Original compost - Organic plus compost (OP) | ecosystem: Engineered > Solid waste > Mixed feedstock >... | reverse complement strand
GTCGTACAGGTGTATGCAGCACGCACCATCAATTGGAAAGGCTACTTCGGCGTGCACACCTGGATCGCCGTGAAGCGCAGCGGCGCCTCCGAATTCACGGTGCACGAAGTCATCGGCTATCGATTGCGACGAGATGGCACGACGGTCGTGTCACGCGTGCGGGCGCCCGACAGCCGTTGGTTCGGCGCCGAGCCCGACCTGCTCAGGGATGTTCGCGGTCCCGGCGTCGACGCTTTGATCGATCGCATCGAACTGGCGGTGCAGAACTATCCATACAACGGCACCTATCGCATCTGGCCCGGACCGAACTCGAACACCTTCACCGCGTTCGTGCTCCGCGACGTCCCCGAGTTGCGCGTCGACCTGCCGCCCACGGCCATCGGCAAGGATTATCTCGGTCTCAACCCCGTGGCGCTCACGCCGAGCGGCACCGGCGCTCAACTCAATATGTTCGGCCTGGCGGGCGTCGCCGCCGGTTGGGAAGAAGGCGTGGAACTGAACCTGTTGGGCCTGACTTTCGGCGTCGATCCGGTGAGCCTGTCGATCAAGCTGCCCCTGCTCGGCCGCATCGGCCCGGACGATCATGAGCCGCGCACGATCGAGTAGCCCTGGGCGCTGCGCACGGCCGCCCCCGCATGACCGCGACCGAGCCTGACGCCCTCATTTCGCGAACAACTGCCCGATATCCTTGAACGCCTTGAATTCCAGCGCGTTGCCGCACGGATCCAGCAGGAACATCGTGGCCTGTTCGCCGGTTTGGCCTGGAAAGCGGATGTGCGGCTCGATCACGAAGTCGATGCCGAAGGACCGCAATCGATCGGCCAGCGCCTGCCACTGATCCCAGCCGAGCACGATGCCGAAGTGCGGCACCGGCACATCGTGACCGTCGACGGGATTTGTATGCGCGCGCTCCTGCGACGGCGTCTTCGGATGCTCGTGAATCACCAGCTGATGACCGAAGAAGTTGAAATCGACCCATTGGGTGCTCGAACGGCCTTCGGCCAGGCCGAACACTTCGCCATAGAAGCGGCGCGCCGCGGGCAGATCGTGAACGGGAATGGCCAGGTGAAACGGTGCCAGACTCATGACTCGGCGCGGTTGCGGGAACAAAATTCATCCTAGCCGGCGGGCGCGACAGCACACAAGAGAAATTCGTTATGCTCGCCGCCAGCCGCGCATCGATGGGCGACCGTCACACCAACGAGGGACCTCGACATGAAGTTTGTCCTCACCTGCCTGACGACCCTGTCGCTGCTCGCCGCCGCCACGCACGCGGCCAGCGCCGACGAATGGCAATCGTTGTTCGACGGCACCTCGCTGAACGGCTGGCACCTGATCAACGGCTCGGCGAAATACGAAGTGGTCGACGGCGCCATCGTCGGCACGACGCAGGCGGGCTCGCCCAACAGTTTTCTCGCCACCGAGCGGCGCTTCGACGATTTCATCCTGGAATTCGAGGTCAAACAAACGCTCGGGCCCAGCAACAGCGGCGTGCAGTTCCGCAGCCAGAGCAACCCGGAAGTGATGCAAGGCCGCGTGCGTGGCCCGCAGATGGACCTGGATCCGTCCGAGCGCCAGTGGACCGGCGGGCTGTACGATGAAGCCGTGAGCGGCTGGTGGTATCCGGGCACGCTCAATCCCCAGCCCGGGCTGTACAGATTCGACGAATGGAATCACATCCGCATCGAGGCCGTCGGCCCGTCGCTGCGCACCTGGGTCAATGGCCAGCTGTCGGCGTACGTGCTCGATGCGACCTATAAAGAAGGTTTCATCGCGCTGCAGGTTCATTCCATCGACAAGCCCGACGAAGCCGGCCGCAAGATTCACTGGCGCAAGCTGCGCATCAAGGAACATCCGCTCGCCTCGCCCGCCGCCGCGACCATCTTCGTTCGTAACAACCTGCCCAACGATCTGAGCGAGGTCGAACGCAGGCAGGGCTGGCAGCTGCTCTGGGACGGCAGCTCCATGAGCGGCTGGCGCAGCGCCAGGCGCGACGCCCCGCCCACGCATGGCTGGCGGATCAAGGACGGAGAGCTGATCGTCACCGGCAGCGGTGGCGGCGACATCGTCACCCGGCAGACATTCCAGGCATTCGAGCTGCAGCTGGACTTCAAGCTCACGCCGGGCGCGAACAGCGGCATCAAATATTACGTGGCCGACTATGGCACGGACAGCGCGGTGGGCCTGGAATATCAGCTGCTCGATGACGAACGTCACGGCGATGCGAAGCAAGGCAAGGATGGCAATCGCACGCTCGCATCGCTGTACGATATCCAGCCGCGCGAAAGGCTGATGTCCAATCTCGGCATCGCGCCGAAAGTCGGCGAATGGCAGCATGCACGCATCGTCGCGAGGCCGGACGGCACCGTCGAGCACTGGCTCAACGGCGTGAAGGTGCTGAGCTATCAGCGCGGCTCGCAGGATTTCCAGCGCCGGGTCGCCGACAGCAAGTTCAAGGACATCGCCGACTTCGGCCAGCTGGAACGAGGCCGGATTCTGCTGCAGGATCACGGCGACGAGGTCCGTTTCCGCAGCATCAAAATCCGCACGCTTTAGGAACGAGCGATGAGCAACACCGATCGACGCACTTTTCTGCAATCCGCCGGCCTGGCAGGGATCGCTTCCTCCATGTCATCGACCGCGCTCGCGCAGAGCACGCCCGCGCGCGAAAAAGCAAAGACCGAGCCGCCCGCGAGCAAACATTCCATTCGCTTCGGCGTGATCGGCCTCGATCATGCGCACATTTACAGCATGACCGCCGCCGTGCAACGAGGCGGTGGCCAGCTGGTGGCCGTTTACGGCTCGGACCCGAAACAGATCGCCGATTTTCGCGCGAAGTTCGGCGACGTGAAGGTCGCACGCAGCGAACACGAGATCATCGAGGACAAGTCCATTCAGCTGATTGCCGGTGCGCCCATTCCCGATCAGCGCGCACCGCTCGGCATTCGCGCCATGCGAGCGGGCAAGGATTACCTGGCGGACAAGCCCGGCATCGTCACGCTGGAACAGCTCGCCGAGGTACGCCGGACGATCGAGGCAACCGGTCGAAAATTCGCGATCATGTATTCGGAACGATTGGAAGTCCGCTCGGCCGTATATGCAGGCGAGCTGATTCGCCAGGGTGCGATCGGTCGCGTCATTCAGACCGTCAATCTCGCGCCTCATCGCGTGAATGCGCCGTCGCGCCCGGACTGGTTCTGGGACAAGGCGCGCTACGGCGGCATCCTCACCGATATCGGCTCGCATCAGGCCGATCAGTTTCTGTACTACACGAACAGCACCCAGGCGCGCGTCGTCGCGGCCCAGACGGGCAACCTGGCGCATCCCAACCATCCGAAGTTCGAAGACTTCGGCGACATGATGGTGACCGGCAACGGCGGCACCGGCTACGTGCGAGTCGATTGGTACACGCCGGACGGCTTGAGCACCTGGGGCGACGGGCGTTTGTTCATCCTGGGCACCGAGGGCTACATCGAGCTGCGCAAATACATCAACGTCGCATCGGGGTTGTCGGGAGGCGATCACCTGTACATCGTCGATCGCAAACAGGCGCGCTACATCGATTGCAAGGACGTGGCCCTGCCGTTCGGGCCGCAATTCGTCACCGACATCGTCGAACGCACGCAGACGGCGCAGGACCAGAAACAGGCGCTGCTGGCCGCCGAGCTGGTGCTGACCGCGCAGAGGGACGCCACCCGCCCGACCCTGAGCTGAAAATTGGCCTGACCACGTTAGCGATCCCAACACCGCATTGACAGGCTCGCCCGGCTGATCTAACAATCCACTGGTCAGGCCACTTTCCCATGCCGAAGGTGGCCCGGTCAGGGGGAATCTCCGGTCAGCGATGTCGCTTCGAAAGGCGGCACGGCCGCGCTCGCCCGCGGCAAACCACAACTTCCTCCTGAAGCGATTCGGCCCTGCACGTCGTGGTCCACGAACTGGGAGGAGCTGAAATGGCAAGCATCACGTCGGCCAGCGCGGGAGTGTTGTCTTTGTGTCTGAGCACCGCCGCCTTCGCCCAGCAAACATCCGGCGAAGGTCAGCTCGAAGAAGTCGTCGTCACCGGCTTTCGCGAGAGTCTCGAAGTCTCGCTCGCGGCCAAGCGCGATTCGGTGAACTTCACCGATTCCATCTCCGCCGAGGATGTCGGCAAGCTGCCGGACAACAATCTCGCCGAAGCCCTGCAGCGGGTGCCTGGCGTGCAGATCTCCCGCACCAACGGCGAAGGCCAGCAGATCTCGCTGCGTGGCATGGGACCGAGCTTCGCTCGCGTCCTGCTCGATGGCATGCCGGTCTCGGCGGCGTCCGAGGGCAGCGTCGATCAGCAAGCACGCAATCGCGAGTTCGATTTCGATCTGCTGCCCTCGGAAATCTTCAGCATGCTGCAGGTTTCTAAAACACCGACGGCGAGCACGGTCGAAGGCGGCCTGGCAGGCACGGTGGATCTGCGCACGCCGCGCCCGTTCGACTACAACGGTTTCCAGGCGAGCTATCAGCTGCAAGCCATGTATCAGTCCTCGTCCGAGGAAGTCGATCCGCGCGGCAGCTTTCTCGTCAGCAAGAATTGGGATGGCAAGTTCGGCGCGCTGCTGAGCGTTTCCATGTCGCAACGAACTTTCCGCACCGATGGCTGGAGCTCGCAAGGCTGGACATCGGGGCGCGTGCCGGGCAATCCAGCGACGCCGACCGACCTCTACCAGGCGGGTTTCGACTGGAACCTGCCGAGCGTCAGCGCCTCGAGCGCCAATCAGAGCCCCGACTTCGTCAATGAATCGGGCTTGACCAACGCACAGCTCGCCAACACGCAGTTGCCGCGGCTCGGGCGGCCCGAAGTGCAACTCGGCGATCGCGACCGCATCGGCGGCACGCTGGCCTTGCAATGGGCGCCGAGCGACCGGCTGCTGTTCAACCTGGATGTGATCTACGCCAAGCTGGAATCCGAGTTCGATCGTTACACCAACAATCTGCTGGTGAGAAACACCAACCTGCAAACCGCGGGACCGACCGGCTTCGGCTACATCACGCCCAGCAACTTCTCGATCGACGAGAACAACACGCTGACCCACGGCACGCTGCTCAACGCCAAATTCTGGTCGGAAAATCGCCTGTTCGAACAGGAGTCCGACTTCAAGCACATCGGCCTGGGCGGCTCCTGGCAGATCACGGACAACATCGGCCTGGACGTGAAAGCGTCCAAGGCGGAATCCGACTTCCGCTGGCGCATGACCACCTACCTGTTCCTGTCGCGCCCGGGCACGGTCGACATCGACGTGCCCGGTAACGGCATTCCCGTCATCGCCCCGCAGCTCGACCTGACCGACGTCGGCAACTGGCAGTTCGACACCGTGCGCGTGCAGCCCCGCACCCGCGAGGAAGAAAATGAAAACCTCGCGCTCGATCTCAAATTCGGCGACGACGAACGGAACATTCGAGTCGGCGCGCTGGCCAACAAGTTCTTCCGCGAACGCCTCACCTACTCCTCGTCCGTCGGCGTGACGCAAGGCACCGCCCTGACACCCTTTGGCTATACCGGCGGCGCGAATCTCAACCAGTTCAACATCGCCAGCTTCGCCAGGGTGGTGCCAGTGAACTATGGCGAACACTTCGACCGGCCGGCCGGCTACAGCCGCTGGATCGTGAGCGACCTCGATGCGTTCAGCCGGATGTTGAATCCGAACGCGCTGGACGCCGCCGCCAATCTGGATTTCCAGAATTCCGGCAGCTTCGAAGAGCAGAACCTGTCGGCCTACATCGAAGCGAACACAGCATTGGACCTGTGGGGCCGCACCCTGCGCGTCAACGCCGGCGTGCGCTACGTGCAGACCGAGCACGAGATGGCTGGCTTCATCCGCGTGCCCTCCACGCCGCCGGCGGCGAACAATCTGTTCGGTCTGCGCAAGCAAGACTACGGCCGCAACGTCATCGACGGCGATTATTCCGAAGTGCTGCCGTCGCTGAACCTCGCGTATGACATCGGCGACTCGGTGCTGGCTCGTTTCTCGCTGTCACGAGCGCTGACCCGACCCAACCCCGCGGACTTGCAGCCGTTCACTTCCATCAGCACCGCCGGCGTGGTCTCCCAGGGCAATCCGAACCTGGATCCCTACATTTCCGATCAACTCGACGGCGGCCTGGAATGGTACTTCTCCGAAGGCGCGGTGTTGGGCGGCAATCTGTTCTACAAGGAAATCACCGGCTTCGTGCAGCGGCGGAATATCCCGCAGCCGTTCCGCAACGCCGGCATCGCGCTCGATACCATCACCGATCCGACCATCCTCGCGCTGTTGCCGAATGGACTCGACACGATCCTGTTGTTCAACACGCCGGTGAACATCGAAGCGACCACGTATCTGAAGGGCCTGGAACTGCTGTACCAGCAACGTCTCGACAACCTGCTGGAAGGCTCGGGCGTCACGCTGAACTACACGCGCCTGGATTCCGGCAGCCAGGTCGTCCTCGGCCTGGCGAAGCACAACCTCAACGCCGTTGCGTACTATGAACAGGAGCGCTTCGCCCTGCGCCTGAGTTACAACTATCGCTACGACTACGTGGAATGCGAGAACAACTGCGGCTCGACCTCGCCGCAGACCGGCTTCCGGCTCCAGGCGGGTTATCTGGACTTCAACGGCAGCGTAAGCTTCACGGCGCTCGGTCAGGACCTGACGCTGAGCCTGGAAGTGCTCAATCTCATCGACGAGGAAGAGTATTCGTTCTACGGTTATGAGAACCGTGCGAATACATTGAACAAACCCGGCCGCCAGTTCATTCTGGGGATTCGCGGCCAGTTCTAGGAAGATGACATGCGACCACGACACCCTGCGAGCTCTCTTTCCCGCCGGACCTTTGGCAAGACACTGATGGGGTTGTCGTTGCCGCTGATATTGCCCAGCCGCTTGCTGGGCGCCGATGCACCCAGCAATCGCATCCGGGTCGGGCAGATCGGCTGCGGCCGGATCGCGCGCGACCATGACATGCCCGGCGTGTTGAAGTCCGGGCTCGCCGACATCGTCGCGGTTTGCGACGTCGATGCAAATCGCGCGGCCCAGGGCAAGACACGCGTCGAGGAGCTGTATCGCGAGATCAATGCGCCGCTGCCGACCGTCAGCGTGCACGCCGATTACCGCGAAATCCTGCAGCGTAAGGACATCGACGCTGTCGTGATCAGCACCCCGGATCATCAGCACGCCGAGCCGGCGCTGGCGGCGATATTGGCAGGCAAGGATGTTTATTTGCAGAAACCCTTCACGATGACCATCGCGGAAGGCAAGGTGCTGCGGGATGCAGTGGAACGCAGCAGGCGCATCCTGCAGGTCGGCAGCCAGCAACGTTCGTGGCAGCAGTTCCGTCAGGCCGCCGAACTGGTCCGCTCCGGGCGCATCGGGCAGGTGCGCAGCGTCGAGATCGGCTTGCCCATCGATCCCACCGCGCCAGACGATCCGGCGCAGCCGGTGCCGAAAGAGTTGGATTTCGATCGATGGATCGGACCGGCCGAGTTTGCTTATTACACCGAGCAGCGCGTGCATCCGCGCTCGGGCTACTCGCGGCCCGGCTGGCTGCGTAATGAATCGTTCTGTCTCGGCATGATCACCGGCTGGGGCTCGCATCATTACGACACCATGCATTGGGCGCTCGATCTGGAATCGAGCGGTCCCTCACGCGTCGAAGGCACCGCGGAGTTTCCGACAAACAAGATCTGGAACGTGCATGGCGCCTATGACGTGAAGCTCACCTATCCGGGCAACATCCGCGTGCATGTTTCCGACAAGAATCCGAATGGCCTGAAGTTCGTCGGCGACGACGGCTGGATCTGGGTCACCCGCGACGGCCAGGCCACCGCCAGCGATCCCAAATCCGGACAGACCCTGCCGCCGCTCGACGCAAGCGACAAACGCCTGCTCGATCCGAAGGGTTTGAAGGTCGAACTGCCTCGTAGCGACAGTCATCACAAGAACTGGCTGGAGAGCGTGCGCTCGCGCAAGGAGCCGCTCGCTCCCGCGCACATCGCTCATCGCAGCGGCAGTGCGTGCATCGTCAGCTGGATCGCGATGAAGCTGCAGCGGCCGCTCACCTGGGATGTGAAATCCGAAAGCTTCCTGAACGACGCCGAAGCCAACAAATGGCTGTCCCGTCCCGAGCGCGCCCCGTACGGCGTGACGCGATTGATCAAGAGCTGAGCGGCATCATGCGAAAGTCCTTGCAGTCGCTGGTCGGCGCGACGCTGATGTTTGCTGCCGCCCTCACCTCCCACGCCGAAGGCATCACCGGGCCGGTGCGTCTGCTGACGCTCGACCCCGGCCATTTCCACGCCTCGCTGGTTCAGAAGTTCATGTACCAAGGCGTCGACCCGCAGGTGCACGTCTACGCCCCCAAAGGCGATGACGTGCTCGAGCACATGAAGCGCATCGAAGGCTTCAACCGGCGAGCGGATCAGCCCACGAGCTGGCGGACCGAGCTCTACACCGGACCGGACTACCTGCAACGCATGCTCGCGGATCGCAGCGGCAATGTGGTCGTCATCTCGGGAAACAATGCACACAAGGCGCAATACATCCTGAGCTCCATCGAGACGGGGTTCAACGTGCTCGCCGACAAGCCGATGGCGATCACGCCGCCCGACCTCGAGAAGCTCCAGCAGGCGTTCGCGCTCGCCGGGAAAAAAGGCACGCTGCTCTATGACATCATGACCGAGCGCTTCGAGATCACTTCGATCCTGCAGCGCGAGCTGTCGCAGCGGCCGGAGCTGTTCGGCTCACTGCAGAAAGGCAGCGCGGCCGATCCCTCGATCCGCAAGGAAAGCGTGCATCACTTCTCGAAAATCGTGGCCGGCTCGCCATTGAAGCGGCCGGAATGGTTCTTCGACGTGCGCCAGCAGGGCGAAGGGCTGGTGGATGTCACGACACATCTGGTGGACCTGGTGCAATGGCAGGCCTTCCCCGAGCAGGCCCTTCAGCCCGCGGACGCGAAAGTGCTGAGCGCGAAGCACAGCCGCACGCCCATCACGCTCGATCAGTTCAGCAAGGTCACCGGCGCGACAGCGTTCCCGGAATTCCTGAAATCGGACGTCCGGAACGGCGTGCTGAACGTCTACGCCAATGGCGAATTCACCTATCGACTGCGCGACGTGCATGCACTGGTTTCGGTGAAGTGGGATTTCGAGGCACCGCCGGGCGGCGGCGATACGCACTTCTCGGTGATGCGCGGGACCAAGGCCACGCTCATGATCCAGCAAGGCGCGGCTCAGCAGTTCAAGCCCGTCCTGTACATCGAAGGCACCCGGGACGAGGCGGCCGTGAAGAGCGCCATCGCCTCTTTACAAGGCAAGTATCCCGGCGTGGGCGTACGCCGCGAAGGCGAGCGCTGGGCAGTCACCGTGCCGGAGAAATACAACGTCGGCCATGAAGCGCACTTCGCCCAGGTCACCGAGAACTTCCTGAAATACCTGCGCTCGGGCAAGCTGCCCGCCTGGGAAGTGCCCAACATGCTGACCAAATATTCAACCATCATGCAGGCGTATCAGCTCAGCCGCGCCCTGTGACACTCGACCCACGATTCGAGCAAGGCGGAATGCGATTTCATGGAACGGGCCTCGGCGCCCTTGCGGCCACCTGGCTGGCATTGATTCCTTTCTGGCAGGCCCAGGCACAAAGCGGCGACCGGCCCGGTGAGCAGCAAAAGCCACCGCCGGCGCACATCAAGATACCGCCCGCGCCTGCGCTGAAAGCCGAAGACGCACTGAAAACATTACGCGTCGCGCCCGGCTTTCGGGTGGAGCTCGTGGCGAGCGATCCGCTCCTGTTCGATCCCGTGGCCATCAGTATCGGCCCCGACGGGCGCATGTGGGTGGTCGAGATGCGTGCCTACATGCCGAATGCCGACGGTGTCGGCGAAGATGCGCCCATCGGAACGATCGCAACGCTGGAAGATACGAACAACGACGGCCAGTACGACAAGCGCACCGAGTTCGCCGGTGGTCTGATCCTGCCGCGTGCGCTCGCTCTCGTGGGCGACGGCGTGCTGGTCGCCGAGCCGCCGAACCTCTGGTTCATGCGAGACACCGACAACGACGGCAAGGCCGACGACAAGCGACTGATCGCCAACGATTACGGCAATCCCTCGAATCCGGAGCACAGCGCCAACGGCCTGCTCTGGGGCTTGGATAACTGGATCTACAGCGCCAACCACACCACGCGCTTTCGCTACCAGCGTGGCGAATGGAAGCGCGAACCGACGTCCTTTCGCGGTCAGTGGGGCATCGCGCAGGACGACTTCGGTCAGCTGTACTTCAACAACAACAGCGTCGCGCTCTACACGGACGCGCTGCCGGCCGAATATCTGCTCCGCAATCGCAGTCTGCCGAATCCCCGCGGCTCGAATGTGCAGCTGGCGCGCGCTGACGAAATATCGGTGTGGCCGGCGCGCGTGACGACGGGCGTCAATCGCGGCTATCAAATCTTACGAGAAGACGGCACCCTGCCCGTCCTCACGGCGGCCAGCGGCCCTGCGATCTATCGCGGCTCGCTGTTTCCAGAGAGCTTCCGCGGTGATGCCTTCATCTGCGAGCCCGCCGGCAATCTAGTCAAGCGGCTCGTGATCGAAGAGCGAGACGGCGTGCCTCGCGTACGCAACGCGTACGAGCGCACCGAATTCCTGGCCTCGACCGATGAACGATTCCGGCCGGTGAACCTCTACAACGGGCCCGACGGTTCGCTGTATGTGGTGGATATGTACCGCGGCATCATCCAGCACCGAATCTTCCTCACGACCTATCTGCGCAACCAGATCAAGGAACGCGGGCTCGAAGCGCCGCTCGGCATGGGGCGCGTCTATCGCATCGTGCCCGAAAATGCGCCGCGCCGTGCAGCTCCGAATCTGGCGAACGCCACACCATCGCAGCTCGTCAGCGCGCTCGATCATGAAGACGCGTGGGTGAGAGAAACTGCGCAGCGCCTGCTCGTCGAGCGTCAGGACGCAAGCGCCGTGTCCGCCCTGCGACGTTTGGTTACGAACTCAACTCGTCCAGCGACACGCGTTCATGCACTGTGGACGCTCGATGGCGTTGACGCAGTCGATTGGCCCACGGCCGCGACAGGCTTGCGCGATGCCGAGCCACGCGTCGCCGCGACCGCCGCTCGGGTAGCCGAGAAGTTCCTGACGACGGATCCAGAGCGCACGATCAAGGCGATGTTGGAACGTGCGCGATGGAATGAACCAGCAGTGGTTCGTCAGGTTGCCCTCTCGCTGGGCAAAGCCGAGGGAAAGCACGCAGACACGGCCCTGCTGGAACTGGCCCGACGAGCGGGCGCGCAGCCGTACGTGGCGGACGCCATCGTCAGCAGCATCGGCGGCCGCGAACCGGCTTTTGTGAACTCCCTGATTGCGACCGAGAACAAGGCCGATATTTCCAACGCATCCACCGTGCTCGCCGTTGCCACAGCCACGGTGTTACAGACGGGCGAAGTTGATCAGAGCGAGGCACTGCTCAGTCGTCTCACTCAACCGAAGACGAGCGCTTGGGTCCGCACAGCGTTGCTCGACGGCATCGATCGCCTCATCCCTCGCGCCGACGATGGTTCGAGACGCATGGCCTATCTGGCCGCCGAGCCCAAAGCGCTGCTCACCTATGCGTCGAGCGGTGCGGCCGATGCGCCTAGAGCTGCGCAACTGGCGAGGTTCCTGCGCTGGCGTGGCTCCGCAGTAGACACGGCCGCGTCACTCGCGAAATTGACATCTGAACAACGCGCCCTCTATGACAAAGGACGCAGCGCGTTCGCCGTGTGCGCCGCCTGCCATCAGGAAGAAGGCCAGGGACTGAAGGGCCTCGCGCCCGCGCTCGCCGGATCTCAATGGGTCAACAGCTCGCCGCAAGCGGTCGTGCGCATCGTGCTCAATGGCAAGGTCGATCAACTCGCCATGCCCGGGCTCGGCGGCGCGCTCGATGATGAGACCATCGCATCGATTCTCACCTACGTGCGCCGCTCCTGGGGCAACGAAGCGAGCCCCATCGACGCTCGCACCGTCAAATCCATCCGCGACGTCGTATCACATCGCGATGAGCCATGGAGCGACGAAGAGCTGCAACCGCTGCGCTGACGACCTACGGCTCACCTCGCGGCGCGCGTTGTGCGTCAGGGGCAAACACAGCCGCGAGCTCGTCGCCCTCGTACCATAGCGGACGCTCCGGCGCGTTGGCGGCCGCTGCAATCACACCATAGATGTATTGCCCCCAGCGCTGCGCCACATCCCACTGCAGCGGCAAGTTCATGTCATCGGAAGGCTGGTGATAATGACGCGACTCGTATTCGTCCCAGGTCGTTACATCCATGCCACCGCTGCGAGTCCGGCCGCGATCCGGATTGGGGAACAACACAGGAATGCCCATGCGCAAAAAAGGATACTGATCGCTCAGCGCGAGGTTGCCTCGACCAGGAATCGGATCCGGCGCATGCACCGCATCGATGGCCCGTGCCGCCTCGAGCGACATCCGCCCCAATGTCGAGTGTTCGGCGCCGAGCGCAACGATGCCGGCGAAGTCGTGAAAGGCCATGAGCCCGTCCACACTGATCGCGCCGACGATCTGCCGCAGCGGCACCGAGGGATGCTCGACGAAATAATCCGACCCCAGCAATCCCTTCTCCTCCGCCGTGGTCGCAAAGAACAGCACCGATCGCTTCGCGCCGCCCTGCGCACGCAGCACTCGCGCGGCTTCCAACATCACGGCAATACCGCCGGCGTTGTCGACGGCACCGTTGTAAATCACATCGCTGCCCGTCTTCGTGCCGACCCACGTGTCCAGATGCGAGACGATGGCCACATACTCATGCTTCAACACAGGATCCGTGCCGGGCAGCACGCCGATGACGTTGGGGCTCGACAGATCCTCATGGAACGATTTACGCGAGAGTCGCATCTGCGCTGGCAGCTCGAAGCCGCGGGGTGGCGAAGTCAGCGATTGCTCATAGATGCGATCGATGTCGCGACGAGCCTGGGCAAACAGTGTCCTGGCGGCGCGTGGCCCGAGCGTCACCGTCGCTTTGACGGGCGACGCTGCCGCACTGTGCTGCGGATCGATCCATCCCAATGCTGGCAAGGGCCGGACCTGCCGGACCATTTCCCAGGGGGAAAACCGCTCTCGCTCGGGTGACTTCAGCGTCAGCAGAGCGATCGCCCCTGCTTCGGCGGCCATTCGTTCCTTCTGTCGCGTCCAGCTGTAATGCGCGCGCAGCGCGCCCGGAAAACTCGCCGGCGCTCCCTCGAGAATCACGACAGCCTTGCCCTTCACGTTCAGGCCGGAGTAATCGTCGTGCTTCAGGCTCGGCGCCCGGATGCCCCAGCCTGCAAACACCAGCTGCGCCTCGATCTGCTCATCGGTCGAGTAAGGGCTGGCATCGACCGCGATATCCTGTCCGTTCTCGAAAACGAGCGGGCCCGTCTTGGTGAGCAACTCGAACCGGACACCATTGCTGTGTAACGAGCGACGCCGCAGCGGCACTTGCTGAAAGAAATCCGGCTGCCCCGGCACGGGCACCAATCCATGGGAAGCGAACTGCGCGGCCACATAGGTCGCTGCAATGTCATAGCCCTGCGTGCCTGCTTCACGCCCTCCGAGTACGTCGGCGGCAAGAAATGCGGTGTGCGCCTTGATGGCATCGGCCGAGACAGCGGCTGTCTCCGCATTGCTCTGATGAGCGAGCACTCCCAAGCAGCATGTCACCAAGCCGTGCAGCCAGATCCGTTGGTATGTCATTCAAACAAACATCATGATCGCAGGGACGGCTAGCTTCTCACATCCGCGTGGCGGGCTCGCGCACCAACGGACGATCGGCCGAAATGCGCAATCGACGCCATCGAGCGCCGCTTGAAAAGGCTTACCGGTCGAAGGTCGCCGTCTCGCGGCCTTGCGTGGAGTCGAGACCGAACGCTTTATCGAGCCCGCGCGCGCCGACGAAGATGGCATTGTGAATCTGGGCATCGGTCAGGATGGCGCCTTCGAGCCTGGCACCGCTCAGGTTGGCGCCCGCCAGATTCACCCGGCTCAGATCGGCGCGCGTGAGATCGGCTTCACGCAGATCGGCATAGCTCAGATCCCCACGCGACAGATCGGCGCCGATCAGCTTCGCCCCTTTGAGCGACGCATGCGTGAGCACGATCCGGATCAGTCCCATGGGCTGATTGCGCATGTCGGCCCCCGATCTCAAATCGGACAGGTCCGCGCCATCCAGATTGGCGTGATCGAGCTTGCTCATCAGATGCGCGCCGCGCAGATCGGCGCCCGCCAGATTCGCGTTGTCCAGCAGCACGCCGAAGATGTTCGCTTCCTGCAGATTCGCTTTCACCAACACCGCATTGCGCAGCAGCGTCAGATTCAAGTTGCAGCGAGCGAGATTGGCATTGGAAAGATTGGCGCCATCCAGATTCGCACCGAACAATCTGGCACCTCGAAAATCGATGCCGGAAAGATCCACACCGGCCGCTTGCAGATTGGATAGATCCGTCGCGCCGGATTTGAGCTGCGATATCACTTCCTCCCGAGTGGCGGGCGCAGCGAATGATGCACCGGCGAGCAACATC